>Ga0247667_1000002_pt1 | contig 346988 bp, 321 predicted proteins | sample CNK08_metaG_FD_183027 | JGI IMG/M metagenome (GOLD analysis project Ga0247667, IMG submission 183027) | Soil microbial communities from Purdue University Martell Research Forest, Indiana, United States - CNK08 | ecosystem: Environmental > Terrestrial > Soil > Temperate forest > Bulk soil... | reverse complement strand
GCACGCGCCCTCCTGGCCCTTCCTTATGAAGGGCTCGTTCTCGATGGCGAGCTGGTGGTCCCGGACGAAGCGGGGCGACCCAGCTTTCAGCGCTTGCAGAATCGCGCGCGCGTGGGCCGAGCGCTCGACGTGCGGCGCGCGGCGGTCGACTCGCCGGGGGTGCTGTACGTCTTCGACCTGCTCGCGTTCGAGGGGTACGACGTGCGGCCGCTGCCCCTCGAGAAGCGGAAAGCACTCCTCGAGCGGATTGTGCCCGGTGTCGGCCCGATCAAGTACATCGAGCACTTCGAGAAGAACGGCGAAGCGTTGTACGAGCAGGTCGTGAAGCTCGGTCTCGAGGGGATCGTCGCGAAGAAGGCGGACTCTCCGTACCGCGCAGGCCGTTCGCCCAACTGGCTCAAGATCCGCGCCGACCGCACCGAGGAATTCGTAGTCGTCGGGTTCACACGTCCCAAAGGCTCGCGCTCGGGATTCGGCGCGCTCGACCTCGGCGCCTATGAGGACGGCAAGCTCGTCTACGCCGGACGGGCCGGGAGCGGCTTCACCGATAAGGAGCTCAAGGAGGTCACCGCGCTGCTCGAGCGCGGCATTCGCGCGACGCCGCCGTTCACCGGACCTGCGCCGCCGGACGACGGACACACGTGGGTCGAGCCGACGTTGGTGGCCGAGGTACGGTATAAGGAATGGACGAATGAGGGACTGTTGCGGCAGCCGGTGTTCGTCCGGTTCCGCGACGACAAGCCTGTATCCGAGATAGCCAAGAAGGGAGAAGGGAGAGGGGAGAGGGACCTTGAGGTGCCAGCGGAGAGTCCCACTCCCCACTCCCCACTCCCGAGAGAGGTGAAGTTCTCGAACCTCGAGAAGATCTTCTGGCCGGACCAGCGCTACACGAAAGGAGACCTGATCGAGTACTACCGCGCCGTCTCTCCCTGGCTGCTTCCTTACTTGAAGGACCGACCGGTCGTGCTCACGCGATATCCGGACGGCATCGGCGGCAAGTCGTTCTTCCAGAAGGACGCGCCGAGCTTCGTTCCCGAGTGGATGCGGCTGGAGCGGATCTGGAGCGAGGACACGCAGCGCGAGATCAGCTACTTCGTGTGCGACAACGTCGAGTCGCTGCTCTACATCGCCAACATGGCCTCGATCCCGCTGCACATCTGGGGGAGCCGAATCGCTTCGCTCGAGCAGCCCGACTGGTGCATCCTGGACCTCGACCCCAAGGAGGCGCCGTTCGAGCACGTCGTGACGATCGCGCGCGCCACTAAGACGCTGTGCGACGACATCGGCCTGCCGTGCTTCATCAAGACGAGCGGCTCCACGGGGCTCCACGTCTTGCTTCCCCTTGGCCGTCAGTGCACCTATGAGCAGGCACGGACGCTCGGCGGCCTCTTGGCCCGCGTGATCGCGGCGGAGCTGCCTGAGATCGCGACGATCACGCGTCAGGTCGAGAAGCGGGGCGCGCGCGTGTATCTGGACTACGTGCAGAACGGCCATGGGCGACTGCTCGTCGCGCCGTTCAGCGTCCGGCCGCTGCCGGGCGCGCCAGTGTCGATGCCGCTCAAGTGGAGCGAGGTAACGCCGAAGCTCGACATCCGGAAGTTCACGATCGCGAACGCTCCGGCGCGTATGAAGAAGCTGGACCAGGACCCCGTGCGCCCGGTGCTCGACCTGAAGCCCGACTTGGTCCACGCGCTCGAGCAGCTCAATGATCGCCTCGGCTGATGTACGGGTCGACGACGTGTCGGGGCTGCTGCTCCGGCCCACGGACGCGCGGCTGCTCTACGTCCTGGCGCACGGCGCGGGGGCGGGGATGCGGCATCCGTTCCTGGAAGCGATCTCGCAGCGCTTGGCGGAGCAGGGAATCGCGACCCTGCGGTATCAGTTCCGGTATATGGAGCAGCGGTCCCGGCGGCCCGATCCTCCCGCCGTGGCCGCGGCGACGGTCCGCGCAGCCGTCGTCGAGGCCGCGCGTCTCGCGCCGGGGCTGCCGCTCGTCGCCGGCGGCAAGTCTTTCGGCGGCCGTATGACGTCCACCGCTCAGTCTGAGGAGCCGCTGCCGGGCGTCCGAGGCCTCGTCTTCCTGGGATTTCCGCTGCATCCTCCGGGGCGGCCGGACGACAAGCGGGCGGAGCACCTCGCGCGGGTGACCATTCCGATGCTTTTTCTTCAGGGCACGCGGGATGAGTTCGCCGACCTGGCGCTGCTGCGGCCGGTCGTGCAGCGCCTTGGTGACCGCGCCACGCTGCATCTAGTAGAGGGCGGGGATCACTCGTTCAAGGTGCCCAAGAAATCAGGGCGGACCGAAGGGGACGTGATGGGGGAGCTTGCGAGGGCGATCGTGACGTGGTCTCTGAAGCTTGTGGAGGATGGTGGATGACTATGTACTGGATCGTAAAGACCGAGCCGTCCACGTATAGCTACGACGACCTGGCGAGCCAGAAGACGGCCGTGTGGGACGGGGTCAAGAACAATCTGGCCCTGAAGCATCTGCGGGAAATGAAGCCCGGCGACCAGGTGCTCGTGTACCACACCGGCGACGAGAAGGCCGTCGTCGGTATCGCTGAAGTGGTGTCACTTCCCTATGCGGACCCGAAGCAGAAGGACCCCAAGCTCACGGTCGTCGACCTGCGGGCTGACGGGAGGCTGCCGCGGGCGGTGTCTCTCGCCGAGATTAAGAAGGACCGGGCGTTCGCCGATCTCGCGCTCGTGCGGATCGGCCGGTTGTCGGTCATGCCGGCCTCGGCCGAGCAATTCAAGCGGCTACTCAAGCTCGGCGGTCAGAAGTCGTGATTACGGACAACGGACAACGGAGAACACATCATGGGTAAGGGAGATCGTCGCACCAGGCGCGGCAAGATTTACCGAGGCACATACGGGATCAGCCGTCCGAAGAAGAAAAAGAAGCAGCCGCCAGAGAAGCCGGTCGAGGGAGCGAAGACCGGGAAGGGCGAATCATGAGATTGTTGTTCGTCGCCGCGCTGGCGCTCCTCGGCGCGACACGGGTGATGGCGCAAGAGGTCGAGCGCTGGCAAATCACGTTGAACGACGGCAGGATCATCTGGGAGCTTCAACTGGTGCGGATGCGTGGGGACACGCTCGTCGCGCGCCATGCCGACTCGACCTACCGCTTCCCGCTCTCGCAGCTCGACGAATTGCGTCTGGTCGTCAAGGCCGAGCGGCACCAGACGCCCGAGCCGGATCGGTACGGCGGGGTGCTGAACGGGGCGGACGACGAGATCTATCGGTTGACGTTGTACAGCCTCCCCGAGCGGCGCGAAATCATCGGGAAGATCCTCAAAGACCATCCACCCCCGTCCCCCGACTCTCGATGACCGCCTCGTCCGTCCGACGGATTCTCCTCGCCGACGCGGACGCGTTCTACGTCGCCGTGGCGCGGCTCGCCGATCCCGACGGGGCGGGCAAGGCTCGGCTGCTGATCGTCGGCGGATCTCCCGAACATCGCGGCGTGGTGACCTCCGCGTCGTACGAGGCGCGTGCCTACGGCGTGCACTCCGCGATGCCGATGGCGCGCGCGGTGCGCCTCTGCCCCGGAGCGACGGTCGTGCCCGTCCCGTGGGAGGCCTGCGCGGACAAGAGCCGCGAGATCGGCGCGGTGCTGCGACAGTTCACCCCCGTCGTGGAGCAGGCCTCGAGCGACGAGTTCTACCTCGACCTGACCGGCACCGAAGGGCTGTACAACGAGCCCCTGCCCGTTACCGCTCGTCGCATTCGCGATACCGTAACGCGAGAGACGGCGTTGCCGGTCTCCATCGGCGGTGGCACATCGAAGCTGGTGGCGAAGCTCGCGGCGGGGCTGGCCAAACCGCGCCCGGGCACCGACGCCGATGGCGTCCGCATCGTGGAGGCCGGCGCGGAGGGCGCGTTCATGCTGGAGTTCGCGCTCGCGGACATCCCGTTCATCGGACCCAAGTTCCAGGAACGCCTCGCGTGCTTTGGGATGCGCACGGTCAGGGACGCGGTCCGCCAGGAGCGCGAGACGCTCGTCGAATGGCTGGGGGAGCGGGAAGGCAACTGGCTCTATCAGCGCGTTCGTGGCATCGACCCCGCGCCCGTTATGTCCGACCGAGAAGTGAAGTCGGTGAGCCGCGACGAGACGTTTGCGACCGATCTCGATGACGACGATGCCCTCGCGGCCAGGTTGCTCTCCCTGGCCGATCGCGCCAGCGCGGACGTACGCGGGGCGGACCTCGTGGCGCGGACGGTGACCGTCAAGCTACGCGACGCCGATTTCACCACGCGCCAAGCGAGCCGTACGCTCGGCGAGGCGGTTCGCTCGGAGCGCGCGGTCTACGCGGTCGCCCGAGAGCTCCTGGCGCGGCTCCGCACCGCCCGGCGAGTGCCGGCCCGCCTGTTGGGCGTCGCGCTGTCGCACTTCGAAGCGGCCGATGGCGAAGCGCAGCTCTCGCTCCTCGAGCCGCCGGAGGAGCGGATCGAGAGCGAGCGCGACCGCGCGATCAGTCGTGCCATCGACCAGGTGCGCGAGCGCTTCGGACGTGATGCGCTCGGCAGAGGAGGGCAGGGGAGCCGGGCGTGACCTACATCGCGCCGAGCGCGGAGGCGGCCTTGCTGACGTCCTTCTGTTTCACCCACAGAATAGCCCCGTAGCGTCCCATACCGGCGCACACGCCGGTCACCGCCGTCACGTTGATCTTCGCCGATCCCAGGCGCGCCAGGATATTCGCGAGCGCGCCCACGCGGTCGTCGCCATCGATCAGGAATGCCGTCTTCGGCTTCGAGAGCTTGATCTTCGCGTTCTTGGCGGCGGTGGTGAAGAGCGCGGCATCGGTCGGCACGAAGTCTACCTGCGCCTTGCGCGCGCTCGGAAACGCATGGCATGCGAGCAGGTTCACACCGTTGCTCCGCATGGTCTCGAGCAGGCGGGCACCCTCACCGGGTTTGTCGGATATCGTCGTGTAGAAGTAGGTGACCTTGCGGATCGTGTCGGCCATGGCGGTCTCCAGGTGTGGTTTCTCGCTTGACTATGGCCAGGTATCCGCGCGGCCGCCAGGCGACGGGGCCAACCCGTAGCGCCCGCGCAACATCCGGCCCGGCGCGCGCTTGACGGGTTCCAACGCGGCCGATAAATCACCTCGTCCACGCGCCCTTTCCTTTCGAAGGAGTCGTTCATGTCCCGCGTCCTCGCCGCGCTGCTCGTCATTTTCGTCGCCACGCCACTCGCGGGCCAGGCCCGGAACAAGCGATCGAAGAATCAGCCCTCCGCCGCGGTCCCGCCGTCGGTCACGGCGAGCGACGCTGACTCGCTCAACAATCTCAAGTTCCGTAATCTCGGTCCGTCCGTAGGCGGCGGGCGCGTCGCCGCGGTGGTCGGCGTACCGGGCGACCGCAACGTGTACTACGTCGGGGCCGGGGCGGGCGGAGTCTGGAAGACCACGGACGGCGGGGACTCCTGGGAAGCGGTCTTCAAGGATCAGCCCACCGCGTCCATCGGCGCCATCGCGCTCGCGCCGTCGAACCCGAGCGTCGTTTGGGTGGGCACGGGAGAGGGGAACCCCAGGAATGACGTGGTCGACGGGCGCGGCGTGTTCATGTCCCCCGACGCCGGCAAGACGTGGCAGTTCATGGGGCTCGGTGATATCGGTCAGATCAGCCGTATCGTCATCGACCCCTCGAACCCGGACATTGTTTTCGTAGCCGCGCTCGGCCACGTCTGGGCGCCGAACGTCGATCGCGGCGTGTTTCGGACGGCGGACGGCGGCAAGACCTGGCAAAAGGTCCTCTTCGTGAACGACACGACCGGCGCCGCCGATCTCGTCATGGTGCCGGGCAATCCGCGCGTGCTGTTCGCGGGGATGTGGCAATTCGTGCGCCGGCCCTGGGAGCTCGTCTCGGGCGGAGCGGGGAGCGGGATCTACCGCTCGACCGACGGCGGGCTGACCTGGCAGCGCCTCAAGCAGGGGCTGCCTGCCGGGCTCCTCGGGCGGATCGCCCTCGGGGTCGGTCCAACCAACCCGAGCCATATCTACGCGCTCGTCGAGACCACGCAGGGCATGCTATGGGATTCGAAGGACCAGGGCGATCATTGGGCCAAGGTGTCCGATTTCCACGGCCTCTCCGCGCGCCCCTTCTACTTCTCGCTGGTCCACGTGTCACCCGTGGACGACCGGAAGCTCTTCTTTTCGTCGTTCCTGCTGCTCCGCTCGGACGACGGTGGCAAGACCACGACGCCGATCGACCGCGGCGTCCACGTGGACCACCACGCGCTCTGGATCGATCCGCAAAACCCTGATCGCATGATCCAGGGCAACGACGGCGGCGTCTACCTCACGGAGAACGGTGCCAAGAGCTGGCGTTTCCTCAACAACCTCCCCATCGAGCAGTTCTACATGGTCTCCGCGTCGAGCGGGGACAGCCCGTACATGCTGTGCGGAGGTCTGCAGGACAACAACGCGTGGTGCGGCCCGTCGAGCGGCGTGCCGGGTCCGGGGGCGGGTGGAGGGTTGAGCGGGGCCGAATGGTTCACCGTCACCGGTGGAGACGGCGAGTACGCCGTGATCGCGCCAAGCGACTCGACGGTTCTCTATGTCGATTCGCAGAACGGCAACATCACGCGGGTGGACATGAAGACCGGTGTAGTGCGCTCGATCCGTCCGTACGTCCCGGGTGTGTCCGAAATGAAGCCGGCCGATTTGCAGTATCGGTTCAACTGGACCTCGCCCATCGCGGTGGCCCCTCGAGACGCGAATACGGTCTACCTGGGTGGGAACGTCGTGTTCCGGAGCCGGGACGGCGGTGAGCATTGGACTGCGATCAGCCCGGACCTGACGCGCAACGACAAGGCGAAGCAGGTGACGAGCGGCGGCCCGATCGAGTACGACATCTCCGGCGCGGAAACGTACGCCACGCTCCTCACGATCACTCTGGCGCCCACGGATTCGAACGTCATTTGGGCAGGCTCGGACGACGGGCTCGTGCACGTGACGCGGGACGGCGGTCGCACCTGGACGAACGTGGCCGGTCATTTCCCCGGAGCGACCAGGGATCTGGAAGGCCGGGTGTACCAGATCGGGGTGTCGCCGTTCGACGCGGGCACCGTGTACCTGGCGATCGACCGCCACGAGCTCGACGATCGACGTCCGTATGTGTACAAAACCAACGACTATGGAAAGACATGGACGGACATCGGGAAGGGGCTGCCCGCCGACGTGCCCGTCCACGTCGTGCGAGAAGATCCGAACCTTCGCGGCTTCCTGGTGCTCGGCACGGACGCGGCGCTGTGGTACTCACGGGACGGCGGGGGAACCTGGAAGCCGCTGAAGGCCGATTTTCCGACCGCGCCGGTGTACGACGTTCAATTTTTCGGGCGACGGGATCTGGTCATCGCCACGCACGGTCGGGGATTGTTCATGCTCGACAACATCACGGCGCTCGAGGAGTTAACGCCCGAGGTGGCCGCGGCGGACCTGCACGTGTTCAGTGCCATCCCGGCGCAAATCCGCGTCCGCCCGCGCCGCAACGGAGTGGCCCCATCGCGCTTCACGACGCCCAACGCGCCGGCGGGCGCCGTCGTCGACTACTACCTCAAGACCGCGCTCGACACCGCAGAAGCCGCGGGCCGATCGCAGGGACAACCGGGCCAGGCTCGGGGCGAGCGAGCCAGACGCGGCGGCGTGATCGTCACCGTCCTGGATGCCCACGGCGACACAGTGACCGTGGACTCGAGCGGGCCGGGGAAGCAGGGCGTGAACCGCTTCGTCTGGAATCTTCGGTATGCGGCGCCCACCCGCCTCAACTTCGAGAAGCCGAGTGGCGATGAGGAAGAGAATCCGTTCCGCAACGTGGGGGGCCCGCGCGTCGTCCCCGGCACCTACACCGTGGCCGTGACCGCCGGGGGCCACTCCGCGACGCAGACCGTCACCGTCCAGCCGGACCCCGTACTGGGCGGCGATCCAGCGGCGTTCGCGGCCCAACTTCGGGCCGGGCTCGAATGGCGCAACGCCGTCTCGGCGCTCAACGAGATGCTCAACCGCATCGTGAGCCTCGAGACGCAGCTCAAGAACACGCAACAGGCCCTGCGCGACAACGCCCCCCCGGCGGCCGACACCGCCGTCCAACGCGCCGGCCGGGATCTCGGCCGCAAGCTCGGGGAGCTCAAGGACAGCCTGTACAATTCCGACGTGCAGCGCGACGCGGGCCAGGACGACGTACACTACCTGAACCGGTTCCAGGATCGGCTGCAGGGGCTCGGGTTCGGGCTCTCGCTCGCGTATGCCCAGCCGCCGAGCGAGGTCGTGGCGGCCCGGCTGAAGGAGCTCCGGACCGCCCTCGACGGGTATCTGGTTCGATTCAACGACTTGGTGCGAACCGACGTCGCCGCGTTCAACAAGACCGCGCTAGAGCGTCAGGCCCCGATCCTCGTCAGCGGGCGACCGATCGAAGTGCGGGAGGTAAAAATCGTTTCCCGCTGACCCAGAGGACGGCGACGAGCACGGCTACAGGCACCACGATCCCGAGCGAGCGAATCATCGCCGCCACGAGACCAACGAAGTTGCGCCAGGCCTGCTTGAACGCTTCGCCGATCACGCTCGAGCCCGCGTGTCCCACGACGGGCAGTGGCTCATGGACGAAGATCGACAGCGTGCTCATGGCGGCGTGCGCGCGGAGGTAACGTAGCCGGCCCTCGTACCGCTCGATCTGCTCCCGTACGCGCGCGAGCTCCTGCTCCACGTCGAGCACGTCCTTGAGCTTGCCGGTCCGCGTCGCGAGTAGCTCGATGAGCCGGGTTTCGAGGCGCCGGGCATTGGTCATGCGCGCCGTGACGTCCGTGAACTCCTCGCCTACATCCTCGGCGTTGACATTCACCGATTCGAGCTTGCCAAGCGCCGCGAGTCCGCCGAGACCGTCTTCGAACCGATCGGCGGGGATTTTCACCTCGATGGTGGCGGAGCGGAGCTGGCCGCGCCCGGTCTGCACGGTCGTGTTGGCGATGTAGCCGCCGACCCGGCCTGCGAGCAGCCGCACCTGGGCCACGGCTCGCTCGAGCGAGTCCACCTGGATGCTTGTCTGGCCGGTACGGATCACCATGTTCGATTCGAGGCTGATGTTGGGGATTGGCGCCACGTCCCCCGCCACGGCGACTTGTTTCTGAACGTAGGCAGACAGGCCCGCCGGCGCCGCCAGCCGTGGCTCCTCGGCCCGGGACGCGACAGCAAGGGAGTCCGTGGCCGCAACGTATGGACGGCCGACCGATGATGTGCAGGCGGCCATAGCGGCTAGGGCCGTGACGAGTGTCAGCGTACGCATTGTAGAGTTCCCCGGAAGGTGACCCCCGGAGAGACGTCTATGACCCGAAAGCGTGCACACCGCCCGCAACCCGCCCGGGCGCCGCTCGTAGGGTCGACCACGATGGAACGTCTCAAGTCGAGCGCGCTGCGTGAGTGGGAGCGGCTGGCCGGGGCCATCGGGGCGGTGCGCCGGGAGCCGCGGCGCCTCGGCCCGTGGGTGGTCGAAGTCGTCCGTTTTGCCGCCAAGACGGTCCTCGTGGCGGTGCTGCCGTTCTTCGCGCTGGTTCGGGTGGCCGTGTTCCTCTATGAGGGCGAAGGTTGGCCGACGGCGCTCGCACTGGCGGGTGGAGCGGTCTGTACTGTGGCCGTCGTTACCGCGTACGGCGCATGGGTCTGGCATCGCCTGACAGGTCACGTCCGCCTTGCGCTCGTGGCCCGGCGTGTGGCGCTCCCGTTCGTCGTCGCGTACTGCATGTACACGCTGGTGTACCTCTCGAGCGCGAACACGAAGTCGGAGCGGGTACGCGCGTACTACGCGTCACTCCACCCATTGCTGCGCGTCGGCCTCTCGACGCTCATCGTGTTCGATCGCGACGCCGTGATCACCGATCTCGCGCGACGGCCCGAGGACTACCCCGCGATGGGACTCCCGATCAACGACGGGACGCTGCATTACGTCCAACGGGACGGCTACGCGCACGCGGCGGACCTGCGTACCGCCGGCCGCGGCTTCCTGCGGAACCGCCTGGTGCAGCTGTACCTCTGGAGCATGGGCTTCTCGACCCTGCGCCACGTCGGGACCGCGGACCATCTCCACGTCGAGTTGCCGGTGCGGTAAGTTGTGGCCATGCCGTTCACCCGCGACGACATCCGCGAGTCGGTGGAGCGCGCCGGCGATGAGCACTGGGACGCGCTCCGCCACCATCATGAAGACGCCTACCCCAATCCCAAGCCGACCCCGGGGGACGTGTGCAAGGGAGAGGCGGAGCGCCTCAACCAGATGGGCCTGGGGGATGCGAAGGAGCTGGAGCTCGTCGAGACCCGCGTGGAGCGCGTCGGGGAGGAGGTGCGGCTGACGCACGTCTTCCGCTACAGCCCCCTGGGGATCCGACTCCTGACCGAGCCTTTTCAGAACTACCGGTAGCGCTGCCAACAGTAGTGTATAGAAATCTGTGCATTTCATGCAACAACTACCCGTTACATCAATTTGACTAACCTGAATGGGTAGTAGCGCGGCGTACAGCAAATGGTGCACTTTTTGCACAAAATGATGTACACTGTGCAAAGGGGCGCCCATGGCAATCCATCCGGAGCGACAGGTCGGGCGAGCGGCACTCGTATGCGCCTGCTTCATCGCGCATCGGTCCCTCGTCGCCCAGGCCGGGTCCGCACCTGACACCACTCAGAAGGCCGATCCACCGCCGAGCCTCGCCGGCTTCAAGCTGACGGGCTTTGCTGAGGGATCGTACGCGTACTCAGGGCGGAGTCTCGGGGACACCACGATCGTCGGGCGGCTCTACGACCGGCTCCAGGACCGGTTCATGCTGAACGCACTGACGATCGTCGTCGACAGGCCGTACGAGCCTACCAAGCTCAGCGCCGGGTTCCATGCGGAGCTCCTGGTCGGGCAGGACGCGACAATGATCCGCTCGAACGGCTTCGATCTGGGTTCGCAGGCGGATCTGCCGCACTTGTACGTCACGCTGAACGTTCCCACGGCGAGCGGCAACGGGGTGCAGCTCAAGTTCGGCCGCATTCCCACGCTTCTGGGGCTCGAAGTCATCGAAACGGTCGCGAACCCCAGCTGGTCGGAAGGGAACCAGTTCATCTACGTTGAGAACTTCACCGGCACGGGAGTGAGCGTGGAAACCAAGTTCAGCGACCATCTGGACGCCCAGCTTCGCCTGATCAATGGGTGGGATCAGGTCGGAGACAACAACAATCACAAATCGGTCATGGGCCGGGTCGGGCTCTCCCCGGACGCGTTCACTTCGCTCGGCGTGGTCGGGTATTGGGGTCCCGAAGAGCCCAACGACGCCGCCAAGCGGTACGGGGTCGAGGGGCTCCTCTGGCGTAAGCTCGGCAAGACGCAGGTGTGGCTACAGGGCGATTACGGCAGAGAGCAGGCAAATGTCGCGCTGCCCGATCCCTCCCACCCGGCGGCATGGTGGGCCCTGGGCTGTTGGATCAGCTACGATGTCAGCTCGTCCGTGGGCGCGGCGCTCCGTGGGGACTACGTGAACGACGAGAACGGCGCCCGCACGAGCGGGATTCTTGGATTCCCGGCGAACACAGGCCAGCGGTTCGGTAGCGCCACGGCGACGCTGAATGTACGAGCCTGGCCGGGCGCCCTGGTGCGACCGGAGGTCCGCTACGATCGGTCAACGCTGCCGGCGTACGCCGGACGGCGGGATCAGGTTACGTTCGCGCTGGCGGTTGCGTACCTCTACTGAGCCGGCGCGGCGATTCCGGCTCCTCCGGAGCAACGATGGCTGGGTGGGGCGCGACCTTCCGGAACAGCGGACGGTAGCGCTCCCACGACTCGAGCAGATCGCGCGCGCGCCGGCTGCCCGTGCTGGCGGCGTGGTGCTGGACGAGCTTCCGTAGTCGCGCATCGTCTTCGTCGTCGAGATCGAGCACAGCGACCATGTCGCCGTTCACGCGTCGCGTGAAGACCTCCGCCTCGTCCAGGACGTACGCGGTGCCATTGGACATTCCTGCGGCGAAGTTCCGGCCCACGGGCCCCAGCACGACGACCGTTCCGGCGGTCATGTACTCGCAGCAATGGTCGCCCGCGCCCTCGACGACGGCGACGGCCCCCGAGTTGCGGACGGCGAACCGATCGCCGGCGTGCCCGGCAGCGAAGAGCGTGCCCGCGGTGGCGCCGTAGAGCGCGGTGTTGCCGAGAATGACCTGTGGGTCAGTGTCATCGGCGGCCGCTGCTTCCCGGAACGGCCGGATCACGAGGTCACCGCCCGACAGGCCCTTCCCGACGTAGTCGTTCGCTTCACCTTCGAGCTCGAGGCGCATGCCGGGCACGGTAAACGCACCGAAGCTCTGGCCCGCGCTGCCGCGGAACCGCAGGCGAATCCACTCGGCGGGGAGCTCCTTGCCACCGCGCCCGGCAAGATAGCCCGCGATGCGGGCGCCGACGGTCAGGTGGTGGTTCCCGATGTCGTAGACGCCGGCGAACGGGCGACCACTCTCGAGCCGCGGGCCGAGGGTGCGGAGGATTTCCTCGTCCAGGCTCTCGACATCCGGACGGTCGTTGCGCTCCGTGGTGCGGCGTCGAGGCCCGACGCGGTCCGCGAGCGGGTCGGCCAGGAGCAGCGACAGATCGAGCATCTGCGCCCGGGGCACCTCGGGGCGGTCCACACGCTCCAGCAGGTCGGCGCGTCCGATGATCTCGTCCATGGACCGGCAGCCCAGCGCCGCCAGGATGTGGCGGACGTCTTCCGCGATCCACGTGAAGTAGGCGACCACCTGTTCCGGGGAGCCGCGGAACTTCGCGCGCAGCTCGGGACGCTGGGTCGCGATTCCCGTCGGACAGGAATTCAGGTGGCACTGGCGCGCCATGTCGCACCCGAGGGCGACGAGCGCTGCGGTGCCAAATCCGTATGTCTCGGCGCCCAGCAGCGCGGCGATGACCACGTCGCGCCCGGTTCGGAAGCCGCCATCCACGCGGACCTCGATGCGGTGCCGCAGCCCGTTTTCGATCAGCAAGGCCTGCGTCTCCGCGAGGCCGATCTCCCATGGCGACCCCGCATGCTTGATCGACGACAGGGGCGAGGCGCCCGTGCCACCGTTGTGGCCCGAGACGAGCACGTAGTCGGCATACGCTTTCGCGACGCCGGCGGCGACGCGACCCACTCCGGCCTCCGCCACGAGCTTCACGCCGATCCTGGCTCGGGGGTTCACCTGCTTCAGATCGTGGATGAGCTGCGCCAGGTCTTCGATCGAGTAGATGTCGTGGTGCGGCGGCGGCGAGATGAGCGGCACGCCGGCCACCGAATGCCGCAGACGCGCGATCAGCGCCGTCACTTTGTGCGCGGGCAGCTGGCCGCCCTCACCGGGCTTCGAGCCCTGCGCGATCTTGATCTCGAGCTCATCCGCCCGCACCAGGTACTGGGTGGTCACTCCGAAGCGGCCCGAGGCGACCTGTTTGATGCGGTTATCGGACCGATCGCCGTTGGCGAGCGGGAGGTATGTGTCCGGGTCCTCACCGCCTTCGCCGGAATTCGAGCGCGCCCCCATGCGGTTCATCCCGACCGCGAGCGTCCTGTGCGCCTCGGGGGAGAGCGCGCCGAGCGACATGGCGGTTGAAATGAACCGGCGACGAATCGCCTCCGCGGGCTCGACGTCGTCGATCGGAATGGCGGTGCCGGTTCGCAGCGTGAGCAGGTCGCGCGGGCTCGCGGGCGCTCGCGCGGCGACGCGGGAGCGAAAGGCGTCGTACGCGGGGGTCGTGCCCGTGGCGACCGCGTTCTGCATTGCCCGAACGATGGGCGGCGACCAGCCGTGGTCCTCGCCGTCACGGCGATAGCGCACCCGCCCGTGATCGGGGAGCGCAGGCTCAGCGCCGGGTTCAGGGTAGGCCGCGCGCTGCCGTGCCAGGACGTCCTCCGCAATCTCGGCGAATCCGATCCCGCCGATCGTCGAAACGGTGCCGGTGAAGCAGCGATCGACCACCTCCGCCCCGAGCCCGAGCGCCTCGAAGATCTGGGCACCGCAGTACGACGACAGCGTGGAGATCCCCATCTTCGACAGGATCTTGAGGAGGCCCTTCTCGGCGGCCGCGCGATACTTGGCCGGCGCGTCCTCCTCCACCAATTCGTGACGCACCGAGTCGAGCGCGAGCCAGGGATGTACCGCCTCGGCGCCGTACCCGATGAGGGCGGCGAAGTGGTGCACATCCCAGGCATCGCCCACTTCGGCGACCAGGCCCAGTCGCGTGCGGAGACCCTTGTGCAGGAGATATTGATGGACCGCCCCGACGGCGAGCGCCATCGGGAGCGGCGCCCGTTCCCGGTTTGCGGCCACGTCGCTGACGATCACGATCCGGGCACCCTGGCGGACAGCGCGCCCCGCGGCGCGATACAGCCCGTCGAGCGCCGCTCGCAGCGCGTCCGGCCTCCCACTGCTCACCGGCCAGGTCGCATCGAGCGTGATCGCCTGCGCGCCGACGACGGCGCGGAGCGCCGCCATCTCATCCGCGAGGAGGACCGGGTGCTCGTTCTGCACCAGGCGTAACCCACCTGGTCGATCCGCCAGGAGCGAGGCCCGACGACCGAGGTGCATGCGCAGCGACATCACCAGCGTCTCGCGCAACGGGTCGATCGGGGGGTTCGTGACCTGTGCGAAGCGCTGGCGCAGGTACGCGTATACACCGGGTGGCACGCGCGCGAGCGGCGGGATCGGCGTGTCGTCCCCCATGCTCCACACGGCGTCCTGACCCGCGCCGCCCATCGGCTCGAGCACGTAGCGCACGTCCTCGAAGCCCCAGCCGAAGGCGACCTGGCGGGCGACGCGCTCGGCTTCGCCGACGACCGGCGTGGCGGGGACCGGGGCGGTCGGTCGGAGCGGGAGGATGCCGCGGGCGGCCCAGCGATCGTAGGGTCGCCGCCGGGCGACCGCGCGCTTCGCGTCGGCGTTGTGCAGGATCAGCTTACGGCGGGTATCGACCACCAGGACCTCACCAGGGCCGAGTCGGCCGCTTTCGACCACCCCCGCGGGATTCAGATCCACGAGGCCGACCTCGGAGCCCGCTATGACCAGGCCGTCGCATGTGACCTTGTAGCGGCACGGGCGAAGTCCGTTGCGGTCGAGGGCGGAGCCCACCAGCACGCCGTCCGAGAAGGCAAGGGCCGCGGGCCCATCCCAGGGCTCCACCAGGCACTCATGAAACTCGTAGAACCCGCGCAGCGCCGGCTCCATGTCGACCGCCCTCTCGTGTGCCTCGGGGACGAGCATCATCAGGGCGTGCACGGGGTCGCGTCCCGACCTCACGAGCAGCTCGAGGGCATTGTCGAGACTCGCCGAATCACTGCCTTCGGCCCAGATCACGGGCTGCAGGCGTTCGATGGCCGCGCCCCACACCGGGGCGGCGAGGGCGGGCTCGCGCGCCCGCATCGCGTTCCGGTTCCCCCACAGCGTGTTGATCTCGCCGTTGTGCGCGAGCATGCGGAACGGCTGGACCAGCGGCCAGCTCGACGTGGTGTTGGTCGAGTACCGCTGGTGAAAGATCGCCAGCGCCGTCTCGTAGTTGGGCGAGAGCAGGTCGGGATAGAACCCCGCCAGCTGTGTACCGGTGAGGAGCGCCTTGTACACGAGCGTGCGGCACGAAAGTGAGCACACGAAGAACGGCTCGAGGGTGGGTCGTGCCTCGGCGACCCGGCGCTCGATGGTGCGCCGTGCCAGGTACAAGGCCCGCTCCCAGGCCGCTTCGTCGCTTCTCCCGCCGTCGGCTGGCGCGCCCAGGATCACCTGACGAATGGCGGGCAAGGTGGCGCGCGCGCCGGCGCCCAGCACGCCGGGATCGACGGGCACATCGCGCCATCCGAGCACCGGAATCGCTTCGCCGCGCAACGCGTCCTCGATTATCCCGGTCGCGCGGCAGAGATCGTCGTCCGAGCCGGGGAGAAAGAACGCGCCCACGGCGAACGGCTGGCCGCGCTCGAGCGCCATGCCGCGACTGGCCGCCTCCCGGTAGAACAGTGCGGCGGGAATCTGGGTGAGCAGGCCGGCCCCGTCGCCCGACCGGTCGGTGGCCGCGGCTCCCCGATGGGCCACGCGGGCGAGCGCCTGGAGAGCGAGCTGCGTCACGTCGGCGGATCGCTCTCCGGAGACGCGCGCGACGAACCCCACGCCGCACGCATCGTGCTCCCGCCAGGGGTCGAGACCTCGCGTGCGACTATGGCGACCGGGCATGGCTCTCCTTACCGGTGGCAGTCAAAAAAAGAGGCCCGCTCGATCGAGAGCGGGCCGGGCGTTGCTTGAGTCGTCTACACGCTTACGCCGCCCGCCCGCTCCCGTCCGTGGGAGTCGCCGGATTCAGATTCGCGACAGCCGTCAGCGTGTGGTAATGCGTCATTTCGAAGCCACCCGAACGAACTAACCCGATAGTATTAATATTCATCTTACAGCATAAATATACCGCAGCGTTCGAACCCGTCAAGGGGCGGGCGCGAACAGACGCTGCAGCTCCGTGAACGGAATGAGCAGGTCGGCCATGCTGTCGTAGGTCCCCCGCTCACGCAGCTCCACCACCGCGCGGCGCACGAGCCCCAGCGCGGCCTGGACTACGCGGGGGCCGAGACTCGCGCGCCGGACGCCGAGCCGCTCGAGCTCGCGGATCGGTGGGGCGGGGGGGCCGGCGATGATGTTCAGGGGCCCGTCGATCTCGCGCGCGAGCCGGCCGATCGTGGCGCCGTCGCTGACGTGTGGCACGAACAGGCAATCGGCCCCGGCGGCCCGGTAGGCGTTCGCGCGCCGCACGGCTTCGGCGAACCGCCGCCCGGCGTCCCACGCCTTCACCTCGAATGCGTCGGTACGGGCGTTGATGACGATCGGTACGCCAGCGGTCGCGCCGGCGGTCCGCACCGCATGGACCCGTTCGACGTGCAGGCCGAGGTCGAGGAGGTCGCCGTCGGACGTGCCGTCCTCCAGGTTCAGGCCTACCGCGCCCGCCGCGATGACACCGCGGGCCGTGTTGGCCGCTGCCTCGGGCGTCGTGCCGTAACCCGCCTCGACGTCGGCCGTGACCGGAAGCCGCACGGCCGCGGCCATGCGTCGGACCGCGTCCAGCATTTCGTCGCGGCTAATCCGCTCGCCGTCGGGGTAGCCGAGCGCCCAGGCGACTCCGGCGCTGGTGGTGGCGATGGCGGCGAACCCAGCCTCCTCGACGAGCCGGGCGGTGGCCACGTCCCAGGCGTTCGGCAGAATGAGAATGCCGGGTCCCGAATGCAGGCGTCGGAGCGTTTCCGCTCGCTCGCGCTGCGTCGTCTTCATAGTTCCTCCTGACTCATAGCGGGCGCTGCTGCGCCGAATTGATGCAGGGAAAATCGCACGTGTCGCGACCACATGTGAGGGCTCTCACACTTTGTGCGGCGCCGTGCACAACCAGCCGCCGTCGCGTGCGGCACATCGCTTGCCAACCTCCTCGCGCGGAGCATCACGTCGTGCCCTGTTCACCTGTGTGAGGAGGAAGTATGAAGACCGCGAAGTTGATTGCGTCGGCGGCGTTGCTCGTGCTGGCCGCGTGTTCCGATTCCAATACCGGGACGGTGAACTTCTCGCTCACTTCCCGCCAGGCCGGTGCCCCGGCACCGAGCGCCGCGCTTGCGAGCGGGGCGGCCGTTCCCAGCGTCGCGACCACCGGCGACAGCACCGTGATCGCGCTCGGCAACGACAGCGTCATCGTGCGGAGCGCCGAGCTGGTGCTTCGCAAGATCGAGTTGAAGCGGGTCGAGGTCGCCGCGTGCGACGCGGTCATGGAGAACGGGGACTGCGAAGAGTTCGAGACCGGTGCCACCCTCGTCACGCTGCCGCTTGGGAGCACCGCGGTCGCGCAGCAGGTGAGCGTCGCCGCGCCTCCGGGCACGTTCGATCAGCTCGAGTTCGAGGTCCACAAGCCCAGCTCGAGCGACGACGCCGCGTTTATCGCGGCCCATCCCGACTTCGCGACCATCTCGATCCGCGTGACCGGGACGTTCAGCCAGGCCGGCACGCGCACGGACTTCACGTTCACGTCCGACGTAGATCAAAGCGAAGAGGCGAACCTCGTCCCGCCCGTGACGGTGACGGAGGGTCAGACCTTGAACGTCACGCTGCGCGTCGACATCGCCGGTTGGTTCCTGAACGGCGCTCAGACCGGGCTCGTCGATCCGGCGTCGGCGAACAACGGCCAGCCTAACCAGAGCATCGTCGCGAACAACATCCAGAACTCGTTCAAGGCGTTCGAGGATGACAATCACGATGGGCAAGCGGATCACTGAGCGGGGCGCCTGAGGGATTCCCTTCCGAGGTGGCCACCGGCGGCTAAGTTTGGGGCACTCCAACTTACCGCACGGTGGCCACCATGATTTCCAGGTCCGTTCGACCGCTGTTCCTCGTCCTCTGTACCGCGTTCCTTTGCTCGGCCCTGCCGGCGCAGGTCGGCCAGACCCCATCCCTCACGGTCCAGGCGATCTGGGGCTCTCCCGAATTCGCGGGCGACCTGGTCGAGCTCGCGTGGGCGCCGGACGGGAAGACCTACACGACGGTCGAAGAGGACACGGCGAGCGGCACGGACCTGTATCGGGTCGACGCCGCGAGCGGGGCCAAGCAGCTGCTCGTCCGTGGCCGCGACCTCGTGCCACCCGGCGCCACGAGACCTATCGGAATCGAAGAGTACAGCTTGTCGGAAGACGGCACCAAGCTGCTCATCTTCACGAACTCGGCCCGGGTGTGGCGCCAGAACACCAAGGGCACCTTCTTCGTGTGGGACTTCGCCGCGCGCCGGCTCACGCCCGTGAGCACGAATCCAGGATATCAGGAGTTCGCCAAATTCTCGCCCGATGGGCGTCTGGTCGGGTTCGTGCGGAACAACAACATCTTCGTGACCGACCTCGCGACCGCCACGGAGACCGCCCTCACTCGAGACGGCAGCGACAACGTCATCAACGGCACGTCCGATTGGGTGTACGAGGAAGAGCTCGACCTGCGCGACGCGTTTCGCTGGAGCCCCGACGGCAAGCGCATCGCGTTCTGGCGCCTGGACCAGACGGCGATCGCCCCCTTCTACCTCGTGAATCAGGACTCGCTCTACCCGGCGCTCGTGTCGGTGCGCTATCCCAAGGCGGGAACGGCCAACTCCGAGGTGAAGATCGGGATCGTCGACGTCCGAGGCGGCCGCACGTCGTGGGTCGACCTCGGTGCCGACAAGGACATCTACGTCGCCGCGATGGGCTTCGCCGACACGTCCGGGACTCTCTGGCTGACCCGGCTGAACCGGCACCAGAACCGACTCGACCTCATGCTCGCCGACCCACAGACCGGTGCGTCGCGGGTCATCATGACCGACACCGACTCGGCGTGGGTGGACGCCAACAAGCCGGTGTGGATCGACGGGGGTAAGCAATTCCTCTTTGTCTCCGAGCGTGAGGGATACGACCAGGTGTACTTGTTCGACCGCACCGGTACGCTCGTGCGGCGGGTGACGCCGGGGGGATGGGATATTGGGGCGGTGTACGGAGTCGACGAGAAGAGTCACGTGCTGTATTTCAGCGGCGCGACCCCCGGGCCGCTCGAGCGGCAGCTCATGCGGGTGGGCCTCGATGGGAAAAACCTGAGGCGCGTGTCGACCGAGCCCGGTACCCACAGCGCTGAGTTCGCCCCGAGATTCACGATGTACCTCGACACGTACTCGCGAGCGGGCGTTCCTCCCGTCCAGACGCTCCGCCGCGCGGACGGCACCCTGGTCCGCACGGTTGCCGACAACGCCGCCTTGCGCGAGAAGGTCCAGGCCCTCGGGCTCAACCGGCCTGAGTTCATCACCGTGCAGACGCCCGATGGCGTCACCCTCAACGCCTGGCTCATCAAGCCGAAGGGGTTCGACGCGGCGCGGAAGTACCCACTCCTGATGAATGTGTACGGCGGCCCGGGCTCGCAGACCGTGACCGACAGCTGGGGCGGCCCGAATTACCTGTGGCACCAGATGCTGGCGCAGGATGGCTACCTCGTGGCGAGCGTGGACAATCGCGGCACGGGCGGCCGGGGCGCCAAGTTCATGAAGATGACGTACCTCCATCTCGGGCGATACGAAGCCGCCGACCAGATCGCCGCGGCGCGCTGGTTCGCCCGCCAGCCGTTCGTGAGCCCCGACCGCATCGGCATTTGGGGGTGGAGTTATGGCGGCTACATGACGTCGCTCAGCATGTTCCGGGGCGCCGGCGTGTTCAAGGCGGCGCTCGCCGTGGCTCCCGTGACCGACTGGCGCTTTTACGACACGATCTACACCGAGCGCTACATGCGCACGCCGCAGGAGAACGCCGGCGGCTACGACGAGAGCGCGCCGCTCGCCTACGCCGACAGCCTGCGGGGCAGCTTCCTGCTCGTCCACGGCACAGGCGACGACAACGTGCACTTTCAGAACAGCGTCCGCCTCGTGAACCGCCTCGAGGCCGCCAACAAGCAGTTCGACATGCGGATCTATCCCGGGCGGACGCATTCGATCTCGGGGGGCAACACGCGGGAGAATCTTTACGGGCTCTTCACGGCGTGGCTGAAAGCCCACCTGTAGAGCGCGACCTCACGCGCCTCGGCCGGACGGCGCTCGCCGTCCTGACGCTGATCAACCTGTTCAATTATCTGGACCGGTGGATCATCGCCGCGTTGGTCGAGAGCATCAAGCATTCCGAGCTGAGGCTGTCCGACAAACAAATCGGCCTGCTGTTCAGCGGGTTCATCGTGGTGTACCTGTTCACTGCCCCGGTGTTCGGCTCGCTGGGGGACACGAAGTCACGAACGCGACTCCTGGCATTCGGCGTCGCCGTCTGGAGCGTGGCCACCGCGCTCGCCGGGCTGGCCCGAGGTTACACGAGCCTCCTCCTCGCGCGTGCCACGGTGGGCGTCGGTGAAGCGGCCTACGGCACCATTTCGCCGGCGCTGCTGGCCGACTACTTCGATCGGGACCGTCGCGGCCGGGTGTTCGCGATTTTCTTCGCCGCTATCCCCATCGGTTCGGCGCTGGGTTACATCGTGGGCGGCCTGGTGGATCACTACTTCGGGTGGCGTCAGGCGTTCTTTGTCGCCGGCGTCCCGGGGCTCGTGCTCGCGGTGCTGGCGCTCCGCCTGTACGACCCGCCGCGTGGGGCTCAGGATCCCGAAAGCGCACCCGCGAGCGGTGGGCACAGCATCTCCGTCGGCCGTGCCGCCCGAGCCGCGTATGCCGCCCTGCTTCGTAACCGCCCGTACGTGCTCACGGTCCTGGGGTACGCCGCCTACACGTTCGCGATCGGCGCGCTCGCCTTTTGGACGCCGTCGTTTCTCGAGCGGATCCGCGGCATCCCGAAGGCGCAGGCGACCGTGCAGTTCGGCGCGGTGGTCGTGGTGACCGGCTTCGTGGGCACGTACGCGGGCGGCTGGATCGGGGACTATTACCTGCGTACCTCGCGGCAGGCGTACCTGTGGGTCTCGGGAATCGCGACGCTCGCGGCGGCTCCGCTCACGCTCGTGGCCCTCGCCGTGGCGCGACCGCCGGTCTACTGGGCGGCCATGGTCGCGGCCGAGCTGCTCCTCTTCGCCTCGACCGGCCCGATCAACTCCGCGATCGTCAACGTGGTCCCGCCGGCGATCCGTGCCACGGCGGTAGCGCTGAGCATCTTCGCGATCCACATCCTGGGCGACGTCCCCTCACCATGGCTTGTGGGCGTGCTCTCCGACGCGCGTACCTTGGGCGAGGCGGTGCTGATTATTCCCGTCGCCGTGCTCGCCGGCGGTCTCATCTGGACGTACGCGGCTTGGCGGGGCGAGCGAACGGGGGCCGCCGAGCCGTCGCCGTGAGGGCGTTCTTCCGGGCGCTCTTCGGGCTGATCCTCAGGGTCTTCTTCCGTCGAATCGAGGTATCCGGCGTGGGGCGCGTGCCGGCGCACGGTCCGGTCATCTTCGTGCTGAATCATCCGAGCGGGCTCATCGATCCCGCGTTCCTCCTGTGCCTGGCTCCACGCCGGGTCTCCTTCCTCGCCAAGGCGCCGTTGTTCCGGATGCCGATCATCGGCTTTTTCTGCCGGTCGTTCGAGGCCATTCCCGTGTACCGGCGGCAGGATGCTGGCTCGGATCCATCGCAGAACCGCGAGACGTTTGAGACGGCGCGCGCCGTGCTCGCGCGAGGTGGCGCGATCGGCATCTTCCCCGAAGGCACATCGCACTCGGACCCGAAGCTGCGACCCCTCAAGACGGGTGCTGCCCGGATCGCACTCGGCGCGGCCGCCGCCCTTGGCGACGTTCCGCCGCTCGTGATCGTGCCCACAGGCCTGTACTACCGCGCGAAGCGCACATTCCGGAGCGCGGCGCTGCTGTATTACGGCGAGCCGTTCGGCGTGGATCCCGTACCGTTACGGCCGGGCGAGGAGCCGCCCGCCGAGCTGGTTCATGAGCTCACGGGGAAGATCCAGCATGCCCTCGCCGCGGTGACGTTGCAGGCGGGACAGGAGGAAGTGCACGCGCTCGTGGAGCGGGCACAGCGGATCGTGAGCGCCCAGGACGAGACACCGGCCGCGCCGCCGTCGCTCACCGACGAGTTCGCGCTACGGCGCCGTCTCCTCGCCGGGTACGAGATGGTGCGGGCGCAATGGCCGGAGCGGCTCGCCGCGATCGCCACCCGGATCGACCGGTACGAGGCCGCGCTGGCGGCCGCCGGCCTCGACGCCCGTCAGCTCGCCGCCGGTCGTTACACGTGGGCTCGGGTGGCTCGCTACTCCGCCAAGGCCGTGCTCGTACTCCTGGTCCTGCTGCCGGCCGCGCTCATCGGCGTCGTGCTGAATTACCCGGCCTATCGGGTCGTCGGGTTCGTGGCGACCGGCATGGCCAAAGGCGCCGAGGACGCGCTCGCGAGCATCAAGGTGCTCGCGGCCATGTTGTTGTTCCCGCTCACCTGGGCGATCGTGGCCGTCCTCGTTGGGACGACACAAGGCGTCGAGGCAGGCGTTGTCGCGCTGATCGTGGCGCCGCTCTTGGCGTACGCCGCGCTCATCTTCTTCGAGCGTTTGGATCGTATCATCGGCGGCGCGCGCGCCCTCACGCTGTTCGCCTTTCGGCGCTGGGCGTTCTTACGGCTCCTGGCCGAACGACACGCGATCCGCGACGAAATCATCGCGCTCGGGCGTACCGTGGAAACCACGTAGGCAAAAACATGTAGGGGCGCAGCATGCTGCACTGGCGCCCCTCCATGACTGCTGATCGTACTCCCTCAATTCTTGGTCGTCACCTGCTCCACGAACGTCCGCGCGAGAACGCTCAGATCGACGGGCGCGACCGTGGAATCCTGCGTCAACTTTTCCACCCTGGCGAGGTTGACCGATGCCTTCTTGTACGAGCTGTCGCTCGCGAGGGCAGCGCGGTACGCGCTGACGGCCTGGGTGAAGTGTCCGGTGTGCTCGAGGGCGAAGCCCAGGTTGTTCTGGAACGTCGCAACGCTCGAGTCGATCTCGACGGCCCGGGCGAGCGGGGCGAGCGCCTCGACGTAGTTCAGCTGGCCGATGGCCACACGGCCGAGGTTGTTCATCGACCAGGCGTCGCGCGGGTCGAGCACGATCGCCCGCTTGAACGCTTCACTGGCCGCCACTGGATCACCAAGCTCGTCCTTCACCCGGCCGAGCAGGCGATACCCTTCGGCGGACGACGAATCGAGCTGCAACGACGCCTCGACTTCCGGGAGTGCATCCTGGGCCTTGCCCTGCTCGAGCAGCACGCGGCTCAGGTTGATCCGGCTCTTGATGTGGGTCGAGTCCTTCTCGATCGCCTGTCGGAACGCGCTCACCGCCTGGTCGCGGTCGCCCGACTTCCAGGACGAGAGGCCGAGCATGTAGTAGCCCCACACATTGTCGGGCTTCTGGCTCGTGTACGCCGTGAATAACCGGACGGCCTCGTCGTACCGTCTCCCGGTATAGGCGGTCTTCGCATCTTCGAACGACACCGGTCCCGTTGGGACCGCGGCAGTGGTGGTGGACCCGCTGGACGACTCGGGTGTGGCCGCCGGCATGGGTGCCTCGGCCGCGTTGGCGTCCCCGGACTTCGCATGCTTGTCGCCGCAGGCGGCAAGAGCGATGGCAGTCAGGACGCAGGGGATGAGAGTAAGCTTCCGCATGGTTCCTCCTCGATGGGCTGTGAATGGCGGTGGACGCCCGTTGCTAAAGCAGGAGGAGGGCCAGCGGTGAGCCTTCGGAACGGCTCAGTACATCAATGAGTTGCGTCGGCGAGGGGAGTGGCTCGTGTCCCGGCGGACACGACAGATTACAGGCTCACGTGTCCGGGTCGACACGTCCTTTGATGTTGTGCCGGCGCATGATTTTCAGGAGGCTCGCGTGATCGGCGAGGCCGAGCGACTGGGCGGTGCGCGTGATGTGCCACGCGTTCCGCTCGAGCGCCGCCACGATGATCTGGCGCTCGGCCTCGGCCTTGAGCGCGTTAAAGGTGGTCGCCGGGCTTTCGCTGCGTGGACCGGCCCCGTCTCGAATCTCCGCGGGCACGTCGTCGAGACCAATCGTCCCGGCCTCTGTCGCGATGACCATCCGCTCCACCGCATTGCGCAGCTCGCGCACGTTGTTCCGCTCCCAACCATACGCCATCAGGCATTCGAGCGCGTGCGGGTCGAGCTTCTTGAGGTGCATGCCGAAACGGGCGCACGTCGTGGCCAGCAAATGGTCGACCAGGGCGGGGATATCCGAGCGTCGCTCCCGCAGCGGGGGCACGCGCACCACGTGGACATTCAGGCGGAAATACAGATCCTGCCGAAAGCGCTGCGTGCGGATCTCCGCCTCGAGGTCGCGGTTCGTTGCGGCGACGACTCGGGTTTCAACGGCGATGGCGCGATGGCCTCCGAGCCGCGTGACCTGACGCTGCTCCACGACGCGCAGCAGCTTGGCTTGCGCGGCGAGCGGCAGCTCGCCGATCTCATCCAGGAATAGCGTGCCGGTCGAGGCGGCCTCGAACGCGCCCTTGCGGAGGGCGTTGGCGCCCGTGAACGCACCGCGCTCGTGGCCGAACAGCTCGTCCTCCACCAGGTTCTCGGGGAGCGCAGCGGCGTTGAGCGCGACGAACGGCCCGCCGGGTCTGGCGCCCAGCCGGTGCAGCTCCCGGGCGACCAGCTCCTTGCCGGAGCCGCTCTCGCCCACGATGAGTACGGGGCTCGGGATCTTAGCGACCCGCCCGATTGCGTCCTTGAGCGCCTGCATGGCGGGGCTGGCGCCCACCATCGGCGCGTCGGCGTCGAGCCGCTCCCGTAGCGCGGCGAGCTGCCCCGCGAGCCGCTGCCGATCTAGGGCGTGCTCGACCTCTTGCACGACGCGCTCCATCGGCTCGGACTTGTCGATGAAGCTCGCGGCGCCGAGTCGGATCGCTTCGGTGCATCGGTCATAGTTGCCCGTCCCCGTGTAGACGATCACGGGAACCCTCAAGGCTCGGCGCTCCACGGCGCGCAACACCTCGAAGCCGTCCATCCCGGGCATTTCGAGATCGAGAATCACGCAATCCACGGCTTCGCGCTCGAGCACCTCGAGCGCCTCACGACCGCCGGCCGCCACCAATGTCTCGTAGCGACCGACGCGCTTCAGATCGTACGCGTACTGCTGGGCCATGGCAGCCACGTCGTCGACGACCAGCACCGTGGTCATTTGCCGGCACCCGGGAGGTCCACGAAGAACCGGCTGCCGGCGCCGGGCTGCGTCTCCACGCGGAGGGCGCCGCTTGCGTCCAGCACGAGGCGTCGCACGATCGAGAGTCCCAACCCCGTGCCGCCCGGCTTGGTCGTGTAGAAGTCGTCGAACGCGCGATTGAGCTCGTCGCGCGTCATCCCCCTGCCCGTGTCCGCGACCGTAATGCGAACTCCGGGGCCATTCGCCTCCGCGTCGGTCGGCCCCGTTGAAACGGTGACCTGGCCCACTCCAGATGCGAGGCTGTCGAGAGCGTTGCCGATCAGGTTCTCGAGAATGCGACGGACCACGAGCGGGTCCGTGCGCGCGGGACGAATCGTGTCCGCCAGCTCCAGACGCACCTCGGCCTGTCCGGTGCGCCCCAGGCGGCTGACGGTGTCGCGCACCACGGCGTTCACGTCACACGGCTCGCCGGTGGGTTGGGGGGAGAGGCGGGCGTAATTGCCGGCGAGGCTCTCGAGATAGGAGATACTGGACTCGACGGTCGGCTGCCGCTCGCGAAACGCTTCCGCAAGCCTCTCCGGGCTTTCGCCGGCGGCCTGCGCGAAGTGGCGGAACACATTGCGAATCGGGATCAAGCCGTTCTTGATGTCGTGGTTCACCTGCCGCGCGAGGTCGCCCACGGCGAGCCGGCGCTCGGCCTCACGCAAGCGCGCCGCGCCGGCGCGCAACCGCTCCGTCATCGCGCCCAGGAGCCGGGTCAAGGTTCCGATCTCATCGGCGCGGTCGCTCTCGAACGCGACGTCGAGGCGGTCCATGTCGACCGCGGCGGTCTTCTCGGCCAGCGCGGTGAGTGGGCGGCTGATCCGCGTCGACAGCCACGCGGCGAGGAGTAATGCAATCGCGCCGGTCGCGAGCACGGCGACGAGGAACGAGAGCGCGACACCACGACGCAGCGCGGTGAGCGAGGCGAGCGAGTGGGTCACCACGATGCGGGCCGGGACGAGGTGGGCGGAATCGCCCTCGACCACGAACGGTCGCGTCAGTGTGCTCAAGACCTGCGCGGCAGGCTCGCCCTGCGACACGCTGTCGGGCGGAATCACGACGGCGATCGTCAGCTCGGAGTCCGGCGTCAGCCGGGCCAGGAAGCTGGAGTCGACGGCGATCCCGCCCACCAGGGTGAAGCGGCGGCCCCCGAGCCGCAGCGAATCGAGGCGGGCGAGGGCCAGAAACGGCGCTTCGGCCGTGCGCGCGCGAGCGAGCGCCGTGCCCCCGGCCGCCGCCAGCAGCCTGGGGAGGTCGGGCTCCAGCCGGTCGTACTCGTTGCGAAAGTGGCCCGAGCTCACGATCCGCCCGTCGTCGTCCTGAATTTGGAGCATCGCGAGGCCCGCCAGTCGCATCGCGTTGCCCGCATAGTCGAGCAGATACGTGCGCTCGCCACCGCCTCCCTGGAGGACCGCCGTACGGAAGCGATTGTCAGCGGAGGCCGCGTCCCTGAGCGCGTCCAATCGGGTCCCGATCCCGGTGCTCTGACGGTCCAGGTCCGCGCGGATCACCGCGACCAGCGATGCCACCCGCTGCTGGTACGCCGTCGTCAAGCGGTTCGCCATCACGGCCCGCACGCGCAGTCCGAAGATGACGAGCGGGACCAGGACCACGGCCCCGAACCCGACGAGCAGACGCGCCCGGAACGTCATGGAGAGGCGGAGGGTGAGGCGAACCGCAGGGTGCCGTCCCAGTCGCTCCACAAGCGCGGAAGCGCGCGGCGGAGCACGGCATGCGAGCGCACATCGAGGAGTGGCACGACCTTGCCCGCCGCGATCCACGCGGGGAGCTCGGTCGCGGCGGCGCGGCACGGGTCGTAGACCCGGGCGTGGAGCTCGAGCACATACCCCGCGTCACCGCCCGCGCGGAGCGCCGACTCGAACGCCGTGCCCGACAGGCCGGCGGCGCCCGTCCCGCGTCCGAGCACACCCAACCCCACCAGGCGCGCGGCCAAATCCGCGGCGCTGCGATCGGCCTGGTTGTAGACGATGCGCCGCCGCCGCGACGCGTCGCCTCCGTCGCGCCCGGAGGGCCCGCCGAGCTCACAGTGTTCCACGTCGGCGAACCAGGGCCGTGCTTCGTCCGACCCTTCTGCTGGCCGGGCATCGCCGTGCACCGCCTCTCGCAGGCTCTCGAGCCGGAGGTCGCCGGGACGCTCGCCCGCTGGCAACAGGAGCACATAGGTGCGACTCCATTCCAGAGGCACGTCGGTGTATCCACGCAGGCGCGCGGCGTACTCGAGGGTGGCGGGATCGTCGACGACGAGCATATCCGCGGCCCCCGCATCCAGCGCGTCGCGCGCCCCGTCCGGTGGCAGGGAGGTGATCCTGATAACCGGGAGTCCCCGGCGGGCCACGGGCCGCGCCACCAGCACATCGGGCGTTTCGGCCTCCGCGCCCGTCAACCAGAACCGCCCCGTCCCGATGGGCCAATTCCCGCCCGGGGCCCGTTTAGTGACGGCGAGGGCGGGGTCGGCGAACATCTGGAACGGAATCTCTGGTCCCCCGCCTTCGGACCGCCGTCGCACTGACAGGGTGTGATTGTCCGCGGCCGTTGCGGCGCGGGCGAGACTCGAGTCGCGGGAGCGCCAGGCGGCCACCACGTCGAGCGCGGTGACAGGAGCACCGTCCCAGAAGCGCGCGTCCTCACGCAGCGTGAAAGTCCAACGATCGCCGTCCTGCGACCATGACCGGGCCACGCCGGGCAACGTTCGCCCCTGGCAGTCCAGCCGGAGCAGCGTCTCATACAGCTGCGCGAACACCAACCGCTCGGCGTCGTTCCGGGGCAGTGGCGCATGCGCGGGATCGATCCGTTCGGTGACGGCCAGCATGACCGTGTCCCGCGCGACGACCGCACCAGCGGGGAGCGTGCAACTCGTGTCGGAGGGGGGGGCGGCGCCCGGTATCGGTGGCAGCTCCGCTCGCGGCGGACCGGCGTGGCACGCAGCCGCGAGCAGCGCGATGACAACGAAGCGTGTGCGAAGGGGATTCACTGGTCAGAGGCTCCGGCGGGTACCTCTTGGAACGATACCCAGGGCCGGAAGCCCGAGCCAGGACGCAGGTTACGTCCGCGGTTTCCGTGACATCAACGCGAGCACGTTGCCTTCAGAGTCACGGAACTCCGCCAGCCAGAGCTCGTGATCCGGTGCCCGGTGCACGAGATGCGGCTCGGTCGCGAACTCGACGCCGCGGTCCCGCAGCGTCGCGTGGGCGACGGCGATATCGGGCACGAGGTAATAGATGATGGAGGCGGCGTGGTCGAGCTCAGGTTGCTCCGGCACACCCAGCATGACGCTGATGTCGCCGCATTTGAAGAACGCCATCTGCGGCGGGGCTTGAAAGAGGAAGGCCATGCCGAGGGTATCGCGATAGAAGCGGACGGCCCGGTCGAGATCTTTCGCCCGGATGAAGATTTGGCCGATCGTCGACAGGCTGAATTGGGTGGTCGCCGTAGGCATAGCTGCCTCCAAACGCTAGATAGAGCCGACTGCAGGTTCCTGTTGCGTCAGACAATGAATTGTCCCAAGTCCCCACACCAGATCCACCGCGTGAATTCCGACCACGGGGCGATCCTTGAACAGTTCCCCAAGGATGCCGAGTGCCACCGGATCCTTGGGATCGTTGAACGTCGGTACGAGCACGGCGGCGTTCGCGATATAGAAATTTGCGTAACTGGCGGGTAGCCGCTGGCCGTCGAACGACACCGGACGGGGCATGGGTAGCTCCACGACGTCGATCTTGCTTCCGTCCTCGAGCCGCATGCCGGCCAGTCGCTCCCTGTTCTCCTCGAGGGCGCGATAGTTGGCATCGCTCGGGTCGCCCTCGCGGCAGAGCACAACGGTGCGAGGACTCACGAAGCGGCACAGGTCGTCCACGTGTCCGTGCGTATCGTCTCCGGCGATCCCTTTGCCGAGCCATAACACGTTCGTCGCACCGAGCTGGTCCTTGAGAACGTCCTCGATCTCCGCCCGTTGCAAGGTAGGATTCCGCGCCTGCACCTCCCGATCGAGCAGGCACTCCTCGGTGGTGAGCACCGTGCCCCGACCATTGACATCGATGCTGCCGCCCTCCAGCACGACATCGCGGTCCTGCGCCCGCGCCTGAAAGAGCTGCATCTTGAGTCGCGAGGCCGCGCGCGCCGCGACGCGGTTGTCGAGCTTCCAGTCGGGGTACTTGGCCCACGCATTGAACCGGAACTTTGCGATCGCGAGCCCCGGGGGCGGGGGCGGCTTGTCGCGACGTACGAACATGGGCCCGAAATCGCGCGTCCAGCCGCGGTTCGTGGGGAATCGGAGGAACTCGACCCGGCCGCTGTCCACACCCACCTGCTGCAGCACGCGCCGAGCCTTGCGCTCGTGGTCCGGCGAATTGACGAGGATACGCACGAGCTCTCCCGGCACGAGCGCGCGCGCGATCTCCCCGTAGACCCAGGGGATCGGTCCAAACTTGCCTGGCCAGTCGCTGGTGTTGTGGGGCCATCCGATCCACGTGGCGCGATGAGGCTCCCACTCGGCGGGCATCCGGAAGCCGAGGCCGACGGGGGAGGGGGAATCCGGGCGGGGCACTACGCGCGATCGTCGAGGAACCGGCTCGCGATGCCCCCGTAGGCGTCGATCCGGCGGTCCCGCAGGAACGGCCAGCCGCGGCGCACTTCTTCGATCCGTCCGAGGTCCACCTCGGCCACGACGAGCGCCTCCCGGTCCACCGGCGCCTCGGCGACGATGGCGCCGAACGGATCCGCGAGGAACGATGAGCCCCAAAACTCGATTCCGTCTCCGTCCCCGGTGGCCGGTAGCTCGTGGCCGACCCGGTTCACCGCCGCCACGTAGCAACCGTTCGCGATCGCGTGGCTCCGCTGAATGGTGCGCCACGCGTCGAGCTGCCCGGCCCCGTGCGTGGCCTTCTCCGTCGGGTGCCACCCGATGGCCGTCGGGTAGAACAGGATGTTCGCGCCCTGGAGCGCGGTGAGCCTCGCGCCTTCGGGATACCATTGATCCCAACATACGAGCGTCCCGATCCGTCCCACGCTCGTGTCGACCGCGCGGAACCCGAGGTCGCCGGGCGCGAAGTAGTATTTCTCATAATAGGCTGGGTCGTCGGGGATGTGCATCTTGCGGTACACACCGACCACGCGTCCGTCGACGTCGATCGTCGCGGCGCTGTTGTGGTAGAGACCGGGCGCGCGGCGCTCGAAAACGGGCGCGATGACCACGACCCCCGCCTGCTTCGCCGCTTTCCCGAGGGCTTCCGTGCTCGGCCCGGGGATCGGCTCCGCCAGGTCGAAGACGCGCGCGTCCTCCGTCTGGGCGAAGTAGCGTGAGCGGAACAGCTCCGGCAGGCAGACGACCTTGGCATCCGCCGCGGCCGCTTCGCCGATCTTCGCGACGGCTTGGCGCAGGTTGGCCTCGGGATCGGCGGACATCTTCATCTGCACGAGCCCAACGACGAACTTCCCGGGCGTCGACGAGCCGGTCATGGGGGGGAACAGTACAAGCCCCCGCTCCGCGGCGACAGGCCTCGACTCAGTCCTTGTGCATCGTCCAGCGATGAGGATCGAACAGCGAGTCGGGGAGCGCCGTCCCCGTCTTGATGTCCACGTACTGCTCGAGCCAGCGCTCCTTGCCGTCGACCAAGAACGCCACTTCCGCCGAGATCCACGCGGGGCCGGAAGGACGGTAGTCGTTGAAGCGAATGTCGCTCGTGCGGGTCGAGTCCCGCTGACCGGGCTCGAGCATTCGCACGAACACCAATCGCTCTTTGTCCACCCAGAACTGCCGCCGGCGCAGGTCGCCGGACTGCGCGCCCACGACGTACACCGGCCGTCCCAGCCACGTGTCCTCGTGCACCGTCGCCAGATCGAACCCGAGCTGCTCCAGCCGTTTCGCGGTCCGCTCCGCAGCGTCGAAGTACACGTCGAAGCCCAGGACCATCAGCGGGTGCACGAACGCCGTGGCGTTCGTGAGCTGGCCTCCCTTGAACAGGAACTGGGAGTCACGCACGTAAAGCGCGCCGGCCGCCGAGTCCGCCGGCTGGAATTCGATTCGCAGCCGACCGGGCAACGCGGCGTATTCCAGCCACGTCGAGTGTTCGGTCGCTCCGTCAGGAGCGGTCGCGGTGTTGTGTTGCACGAACGTGAGCGTGCGATACCACGTCCCGGCGTACCGGTCGTGCATCGCGGCGACGATGGCCCGGCCCGTCGGAGGAGTCGCCTGGCAGAGCGCGAAGAGCGTGCAGACGAAAGTGAGCATTGGGGGGAGCTCCAGGTCAGGGTGCCTCGACGACGAGTTGCGTTTCCGCCGTATAGTCGGCGATCCCGCACAGCGTGACGCGAGCGGTATACCGGCCCGGTTTCGGTGCCGCGTCCGCGGGGAGCGGGATGTACTGCCGGTAGACTCCTCCCAGCCGAATGACGATCCGCTCCTGACTGCGGGTCGGGGCCGGCAGCGCGATCTGCCACGGCTCGCCGCCGTTCTGCGGCCGCACTTCCACGCAGACGACGTCGTTCGTCCGAAAGAGAAAATCGAGCTGCGACTGCCCGTGATTCAGGATGCCGTACACCAGCAGTGGCTGCACGCCACTCGACTGGCCGTCCGGCTGCCGCCACGCGAACCGATTGGGGATCGCGGATAGCGTGATGATCGCGCTCTGGTTGAACGAGGGGTGGATCTCGGAGCGACCGGTGCCGTCCGGCTGTAACTCCTCCACGTGCGCGACCTCGAACGCCGCCTCGTCAGGCGCGAGCCACACCCGACCGATGGCCTTCACGTACCGGTCCTGCAAACGGGCATACGGCCCGATGTTGCCGCGCGCCGTGAGCAGGTTCACGCGGCGCCCGCCGAGCGTCAGCGGCTGAGGCAGCATGATCGCCCAGAGGCCCGACTCGGTCCGCTCAACGAAACCCTCGGCGGTGATGCTCGTGTCGACCGCGGCCTGACCGGGCGAGGGCGGCGCGCCGCTCGCGGAGACCCAGAAGAGGAGCCAGCCGAGGCGCGCGCTGACCGTCACTTTTCGAGGCGGTAGCCCGCCTTACGGACGGTGAGGATATGCTTCGGGGCGGCAGGGTCCGATTCGAGCTTGCGACGCAGCTCGGCGACGTGCGTATCCACCGTGCGGCTCAGGACCGCCGCACTGTACCCCCAGACCTCGGTGAGGAGCTCCATGCGTGTCGCGACCGCGCCCTGCCGGTGGAGCAGGGCGAGCAACAGGTCGAATTCCTTCGGCGTGAGGGGCACGGGCTTGCCGCTCTTGAGCACCGATCGCGACGCGGGGATCACCTCGATCACCCCGAAGCGCTCGGGCGGGCCCGCGCCGTCGCCGGGCGGGGCCGTGCGACGCAGCAGCGCTTCGACGCGAGCCAGCAGCTCGAGCACGCCGAACGGTTTGGTCACGTAGTCATCGGCGCCGAGCCGCAGGCCGCGGACCTTGTCCGCCTCCTCCCCGCGCGCCGTGAGAATGAGGACCGGCATGCGGCGCCCCTCGTCCCGTAGCGCCCGGAGCACGCGGTAGCCGTCCATGCCGGGAAGCATGAGATCGAGGATGATCAAATCAGGCCCGCCGACGCGCGCGCGCGCGAGCCCCTGTGTTCCATCCTCCACGACGTCTACGTCGTAGCCTTCGATCTCGAGGTTGTTGCGCAGACCGTAGGCCAGGTCCGGATTGTCTTCGACGACGAGGATCCGCTTCACGCGGTGACTCCGGCGTCGGCCCGCTCGGGCGCGCGCTCGGCTGCTGCCTCCGGCTCCGGGACGAGGGGCAGTTCGATGACGAACCGCGCGCCGCGGCCAGGGGCATCCTCCGCCCAGACGCGGCCGCCATGCAACGCCGCGAGCTCCCGCACGACCGAGAGACCGATGCCGGTCCCGGCCACCGCCGAGCCCCGGTCACGCTCCAGGCGCCAGAATCGATCCCAAATCCGCTCGCGGTCGGCGGCCGGAATGCCCGGCCCTTGATCTTCCACCCAAATGCGCGCTCGCCCCGCGCTCCCCCGGAGCCCTACCGTGATGGTCTGCTCGACGGGCCCGTACTTGACCGCGTTGTCGAGCAGGTTGAGGAGCATCTGCCGGAGTGCGTCGGCGTCCACCGGGGCGACGAGCCCGTCGTGCAGTTCGGTGGCAAGAATGACCCCGCGCGCCGCGGCGAGCGGGCTGAAAGCCTCCGCGGCCTGGCGTACCAGGGGCGCGAGTGCGGCGGGGGCGGGAGAGAGCCGAGCGGCCTGCCGCTCCGAGCGGGAGAAGTGCAAGAGGTTCTCGACCAGGTGCGTCAGGCGGCGAGCTTCCTGGTCGATGATCTCGAGCGAGCGCAATTGCTCCGTTTCGGACCGCACGCGCCCGAGCATGAGCGTCTCGGAGAACATCCGGATTTGCGCGAGCGGCGTGCGGAGCTCGTGGGACACGCCCGACACGAAGTCGGCGCGGAGCCGCGAGAGCTCGTACTCGCGCCGCAGCTGCTGCAGCGCGGCGGCGACCAGGCCCGCGGTGAGCGCCAGCAGAATGAGCAGCCGGGGGACCTGAGAGCGAGGCATCCCGCCGATGATCAGCTTCGGAGCCATATCCGGCCGCAGCGCCACCTGCACCTGCATCCCGCCCATCATGGCCTCGACGGTATCGTGTCCCGTGTACGTCGGCGGATACTGCACGGCCGAGCGGTACATTTCGCGGCCGTCCGCGTCGGTCACGATCGCTGAGCCAAGGGAGTCGTCGGGCACCCCACCCGTGAGCGGTCGTGGGAGCAAGGGAATTTTCTCCTGTCCCATCGTATAGACGGGCTCGAAGCCTTTCGGATCGCCTTCGAATCCGACGATGGCTCGCGGATGCCCAGCCGGGTCTTTCGCTACGGTATAGACGATGGCGCGAGCCACGCCATCTACGGTCCGCACGATGGCGCCGAGGTGCTCCTTTGGGTCATAAACCGTGCGGCTGTGGATCGGTAACGTGTCGATCAGCCAGCGGCGGGCCGTCTTGCTGGGTGGGCGGCCCGCGGTCTCGAGCTTCCCGGTGCGCAGATCGTAACGGAATGTGTACCGCACGACCTTCATGAACTCCGCCGTGGGCGCTTCGAGGCCGCGAGTGAGTTGCTCGGGCGGCGGCAGCGGGCCCCCCGGCTTGCCCGCCTTGGCGCGCCACAGGGCGTCCAACGGCGGCATGTACGCGACGTACCAAAGTTCGCTGGACAGGCGTGAAGCGAATCGGGCAGCCGCCACGCGGGCATTGTCGCGTAGCACGCGCTCCGCGGTGGCCTTGTGATCCAGGAACGTGCGGTACGCTTGGAGCGCGATCGCGCCCGCGAGCACGAGCGTGAGCAGCAGCAGGGCCGCGATGAACACGCCGCGAGGGCGCGGTGGACGAGGGGCGGGGCTCATAGACGTCTCGAACAGAGATGCACCGGATTCACTGGAGTTTCAAGCTAGTTGCAGGGGGCCGAGGGGGCTTCCGCTCTGACGGTTCTCTGACACCCTCCCCACTTCGGCACCACCAATGCGACCGTACGGGACCGTACCTTCTCGCCCGAGGTCGCGGTCGAAGTGTCGACGGCCCACTTCACCCGACCCGTCAACCCGGGGTGCAGTTCGGCCCCGGGTTTGGCTTTGGGGTAAGATTGTCTCATCAACGATGAAGCTCACCATCTGGGGTCTTGGTGTCTGCCTCGCCATCCTGGGGAGCGGGGAGTGGGGAGCGGGACGCTCCCCCTCTGTTCAAGCTGTCGTGCTTCCCGCCGATCTCCGCGGTCTCATGGGCGCGGTGTGGGTCTCGAACAACCGGCACTGGGACGAGCTCGCCGGCCAGAACACGCTCACCCAGCTCCTCGGCAGCGGCACCCCGACGCAGCGCGAGTATCTTGGCTGCCTGGTCGGGGACGTGGTGGGCGACACGCTGTTCGTGCAGCGGCTCCTCGAGGCTTCCGATCTGAGGCAACTACAGTTCGCGGTGGCCGGCAACTGCGACCACGTGGACCGGCTCGTCGGTACGTTCCATACGCACCCCTACCGCGCCGACTCCGCGGGACACGCTCTCAAGGAGCGCGGCCTCTCGACCATGGACCTCCGAACGTTCGCGGCGGCGACGGATCTCGTCACGATGGTCATGTGGGACCTGGATTCGCTCGACGTCGCGATCAAAGCGCCGGACGGCAGCGTCCGCCACCCGGCGCCAGTCACCGTCCGGTAGTCGGCTCCCGCACCTGCGCGTCGAAGGTCCCGGTCAGGATCCGACCCGCGCGTTTGACCTGCACCCAGAGCCGATAGTGTCCTGGCTTGGGGAAGGCATATGGGAACGAGAGGGACCGGGAGGCGGGCATCAGTATCGCGCCGGCGGGTACCGCTCCCCGCTCCCCGCTCCCCTTTTCGATCGCCGTCATCCTCGCGCTCAGGCGCCCCCGGACCGTGTCGCCCAGCTCGCGCAGCGCAAAGGTCTCGGCCGCGGCCAGGGAGACCGTCCCGGCGGGGTGGAGGTGGACGAACACCGCGCCGTCGTCGCGCGTCAGCATGAGATGGCCCGCCATTCCCATGAAGGGCTCGAGCGCGGCGGGCCGGCCGGCGGGATCGGTCACCGTGAACCGAAGCGGGGCCTCCTGGTCCACGACGATCGGCGTGTGGCCGCGATCCCAGGTCATGGTCGATCCGTCGGCCAGCCGGCGGACGTCGCCGGATCCCTCGAACCCTTCGCTCCACGCGTCGTCGGGATCCGACGGCCGCCACGCCCCGCCGGCGCTGGGCACGTCGACACTCGAAACGAGCGTCTGCGCGAAGCCGTTCTCGTGGACGATGTCGGCATAGACGCGATAGCGACCGGGCCTGAGCGGCGGCAGGTCCGTCTCAAACGTGATCGAGTCGAGCGGGAGCGGGTGGAGGTGCGCGAACGGGTCGAGCGTCGAGTCACCCACGAGAAACAAGTGCATCAGGTGGCCGTGATCCGGTACAAGCGGCGTCGACTGCCGCTTGGGGTCGGCCCACGACGTGTCGTCGATCGCGAGGCGCAGCACCCGCGCCCCTCCGGCCGTCCGCACGGTGGTCGTCGCATGAAGCGGCTGGTACAGACCGGTGCGGTACGCGGCATCGACGCGGTTCCACCACGCCCGGCCGCCCAATAGGGCGAGGGCGAGTACGACGGCCGCGACGCCCATGGCCACGCGGGCGCGGAGGGTCCGCCGCGGATCGGGCGCTGCGCCCGGCTCGAGACCGCTCTCCCGGACCGCGGCACCGATCAAGGTCACGGCGCCGGCAAAGAGGAACACGCCGAGCGCGAGGAGCACGGCACCGAGCGGTTTGTCGAGCGCGAGACGGCTCGTCGCCACCGCCATGACCGGAACGAGCGCCGTCCCTGAGCCCGCCGCGCCCTCGACCGTAACCTGCACGCCGTACGATCCTCTGGTCATGAGCCACAGTGCCGCGCTGTACAGCGTCGAGTCTCCCGGAACCCGTTGGGCGACATCCGGCGGCGGCGGCGCGGCGGTCCGCGGGTCCGAGTACACGGGGAGCACGAGCACGCGGCGAGCGCCCTGCGGGGACAGGAGCCGGACGGTGATTTGGGCGAGACCCGGCACCACGCCGGGGCTCCGGACGATCACGCGCACAGGATACGGCCCCGCCGCGCCTTCGAAGTAGGTATCCGGGCTGCCGACGTGCGCGAACGCCACGAGCGCGATGAGGGCGCCGAGGACCTTCATCGGCGGAGTCGGGCCATCCAGTTACCCCACCACAGCCCGATCCGCGCGGACGCGACGGCGATGAGCGCCGCGATGGCCAACGCGGACGGCGTCACCGGATTGCTCTGGGCGCGCCAGAAGCTGTAGCGCCACGGCCCAAGGCGGCTCGAATAGTCCCATTGGTCCATGCCGAAGAAATAGTTGCGCGCGTGGGGACCGAGCAGGAACTCGGCGAAGAACCACTGCACGACGGCGAACGAACCGAGGAACGCGACGCCGAGCAGCAGGGAGAGCAGCCAATCGTGCTTCCGGCCGACGCGCTGCATCGCGAGATCGATCGCCAGCGCGGGAACAATCAAGACCAACGGAAACGGAGGCGGAATCAGATGCGTCACCGGGTTGAAGACCGGCGCCAGCTTGGGCGTGGCGGGCGCGAGCTGGAGGACCCAGATCATCACCAGCGAGAAGGCCATGTAGCAAACGGCGGCGGTCGTCGCCGGCCAGCGGAGGCGAATGCCCCGGCCCGCCGCCACGAGGAGCAACGGCACGCCGCCCGCGGCCACCTGATAGTAGATCGCGTTATGCGCGAGGTTGGCGAAGCCGATCTGCTCGATCCCGATCGTGGACACGTTCTGAAGCAGAATCGCGATCGTGTACGCGGCGAGGACGCTATCGACGCGCGATGTCTCGTCGGGCGAGCGCCGGTTCTGGAGCGAGAGCACCAGGAACAGCGCGCCGAGCTGAATCGCCCAGATGCCGAGCGCGAGGACGACGTGGGGTGGGGAGAGGACCTTCACGTCGAGCCCGTACGCGTTGTGCCACCAGTTGTCGAACGGTGCGGAGCTGATCATCGCGAGCGCGCCCCAGATGCACACCCAGGCGCCGAGCGGGCCGCGAAATCCCCAGAACCCGACGGTGGCGGCCCGATCCTCGCGGTCGCCCGCGAAGGTGGTTCGCAGCACGAGCCAGCCGCATGCCAGCCCGGCGAGCACGCCGCCCAGATAGATGGCCAGGTGGGCCGGGGTCCAGAACGTGTCGCGGCCGATCGAGCGATGCCACGAGATGTCCCAGATGACGCCGACCTTCGCGCTCGTCGCCGCGACGAGCGCGGCGGCGACGTACCACGGGGGCGCCGCCGCGCGGGTGGCGGCGCGGGCGGCGGGCAGAGCGGTTGTCGTCATCGAGCTACCGGTCGCCTGACCCCCCGGCGACCAGCTTCTTGGCGCGCCACTTCTCGAAAATCTTCTTGACCTGCTGGTGCGCTTCGTCCAAGGCCTGCTTCGCGCTCATCCGTCCCGTCGCCGCGTTGGCAAACATGGTCGGCAGGACGAAGGTGTCGAAGATCTCGCTCTCGGCCGGGTTGGCGGGCCCCGGATGTCCGATGTTCGTCGCCCATTGGAGGGCCGTGCTGATCGGCTTGAGCTTGGATGGCGGGTTCGAGCCGAACGGGTCGTTCGCCGTCACCTGCTCGAGCCACTTGTTGCCCGACGCCACCTTCTGCGCCACGGGCACCCCCGGGTCCGCGACCGATCCCGTGTAGGCCGGGAAGTTGTACAGCTTGCTGCCCAGCACGGCGTCGCGGTAATGGGCGATCAGATCGATAAGGAACTGCTTCGCGACGTCCGGGCTCTGAGCGAACTTCCAGATCACGTAGATGCCCATCACGTGTTCGCTCGCCCACCCGGTGCCACGCGGCCCCTTGAGCGCCGGCACGAAAAACGTGTCGTCCGCCACCGGAAGCTTGTTGTCCTGCGCGGTGCGGTAGGCGGAGATGGAGTTCAAGATGTAGCCGGTTTGACTGGCGTTGAGGGCCTGGTTGTTGGACGCGGCATTCCAGCTCAGCACCGATGGGTTCATGCCTGCCTTAAACAGGCGCACGCCGAATTCCAGAGCCTCGAGCGCGTGATCGGACTTGAGGACGACATTCTCGTTCGCATCCTGGATCGACCCGTCGAACGACCACAGCATGGCGCGGGCGGCCATGTTGGAGTCCAGCTCCTGCGACATCCCGATCCCGATCGGGATCTGGATCTCGGGGCGCTTGGCCTTGATCAGCGGGGCCGCCTTGACCAGGTCCTCCCAGGTCACCGGGCCGTCCGGCATCCCAATCTCGGTCCAGAACGACTTCAGGTAATCACCGGGATCGGGCACATAGTTGTCGCTGAAGCCGAACCACTTGCGCGTCACCGGGTTGTAGGTGCTGCGCTTGCACAGGTCGAGCAGTGGACCGTTCTGCTTTTCGGCTTCCTTCACGACGTCCGCCATGTCGAGCACCTGTGGCTCGAACGCCCCCGGCGGCGACAGGAACTGGAACAGGTCGTGCCCCTGCTGCGCTGCGACCTCGGCGTTGGCGCGCGTCCCCAGGTCGGCGAGGGAAATGTGGTCAACGGTGACTTCGACGCCTTTCGCCGTGCCCCAGTCCTTGGCGTACTTGTCGAACCAGACGTCATAGGATGGAACGAAGTGGCTCCACTGGAGGAGCTTCAATGTTTTCTGCGGGCGCTTGATCCAGATGGTTGGTCCGAGCGCGGCGGCGGCGACGGCCGCCCCCGTCGTCGTTACGAACTCGCGCCGATCGATGCCCTTCCGCTTCGTCATGGACCTACCTCCGTTGGCTCAAAGAAAGGGTGTCAGGTGTCGGGTGCCGGGTGTCAGGGCTCTGGCACCTGACACCCGAAACCTGGCACCTCTCATAGCGTGTAGAGCACGCTCAACGCCACCTGGTCGGCGCTCGCAGGACCCGTGTTGTACCGGGTCACCGACCGGAAGTACTCCAGGCCGACTGCGTAACGACCCGCCCGGAATCGCAACAGCGCGTCGTAGTCGTGGTTCAGCTGGCGGGCGAGCGCCCCCGCTGTCGGATTATCCTGAGCGAATCGTTGCGCGTCCGGCTGGTCCATCCCGCCATACGCCCAGAGGCTCCAGTGCGGGGTGAAGTCATAGCCCGCCTGGGCCCACGCGCCCCAGCCGCGGATGTCTCCGTGTCCTTGCGTAGTCTGCGAGATGTGGGCGAACTGCTGGCCGAGGGCCTTGCCATAGTAGAAGTTGCCGTGGAGAGTAAAGCTGCCGGGCTGGATATTGGCACCCGCCTCGACTCCCCAGGCTGACATATTGGAGTCCTGCGCACCGGTGTTGGTCGTATCACGGCCGGTGCCGGTGGTGTCCTTCCAGTCGACGTGGCCCACGACGTACGCACTCCAGCTTAGCTTCGGCGTCTTCTTCGCGAAGTTGAGTCGCGCCTCGAACTGTGGCAGCCCCGAGGCCTCGCCGTTGCCGACGTTCACGGCTGCCGCGCTATCGCGGGCCGTGGCGGCCGGTCCCGAGCCCTTCATCGCCGCGAGCTGGAGCTGCACGGTGAGCGGTGCCCCTGCGGCGCTGAGATCCTGGTAGAGAAAAACGCCCGGGAAGCGCCAGCCCACCATCCCGGTCGCGCCGTACCCCAGGGGGAAGGCCAGGTGCGTCAGCGACACGGGCACCTCGCCGAACATCGGCGACCAGTACTGGCCGATCCGCAGCGTCGTGCGGCCGTTCGACAGATCGACGAATGCGAACCGGATGCGGAACTGCGGCTGCTCGTCTCCGAAAGGCGGCACACCATTGAACGCCCCGAAGAAGTCTGCCTCGAGCGTGGCCCTCGGCGACCATTTGCCGATCACAGGGGTGCTGTTGAAGGTGAAGTTGATGCGCGTGTTCCGCACGTCGCCGTCGAGGATTCCCTTGTCGGTCACGGGCTGGTTCAGGGGCGCCGCGGCGAACTCGGCGTTCTGCCCTTGCCCGAAGCTGCCGAACAGTCCGTGGTCGTAGAACATCGTGGCGTTGATGAACCCGCTGATGGTGAGCGTCTGTCCTTCACCGAACTTGACCACCTGCTGGGCCGTGACGGCCCGTGCCCCTCCCAGCACGAAGACCGCCGCGACAGCGAGCACAGACAACGATGGGATTCGCGTTCGCATGACACCCCCTCCGTAAAAGGTGCGTACTGCGTCGACTATCCCTTCACCGCTCCCATGGTGAAGCCGTGGATGAAGCGGTCCATGAATGCGTTGTAGACGATCGCGAGCGGGATGCTCGTGAACAGCGCGGCCGCCATGAGCGCCCCCCAGTGGTATACGTCGCCGCGCACCAGCGCGATCGGAACTCCCAGACTCACCGTCATCTTGCCTACCGAGCTGATAAAGGTCAGGGCATACACGAATTCCTGCAGTACCAGCGTGAAGGTGAACACGACGACCGTCAAGATCCCCGGAACGATCAGCCGCGGCGCCACTCTTAGGATCACGCCGAGGCGGCTGTACCCGTCGATCATCGCCTGCTCCTCGATCTCCCAGGGGACGGAGCGCAGAAATCCCATGACGAGCCAGGTGCAAAATGGAATGGTCATGGTCGGGTAGATCAGGATCAGCGCTCCCAACGAGTCCTGGAGGCCGAGCAGCGAGACGAGTCGCGCGAACGGTACGAACAGCAAGGTCGGCGGGATGAGGTACGTGAAGAAGATCCCCATGCCCAGGCGCTCCCCCCAGCGACCCGCGAGTCGCGCCAGGCTGTACCCCGCCGGCACGGCCACGGCCACCGTGATGACGACCACGGCGACCACGACCAGGAGGGTATTCAGGACCCAGCGGGGGAAGTCGGTTTGCCCCAGGAGCAGCGTGACGTGCTCCAGCGTCGGCGGCTCGTTGAAGATCCACGGAATGTGGCTCGTGACCGACGCGCCCACGTACAGGTCGCTATTCCGCTTGAACGCGGTAATCAGCATCCAGTAGAACGGGAATCCCGCGAACACCGTGAAGCCGAGGGCCGCGAGGTAGAGGGCCACGCGCTTCACCGGGCACCCACCTCGGCGCGCCGGGCCAGACGCAGCATCGCGACGGCGACCACGAGGAGGAACGGGAGCAGGAACACGGCAATCGCGGCGCCTTGCCCGAGGTCGGCGCCGAGGATGCCCCGCTGGAACGCGAGGGTGGGGAGCACGTGCGTCGTGTTCGCCGGGCCACCGCCCGTCAGGATGTACACCACGCCCAGGTCGGTCGCCGTGTACACCACGCCGAACAGCACGGCGACCGCGAAGATCGGCAGCAGCAACGGGAGCTCGATCCGGAACAACCGGCGCCAGAACCCGGCCCCGTCGACGATCGCCGCCTCGACGATCTCCTGGGGGATCGACGCCAGCCCCGCGAGCACGATGACGGTGGCGAACGGGAAAATCCGCCACGCCTGGACGATGATGATGGCGAAAAGCGCCAGCGCCGGATCGCCGAGCCAATACAGCCAGCCGTGGAGCAGGCCGGCCGCCTTCAGCGTCCAGTTGATCACGCTGAACGTGGAGTCGAAGATCCACGTCCAGGCGATCGCCGCGAGTGAGACTGGCACGGCCCAAGGCAGGAGGAGGACGAACCGGGCGAACCGCTTCCCTCGGAAGGTGGCGCGGAACACCTGAGCGGCGGCCGTGGCGAGGACGACCACGAGCACCTGCGAGCCGACCGTGACCACGGCGCTGTTGCGGAGCGCCCGCAGGAAGATCGGATCGCCGAGGATCGCGGCGTAATTACGCAGGCCAGCCCACCCGAAATGGAGGCTTCCGGCCGTCGCGTCGCTGAAGCTGAGGACAATCGCGAACACGAACGGCACACCGACAAGGATGGTCACGTAGGCCAGGGCGGGGGCGAGCATCGCAGCGCCCAGCACGTCCTCGCGGTCGGCGAGCGTCCGCCGTCCGGTCATAGCTTGCGCCTCAGTCCCGTTTCGGCGTCGAAGTAGCGCAGTGCCCACCGGGCCACCGCGAACTCGTGCGTCTCGCCTTCGGGGATGGCCACCGTGATGGTTGCCGGCAGCTTCGCGATGAGCGTGGCGTCGGGCGCGCCGCTCTCCACGACCGAGCCGTAGACGTAGCGATCGGAGCCCAAGTATTCCACGCGTCGCACGGCGAACCGAAACGTCCGCAGCTCCTCGCCGCCCGTGACGACACCCTTGGGGAGAAAATGCTCGGGGCGAAACCCCAGCAGGGTGCGGGGGGGCAGCGACGGATCCCTCACCTCGAGCAGATTCATCGGTGGCTGACCTACGAACGTCGCCACGAACGTATCGACCGGATCTTCGTAGACCTCCTGGGGCGTGCCGATTTGTCGGACCTTGCCGCGCTCCATGACCACGATGCGGTCGCCGAGGCCCATCGCCTCCACCTGGTCGTGCGTCACGTACACGGTGGTGGTCTGGATCCGGCGTTGGAACCGCTTCAGGTCGTCCCGCGCCGTGTTGCGCAGCTTGGCGTCGAGGTTGGCGAGCGGCTCATCGAGGAGAAAGACTTTGGGGTCCCGCACGAGGGCCCGACACAAGGCGACGCGCTGGCGTTCGCCGCCGGACAATTGCCGCGGGTAGCGATCCATGTAGCGGGAGATGCTGAACATCTCCGCGGCCCACCGCACCTTCTCCTCGATCTGCTTGCGCGGGACGTGGCTTGCCTCGAGCGGGAACGCGATGTTCTGGAACACCGTGCGGTGAGGGTAGAGGGCGTAGCTCTGAAACACCATGGCGATCCCGCGAGCCCGCGGGGGCACGTCGCCGTCCACGCGCTCGCCCCCGATGCGGATCTCGCCCGACGTCGGTCGCTCGAGCCCGGCGATCATGCGCAACAGCGTCGTCTTCCCCGAGCCGGAAGAGCCGAGCAGGACGAGGAATTCCCCATCGCGGATCGAGAGGTCCACCCCGTCGACCGCGTGGAGATCCCCGAAATGCTTTCTCAGGCTTCGGATTTCGATACCAGCCACCGTCGGCGCGCTAGCTCCGGGGCTTCCGCGCGTGGGCTGTGGTATCCGGAGGCTTCGCCAGGCTGACCGGCGGGGAATAGATGAGGTAGTACGGGCTCGGGGGCACCTCGAGGGCCTTTAGGACCTCCGGTGGCGGGCCTGCCGGCGCCGCTTGGCGGCGGGCGGCGCCGCCGCACGCCACGAGCGTTACCAGGATGCCTGTGAGAATCGCAACTCGGATCTGCGAGACGTGCATGATTTCCCCTTGCGAGCGACCAGTGTGTGGATCCTTCACTCAGAACGTGCGTCGTCCGACGGTGCCCCGCGCGCGAGCCACTCGCGGAACGCGTCCGCGTCGTGGGCGAGGCGCCACTCCTCGAAGATCGACAGCGCCATGGCCCGCACGCCGCCTTCGCTCCCGCCCGCGGCCAGACACTGCTCGTGCAGCCACGCCTCGAATTCGTCGGGCTCGGGGTCGGCGGCGATGGCTCGCTCGAGCAACTCTCGCTTGATCGTCAGGCCGATCGCGTCGGGGGTCGTGTCGCGCTTGCGCCGCCGCCGTCTGCCCTCTGAGGCGTCGAGGGCCGCGAGCAGTTCGCGGCAGATGTCGCGCGGGCGCGCGTCGATCACGGCCTCCACCACCCTCCACGACCTCCACCAACGTCCACAACCTTCGCGTCCAGCGCGTACCCCGGCCGCTCCGGCCGACGGTATCCGCGCTCGAGCGCCGCGACGTCCAGCGCGACCGTCGTCAAGTCGTCGAGCAGGATCGCCCACGGGGAGAGGGTGCGCACCGTCGTGACGCCCTTTACGTACCCCTTGCAGGTGTGGCAGACCTCGATCTTGCGCGTCTGCTCACCTGCCTCCGGCGTCAGGTAGCCGAGCTTGTCGTGCTCGGTCTCGTCACAGAACACGCAGCGTAGCAGCGGGATCGCCCATCCCGTGCCGCAACGCCCGCAGCGCAACCGACGTTGCCGCTCGAGCCCGGTGTACTCCGCCACGACCGGCCACGCCCCACAGAGGGGGCAGTAGCCCTCCCACCACGTGGCAGGCAACTCGCCCGCCAACCGGCGGGCACACGCTTGGAGCAAGGGCAAGGCCGCCATCTGACCGAGGACGCGGAGGGCGTGCGGCTCGGCGCCTGCCGTCGCGGCCATGGCGTCGATTCGCGCGTCGTCGTAGCACACGGCGGCCTCGAGCAACGCCAGCCCGTCGATGCGCCGCGGGTTCACCGTGGGAGTGAGCTTCAGAAGGCTGCGGATCCAACCCCGGGCGGCGCGCCCGTCGAGCGTTACCTGGGTACGAGACAACGCCGGCGCCTTGACGGGTCGGTCCGCCACGGGTGTCGGCACGGCGCCATCCCAAGTGGTAGCGCCAGCTTCACTCTCGTCGAGCGCCGCCTCAAGGAGCCCGAGCCAGACCTCAGACTCGGGTGTTTCACGGCGGGCTGCGGCAACCCGCTCTTGGACCTCTACGTTCCGTGCGTGCCGAATTCGGGCATTGGGCCAGAGCATTTCACCTTCACGGTGCGGCAGGGGGTTCGATAATACATCTTCGCGCCCTGGTGCAATTCGGTGACAGCGTCGTGGTTCCCCAGATCGGCGCCGGGCCCGCCCCCCCGCACGCGGGAGGCCTCGGGGCTCGCACAGCCTGCGAGGCCGGCCAGCGTCAGCGTCAACCACCAGCGGTATCTCGGGGTCATGCTATAGCCCAACTGCCACACGGTAGCGGTCGATTCCTTCGGACGCGAGGATCGTGGCGAGTCGCAACAGGAAGCCGCCGACGAGCACGAGCTTCGCGGCAGTGGCCAGCGGCTGTCGCCTGGCGTGCATCCGGAGCGGAGCCAGGATCCCGAACCAGACGACGCCGACGAGCAGCAACAACCCCCACACGCTCACCCAGACGCGATTGACCGAACCAAGCGACACGATGAAGGCGATGAGCACGATCAGCTCGACCACGAGGGCTCTCGCGTCGAACGACGACAGCCAACCGAGCGAGCGTTCGGTCGCCCCGCGCCTCGGGGAGAGCAAGATGAGCGTCGCCGCGCCGGTTGACACCCCCGATGCGATGAACAGCGCCCCCAGCCAGGGGCTATCCGCCCAAATGGGGCGGTTCGTGACCGACAAGAGGATCCCCGTGTAGCCGGCGATGAAGAGCCCGATCAGGCCGCCGATACCCGCGACGAGCTTGGCCACCCCACCGCGCACCATGCCCCCGACAGCGCGGAGTGCCGGCATCTGGAGCCGCCCCTCTTCTGCCCGCGCCCCAAGGGCGGAGAGCACCGCAAACAGTCCGAAAAGGAGAATCCCCCACGCTCCGAACGAGATGGGTGACCACCCCTTGAACATGATGGCCGGGAAGTTCTCTGACTGGAACAGCATGTGCCAGAAGCGCAGGGGCTGACCGAGGTCGATCGTCAGGAGCAGGCCCGAGAGAATCGCGCCGACCGCGGCGACGTCGTACCCCGTGCGTACCACGGGGCGGTCTTCCGGGCGTCCGAACCAATCTAGGAGGGCCGCCAGGAAGTAGGCGCCGCCGGCGAGCCCGCCGATGAAGAAATAGGGAATAATGAACCAGGTCCAATGCGGAGCGCCGCTGAAGAAGGTATCGGACATCAGTTCTGTCCTCCCCCCCCTGCGCCGCCTCCGCTCCCGCCCCCGCCCCCGCCGCCTAGTTCGTCCATCCGTCGCTTCCGGAGGCCGACGAGGGCGAGCACGCCCAAGACGGCGGCGCTCGCCGCCGAGAAGGTCGCGCTCTTGGCGAGATGCCGCGACGGGAGCTGCGGGTGCCGCGGCAGGCCGTACACTTCGGGCTCATCGACCAGCAGGTAGAACGAATTGAGCCCGCCGAGCGCGCCCTCCGGGTCGGCGCCGTAGAGTTCGGCCTTGACGCCCTGCGCCTTGAGTTGGTCGACGCGCTTGTGTGCGCGCGTGCGCAGCTCGGAGATCGCCCCGAACTGGATCGAGTCGGTCGGGCAGGCTTTGGAGCACGCCGGCTCGAGGCCGACCTTGAGCCGGTCGTAACACAACGTGCACTTCTGCGCCGTGCCCGACACCGGGTTGATGTCGATCACGCCGAAGGGGCAGGCGGCGATACACGCCCGGCAGCCGTTGCACACGTCGGACTGGATCACCACCGTGTCGAACTCGGTGCGAATGATGGCGCCGGTGGGACAGACTTCCAGGCATCCCGCCTGGACGCAGTGCTTGCACACGTCGCTCATCATCAACCAGCGGCCGTCATAAGGGCCCTTGAACTGCTCGATGAAGCGGACGTGCCGCCAGTGGATGCCGTCCAGCTTGCGGGTGTTGTCGTAGCTGTCGCCGCTCAGCTCTCCGACCCCCCCGTTCCGGGCCGGGAGCTGGTTCCATTCCTTGCACGCGACCTCGCACGCTTTGCAGCCGATGCAAACCGTGGTGTCGGTGAAGAATCCCATGGGCTCCGGCATATCACGCCTTCTCCACGTTGCAGACGAACGCCTTGCCTTCGTGGATCGACACGTTGGGATCCCCGACCCACGCGGTCAGGTCATTGACGACGTCGCCGGTGGAGAGCCCCATCCACCCCCAGTGCCACGGCATGCCGACGTGGTGGATGGTCTTGCCGGCGATGTGCATCACGCCGATGCGATGGGTGACCAGTGCCTTCGCGCGGATATGGCCGCGAGGGCTCGACACGATCACCCAATCGAGGTTCTTGATCCCCTTCTCCTTGGCCAGGTCGTGCCCGAGCTCGATGAACAACTCGGGCTGGAGCTCGGCGAGCCACGGCAGCCAGCGGCTCATCGCGCCCGCGAGGTAGTGCTCGGTCAGCCGGTACGTGCTGATCACATACGGGAACTTCGGGTCGCCCATCGCGGCGAGCTTGTTGTACGGCTTGCCGGGCGCCCAGACCTTGTGCACCGGGCTCGTCTGCTGCTTGTACAGCGGGTTCTGGATGGGCGACTCGTGCGGCTCGTAGTGCGTCGGAAGCGGCCCATCCACGAGGCCCGCCGGCACGAACAGCCAGCCCCTGCCGTCGGCTCGCATGATGAACGGCTGCGTGCCGGACAGGGCGTCGAGCGCGATGCCGTCCGGCTTGGGCTGTGCGTCGGGGGCTTTGGTCGCGCCGAAGTCCGGCACGTCGTAGCCCACCCACTTCCCTTTGGGCACCGGCTTGCCGGTCTTCGGATCGGGTGGGTTGACGAAGCTCGCGTCCCACCACACCCAACGCTTGCGCTCGCTCCACGGGTTGCCCTTTAGGTCCGCCGAGGCGCGGTTGTACATGACGCGCCGGTTGGCGGGCCACGCCCAGCCCCACTTCAAGTGCGCGCCCGGCACGCCTGGGGGGTCGGGCTCACGCCGCGCCGTCATGTTCTGATCCGGGGCGGGGTAGCAGCCGCTGTAGATCCATGACGCACACGTGGTCGAGCCGTCGTCCTTCAGCTCGGCGAAGCCCTTCAGGTGCTGCTTCGGATCGGCGGTCTGGTACCCGTTGATCTCGCGCAGGATCTTGAGGGCGTCGGGCTCGCCCGGATAGATCGGCTTCACGCCCGGATCGGGGTCGAAGTCCCAGGTGACGTTGTTCCACCCCTGGTCGCGCGACAGCTTGCTGCCGGCGTATGCCTTCTTGAGTCGCTTCGCCAGGTTGTGATAGAACCAGGTGTCGGTGCGGCAATCTCCGGGGGCGTCGGACGCCTTGTGGTGCCACTGCAGCATGCGCTGGGTGTTGGTGAAGCTGCCGTCGTACTCGGCGATTTGGGTCGAAGGGAAGAAGAAGATCTCGGTCTTGATGTCCGCGATCTTCACTTCGCCGCTCTTTACCTCGGGGCCGAGGTACCAGTGCGTCGCCGTCTCGGTGAGCCAGTTGTCTTTCACCACCAGCCAGTCGAGCTGACGCATTGCCTGCCGCGTCGCGCCCCCGTTGAGCGAGGTGGCGGGGTTCTGGCCGACGCAACACATCCCCTTGACCTTGCCGTCCGCCATGGCGGCGAAGCTGGCGATGTGGGAATGGTCGCCCAGGATCTTCGGGTGCCAATCGTAGCCGAAATCGTTCTCCGTAGTCGCTGCGCTGCCGTACACCGACTTGAGGTATGAGACGAGGAACTTGGGCGTATGGCCGTAGTAGCTCGTGGGGGTCGTCTCGGCGGCCATGTAGTCCCGCAGCGTCTCGTGCGGCCGCAGTGCCGACGGCGCGTTCATGTACCCATGAATGCTGTGATACAGGGTCGGCACGTCGGTCGAGCCCTGGATCGCCGCATGGCCACGCAGCGCCATGACGCCCGCACCCGGCCGGCCGATGTTGCCGAGCAGGAGCTGGAGCAGCGCGCAGCAGCTGATCATCTGTACGCCGTAGGTGTGCTGCGTCCAGGCGACCGCGTACGCGAACGCGCTCGTGCGGTCGCGACCTGAGTTCTCGAGCAGCATCTCGGCCACCTTGATGAACTTCTCCTTGGGCGAGCCGCAGACCTGCTCCACCATCTCAGGCGTGTAACGGGCGAAGTGCCGCTTCAGGATCTGGAACACGCAATGCGGGTTCTGGAGGGTCGGGTCTTTCTCGGCCGGCCCAGGCTTGAGCGACCGCACGAGGTCGTCGAACGGCGGGCCGGCGCGCTTCGCGATCAGGTCCTTCGTGACCGGGCCCGGAGCCTTCGGCCCCCGCTTATAGGCCCAGCTCGCGTTATCGTACCGGCCCTCGAGCCCGTTGTACGGCCAGAACGCAGGCTCGGTGAACTTCACCATCCCCGAGAAGACACCGTCCAGATCCTCGGTGTCCTTGAAGTCGTCGCCGATGATTGTCGCGGCGTTGGTGTAGTTGACCGCGAACTCCTTGAAGAAGGGGTCCGTGTTCCACCGCTTCGAGTTGATGACGTAATTGATCAGGCCGCCCAGGAAGGCGATGTCCGAGCCGGCGCGGATCGGGACGTGCAGGTCCGCCACGGCGCTGGTGCGCGTGAAGCGGGGATCGACGTGAACCAGCTTCGCGCCGTTGAGCTTGGCCTTCATGGGCCAGCGGAACGCCACCGGGTGGCACTCCGCCATGTTCGAGCCCATGATCACGAAACAGTCGGTGTGCTCGAGGTTGCGCGGATAGAGAGTCGCCGCGCCGCGACCGAACCGTGTCCCCAGACCGGGGACGCTAGAGCTGTGTCATATCCTGGCCTGGTTCTCGATGGCGACGACCCCGAGCCCACGCCAGAACTTCTGGCAGGCGTGATTGAACTCGTTGTCGAGCGTCGCGCCACCGAGCGCGAAGATACCAGGCGTCATGTTGACGAGCTTGCCGTTGGGAAGCTTCTCGATGAACGTCTCGTCGCGGGTCTTCTTGATCAGCTCGGCCACCCGGTCCATGGCCCACTCGAGCTCGACGACCTCCCAATCGCTCGCGCCCGGCTTCCGGTGCAGCACCTTCGTGGCGCGGTTGGGGTTCATGTGCAGCTGGTAGATCGCCGCGCCCTTGGGGCAGAGGGTGCCTTCGTTATGCGGGCTGCGCGGATCGCCTTCGATATTGACGATCCTGCCGTTCACGGTGTGGATCAGGGTGGCGCAACCGACGGAGCAGAAGGGACAGATACTGGGGGTGGTCTTCGCATCCTTGATTCGAAGCTCCTGCGCCCGCGCGGTCGCGGGCGCTAGGGTCACGCCAAGTCCCACCAATCCGCCGATCGCGGTTCCTGCTCCTGCACGCGTCGTGAGCCGCAAGAAGTCACGCCGACTGACCTGCATACCATCCTCCCCGCTTGAAGAGTGGGGTTGGTGCATCGGAGCTTGCGCGTTCCGATGATATAGGCGGGGCTCTCGGAGCGCGCAACCCCCGTTTTTTTCATGGAACGAATGCGCCGTCCCCTTCACCGGGGGACTGGCGGCGACCGCGTCGGGACCCTAGAGTCCGCCGCAGGAGGTCGACCGATGGTCGAAATGCCGGAGCTCACGCCCGAGTATTTCGAGATCCTGACCGTGCGGGAATTGCGGAAGGTCGGCCTCGAGGTCTCCGAGTTGCGCACACAGCGGCGCACAACGTTGCCCGCGCCGGAGCAAGGCTATCTGCTTGACCTCAAAGGGGTAGTGAGCAGACCCCCGTGGCGGCGACACGTCCTAATCGGCTGCCGCAGGCAGGAGGTGGCCGTCAGGCGCGCGGACGTCGAATCGTTCAAGGGCCACTTCCGGGAATTCGGCGCCGATGCCGGCATCCTTTTCGCGACCGCCCCGTACGAGCCGGACGCCCTCGCCGCCGCGCAGGATGGCTCCGTCGTCTTGCTCCGCGTCACGGACGGACGCACCGCCTTCGACACAAGCGGCTGGGGCACACCCGGCCACTACCCCGCCTGGCTCCCTGCGTACTGCGCCCAGGTCGTGGATCGCGACGTCTCGGGCCAGCTGCGCTACCAGCTGCTCGAGAGCGGGCAAGGAGACGTGATCGTGGATCAGTTACGCGCCCCGGAAGAAAGGAAAGGATAGCGCATGGCCGACGAGGGACGTCAAAAGAATGCGATGGACCTGCTCCAGGCCTGGATAGACGACTACAACGCGCGCGCCCGGCCGGAAATCCGGCTCGGCTCGGCGGGAGAGGCGGGGGGCGCCCAGTTGCGTTTGCGCTACAGCCCGGTGGAGGGGCAGGTCTCGATCTTCCACATGGTCGGCGTCAATCGCGACGGTCGCGCGGCCATCTTGGTGCAGCGGTTCGACGGGCCGACCGCCGACACCGCCGTCGAAGCAGGACTGTGGGCCAGCAGACAGCTCGGGCGTCGCTAGTCTCGATCCACGAGCTCGGCACCCTGGGCGGCGCCGTGAGCCAGGCGAAGGCCGTGAACCGGACGGGCCAGGTCGTGGGCACGAGCCAGGATGCTTTGGGGCGGACGCGGGCGTTCCTCTGGCAGGCGGAGCTGGGGATCGTCGACCTGAAGCCGCTCACCGGCGTGAACACATCGGCCAACGACATCAACGACACCGGCGAGATCGTGGGCGGCGGCGACACCGGGTTCGGCGTTTTTCACGCCTACTTCTTGGCGGAGGGCACGAGCTTCGATCTCGGCACGCTCGGCGGAAACGAAAGCGAAGCCGTCGCCATCAATCGCCAGGGGCAGGTCGCCGGGCACAGTCGCATCCCAGGGCAGGCCGCAAAGCATGCCTTCTTCATACCAGAGCCGGGCCGGATGCTCGATCTCGGGAGCCTGGGTGGGGCGACCAGCGTCGCGCACGGCGTGAACGACCGTGGCGAAGTCGTCGGCCTGGCGGAGACGAGCAGGGGCCAGGCACACGCCTTCCTGTGGACGGCGGCGCGCGGGATGCGGGATCTCGACTCGCTCGGGGGCACCGTGAGCATCGCGCTCGGGATCAACAACCGAGGCGAGGTTGTGGGCGGACGCGGTCACGCGTTTCTGTGGACAGAACAGCGCGGCATGGTCGACTTGGGGACCCTCGGCGGACGCACCAGCTGCGCCAACGACGTGAACGACCGCGGCTGCATCGTGGGGGTGAGCCAGACCGGAGGAACGGACCGGCGGGGCCAACCCATCACCCACGCATTCTTGCGGACGCAGGATGGCGGCATGCTGGACCTGGGCACCTTGGGGGGCGAGCACAGTGCCGCGGTCGCCGTCTCCGACGAGAAGGGTGGGATACTCTGGATCGCGGGGCACAGCCACGATGCCTCCGCGCGCATGCGAGCCGCCCTGTGGGCGGTGCGGGTGGGCTGATTCCCACCGGCTTGACGACGAGGCAGAAAGCGGATCGTTTACCCCGCTCCAACGCCCCCCGGGGACGGAGCCATGACGTGGACCCAGGTGTACGACCCGCTGCACAGCTGGATCCTCTCCACGCTCGTCGCCGCCCTGCCGATCCTGGTCCTGTTCGGCTTGCTGGCGGGGCTGCGGGTGAAGCCCCACTGGTGCGCGATCGCCGGCGCCGCGACCGCGGTGCTCGTGGCCGTCCTGGTCTTCGGGATGCCGGTCTCGCTCGCCGGCATGAGCTTCCTGTACGGCGTCGGGTTCGGCGTGCTGAAGATCGCGTGGATCGTGCTCGCGGCGGTGTACCTGTACGACGTATCCGTTCACACCGGTCAGTTCGAGATCATGAAGGAGTCGGTGGCCGGGATCACCCCCGACCGCCGCCTGCAGCTGCTGCTGGTCGCCTTCTGCTTCGGCGCGTTCATCGAGGGCGCGGCGGGGTTCGGGGCACCGGTCGCGATCGCGGGCGCCTTCATGATCGGCCTCGGGTTCCAGCCGTTCCACGCCGCGGCGCTCAACCTGCTCGCCAACACGTCGCCCGTCGCGTGGGGCGCCATCGGCACGCCGGTGCACACGCTGGCCGCGGTCTCCGGTCTGCCCGAATCGGACTTGAGCGCGATGATCGGACGCATCCTGCCCATTACGGGGATCATCGTTCCGTTCTGGCTGGTACGCGCGATGGTCGGGTGGGCGGAGACCTTCGAGGTCCTGCCCGCCATCCTGGTGGTCGGGTTCTCCTTCAGCCTGACGCAGTACTTGTGGTCGAACCATGTCGACTCGAACCTCGTCGACATCGCGGGCGGGGTGGTTTCGCTGCTCGCGACACTGGTGTTTCTGCGCTTCTGGCGGCCAAAGCGCGTCTGGAGGTTCGCGAACGAGGGCGCCGCCGTTCCGGCGGGGCAGTCGCGCGGCAATCCCACGGCGGCCTCCCGGCACACGCCCGCCCAGGTCGTCAAAGCGTGGATGCCGTTCGCCATTCTCTCCGTGTTCGTGCTCGTGTGGGGTCTGCCGCAGGTGAAGGGCGCGATGAACCGTGCCACCACGCCGGTGTGGGACGTGCCCTTCCTGCACAACGCGGTCTCAAGGGCGGCCCCCGTTGTGACCAAGCTGACGCCGGAGGCTGCGCGGTTCGACTTCAACTGGCTGTCGGCGACCGGCACGGGATGCTTCTTTGCCGCGATCGTCGCCGGATTGCTGCTCGGCTTGGGGCCAGTTCAGCTCGCCAAGGTCTTCTGGTATACGCTCAAACGCATGAAGCTCGCGGTCATCGCGATTTCCTTCATGCTGGGGTTGGGGTTCACCACCCGCTACTCGGGCCTGGACGCCGTGCTGGGGCTGGCGTTCACGCGCACCGGGTGGCTGTTCCCGTTCTTCGGGACGTTCCTGGGCTGGCTCGGTGTGGCGCTGACCGGCAGTGACACGTCGTCCAACGCGCTCTTCGGATCCCTGCAGCGGATCACCGCGCAGCAGCTCCACCTCGACCCAGTCCTTATGTGCGCCGCGAACTCCGCCGGCGGCGTGATGGGCAAGATGGTGGACGCACAGTCTATAACGGTCGCGACGTCGGCGACCGATCAGGTGGGAAACGAGGGGTCGATTTTCCGGTGGGTGTTCTGGCACTCGATCGCGCTGGGTGCGGTCGTTGGAGTCATCGTGTTGCTGTACGCCTACGTGTTCCCCGGCGGGGTGCCGCACGGCCTGACGATCGTGAAGTGATGCGGGACCTGTGAAAGACAGTAGGGGCGCAGCATGCTGCGCCCCTATCGTTGTCTGCGCGCCTGTTGTGCTCAGCCCCTGGCGCCCGCTCGCACCTCCGCCGGCTGCCAGATGCTGATCTTCCGTGTCTCCGGCATCAGGAACAGGCTCAGCACGAACGCGACCGCCGGGACCGCGATGGGGTAGACCAGCGCGTGGCCCAGGCTTTGGGGCATGGATAGCCCAGCTGCCTGCGCGGATACATACGCCGCGGTCGTGATGACGGGCACCAGTCCGCCACCCCAACCATTCCCGATGTGATACGGGACGGACACCGACGTGTACCGGATGCGCGCCGGGAAGTACTCGGCCAGGAACGCCCCGATGGGGCCGTACACCATCCCCACGTAGGAGACCATGATCGCCACGATCAAGATCGACAACGGGTAATTGAGGTTTGCTGGGTTGGCGGCGCTGCCGAGGGCCGCGTAGAGCGGGTAGTAGGTGACGGCCGCGAGCAGGAACCCGGCGAGGATGATCGGCTTCCGGCCGATCCGGTCTGACAGCCACCCGAAGAAGATGAGCGACGGCGTGGCGATGAGCAGCGCGGCCCCAGTGATGATGGCCGGAGTCAGCACGTCCGGCTTCTGGACTTGTTGGACGAAATACAGCGCCCAGAACTGGCTCGAGTACCAGACGACTCCTTCGCCGATCACGACGACGCTCGCGATCAGGACGTACTTCAGGTTCTCGCTCAGGAACGCTTCACGCCAGGGATTCGTCGCCGTCTGCCCCTTCGCCTTGATGGCCTGGAAGATCGGCGTCTCGGCGAGCTGCAGCCGGATGTAGATGGCGATCGCCACCATGAGCAGCGAGAGCAGGAACGGGATGCGCCAGCCCCACGCAGTGAACGCCTCGGTGCCCACGATCTCGCGGGTGACGATGATCACGACCAGCGACACCACGATTCCGAGTGTAGGCGATGTCTGGAGCCAGCCCGTGTAGTAGCCCCGCTTCTCGTCGGGCGCGTGTTCCGCGACGTACGTGATTGCACCGCCGTATTCTCCACCGAGACACAGGCCCTGGATGAGACGCAGGAGCAACAAGATAATCCCCGCGAGTGCGCCGATCTTTGCGTAGCTCGGCACCAATCCGATGAGCGCCGTCGAGAGCCCCATGCCGCTGAGCGTGATGAGGAACGTGTATTTGCGGCCCACGATGTCGCCGATGCGGCCGAACACGAAGGCCCCGAACGGACGGATCAGGAACCCGGCGGTGAAGGTGCCGACCGTCTTGATGAGCGCGCTTCCGGAGGCCCCGGCCGCGAAAAACTTGACCGACAGGAGCGCCGCCAGACTGCCGAAGATGTAGAAGTCGTACCACTCAATCACGTTCCCCACGGCCGCGGCGATGACGACGCGGCGTAGTTCCTTCACGGAGAGCGCCGGAGCGGTCATAACTCCCTCTGGTCGGTGGTGGAGGTTCCAGTGTCCCGCCGAAATGGCACCTTGTCAAGGTGGCGTACCGGGCCTAGCGGCCGTGCGCGTACTTGAGGGCTGCCTCCGTGCGGTTCTTGACGCCGAGCTTCGAGAACAGATGCTGCACATGGAACTTCACCGTATTGTCGGAGAGGCCGAGGCGCTCGGCGATCTGCGGGTTGGTGAGTCCGTTCGCGACGAGTGCCCACACTTCGCGCTCGCGCGGGGTGAGCTCACCCGGCGCGCCCCCCCTCCCCCCCGTGCGGCCGTCGATCCAGCGTCGCGCGGCTTGTGGGAAGACCAACTGACCCGCGTGCACTTGCCGGATCGCCGTGAGCGTCTGCTGCGGCGACTCGGTCTTCAACGCGAGCCCCTCGGCGCCGGCATCGAGCGCCGAGCGCAGCGACTCGCCGTCGTTGTAGGCGGTGAGCACCAGCACTTTCGGCGGGGCGGCGCGGTCGCGCAGTGCGGCTATCACTTCCGTGCCCTTGATACTCGTGAGCTCGAGGTCCAGCACCACGACGTCCGGCTTGTGCTGCTCGACGAGCTTCACGACCTCGGTCCCGTCCGTGGTCCAGGCAGCCACCTTGATGTCCGGTTCGCCATCGAGCAGCGCGCGCAGACCCTCGAGCACGATCGCGTGGTCGTCGGCGAGGAGCACGCGAATCACGGTCCCGCCTTACTCGGCCGGCAGCGTGACGGTGAGCGAGGTGCCGCGGCCCGGCGCGCTGTCGAGCGCGAATGTGCCGCCCAGCATCGACACCCGGTCCTGGATGCCACGCAGCCCGAAGTGTCCGCCCTCGACGCCGACGTCCTCCTCGCTGGCGAGCACGCGCTTCGGGTCGAAGCCCCGCCCGTCGTCGGACACCGTGAGCGCGATAGCGGCGCCACGGCGCTCGACCGTGACGCGCTGGCGTGTCGCGCCCGAGTGGCGGTGCCCGTTCGCCAGTCCTTCCTGCAGGATCCGGTAGATCGCGATCTTCGTGGGGAGCGCGCAGTCACCCAGGTCGGGCGGGAGCTCGAATTCGACCGCCTGATTGGTGAGCGTTTCGTGCTGGACCGCCAGCCCCTCGATGATCTCACCCAGCGCACGGCGCTCGAAGCCGGGCGGCCGGAACGCGCCGATGAAGTTACGGATCTCCCCCAGCGCCCGCTCGAGCAGGCGCATCGCCTGGCGCACTCGCTGTTCGGCGGCGGCGTCCGCCGCGAGCGCGCGCTCGAGCACCTGCAGCTGCGATAGCGCGGCGAAGAGGTCCTGCACGGGGCCGTCATGCATGTCCAGCACGATCCGCTGCAGCTCGCGCTCGCTCGTCGCGAGCAGGCGCCGCGACGCGGCGCGCGCCTCAGCTTCCTGGCGTGCCATCGGGATTCACCACGTACGCTTCCATCGCGAAGTACTCGGGCAATCCGAGCCGGTCGGCGTGGGCGGCGGTCTCGAGGTTTCGCGCCTCCACGCGCTGCCAGAACTCGCGGTCATCGTGCCCACCGGGGAACGGGGCCGTGTCCTTCTGCGACTGATGCTTGAAGATCGCGAGGACCTTCGCGCGCAGCTCGTCCTGGGAGAGCGGCACCAGCACGTCGGCTTCCGTGAGGGACCACTCCTGCCACGCGCCACGATACAGCCACACCTCGGGGGCCGAGCCGTCGTACTGCTCGAGCGCGCGCGTGATCGCTGCCCGGCACATGCGGTGCGTGCCGTGCGGGTCCGAGAGATCGCCGGCGACAAAAACGAGATCGGGGTGCGCTTCGACGAGGAGCGCCCGCACGATGGCCACGTCTTCCTCCCCGATCGGCCGCTTGCGGACTTCCCCGGTCCGGTAGAACGGCAGATTGAGGAAGCGAGCCGCGCCGCGCGGCAGACCCACCGACTCGAGCGCCGCGATCGCTTCGGACTCGCGGATCACGCGCTTGAGATCCTGGACGGCCGGGAGGTCGACGTCCCCCGGCGCCTTGCGCTCGAAGCTCGCCTCGACGTCGGCACGCACCCGGTGGGCGGCGGCCGCGTCGAGGCCGAGGGTGGTCGCCGCCCGCTCGACAAAATCGAGATGCCGCCGCACATCGTGATCGAAGACGGCGATGTTGCCGCTCGTCATGTACGCCACGACGATCGCGTTCTCGTTCTCCCAGAGCTTGCGGAGCAACCCGCCCATGGAGATCACGTCGTCGTCCGGGTGGGGCGAGAAGACCACGACCGATCGCCGGGTCGGCAGGCGCCGGCGTCCCCGGATTTTTTCGCGCAGCCGGTTGAACACCGCACCGTTGATCGGCCCCGCCGCCCCGTGCTTCGCGAGCAAGGGGCTGAGGTGGTGCTCGGTATAGTCGCGCGCCGTGAGCTTCAGGATCGCCTTGCCCGTCTGCTCGGCGAGCCAGACCACCGCCCGCTCGGTCAGTGGCGCCGTCCATTCCACCGGCCCGAGCACCCAGGGTGTGCGCATGCGGGTCAGCTGGGCCGCGGCGGCCGTGTCGAGGTACGCGGTGGCGTTGGCGTGACGCTGCAGGAACGTGGCGGCCACGTCCTGCGACACCTCGCCTTCGACGGCGCGCGCCACGATCTCGGCCTTGTGCTCGCCGGTCGCGATCAAGGCGATCTCACGGGCGTCGAGAATCGTGGCGACCCCCGTCGTGATCGCTTCCCGCGGCACGTTGTCCTCGCCGAAGAAATCCGCCGCCGCGTCCTTGCGCGTCATCGTGTCGAGCGTCACGAGACGCGTGCGCTCGGCCGGCGCCGAGCCGGGCTCGTTGAACCCGATGTGCCCACTCTTCCCGATTCCCAGCATCTGGAAGTCGATGCCCCCGGCGTCCACGATCGCGCGCTCGTAGGCGGCGCAGGACGCGGCGAGGTCTTCGCGCGGCACGCTCCCATCGGGGATGTGCACGCTCGCGGGACGGATGTTTACGTGCGCGAAGAGATTCTCCCACATGTAGCGGCGATAGCTGTGGGGGCTATCGGCGGGCATCGGGTAGTACTCGTCCAGATTGAACGTGACCACCGCTGAGAAGTCCACCTCGCCCGCCTGGTGTCGCCGGATCAGCTCGCGGTAGATGCCGAGGGGGGTACTGCCGGTGGCGAGTCCGAGTACGCAGCGCCCTTTAGCGGCGGTCGCTTGCGCGATCACCTGGACGATCCGCTCGGCGAGGCGGAGCGCGAGGTCGTCGTGGTCCGGAACCACGACCGTGGGGATGCGCTCCCGCTCGCGCGGTCCGTCGATGGAGGCCCGCGACGGCTCCGCCTCCTTGATCATACAGAAGAATAATGCGTCGGTTACACTTTTACTTCGATGGTCGCCCCGCGCTTGTAGCGGATGTACAGCCACGCCATCGGCACCACCATCATGCCGGCCGCGAGGATCGTGAGCGCGAGGAGCACGGCCGCGAGCAAGACGCCACGCTGCGCCGTCGCGGCGGCATCGAACAACGCGGCATCCTGGCGCGCCAGGAGCACCACCATCGCCTGCCGGGCCTGCGTGGCAGCCGCGGGGTCGAGGCTCGACAACCCGGCTTGGACGGTGTAGGCGAGCTCCCGATCCTCGGGCTTCTGCATCGTATTGCCCAGCGTCGCCAGTTGCTCGCGCAGGGCATTGCGAATCGAGTCCCGTTGCGCCACCGCCTCAGGCCGCTTGTACGCGGGGTCGGTGCTGGTCATCATCTGGCGCCACACCTCGAGTCCCGCGTTGTAGCGGTGCAGCGTCTGGGTGGTCCGCGCCCCCTGTTGCACCGTCGTGGCCGCGCGCTTGAGCGAGTTGATCAGGTCCAGCCCGAAAAAGAGCGCGACGACCAGCGTGATCGCGCTGATGGTCACCGCGATGCCCGGCCGAATGAACGTGTAGTCCTTCATCGCCATTGCGAACGAGGAACGGGGCATCGAGAGGCGTGGCTCTGGCGGTGTCATGGCGCGGGCGTTCCGGGGAGGGTGAGCGGAGACGGTATCCGATGCCGGAAGAGGTGTCAAGCAACTGACCGCCGTTGCTTGACGACGTGTGCAGTTTGACGCATATGATGGCGTTCGTAGGGGGGGAGCATCGGTGACGGAACCGGAGACTTTCGTCGACGGCAGGCGCGAAATCCTGCGGCAGGCGAGCGTAGCCCTCGGCGGCCGTCCGGTGACGGTTTGGGAGGTCTCCGCGCGCGCCGAGCTCGAGCCGCAGAGCTCGAGCGACGCCGCTCCCGCCCATCACGCCACCAAACTCGATGTCGATTCCACGTTGCGGCGCTGGAACATCCCCATCGTCCAGGGAAGCCGCTGGGTGGGGTGTCGCAGCTCAGGCGAGGGGGTGTGGGTGATCGCCCCGGTGCGCACGCGCCCCCCGGCACCGCCGCCCGAAGGGCGCGAACGGCGCAGCCGTGAGCGCCTCACCCTCGAGCTCGCCGGGTTGTGTCTGGGGCTGTTGGACCGCCGGGAGCCGGCGCCGGGACAACCCGGCCCCGCGCGGGCCGATCCGTTCCAAGATCTCAGTACCCTCCCGGGCATCATCGCCCACGAGCTGTCCAATCCGCTCACTGGTGCGCGCGCCGGCCTGCAGTTGGCCATGGAGTCGCTCGGTCGCTGGACCGAAGTGGCGGCCGACCGCCGCCTCGACCTCCTCGACGGCCTGGGACAGATCGTCGAGGACATCGATCGGTCGGTCACCTTCCTCCGGGCGGTCAAGGATCGCGCCCGCGGTGCGCTCGCGCGCTCCGAGCGGTTCGACGCGGTCCGCGTCGTCCGCTCCTGCTGCACCCTCGAGAGCCGTATCCTGAAGGAAAAAAAGATCCCGCTCGAATTCGACTCGACACTCGAGACGGTGTACTTGAAGGGGGACCCCAACGCGTTTTATGACCTTCTCGTCAACCTGATCCGCAACGCCGCCGACGCGACGGCCGCGCGCCCCGCGCCGATCCGTGTGGGCCTGTCCCAAGTCGGCAGCGGCCTCCGGCTGACCGTGCGGGACCAGGGTATCGGCATCCGCCCGGTCCACCTCGAGCGGATCTTCGAGCCCGGCTTTACCACCAAGGAGTTCGGAGAAGGGAGCGGCATGGGTCTCGTCGTGGTGCAGAGCGTCGTTCGCAACATGTTCGCCGGCAGCATCGCTGTGGATTCCACGGTGGACAAGGGGACGACCATCACCGTGACGATCCCGATTCCCACGCAGCGCTCCGTCGATGCGCTACCCGAAGGACGTCCGTAGGCGAACGTTTTCCCGGAGATTTCACGTGAGACCTTCTTGTCTGCTGGTAGCCCTGGCCATCGCTGCGTCCGCTCGGCGGCCGCTTTCCGCCCAGGACGTGACCGTCGACACGGCGGGTGCGGGTGCGCTCATCGATCAAGCTTTGAACCATTCGCAGGTGATGGAGAATCTGGAGTACCTGGCGGATGTCATCGGTCCGCGGCTCACCGGGTCGCCGGCCGTGCGCCGGGCGAACGACTGGACGCTGGAGCGCTTCAAGGGCTACGGACTCGAGGGACACCTCGAGCCGTGGAAGTTTGGCGGCACCTGGACGCGCGGGCCGGCTCGCGTCCGGATGACGGCGCCCCGCGCGCACGATGTGACGGCCGCGAGCTGGGCCTGGGCGCCCGGCACGGGCGGCTCCGTGCGGACCGGACCTGTGGTCCGGATCGACGCGACCACGCCGGACAGCTTCGCGGTGTATCGCGGCAAGGTGAAGGGCGCCTGGGTCATGACGCGCGCGCCGGCGCCCGTGTGGAACGGCGACGGCCCCGCCATGACCGCCGCCGACTCGCAGAGCCAGCGCGAGTACTTCCGCAACGTCTTCACGCCGTTCCGGGACGCCGACTCGCTCACGCGGGCCCGCATGCAGCAGTTTGCCAACGACGTCCCGTTCCTGCTGCAGCGCGCCGGAGCGCTCGGCATCGTGCTCGACGCGGGGAAGGAACACGCCCTCCTCAACATGAGCGGCTCGCCGAATCGCGTCCTCCCACTGCCCCAGATCGTCGTGGCGCATGAGGACTACGCCATGTTCGATCGCCTGCTCCGGGCGGGCGCGACGCCGCGGCTCGCCGTGAGCGTCACGAACGAGCTGACGCGCGACTCGGTCCCCCAGTGGAACACCGTCGCCGAGATGCGGGGCAGCGAGCGTCCGGGAGAGGTCGTGATCGTCGGCGCGCACCTCGACTCGTGGGACCTGGGCACGGGGACCACGGACAACGGCACGGGAGCGATGTGCGTCCTCGAGGCCGCTCGCGCCATCGCGCAGTCCGGCCTAAAGCCGAGGCGGACGATTCGCTTCGTGCTCTTCACCGGCGAGGAGCAAGGGCTCATCGGCTCGCGCAAGTACGCGGAGGCGCACGCGGCGGAGGCTGACTCGATTCAGGCCGTCATCGTGCTCGACAATGGCACGGGGGCGATCACCGGGCAGGCGCTGCAGGGACGGGCGGACTTGGAGGGACTGTGGCGCGCGCTGCTGGCGCCAGTGAAGGGCCTGGGCGTGGATTCGGTCGTGAACCGGAACAAGGGGGGCACGGACCATCTGTCGTTCCTGCCCTACGGCGTTCCAGGATTCAACTTCAATCAGCTCGAGCGCGGGTACAACCACACGCACCACTCCCAGTCGGACACCTACGACATGGCGCTCGGGGCGGACCTCGCCCAGGCCTCAGCGGTGATGGCCGTTTCGGCCTACGAGCTCGCGAACCTCTCGGAGCTCATTCCGCGGGGCGCGCGTTCGACGCCGACGCCGGTGGAAGCGGTGAAGGTGAGCGACAGCTTGTTGGTGAAGGGGAAGAGATAAGGACAGAAAAAATGGGAGAGGGGAGAGGGGAGAGGTACTTTCCGCTGCACCGTTAGGAACCTCTCCCCTCTCCCTTCTCCCATTTTATTCGGCATCGGACAGTAGGCCCTTGATGTCAAGCGGTCTCGTATACATCGCCATCTTGCCATCGGGACCTTTCGGCCACTCGCTCTCCGGCCGATCGCGGTACAGCTCGACTCCGTTGCCGTCGGGATCCCGCAGATAGATCGCTTCGCTCACGCCGTGGTCGGATGCGCCTTCGAGTCTGACGCCGGCGTCCAGCGCGCGACGTACCGTCGCCGCGAGGGACTTCCGGTCCGGAAACAGGATGGCGAAGTGGTACAACCCGGTGGTGCCCGGCGCGGGCGCCGGCGCGCCGCGGCCCGCCCACGTATTGAGGCCAATGTGGTGATGGTAGCCGCCCGCCGACAGGAACACGGCGTCCCGGCCGTAGGTGGTCGTGACCTCGAAGCCGAGCACGTCGCGGTAGAAGGCGACCGCTCGGTCGAGATCGGACACGGTCAGGTGGACGTGGCCGATGCGGGTCTGTGAGTGGATGGCCATCAATCAATAAACGCTCGAGAGTTCCTTACGACGGTTACATTTCCTTACATGAACTCGACTCCGCGGATCCCAACTCCCATCAACGAGCCCGTCCTGGGCTACGCGCCCGGTGCCCCCGAGCGCGCCGAGCTGAAGCGGACCCTCAAGGACCTCTCGAGTCGGCAGCTCGACATCCCGCTCATCATCGGCGGCCGGGAGGTGCGTACCGGGACCACTACCGACGTCGTCATGCCCCACTGCCATCATCACGTCCTCGCCAAGGTGCACCAGGCCGGTCCGGGGGAAGTGGAGGCGGCGATCGCCGCCGCGCGTGAGGCGTGGCGGGAGTGGTCGGCGTGGGGGTTCGAGCGCCGCGCCGCGATCTTTCTCAAGGCCGCGGATCTGCTCGCCACGAGGCATCGGGCCATCGTCAATGCGGCCACCATGCTCGGCCAGTCGAAGACGGCGCATCAAGCGGAGATCGATGCGGCGTGCGAGCTGATCGACTTCTACCGCTTCAATGTCCACTACGCGGAGCGGATCTACGCCGAGCAGCCGCTCTCGGTGACAGGCGTGTGGAACTACCTCGACTTTCGCCCGCTCGAAGGGTTCGTCTACGCCATCACGCCCTTCAACTTCACGTCCATCGGGGGCAACCTCCCCACCGCGCCGGCGATCATGGGGAACACCGTCGTCTGGAAGCCGGCGGCGACGGCGGTCCTGTCGAACTACTTCATCATGCGACTGCTTGAGGACGCTGGGCTTCCCCCGGGCGTGATCAACTTCGTCCCCGGGCCGTCCGCCCAGGTGTCCGAGCGCCTGCTCGCCGATCGTGCCTTTGCCGGCATCCATTTCACCGGGTCGACGGAGGTGTTCCAGACGTTGTGGAAGCAGGCCGCCGCCAACCTGACGTCGTATGCGGCCTATCCACGCCTCGTGGGGGAGACCGGAGGCAAGGATTTCATCCTGGCGCACGCGAGCGCCGATGTGGACGCGCTCGCGACCGGGCTGGTGCGAGGCGCATTCGAGTATCAAGGACAGAAATGCAGTGCGGCGTCCCGCGCATACGTTCCCGACGCGATTTGGCCCCAGGTCAAAGAGCGGATGCTGGCGATGCTCGCGGAAATCAAGGTCGGCGACCCCGCCGATTTCCGCAATTTCATGGGCGCGGTGATCGATCGGAAGGCGTTCGACAAGATCAAGAGCTACATCGACGGCGCGAAGCGCGCGCCCGGGGTGAAGATCCTGTTCGGCGGCGGCGCCAACGATGCGGACGGTTACTTCATCGAGCCCACGGTGATCGAGAGCCAGGATCCCGCCTACCGTACGATGTGCGAGGAGATCTTCGGGCCGGTGCTCACGGTCCACGTGTATGCGGCTGCCCGCTGGTCCGAGACGCTCCGCCTGGTGGACGAAACCTCTCCGTACGCGCTCACCGGCGCGATCTTCGCGCAGGATCGGCGGGCGGTCGACGATGCCCAGCAAGCGCTCCGGTACGCCGCCGGCAACTTCTACATCAACGACAAGCCGACCGGGGCGGTGGTGGGCCAGCAGCCGTTCGGCGGGGCGCGCGCGAGCGGCACGAACGACAAGGCGGGTAGCCTGCTCAACCTGATTCGGTGGGTGAGCGCGCGCACCGTGAAGGAGAACTTCATTCCGCCGCGGAGCTTTACCTACCCGTTCATGGCCGAGTCGTGAGCGCGGGGAGTCGCCGGCCGCCCATCCTCGTGCTGGCGATGGGCGGCGCCTTCGTGCTCCTCATCGCGTCGCTCCTCATCGGCTCGCTTACGCGACCCGAGTTCCCCCCCTTCAGCCTCACGCCGCCACATCCCACCCCCGTGGGTGATTCCCTGGTCGGCCCGGTCACGTACACCGTGGACGCATCCGCCACCGAGCGCTGGCGCACATTCGACTTCGGTCGCAACGCCGCCGTGGACTCGGGGCCGTGGGACATCGCGTTTCGGCGATTTCATCTGATCACGGCGGCGGGAGGGGGCATCGTCGACCTGGGCGAAGTGCCGTTCGACTCCGTGCGCGAGCTGCCGGCGACGGGTTACGTCCCCAACACGAGCGGTCCCGACACGACGAATCCCGGCGTCGGCAAGTGGTATGCGTACAGCATGCTCAGTCACCTGCTCACCACCAAGCACCACGTATATGGAGTCCGGACGGCGGGAGCGAAGTACGCCAAGCTCGAGCTGCTGGCGTACTACTGCCGGGATGCCGGCACCGCCTGCATCACGTTCCGCTACGCCTACCAGGGCGACGGGAGTCGACGGGTCGCGCCGTAAGACAAGAACCCCCGGCCTCGCTCGGCCGGGGGCTCGCGGTGTCGTGTATTGGTTGGCGGCCTATTTCGGCGGCAGGATCTTGAACATCCCCGTACCGCAGACCGGGCACACGCCCTTCAGCGCGGGACGGCCATTGGCCATCTTCACCTGCTGGGGATTCGAAATCTTGCGCTTCGCCTTGCACTTCACGCAGTAGCCCTCATCGGCTGCCATCGGGGCTTTTCCACCCTTCGCCATTGCGCGTTCCTCCGTTCGGGGGCATGGGCAGGGGGGTGTGCATCACTCGCTGGCAGGGGTGGCTCCCCCGGTTCACCCCCGCCCCGGACGGTGACAACATAATACCCCCTGCTTAAGTCGTGGGAGCGGGGCCTGTCGGAGGGGCGTCCGAGAAGCCGTTGCGCTTGTGAGTTCCGTCACAAAAGGGTTTTGTCGCAGACCCGCCACAACGGCACAGGACAACGACTTCCGCCGGTCGGCCGTCCTTCCTAGGTGGCACCGGGAGCTCCCGGCCGTCGGGGGTGACGATCCGGACCGGACCCTCGACGATCAATGGCCCGTTCTGCTTCGGGGTGATTCGCGTGACGTCGCTCATGCCGAACTATAACGGTCCCGCCGAGCTATCCCAATCGGTCTCGAGGCTTACATCGTTCGTTTCGGGAACGGGCGTGCGATGGACAGGGTATCTTCCACCCGCGCTCATGAGAACCGTTGGGTTGCTCCGCCTCGCCCCGCCTCTGCCGCTCCTCGCGCTCGCGTGCGTTTCCGAGCACGGACCCCTCACCAATCGAATGGCGCAGTCGGCCACGCCGTATCTCGCTCGCGCGGCGAAGGAGCCGGTGAGCTGGCAGCCGTGGAGCAGGGACGCGTTTGCCCTCGCCGCGCGCCTCGACCGGCCCATCCTCCTTTATATAGGCGCCGACGACTGCCGCTGGTGCGGCATCATGGACCGCGAGGTCTATGGGGACCCCCTCCTCGGAGCCATGATCGACTCGCTCTTCGTTCCGGTGCGCGTGGACCGTGACGAGCGCCCCGACGTAGCGCAGCGCTATGCGACCGCCGTGCAGCTCCTGGCGGGCTTGCGCGGGTACCCCATCACCGTGTTCCTCACCCCCGACGGGGCCGCGTTCTTCGGCGGCACCTACTTCCCGCTCGACGACCCGGTTACCGGGCGAGGTCTCAAGCAACTCCTGCCGGACGTCGCGAAGAGCTATCACGAGCAGAAGCCGTCGGTGTTACGGCGCGCCGAGCTGATTCGGCAGCTCACGCTCGGACGTCCCGCGGCGGCCCGCACGCCCAGGGCGGCGCGCGTTCAGTTCGAGACCGCAGTCGTGCGGGACGCCGTCGTGGCCGCCGCGCAGGCCGGGGCAGACCTCGCGACCTTGCGGTACATCCGAGCGGCAGATTTGCTGTTGGCGACATACGCCCGGACCACCGACTCGAGCTATCTGAGACCGGCGCGCGCGGTCCTCGACTACATCGCGGACTCGGGGGGGGCGGGGGGCGAAAGCGGGCGGGACGACCCGCCCGAGATTCAGCGGGCCGGCTGGCTCCGCGATCTCACCGCGGCCTGGGCCGTGACCGCCGACGCGCGATATCGCGACGCGTCGCGCGCCGTGGCCCGGCGACTCGCGAGCGAAATGGCGTCCACGGTGGACCGCACCGTCTTTGCCGATCGGGACGCGTACGTGATCGGTGCGGTCTTGGACGCCGCGGTCGCGGTCGGGGACTCGGTGACCCTGGCCCGCGCGCGCGCCACGCTCGACACGCTCCTGCGTCGGGTGTACGGGCGGGGGCGTCCCGTGCGGCACATCGCGAGCGCCGGCTCGCCGGGCCGCGCCCTGTTGGACGATCAGGTGCAGGTCGCATGGGCGTGCCTCGGGGCGCGCGACGCGACGGGGGCGGCACGCTACCTCGACATCGCGCAGGACCTGGTGGGCGTACTGGAGCGCGACTTCGCGGACTCCACGTCGGCGGGCTACTTCGAGGCGGCGGCGACGGATCCGGCGGCGCCCGCGCTCACCGAGCGCGCCAAGCCCGTGCTCGACGATCTGCTGCCGGCCGGTAACGCCGTGGCCGGGCGCGTGCTCCTCCGGCTCGCGAACGCCACCGGAGACGTGCGCTATCGTCGACGCGCGGAGGCCGTCGTCGACGCGCTCGCGGCCACCGCGACCGGCGCGGGGTTGCGCGCGTCGAGCTACCTCGCAGTGGCGCAGGACCTCCTGCGCAGCCGTTGAGCCGGTTTCTGTCCGCAACACTTCCCTCGCTTCCAACTCACTGGTGCGTCGCACGCTACGCGTGCGGGCGTGACGCCTGCATCTCCTTGCAGGTCCTATGGATGTAATCGGCGCGCCCTCCGACGCAGAGATTGTCGCCCGTGTCCTCGGCGGGGATGCGGAAGCCTTCGGCTTCGTGATCCGCCGCTACGAGGCCGGGCTATTGCGGTTCGCGACCCGGATGCTGGGGAGCCGGGATGCCGCCGCGGATGCGGTCGCCGAGGGGTTCATGCGTGCCTACCGCCACCTCGCGAGCTGCCGCGAGCCGGACAGGCTGCGAACGTGGCTCTACCGTATCGTGACGAACCGATGCAAGAGCCACTTGGCCCGTCGGTCTGTGGGCGATGTCCCGCTCGACGAGGCGCCGCCCGTCGCGGATCCGGCGGACGGCGAGGCGGAGCTGGAGCGAGCCGAGCAGCTCGCGCTGGTGCAACGGGCCCTCACCGGCCTGTCGCCGGACAAACGCGAGGCATTTGTGTTGAAGCACGTGGAAGGGCTGAGCTACGAAGAGATGGCCGCGATCACCGGCGAGCGCATTCCGACGCTCAAGATGCGGGTGCATCGGGCCCGAGAGGCGCTGTTGAAGGTGCTGGAGGATCATACATGAACACGATCGACCCAAGGATTCACCAGGTGTTGGACGGCGAGCTCCCGGCGGACGCTCTGCCGGCCGAGCTGCGTGACGCCACCGAAGCGATCCGCGCGGCGGCCGACCTGCTGGCCGCTCCGGTACCGGTCCGGAGCCTCGAATCGCGTGTCATGGCCGAGGTCCACCGCCCGGCACCGTCGCTCGCGCGCCGCGTGACCGGCTGGCTCGCGACACCGCACGCCATCACGTTCCGTGTCCGCCCGGTCTGGAGTCTGGCGTTCGCGGCGGCGGCGGCGGTCCTCACGCTGTTCTACGCCCGTGACGTTGGTCCGCAGCTCGGCGAGCACGAAGGGATCGCGCAGTTCGTCGGCCGGTTCCCGGACGCGAGGTCCGTGCACGTCGTCGGCACATTCAATGACTGGCGCCCCGGCACGATCGCGCTCCAGGACCTGGACAACGACGGGGTCTGGACCGCCACGGTCGTCCTACCGGCGGGCACATACGAATACATGTTCGTGGTCGACGGCGAGCGGTGGGTCCCCGATCATCTGGCGGACCGTCTGGTGGCCGACGACTTCGGTCGGGAGAATTCCGTCGTCATCGTGCGGCCAGTCCATCGATGAGACTCTGGGCCGTGCTGGCGCTGCTCGGGATGCCGCTCACGGCGCAATCCGTGCAGAGCCGCCTCGAGGGTCGAATCCCGAGCGATGCCGTGCCCGTGGTGGACTCGCTCGTCCAGATCGCACTCCACGAGGGATTACCTTCGGAGCCGCTGGTACAGAAGGCACTCGAGGGAGGCGCGAAGCAGGTGCCCAGCCCCCGCATCGTGGCGGCTGTGCAGGCGAGCCTCGGACAGCTGCGCGACGCGCACGAGCTGCTGGTCCGGGCGGGCGACCAGCCGCCGATCCGCGCGGGGGAAGTCACGACGGTCGCCTGGGCATTGCGCCGGAAGGTCCCCCCCTCCACCGTGGAGCATGTGGTCGCCGAGCTGCCGCATCCGCCCCGGGCCGCCGCGATCCACGCGATCGCGGACCTGGTCGCGCATGGATTCGATCCGGACTCCTCCGCGGGCTTGATCGTCGCCGCCGTTCACGACGGTCTGCAGCGCGATCGTCTGCTGGACGTGTCGACCGCCGCCTTGCACGAGGTCCAGCGCGGGCGCACGCGCGACGAGGCGATCGCGGTCGTACGACAACAGCTGCCGAACGTCCCCGGACCTCCCAAACCGCAGCGCGGCACGATCACGCGGGCGCACCGCCCCGATACACCGAGTCCGCCGTAAGTATCGATGTTACAGGCGTTAACGTCGTCGCCGGGCTCGGCAGACGGATGACGCGTGACGCGCGGGGAGGGGCGTGGGTCTCAACGGTGAAGCGGGCCAGGGTGGTCCGCGCTCCCTCTGGAGGTTCTAAGACATGATGCGTCGCACACTCCTCGCATTGGCGCTGCTCGCCGCTCCCGCGATCGTGATCGCGCAGCAGCCGTCGCCGATGCAGGGTCAGGCGCCGGCGGCGGATACGTCGAAGGCGACCGCGAAGAAGGGCAAGAAGCACGACTCGAAGAAGAAGCACGCGGCCAAGCCCGCTGCGAAGCCCGCGGCCAAGGACACCACCAAGATGAAGCCGTAAGCAGGGTGTAGCTACGAGGTGTAGTCGGCGTTGATCCGGACGTAGTCCGGCGTCAGATCGCAGGTCCACACCACCGCCTCCGCGCGACCGAGTCCGAGGTCGATGCGGAGGCGGATCGTTTTCTGCCGGAAGATGCCCCGAGCGGTATCCGCGTCCGGATGTGCCGTGGCGCCCCCGCTCGCGAGCGTGAGCCAGTGATCGTCGGTGGAGGCGGCCTGCAGGGAGAGTCGCTCCACGGAGAAGGGCACGCCCGCGGTGCCCGCCGCGGCGAGGACGCGTCCCCAGTTGGGATCGCCGCCGTAGATGGCGGTCTTGACGAGGGTCGAGCGGGCGATCGCCCGCCCCACGTCGCGCGCGGTGGATTCGCTCACCGCTCCCACCACGTGAATCTCGAGCACCTTGGACGCGCCCTCGCCGTCCGCCACGATGGCGAGAGCGAGGGTCCGGGCAACCTGCTGGACGGCGTCCTCGAACGCCTTCCAGACCGCGCCGTCGCGTGCCGGATCGATGCCCGCGGCGCCGTTCGCGAGCAAGAGCACGCTGTCGTTTGTGCTCGTGTCGCCATCCACGGAGATGGCGTTGAAGCTCCGGTCGACCACCCGGCGAAGCAGCGGCTGAAGCGTCGCGGGTTCACCCGCGGCGTCCGTCGTCAACACGCCGAGCAGGGTGGCCATGTCCGGGTGGATCATGCCCGCGCCTTTGGCGATGCCGCCCACCGTGATCATGCCGCTGGGCGTCTCCAAACGGACGGCGCAGTGCTTCGGACGTGTGTCCGTCGTCATGATCGCGCGCGCGGCCTGGGGGCCGCCCTCGGCGGCCAGGTGCCCGGCCGCCTCCCGCAGGCCGGCCGCGATCTGCTCGAGCGGGAGGGGAATCCCGATGACGCCTGTCGAGAGCACGAGCGCGGTGCGCGCGGGAAGCCCGGCGGCCTGCTCGGCTGCCTGGGCCATTGCGCGCGCGGCGGCGAGACCGGGCGCGCCGGTGCACGCGTTCGCGACGCGCGCGTTCATCGCCACGGCGCGGATCCGTCCGGGACGCTCGGCCAGGAGGTCGGCGTCGTAGACCACCGGCGCCGCGCGGAGCACGTTCTTGGTGAACACGCCTGCGGTGGCGCAGCTCGCGGCGCTCACGAGCAGCGCGACGTCGACGGCGCCGTCGCTCTTCAGACCGGCGTGCGCGGCGGCGGCGGTGAATCCGCGTGGGGTGGTGACGGAGCCGTCGGGAATTGCGACGAAAGCCGCGGGCATCGGCGGGGAAGATAGCGGTCGCCTATCGCTTGTGTAACCGCCCGGCGTTTCGTATCATAGCACAACCTTCCCGGGAGGCCCGTTCGATGTCGGAACCGTTCTTGAGCTCCGACGATTACGACGAACGCGCACATCAGCTCTACAACGAAGCACGATACGACGAGGCCATCGACACGCTGAAAGCCGGCTTGGGGCTCTATCCCCACGCCGTCGAGCTGCATGTCGGTATGGGCTATGCACGCCTCGCCCGCGAGGAGTTCTTGTGGGCGCGCCGCGCGTTCGAGGAGGCGGTGGGTCTCGACCCCGAACACGAGGACGCACTCGCCGGCCTCGGTGAGGTCCTCCTCAAATTCGGCGATCGGGCCGGCGCCGTCGCGTGCTTCGATCGGATCCTCGCGCTCGGCTTTCGGGACGACCACGACCTCATGCTGCAAGTGGGACGCGCGCTGTTTCGTGAAGGCGTACTGGATCAGGCGCGCCGCTTCTTCGAGGTAGCGATCACCGGGCATCCGGACTCGGCGGAGGCGGCGGCGTGCGTGGGGTATGCGGCGCATCGCCTCGCCGACGAGGGTGGCGCGCTCTATTGGCTGCGCCGCGCGCTGGAGCTCGACCTCGAGCACGCGGAAGCGCGGATTTACCTCGCCAACCTGCTGTACGACCGCGGGGAATACGAGGCCGCGCTGTTCCATCTGGAGCGCAGCGAGCCGAGCGACCATTTCGACGGACTTGCCATCTGGCGGTTGATCGAGCTCAAGAAGAGCGTCTACCGCCTCGCCGATGACGACCCCGAGCTCGTGCCCTGGCACCATCGCCTGGACGAGCTCGCCGCCGATGCCGGCCCCGAGGATCTGCTCCTGGCCGAAATCGAAGCGATGGGCCCAGACGGCCAGGTCCGCGACCCGCGCCAGCTCGAGCTGTTCGGCACACTCCTCACCGAGCTGCAGGGGATGAAGGCGCGCTCAGGCCCGGGCGAGGTGCATCGGGTCAGTACGCTCAACGGCGCGACGTACGTCGGCACGTGGGAAGAGATCGTGCGACAAATGAAGGACGACGCGGCCGAATGGGCGCGCGGCTCGCTCGAGCAATACATGGCGGCGGTGGCCAGTCGCGGGCGGAGGGAGACCGGCGTGGCGATCCCGGCGACGGATCCGGAGAGTTTCATCCGGGGCAGCGCGGACGCGGGACTGCTGAGAATCCTACACTAAAGCAGGTTGGGGGAAGATGGTGGAGGTTCTGGAGGATGGTGGAGGTCTGAGCAGCCTCCACCATCCTCCACCCACTTCCACCAACCTCCACAACCTTTCAGCTGCTGTGCTTCAGCTTCACGGCAACGGAGAGCGGGCCGTCACCCAGCGCGACGAGCGTGATCGCGCCCGCGAACAACAACCCCTCGAGCTCGAAATTCCCACGGTGTGGCAGCTTCAACGCCAGAATGACGATGACCATCTCCACGGCCATGCACAGTGCCCACAGGCGCGTGAAGATCCCCAGAATGATGCACGCCGCGCCGACCGTTTCGATGGCGATCAGGACGACGGCGAAGACGACGGCGAATGGGAACCCGATGTCGTGCAGAAACGACGTCGTCGCCGGAACGCCGCGCTGAAACTTGGCAATGCCGTGGAGCAGGAACACGCCGCCCACTGCGAGGCGCATGAAGAATGCCGCGTAGGGGGTGAGTCGGTTCATGAACCCTCCGGGTGGATGGCCTGGGTCACGGGACCCCGACGACGCGCGTCGGTGCGCACTTCTCGCGCTCCGAACCGCTTGATGATCACATCCAGGCCGCGCTGTGGCAGCGCGCCGCCCAACCCCGCTACGTCGACGAAGCACAGCCCTGCTTCCGGCAGGCCGTGCAGGACGACGTGCCCGCCGTGGCACACGAGCGCCGCGGCGATGCCGCGCGGTCCGACCTTCACGATGGGCGGGTGCGCCGGATTCAAACCCGCCGCATTAGCCGCGGCCACCAGGACCCCGGCGAGCCCCTGCGCGTCGGTGAGGCGGGTCGCCGGGATGCCGCCGAGATCGGCGAAGACATGCTCGAACGTCAACCGCCGCAGCCGGTCTGATCGGTAATCAACGGAGCGACGAAGGTTCCCCGGATGATTTCCGAACCCAGCGGATCGTCATAGAGATCCGTCCGCTGCGCGGTGAATTGATAGCGGCCGCTGATGATCGCCCCGCCGCCGACCGCGGGCGCGTACTGCGTGATGATCAGTTGCCCAGCGACCTGGCTCGTCGGTGTACCGTGGGAGTACGCCTGGATGGGGGGCGTGGGCAACGAGCTGAACCACAACGCCCAGGGAAAATGCGGCTGGCACACGGGGCTTTCCTGGCTGATCATGGTCGTCGCCTGGGCGGGACTGATGGAGTCGATTTCAGAGGTACCGGTCACGATCACCGAGTCCGGCAACGTGATCACGATCTTCTCGTCGATCGTCACGCTGTTCGCTATTGTGTCCCGCAGTTGAAACGCCTGCTTGCCGTTCAACCGCACATAGTTTCGGGCCCACGCCGAGCCGCCTTGATGCCGAACCGCCGAGCCGAACGCCGTCATGAAGAAGCGGCCCATCTCCGTCGTGTTGGTCAGCGTGAGCACGGCGACAAAGCTCGACTCGGCGGTGGACGTGGTGCCGTTCGACAGGCGTGCCCGGTACTTGATCGGGCCTCCCGTCCCGTGCGCCGTCACGAGTCCCGTCAGGGTGTCAATCGTGATCACGCTCGGCGCCGAGGAGCTGTCGAAGGCGAGCGTGGTCGGTCCGGGCGTCTTCTGCTTGATCGACCGCGGGATCGTGATCGTATCCCCCGGCATCACGAACACCGTGTCCAGGAGGAGGTTCAGGTCCAGCGGTTTGGACACGGCGACGACTGCCCCACTCGACGCCGTGCCGACAGTTGCCACGACCACCGCCGTGCCCTTTCCAATCCCCGCCACGCGTCCCGATGAGTCGATGGTCGCGACACTCGACGGGCTGACGGTCCAGTGGACGTGGCCGGGAGGATGCTGGCTGCCGTCCGTGTCGAGGATGTACACGGTCCGCGGCGCGAGGGTGTCGCCCACGAACATCGAGTCGAGGACCGGCGTGATGACGAGGAATTGCTGGCCCGAGTTGGAGACGTTGACGCAGGTCAAGGACGTCGACGCGACGAGGAGCAACGCAAACGAGTAACGTTTCATAGGCGCCTAGTGTGAAAGGTTGCGAGTCACGAGCGGCCGGAGCACACCTATGGAACACCGAGAGCGGGGGATTGCTCCGGTGACCACCTAAAACATCGACATCGCGAGGAATCCACGGAGGTTATCGTTGGTGACCCGCAGGCGGGCGGAGAGCAGGCGTACCACGGACCACAGCACCTTGTACGCGATGTCGCGGTTGAAGTCGAGGAGCAGCTCAAAGTCCGACCGGGCGATGGTCAGGAGCGTGCACGAGGTGTTCGCGATGGCGTCGGTGGAGCGCTCGGAGCGATCGAAGATCGCCATCTCGCCGAAGCAGGCGCCCGGCTTCAAGACGGCCAGGGCTTCCTCCCCGGACCCCGGAATGGTCCGCGAAATGCGCACTTCGCCCTCGGAAATGATGAACAGCCGGTTCCCTGGCTCGCCTTCCTTGAAGACGTGCTGTCCGACGGCGAACTTTTGTTCCCGGCAAACCTCGGACACCCGGGCGAGCTCCCCGTCGTCCAGGTCCTGAAAGATCGCCGCCTGCTTCAATAACCCGAGGTTCACGGGACGAAGCTATGACGCACCGGAGGGAGGGGCAAGTGAAACCGTGGGTGACGCCGGCGGATCTGCTTACCGCTCTTCGCCTTCCGCTCGCGGCGGTGTTCCCGTTTGTGCAACGGCCGGGATGGCAGCTCGCGATCGTCGGTGCGGCGGCGGCCTCCGATTTTTTCGACGGGATGTTGGCGCGGCGCTTCGGGGGCTCGCGCACGGGCGCGATGCTCGATCCGATCGCCGATAAATCCTTCATGGCCGTGGCCTTCTTGACGGTCGCGCGCAGTGGGTCGTTGTATCCGCTCGAGATCGCCGGGGTGCTGGCGCGGGACATCGTGGCGGCCCTGGGGTACGTGGGAGCGTGGTTGTGGCGGCGACCCATGGCGTTACCCGCGCGCGCCGGCGGCAAGGTCGTGACGGTGCTCCAGCTGCTGACGTTGGTCGCCTGCATCGTGAACTCGCCGCACGCGCGGCGTCTGGCCTGGGCGACGGCCGCGGTCGGCCTCTACGCCATCTGGGACTACGGTCGCGCCGCCGCCAGGGCCAGCGGGGCCCGGGGGTCCACGGCATCTGGATCCGGCCCACAACGTTGACACGCGAGGACTGGGAGGGGACGTCATGCGGAGGGCATGCCTCGTCGTGCTCTTGCTCGCGAGCGGGACAGTCCCGCTCGGCGCGCAGGAGTTCCATCCGCCGCCCGTACAGCACTCGAGCGACCGCGGAACGCGGCTCGGCCTGTTCGGGTTCGGTGTGCGCGGCGGCGTCGATGTGTCCGGCAGCAAGCAGATGGTGTTCGGCGTGACCCTCGATGCGGGTCACCTGTTCGGCTCGCGGTTCCGGCTCCGGCCCTCCGGCGAAATCGGTGTGTTCAACGGTGTCAATAGCTACATCGGGAGCTTCGAGGGATTGTACCGCTTCACGAGCGATGACCAGACGGCGACGCCATACGCGGGCGGTGGGTTCAGCATCGTGGGACACGACTCCTGTGGCGCCGATCCCGATTGCCCAGCCGTCTGGGCCAACCTCGTGGTGGGCCTCGAGCTTCACTATCGCTCGACCTTCAACTGGTTGCTGGAATATCACGCCATGGATCACTTCGACCACAATCGCTTCTACGTGGGATTGACCACGCGACGCGGCAACTGACGTGGCGGCTCCCGTCGCCGAGATCACGATGCGGTGGCGCGAGCGCCTCGTGTTCGAGGCCGGCGCGCCGGGCCGCCCGCCGATCGTCGTCGACGGCGACAGCGCCGTCGCGACGTCGCCGGTCGCAATGCTGCTCGTTGCCGCGGCGACATGCACCGCGTCGGACGTTGTGCTGATCCTCGAGAAGCAGCGCGTGAAACTGCGCACCCTCGAAGCGACGGTCAAAGGAACGCGCCGGGAGGCGCAGCCGCGCCGCTACACGGCGATCCACTTCCTCTTCACCGTCGCGGGCGAGGGAGCAGACGAAGTGAAGGCTCGCCGCGCAATCGACCTCTCCCTCGAGAAGTATTGCTCCGTCGTCGCCTCGCTGGCCCCCGACATCCGCGTCACGTACGACGTCCAGGTTCGTTAAGCCGCTTGCCGGCGTGGGTGCGCTCGCCATCGCGGCGCTGCCGGTGCAGGCGCAGGCTCCGCCAGCGTTGCGCGGCCCTGAGCTCGCGGCGGCAGCCACCACGGTGATTGCCCGGCACACGTTTTTGGGCCCGGAGCTGGGCGTCGCAGCGCGCGGCGCGGGAGGTGGTCAGGCGCGCCTGGCGGTGACGGCCGCCGCCGGCAGTTACGAGCATGTGCTGGGCGTCCGCTGCGAGGCGACCGCGCAATTCCTACTCCGTCCGGGCGAGCAGAGCGGTGCCGGCCCGTACGCCGGGCTCGGTCTCGCGTACGTGGGCGCCCAGGGCGTCCGCGGCGCGAGTTACCTGACGGCGCTCCTCGGCGTGGAATCGGCGCCCGCGGCGCGGGCGGGCTGGTTTGGGGAGATCGGGTTGGGCGGCGGGGTCCGCCTAGCGGTCGGCCGGCGGTTCCGGCACTTCCCGCCGGGTTTGTAGCGAAACGAGAAGGTCCTCGCTTTCAGCCGACCGTAGTGGTCGGCGCGAGCGTCAGGCCGATGCGCCTACCGTGGCGTTCCGCCCCACCACCGGGCGGCAGTAGCGCTCGCCCAGCACCCGCAGCTCGGCGAGCTGGCGCTCATCCAGGCCGTCGTACCGATCGGCCAGGTAGAGCATCGTGTCGTCGAACCATTCCTTCTGGTGTTCGGGTCCGGCTTCCAGGACGCCGCAGCGCAGAATGTGGGAGAACAACTCGTCTCGAGCCTGCTCGAACAGTGTGGGCGGGGACATTCTACGGGGTTCCGAACGCTTCTTGGCCATGCGTGGCGTGCTCCTATCGTTTCTGGGACCGGGGGCGTGGGCGCGAGGCGGCGCGGTCGCCCGGCCGCCGGTGAATCGGCGCCGCAATGTAATAAGCTGTTTTGGGCAGCGCAAAGGGCGGACCACGGAGAGGCGTGGCGGTATTATCATCAACGGGCAGGTGGGGAGCGGGAGGGGGAGGGGCAGGGGGAGGGAGACTACGCGTCAGGAAGGTGGACGTATGGGCGATACATCAGACGAAGTGTACGGTCCGGAACGCGCCAAGCGACTGCTCGCGCTGCTCCGCGGTCTCGCGGAGCGGATTGAGGCGCTCGACCGCTCGGGGAAACTGCTCGAGCACGCGCCCGAGTTGCAGAAGCTCCTGGGCAACGCCCGGAGCGAGCTGTTTCACTATGAAGTGCGACTCACGTACGACACCCCGGAGATCGCGGAGAGCCGCCGCCTGGTGGAAGAGGCGGAGCAGCGGGCGCTCGACGCGGCGGCCGGATTCGACGAGGACGAAGACGACGAACCGTGGCGGAGGGCTCCGGACGAATGAATCGGTTTTACCTGCTGCTGGTGGCCGTGGCGCTCATCGGCGGAGGCGTGCTCTGGTTCGGATCCCGGCGGCAGCCGGCACCGCCCGCGACCGCGCCCATCCCCATTGCGGCCGCCGACGGCTTCCACGGCTTCACCCTGGGATCGGACTCGGCCAAGGTGGAGGTGACGGAATACTCCGACTTTGAGTGTCCGTTCTGTGCGTCGTTCGCGACCGTCCAGATGCCGGTGATCCGCCAACAGCTGATCACGACGGGGAAGGTGCGCTGGCGGTACCGCGACTTCCCGTTGCCCGTGCATCAATTTTCCCGCTATGCCGCGCTCGCGGCCCAGTGCGCGGGTGAGCAGGGAAAGTTCTGGGAGATGCACGACCAGTTGTTCAGCAACCACCAGTGGGCACAAACGGGGAAGAACCCCGCGAGCCTGTTCCGGGACTTCGCCCGGACGATTGGTCTAGACATCGACAAGTACGACGCCTGCGTGGATGGTCAACGCTACGCGGGAAGAATCCAGGCGAGCGTGCAGGAAGGTGAAGCGCTGGGCGTTCGTGGCACCCCCAGCTTCTTCGTGGGCGGCCAGATGTTCCAGGGGCGCGCCACCTCCGACGACTTCAAGGCGCTGTTCGACAGCTTGAGCAAAACGCGCAAGTGATCCGCCGCCAGGCGATCGTGGTCCTCGCGCTCGTGGGGCTCCTCGTCGCGACCTACCTCTGGCTCTACAAGATCGGCGTACTCGGCGAGCTCCAGTGCGGCACGGGGAGTTGTGAGTACGTCCAGACCAGCCCCTACGCCGACGTGTTGGGTATCCCGGTCGCGTTCCTCGGCGTACTGGGCTACTTCGCCCAGTTTGTGCTCGGGCTGGTAGGCTTGCAGCCCCGATTCGTCGCGGACCGGCGGGTGGCGCTCTCGCTCGCCGTGCTCGCGACGCTCGGGTTCGCCCTCACGCTGTACCTCACGGCGATCGAGCTGTTCGTGCTCCACGCGATCTGTCGCTGGTGCGTGGGGTCGGCGGTGATCATGACGGCCATCTGGGGCCTCGCGCTCATGGGGCTCGCTCGCACGCCGTCCGCCGCCGCGCCGCCGCGCTAGCTTTAGAGCCGATGACGCCCCCCCTGGACGCTCATGCCGACAGGCGCGGCCGATATCTGTTGACGCTCGCCCTGGCCGCGCTCGGCGTCGTGTACGGGGACATCGGCACCAGCCCGCTGTACGCGATGCGCGAGGCGTTCCTCGGGACCCACGCCATCCCGGTCAGTCCGGGGAACGTCCTCGGCGTCCTGTCGCTCGTGTTCTGGTCCCTCGTCATCGTCGTCACGATCAAGTACCACGTCGTCATCATTCGCGCCGACAACAAGGGCGAAGGCGGCGTGCTCGCGCTGATGGCACTCGTCAACGGCAGCCGTCTGGCGCGTGGGCTTTCGCCCCGCCGCATCATGATCATTCTCGGCATCTTCGGGTCGGCGCTGCTCTACGCGGACGGGGCCCTCACCCCGGCGATCTCCGTGTTGAGCGCCGTCGAAGGCCTCCAGATCGCAACCCCCGCACTGGCCACCTGGGTGATTCCGATAACACTCGCGATCTTGATCGGGTTGTTTCTGTTGCAGCGTCGCGGGACCGCGCGGATCGGCGCGGTGTTCGGCCCGGTGATGGTGGTGTGGTTCCTGACCCTGGGCGTGCTGGGGTTGAGCGAGATCGTCGCACGGCCCGGTGTACTTGCCGCGGTTTCGCCGTACTACGCCGTGCACTTCTTCGCCGACGACGTCCGGCGGGGGTTCACCGTACTGGGTGCGGTCTTCCTCGTCGTCACCGGCGGTGAAGCGTTATACGCGGACCTCGGTCACTTCGGCCACCGCGCGATCCAGATCGCCTGGTTCAGCGTCGCGCTCCCGTGCTTGCTGCTCAACTATTTCGGGCAGGGCGCGCTGCTGCTGCGGGATCCGGTCGCGGTCGAGAACCCCTTTTACCACCTCGCCCCGAGATGGGCGTTGTACCCGCTGATCGCGCTCGCGACCGCGGCGACGATCATCGCGTCGCAGGCGGTCATCTCGGGCGCTTTCTCGCTCACCCGTCAGGCCGTGCAGCTCGGGTACAGCCCTCGCCTCAAGATCGAACACACTTCGCAGCGCGAGATCGGCCAGATCTACGTGCCGCTAGTGAACTGGGGCCTCATGCTCCTCACGTGCGTGCTGGTGCTCGGCTTCGAGACCTCGAGTCATCTCGCCGGTGCGTACGGCGTGGCCCTATCGGCCTTGATGCTCATCACGACGCTCATGTTCTACGTGATGAGCCGCGAAGTGTGGCGCTGGAGCTTCGCACGCGCCGCCGCGGTGGCGGGCCTCTTCCTGTGCGTGGACCTTCCCTTCTTTGCCGCGAACTCACTGAAAATCCGTTACGGCGGCTGGGTGCCCTTGGCGATCGCCCTCGTCGTCTTCACGCTCATGACGACCTGGAAAGACGGCCGCCTCGTGCTCGCCAAGCGGATGCAGGAAAAGACCGTCGCGCTCAAGATGCTGCTCGCGGATCTCGCGGCCGAACCGCCGGTCCGCGTTCCGGGCACCGCGGTGTTCATGTACGGGACCACCGACGGCACACCGCCGGCGCTGGTGCACAACCTCGCGCACAACAAGGTCCTGCACGAGCGGGTCGTATTTCTCACGATGGTGACGGACGACGTGCCCCACGTGGCGCCTCCGGAGCGGGTCAAGGTCAAGCCGCTCGGGAAGGGGTTCTACAGCGTGATCGCGCGGTACGGGTTTATGGACGACCCGGACATCGAGGACGTGTTGGCGGCCTGCGGGGTGAAGTCGCTCGACATCCCGATCACGGGAACGACGTTCTTTCTCGGCCGCGAAACCCTCGTCGCCTCCGACCGGCCTGGCATGGCTCGTTGGCGCGAGCAGCTGTTCGCCTTCATGTCACGCAACGCGCTGCGGGCAACCGCCTTCTTCAAGATCCCGGCGGATCAGGTGTTCGAAGTGGGGGCGCAGGTGGAATTGTGATGTCGGTAGAAGTCGGTGGAAGTCGGTAGAGGACGTAGAGGTCGGCAGAGGTTTCGACGCTCACCTCTACCGACCTCTACCGACTTCTACAGTCCTCTACCGACCTCTACTCGGCCTGTCCAAACTTCGCGATGTCCTCCGGTAAAGCTTCTTGCGTGGCCATCTTCTCCTTCCCTTGCACCATCGAGCGGATTTGCTCGACCACGTCCGGGTTCGCCAGCGTCGTGACGTCGCCGACGTCACGCCGGTTGGAGATCGCCGCGAGCACCCGTCGCATAATCTTGCCGGAGCGCGTCTTGGGCATGTCGGGAACGATGTACACGTGCTTGGGGCGCGCGATCTTGCCGATCACCTCTTCGTTCGCCTTGATCACGCGGTCGATGACGTCCTGGCTCGCCTTCACGCCCGGCTTGAGCGCGATATACACCTCGGGGACGCGTCCCTTCAGTTCGTCCTGGACGGGGACGACCGCAGCCTCCGCGATCTCGGGGACCGTGAGACAGGCGGACTCGATCTCCTTCGTGCCGAGCCGGTGACCGGCGACGTTGATCACGTCGTCCACGCGACCCAGGATGCGGTAATACCCGTCTGCTGCCTGCACGGCGCCGTCACCACACATGAAGGGCCAGTCGCGCCAATCCCTGCTGCGGGGATTCTTGTTGTACTTGCCGAAGTAGGTCTTCACGTAGCGATCTCGGTCGCCCCAGATCGTCTGCATGATCCCAGGCCAGGGATTGCGGATGCAGATGTTGCCGGCCCTGCCCGATCCCTTGCCGACCTCCTGGCCGGTCTCGTCGTAGATGACGATATGAATCCCCGGCGCGGCGGGACCGCAGCTGCCCGGCTTCATGGGGTGGATGGCGGGGACGGTCGTGCCGAGGAAACCGCCGGTCTCGGTCATCCACCACGTATCGGTGATCACCGCTTCCCGTTTGCCGACCTCGTCGAAGTACCAGCGCCACGCCTCCGGCTCGATCGGCTCTCCCACGGTGGTCATGGATTTGAAATGGTACTTGTACTTGCGGGGCTCTTCGGGACCGAGCTTCCGGAGCATGCGAATGGCCGTCGGCGCGGTGTGGAAGATGTTCACGCCGAGACGTTCCGCGATGCGCCACGGCCGCCCGGCATCCGGAAACGTCGGCACGCCCTCATACATCACGCTCGTCGCGGCGTTCGCCAGCGGACCATAGACGATGTACGAGTGCCCGGTGATCCAGCCGATGTCCGCCATACACCAATAGACATCGTCGGGGTGAATGTCGAGAATCCATTTGGACGTGGCAGTCACGTAGGCCAGGTATCCCCCGACACCATGCTGCACACCCTTCGGCTTGCCGGTCGTGCCGCTCGAGTACATGAGGAACAGCGGCGCTTCCCCGGGCAGCGCGACCGGCTCGACCTTCTGTCCCTTGTACTGCTTGAGCAGGTCGTTGATGATGACGTCGCGCCCCGCTACGAGCGGCGTCTTGGCAGAATACTTTCCGGAATAGCGTTGCCAGATTAAGACCTTGTCGACATCCTGCCCCAACTCTTTCGCGGTCCGTACGGCGATGTCCGCATTCGCCTTGTGATCCACGAGCGTGCCATTGCGCCAGTAACCGTCCGTCGTGATCAACACCCGGCTGCTCGAGTCGTGAATTCGTGAGCCGCACGCCTGGCCGCTGAACCCCCCGAAGACCTGCGAGTGGATCACGCCGAGTCGCGCACACGCGAGCATCGTAATCGGCAGCTCTGGGATCATCGGCATGTGCAGCGTGATGCGGTCGCCGGTTTTGAGTCCGAGGCCCCTCAGGAGCGCCGCCATCTCGTTCACTCGGTCGTACAACTCTTGGTACGTGATCACCACGTCCCGCTCCGACTCGGGCTCGGGGACGAAGATGAACGCCGCCTTGCTCCGGTACGTGTCGAGATGACGGTCCACGCAGTTGTAGGACGCATTGATCTTGCCGCCGACGAACCACTTCCAGAACGGCGCGTCGCTGGTGTCGAGCACGGTCTTATACGGCTCGAACCAGGTCAGCATCGCCGCATATTCCTTGAAGCAGTCAGGAAACTTGTCAGGGGTGAACCGGTCAAACACCCGCGGATCTCGCATGTTCGCTTGTGCTTTGAACTTCTCGGAGGGTTGCTCGTACTCCTCTTCGCGCCAGTGCACCGCAATCTGGGCTTCGCTGACGTCGGTTAGCTCATTGGGGTTCGTCGCCCGTGCCATTGTGACTCGCCTCCACCTGCGGGGTGCGTGCGATCGCTGTATGGAATTAAGGTATCCGCCGCTCAAGGGGTGTGGTCAAGGCGCCCCTTGCAAAGTGCGCCTCGAGCGGTCGGTCTGCGGTAGCGGCGCCCGGGACGGAGCCGGCACGATTTTGACAACCGGTTGGCGGCCAGCAGGTTAGCAATATGGCACTGGAGTCGCATAGCCCGCACGCAGCGAACTTCAGGAGCTGATTGTGGAGGAGCTGATGACAATGTCCACGCGTCCGAGCGAGAGGATCTTGGCTGCTCCGGAGGAGCTGGGGCTCGATTCCCGCACCGCCTTCCGCCGTGCGGCCACCGAGCTGCTGGAACAGCTCTCCGAGGGTGCCGGACGCCTGGTGATCGATCTCTCCGGCACGCGCCAGATCGACAGCGCGGGGCTGGGTGCGTTGATGCTGATCCAGCGCAAGGCGGCCGAGCGCCGGTTGACGGTGTGCCTGCGCGGGGCCAACGAGGAGCTGCGCTTTCTCCTCGTGCTGACGAAGCTCGACGACCTGTTCGAGCTGGAGACGGGGGCGAGCTGAGACGCCGGTAGAACGGGATGGGGGACCGCCATATATTGGCCCACCCATGGCGTCCACCCCGTCCCGCGCGCGGCGCAAGGTACTGTTCGTCGAGGACGAATCGACCCTGCGCCGCACCTACAAGCGGTTCTTCGCCGCGCGGTTCGAGGTAGCCTTCGCCGCGAGCGGCAGCGAAGCGCGCCGGCAAATCCATCAATTCTCACCCGAAGTCCTCGTTCTCGACCTCCGGTTGCCCGACACGGACGGCATCACGCTGTTGCAGGAGATCCGCCAGTCCCAGCCTTCGCTGCCGGTGATCGTCACGACCTCGTACGTCAGTATGGAGCCCCTCATCAACGTGCTCGATCTCGGGCACTCGGGGTACCTCGTCAAGCCGTTCGATCTGGAAGATCTCGCCGCCCGCATCGATGCTCTGGGCTGAGGGCCTGCGACACGCCTTCAACGGAGGACGGGTGGTGGCGCTGGACGACGTGTCGTTCAGCCTCACCGCGGGGCAGACGCTCGCCATCTTCGGGCCCAACGGCGCCGGCAAGACCACACTGCTCAAGGTGCTCGCCGGGCTCATCCGACCGCAGGCGGGGTCGGCTCGTGTGGCCGGCGGCCGGTCCGCGATCGGGTGGATCGGTCATCAGTCGCACCTGTACGGACACCTGAGCGTGCGGGAGAATCTACTCTTCTGGGCCTCGCTGTACGGCGTACCGCGCGCCGCGCGCGGTGCTCGTGCCACGGACGTGCTCGCGCGCCTTAGCCTGACGGATCGAGCCGAACAACCCGCGTGGTCACTCTCGCGCGGTCTGGTGCAACGCGCGGCGATCGCCAAGGCGTTGATTCACGATCCGCAGGTGCTCCTCCTCGACGAGCCCTTCACCGGCCTGGACCTCGCCGCCGCGGGGGAGCTCCGCTCGCTTCTCGGAGCGCTGCGCGGCGCGGGCCGGGTCGTCGTGCTCGCGACGCACAACGTGGATGAAGGGGCGGAGCTGGCGACGGATGTCGCGTTTCAGGTGCGCGGCCGGTTCGTGCAGTACGAGCCTCGGGGTGGACGCGGGCCCGCGGAAATCGCGGACGCGTACCGTCGGGCGGTAGGAGAGACGGGGGGGGGGCGCCATGCGTGAGTTGTGGCGGCAGGCCTGGACCATCGCGCGCAAAGATCTGACGCTCGAGTTTCGATCGCGCACGGCGATCGTCTCGGCGCTGGTGTTCACCGCCCTCGTCCTTACCGTGTTCAACTTCGGACGCGATCCGACGGCCGTCTCGACGCTCGATCTGGCGCCGAGCATCCTGTGGGTGACGTTCACCTTCGCCGCGATGCTCGCGCTCAACCGCGCGTTTCAGCTCGAGCTCGAAAACCAGGCCCTCGAAGGGTTGCTCATCTCGCCGCTCGACCGGCGCAGCCTGTACTGGGGCAAGCTCCTCGCCAATCTCGCGTTCGTCGTCGTGGTGGAAGCGGTGGGACTGCCGCTATTCGTGCTGTTCTTCAACGTTGCGGTGGGACACGTCCTGCTCCCGCTCCTCGCGGTCATCGCGCTCGCGACCGTGGGCTTCGTCGCAGTGGGGACGCTCTTCAGCGCGATGGTAGTGCGGACCCGATTTGCGGAGCTCTTGCTTCCGGTGGTGCTGTTTCCCTTCCTGCTGCTCCCGCTGACGTATGCCGTTCAGGCGACGGCGCGATTGCTCGCCGGACGTCCCTTGAGCGAGGTGGTGGGCTGGCTTAGGTTGCTCGCCGCGTACGACATTGTGTTCGTCGCCGTCGCGTCGTGGCTCTTTCCGTACACGGTGGAAGAATGACGATCGCACAGAAGGGGCGGTGGCTCGTGATCACGGGGCTGGTGTTGCTCGGCGGCGTCTACGTCCGTGCACTCGCGTTCACGCCGGTGGAGCGGTTCCAGGGTCCCGCGCAGAAGATCTTCTATGTGCACGTCCCCTCCGCGGTCACCACCGAGCTGGCGGTGATTCTGCTCGGCCTCGCCGGCGTGTTCTATCTCTTTCTGAGGGATCCGCGCCTCGACCGCTTCGCGGAGTCGTCGGCCGAAGTGGGCACGGTGTTCGCGGGGATCGTGCTCACCACCGGTCCGATCTGGGGAAAGCCGATCTGGGGCACGTGGTGGACCTGGGACGCGAGGCTCACGAGCACCCTCTTCCTGTTCTTTCTCCTCATGGGCTATCAGGTGCTCCGGGGCGCTATCACCGATGAGGGCCTGCGCGCGCGGTACTCCGCGGTCCTGGGAATTTGCGCGGTGGTCCTCGTGGGGTTCATTCACCTGAGCGTCTATCTCTTTCCCACGCTCCACCCGCAGCCGATCGTGCTGAAGCCGAGCAAGCCCTCGCTCCCGCCTGAAATGCTGCTCACGTTGCTGCTCTCGTTCGGCGTGTTTCTGCTCCTCTACACCGGGTTCGTGATGCAGCGGTACGCGATCGCTACTCGCCGGGCGGAGGCCTTCCATGGATAGCGGGGTTCCGCAGAACGCGGGGTACCTGATTGCGGCGTACATCCTGGTCCCGACGATCTTGATCGCGTACGCCGCGTCGTTGTACCGCCGCAGCCGGCGACCTTAAGCGTCACGCTTCTCGGCAAAGAGCTCCGCGCGCGCCTCCGACAGGCGCGCCAGACCGTCCGGGACCTGTGTCGCCCACAGGTGCAGCGCCTCGTCGGCGGCGCGCACGTCTCCCGCCAGAAACAGAGCCTGAGCGTTGAGCCGGAGCGCTTCGGCGCCTCCCCCCGCCGCGTAGGCGCGCGCGAACCGCGCCGCCGCTTCCGCAGGCCGGCCGCCCCGTCGATACAGGTCGCCCGCCGCCAGGGCGGCGTCGGGACGCTCTTCGAGCGCGAGCACCTGCTCGTACGCCGCCAACGCGTCCTGCTGGCGGAACACCATCTGGCACGCCTCGCCCAGGAGCATCCAGGCGTCGGGATTCTCCGGGAAGCGCACCGAGGCTTCCTGCGCTGCGGCGAGCGCGCCCCAGCGATCCTCGATCGAACGTCGCAATCGCACGAGTGCCGGATAGGCCTCGGCGAACGAGGGCGTGATTGAGCAACCGAGCCGCAGCCACAGGGCGGCGCGCTTGGGCGCGTCGCGCTGACTCGCGGCAGCCCGCCGCACGGTGAAGCGCGTGAGCGCGGAGCGCAGGGAACGCAGCATGATAGATTGCACCAATCTATGTCACGCGCGTCGCAAACGCCCGGATCCGTACGTCCGCTCGTCGGCCGGCGCATCGCGGTGACGCGCGCGCGCGAGCAGGCCGGCGAGCTCGTACGAGAGCTCGAGGCGCTCGGCGCCGAAGTCGTGTCCGCTCCGACAATTCGTATCGAACCGCTCGCCGACCTCGCGCCGTTGCGTGCCGCGCTGACGCGTCTGCGCGAGTATCGCTGGCTCGTGTTCACGAGCCAGAACGCCGTACAGATCGTGTTCGACCGCCTGGCCGAGTGGGGCGTGTCGCCGGACGACTTCGGAGGACGCCGCATCGCGGCCATCGGCCCGGCCACCGCCGATTCCCTGGTCGCCCGGGGCGTGCGGGTGGACGTGATGCCGGAAGGGTATGTCGCCGAGTCGCTCGTGGAGGCGCTCGCATCGGAGTGCGACTTGCGGGGCGCGCGCGTTCTCCTGCCGCGGGCGGAGCGTGCGCGCGAGGCCCTGCCCGAAGGGCTGCGAGCGCGTGGCGCCGTCGTCGACGTCATCCCCATCTACCGCACGCTCCCCGCGCTTGGGGACGGCGCGGCACTCGCGGATGAGATCCTGGCGGGCCGGATCGATGTCGTCACGTTCACCGCGTCCTCGACCGTGCGACACTTCGTCGAGTTGGTCGGTCGCGAGGCGGCCGCCTCCGGGCGGTTCGGAGGCGCGGCCATCGGTCCGATCACCGCCGCCACGGCCAAGGAGTACGGTATCCCGGTCGTCATCGAAGCGCGCGAGTACACGACGGACGGTCTGGTGGATGCTCTCGTGCGCTACTTCGCGGAGAAGGCGTGAGCAGCGCTCTCAAGCTGGGCACGCGCGGCAGCGAGCTTGCCCTGTGGCAGGCGGAGTGGGTGAAAGCGGCGCTCGGCCGGAAGGGCATCACCGCCGAGGTCGAGATCATCAAGACCCAAGGCGACGCCGACATCGACCGCCCGCTCCAACTCCTCGAAGGGAAGGGCTTCTTTACCAAGGAGATCGAGCAAGCGCTGTTGGACTGCCGCATCGACGTCGCGGTGCACTCGCTCAAAGACCTGCCGACCAGCTTGCCGGACGGACTGGCGCTCGGTGCCGTGCCGGTGCGAGCGGATCCCGCGGACGTGCTCGTGAGCAAGGATCCCGGCATGACGTCGCTCGCGGCGCTGGCGGCTGGCGTCCGAATCGGTACGTCGAGCCTCCGTCGGACGGCGCAGATCCGCTACCTCCGCGCCGACCTCGAGATCGTGCCGCTGCGAGGCAACGTGCCTACCCGGGTGCGCAAGGTGCAGGAGGGACGGGACGGCCTCGCGGCGGCGCTCCTCGCCGGGGCGGGACTCGAGCGGCTCGGGCTCACCGGAGCGATCGCCGCTCGCCTCGACGCGCTCGAAGTCATGCCCGCGCCCGGGCAGGGGGCGCTCGGCCTCGAGGTGCGAGCCGATGACCGCAAAGCGAAAAAGGCGTTGGCTGGGCTCGAGGACGCGCCCAGCGCGCGAGCGGTCACGGCCGAGCGGAGCCTGCTCGCGGCGCTCGAAGGTGGCTGTCAGGCCCCGGTCGCGGCGTACTGCGAGAGCAGGGAGCAGGGAGCGGGGAGCAGGCTGTTCGGGAGAGTCACAGCGCAAGACGGGTCTGTGCAGATCACTGCGTCAGCCGACATGGACGAACGGGACCCCGCCGCGGCGGGCGCTCGCGTGGCGGACTTGCTCCGCGCCCACGGTGCGTCGAGATTGCTCGGCCGATGAGTCAATTCCCGATACGCCGGATGCGCCGCCTGCGCCGCACCCCGGCGCTGCGGCGGCTGGTGCAAGAGACTCACCTCGTGCCCTCGCAGCTCGTGTGGCCGCTCTTCGTGTGCCACGGCGAAGGCGTGCGCCAGGAAGTCGCCACACTGCCGGGCGTCTACCAGACGTCCGTGGACGAGCTCGTCAAGGACGCGGAGCGGGCGCAGCGTCTAGGGCTCGGTGGAATCATCCTGTTCGGACTCCCGGCCGCGAAGGACGGCACCGGCTCGGAGGCCTACGACGAGCAGGGCATCGTTCAGCAGGCGGCGCGCGCGGTGAAACGCGCGACGCCGGATTTGCTCGTGATCGGTGACGCGTGTCTGTGCGAGTACACGGACCATGGCCACTGCGGTGTGGTGCACGACGGGGAGGTCGACAACGACGCGTCGGTGTACCTGCTCGGCAAAGTGGCGGTGACGCAGGCGCGCGCGGGCATCGACATCGTGGCACCGAGCGACATGATGGACGGCCGGGTCGCGGGCATTCGCAAAGCGCTCGACGCCGGCGGATTCTCCCGCGTGCCGATCATGGCGTATGCCGCGAAAATGGCCTCGGCGTTCTACGGACCGTTCCGGGAAGCAGCCGGCTCGACGCCGCAATTCGGCGACCGCCAGTCCTACCAGATGCAGGGCACCAACGGCGATGAGGCCATGAAGGAGATCCAGCTCGACCTCGCCGAGGGCGCGGACATCGTCCTGGTGAAGCCGGCGTTGCCGTGCCTCGATATCATCCGCCGGGCCAAGCGGCAATTCGGCTCGCCGCTCGGGGCCTATCAGGTGAGCGGGGAGTACGCGATGATCAAAGCCGCCGCATCGCGAGGCATGCTCGACGAGGCCCGCGCCATGTGGGAGACGCTCTATGCCATCCGCCGCGCCGGGGCGGACATCGTCCTCAGCTACTTCGCGCCCTGTGCGGCGGAGGCGCTCTAGCGGCGCGGGAGCAGCACCGCCTTCCACAGGGCGCCGGCCACGCCGGCTCCGATCAAGGGGCCGATCCAGTACACGGCATGCGCGTCCCACTGCCCGGAGATCACCGCTGGCCCGAAGGCACGGGCCGGGTTCATCACGGCTCCCGTCAGGCTGCCACCCACCAGGATGTCGACGAAGATCGCGAGTCCGATGCCGAAGCCCGCGATCTTCGGCGCCTCGGACGACACCGCCGTCCCGAAGACCGCGCTGACCAGGAAGAAGGTGAGCACCGCTTCGATCCAGACTCCCTGCATGAAGGTCACATCACTCGCGAGCCGCGGCGTGCCCACGGCGGCAGTGGCGACGGCGATGTGCGGGAACAGGACCTTCACGAGAGCGGCGCCGGCAATGGCGGCCAGCAACTGGGCCGCGATGTACGGTCCGACCATACGGCCGTCGAACTTGTTCGCGATCCACAGACCCACCGTGACGGCGGGATTCATGTGGCCGCCGGAGATGCTCATCGTCATCGACACGATGATCGCCATGCCGACGCCATGAGCCAGCGCTACACCGAGGGGCCCGATGCTCCCCGTCGTCGGTCCGTTGGCGATGAACGCCACCACACTGCCGGCGCCCAGAAACAGGAACAGCAGGGTCCCGACGAACTCGGCCGCGAGCGGCCGGAGCTGCTGAGGCATCTGGTCCTCGAGGTTGTATCCCGCGGGCAATCTAGCCGGTGCTACGGTCGCCGCAACACGACCGCCGCATTGATGCCACCGAACCCGAACGAGTTGGTGAGGACGACTTCGGGCGACGCGGTGCGGCCCTCCCCCCGGAGGCAGTCGAGGTCGCACGCGGGGTCCGGTCGCTCGAGGTTGATGGTGGGGGGGAGCCAGCGTCGCTCCATGGCGAGTGCGCAGATCGCCGCCTCGATCGCACCGCTCGCGCCGAGCGCGTGACCGTAGTAGCCCTTGGTGCCGCTGATGCTCAGCCGATAGGCGTGGTCGCCGAATACCTGCTTGATGGCGACGGTTTCCGTCGAATCGTTGAGCGGCGTCGAGGAGGCGTGGGCGTTGATGTACCCCACTTCCGGCGGCGCCACGTGCGCGTCCGCGAGCGCGAGCTGCATGGCGCGGGCAGCCTGGCGGCCGTCGGGGCGGGGGGCGGTCATGTGATAGGCGTCGTTCGTGAACCCGTAGCCCACCAGCTCGGCGTAGATCTTGGCCCCGCGCGCGACCGCCCGGCTCCGCTCCTCGAGCACCAACACCGCGGCGCCCTCGCCCATGACGAACCCGTCGCGATCCTCGTCGAACGGTCGGGACGCATGTGTCGGATCGTCGTTCCGCGTGCTCATCGCGCGGATCACACTGAACGCCGCGTACGTCATGGGCGCGAGGGGCGCTTCCGCGCCTCCGGCGAGCATTACGTCGGCCCGGCCCGCGCGGATCTGGTGAAACGCCTCCCCCACGGCGATCGTCCCCGACGCGCAGCTCATGGCGTTGGTGGAGTTCGGACCGGTGAACCCGAACTCGATGGCGATGTTGCAGCTCGCCGCGCCGGGGAAGACGGCCAGCGCGAGCGCCGGATCGAGGCCGCGCGGTCCTTCTGTCCTGAAGCCTTCGACCTGCGACTCCGCGAACGCCACGCCCCCGAGCGCCGAACCCATCATCGCGCCTACCTGATCCCGATCTTCCCGCGCAGGGTCGAGCTCGGCGTCCGCGACCGCGAACCGCGCGCTCGTCACGGCGAGCTGTGAGAACCGGTCGAGCCGCTTCGCCCGCTTGGCGTCGAGATGATCCTGCGGCCGAAAGTCCGGGATCTCGGCGGCGATGCGACTGCGAAACGGCGTCGGATCGAAGCGCGTGATCTGGCGGACGGCGGATGTCCGCGCCGCGAGTCCTGCCCACAGGCCATCGACTGCCGTCCCGATCGGCGTTACCGCTCCCACGCCCGTGATCACCACCCGCCTGGCACCGTTTTTCATCTACGCTCCCGTTCCAACATGCGCCCCTCCAATCGACCCCGAGGTCACCCGCCCTCAACGAGTCGTTTGATACCCGCGAGGGTTCGCTTCGCGATCCCGTGAATGAATACCGGCCCGATCACGAAGCGCGCCACGAAGGGGCCGACGACCGGCCAACTCGGACCAGCCCACTGATGCTCGATGGTAACATCCACGCCTTCCGGCCGCGCTTCGAGTCGCCACCACACGTCCATCCCGCGCGTGATACCCCACACGTGGCGATAGCGGATTTCGTGGGTACCCGGCTCCACGGTCATTTCCGATACCCACCGCGCCGGGTAGCGCACCACGCCGAACGGCCGCCAGGCGGCCATCTCGACGGTGCCTACGCCCGTGTCATTGGCCCGCTGGAGAAACCGCACCGCGCGATAGTGCGGCAAGAACCGCGGCCAGCGCTCGACGTCAGCCGCGACCTCGAACACGCGCCCGATGGGTGCCCGAATCGTGATGCGGTCGACCGTTCGCATGGTCACGCGGCCGGCTCCCAGGCCGCCACGATGCGGAATCCCGCCCGATGGCGCGATCGGGCCGGCACGCCGGCCTCCGCGAGCAGGGCGTCGAACTCCGGTCGCGTGTAGCCACGCCGCAGCGACAACACGGCGTCGTGCCGCGTAACCGCGTTCATCGCCAGACCCCAACAGGCGGCCCATACCCCGGCCATCGCGACCCGGGATCGGCGGAGGTCGGCGACCACCACCGCCCGCCGTGCCACGCGATCGAACTCGGCCACCCAACGCGCCGCCGTCGCGCTCGGCACATGGTGTAGCACCTGACTCGCCACGATCACGTCCACCGAGCGCGAGGCGAGCGGCAGGACGCCTCCATCGGCGAGGATCGATGCGAGCGGCACTCCCGGCTCGGACGTGCGCGCGAGGCGCGCCGCGGTTCGGTTCCGCTCGACGCCCACGAGGCGGAGCGTAAGGCCGTGCCGTCGCGCGGCGCGCGCGGCCGCTCGCGGGATGTCGCCGAGCCCGGTTCCGACATCGAGGAGCGTCCAGTGGCCGCCTCCCCGCCCAGCGCCCCGCGCGAAGAACGGCGCGAGCTCCCGCACCACGGCACGGGTCCCCCCGAAGAGCGCGTTGAGGCGAGCGATGTCGCGCAGCTCTCGATCCACGGCGAGCGGGTCGGCCCGCGGATCGTCTAACAGCTCGGTGCCGATCATGTCTTGTCGAGGCCGGTGTAGCCGCCACGGTAGTACAGGAGCGGGCGGCGGTCTGAGGCGGTGCCACCCGTGACCAGGCCGAAGAACACGGTGTGGTCCCCTCCCGGAGCGGTCGCCTGCTTCTCGCATTCGATGCTTGCGACCACGCCCTCAATGACTGGGAGGCCGTGCTGCGACTCGCGATACGCGATCCCATCGAAGCGATCGGGATGCTCCGCCGCGAAGCGGCGCGACAATGCCTCTTGATCGTGCGCGAGCACGTTCAACACGAACCGCTTCGCCGCGGAGAGCGCTGGGTGCATGTCGTTCGCCTGATCGATCGAGACCAGGACGAGCGGCGGGTGCAGCGAGACCGAGGCCACCGAGCTCGCGGTCATGCCGATGGGCCGGCCCGCGGGGTCCCGCGTGGTGACCACAGTGACTCCGGTGGCGAAGCTGCCGAGTAGCTGGCGGAACTGAGCGGGGTCGACGCCGGGCATACTGTCACCAGAGGAGTTGGGCGAGGACGCTCGGAGCGAGCACACGACGCGCGGGCACGGTATTGCCGGCCGCGCTGACGACAAGATCCGCGAGGTCGGGACGCCGCGCCAGGCGACGCACGACATGATTGGTGAGCCTCGGCGAGCCCACCCCCACGGCGATCAGGCGTTCGAGCAGCCACTTTCCGAGGAATGCTCCCCGTCGTGCCTTCACATAGGGCTGCAACGCTTGCGCTGGAAGGGTCATACTGACCCCGCGCGCCAGCGCGGGGATGACGCACTCCGCCGCGAGCTCGGCCCCTCGAAGGGCCGCGTGGATCCCTTGTCCCGTGAACGGATCGAAGAAGTCGGCGGCGTCACCGACCAGGATCGCGCCACCGCCCGGAGCGACGGCCGCGCGCGACCACTGTGCGAACGGCCCCGTGACGAGTACTTCGCGTACTAGGCGGCGCGGATTGAACCGCCCCGCGAGGCCGGGGAACCGTTCCAATTCGTCGAAGAACGTGCTACGAAAGTCGCGACGCTCGTGGCGGACGGTAGCCTGCGGCACGACCAAGGCGACCGTCGTGACTCCCCCGCCCACCGGGCCCATGCCGACATAGCCATGATCGCTGACGTGCAGCTCGCCCACGCCGTCGACTCCCGCCACGTCGGCCACATGAGCGGTGAAGGCGACGCGCTGTGGCGGGGCCGTCCGCACCAGACCGAGCCGCCGCGCGACCACGGAGCGGAGCCCGTCGGCACCGATCGTGATCCGCGCGCGAAACGTGTCGTGCGCCCCGTCCGCGGAGCGCGCTACGACTCCCGCGACGGCCCGGCTCCCCACGCGGCCATCGAGGACCAGGTCGTCGACCATCACGCCCTGACGGACCACCGCCCCGGCGCGCTCGGCGGCGGCGACGAGGATCGTGTCGAACGTCGTGCGCGGGAGGGCAAAGCTGTACGGCCGCGGAGCGTCGACGAAGCGGCCGCACATCGCGGCGCCGCTGGGCGCGACCACCTTCATTCCATATAGCTTGGCGTGTGTCGCGCCCTCGACCGCGTCGAGGATGCCTCCTCCCAGGCGCTCGAGGATCGCGGTCGTGGCGGGACTCAGATATTCAGAGCACGGTTTGTCGCGCGGGAACCGCGCGCGGTCGAGGAGCAGCACGCGGGCCCCGGCGCGCGCGAGCAGGAGCGCGCTGGCTGCGCCAGCGGGCCCCGCTCCGACGACCACGGCATCCCAACCGTCAGTCATGAAATACCCAGGATGATCAGCGCAGCGCGTATACCGCGGTGGCGGCGACCGCGGCGCCGACGAGCGTGGCCGCGAAGTTCACCGCGTCGTTGTCCAGCCATCGCCATCCCGTCGTGAGCCGGACCGGTTCGTGGCATACGGTATTCCCGCGCTCGAAGCGGGCGTCGCAGGCGGGGCACTCGTACTTGCCCTGCAGCGTCGCGCCGAGCAGGGAGTCGGCGAGCATGCCTGCGAAGCCGGCGCTTACCAGAGTGGCAAACCCCGGGGCCACGCCCCGGGGTGAAAGCGAGACGACGAGTCCGGCAATAAGCGTCGCGCCCGCCACGCCGCCGAGCGTCCCGAGCGCTGTGATACCCCCCGAGGTGCCCCGGGTGACCCGCCGCCAGGACGTCACGAGACGAGGCGGGAGGGGCGAGAAGGCTCCGATCTCGGTCGCCCAGGTGTCGGCCGCGGCGGCGGCTATGGCTCCGGCTGCCGCGGACCATGATCCGAGCAGCGCGGCCACAGCCGCCACGCCGCCATTCGCGAGCACTTGTCTCGCATTGCGGAGCGGCGCGCGCCGCTCGGCCAGCTGTGTGAGGAGACTCCCGGAAAGAAAAAAGGCCGCGAGCACTGCGAGCCCCGGCCAACCCAACCCCCACGCGACTCCGAACCCCACGCCGCAGGCTGCCACCAGCCCGCCCGGGGTGAGCCATCTCACTCGTCGAACAGCTCGTTCAGGATGCGGCGCTTCAACTCGAGAGGGGCGCCCTGGGCCCGGCAGCGGGCCTGCAGGAACTGCAGGAACAGCTTATCGAAATCGAACTCTTCGCCACAGGGGGGACATTCGACGAGGTGTTGCCGGATCTCGGTTTCGAGCTGGGGCGTGAGCTCGCGATCGAGGAACTCGAAGAGATGCTCTTTGCACTCGCGGCAATTCATTTTGAGCTCCCCTTGATGTACCCCATGCCCACCGCGTAATCGTACAGCTTCTGCTGCAGCATGCGACGCGCCCGGAACAAGCGCGACTTTACCGTGCCCACGGGCACTTCCAGCACCCGGGCGATTTCTTCGTACGACATCCCCTCCACGTCGCTCAACACCACAGTCTCCCGGAATTGTTCCGGAAGCGTGTCGATGGCGCGGAGTACCTCGTCGTCCACGATTCGGTCGAAGAAGGTCCCCTGGGGATCGTCGTCCTGGACTTCCTGGAAGACCGAGAACGGCTCGATCGCGTCGATATCGACCGTTTCGGGGTGTCGCGTGCGCCGCCGGTATTCATTAATGAAGGCGTGGCGGAGGATGGTGAGCAGCCACCCCTTGGCGTTCGTGCCGCGCTCGAACTGGTGCCAAGCGCGATACGCCTTGAGCATCGTTTCCTGGACGAGGTCGTCGGCCTCGGCCGCGTTTCCCGTGAGCCGCAGCGCGACGCGGTACAAGCTGTCGAGGTGGACCAGCGCTTCACGCTCGAAGCTCGCACGCTTCTCGGCATCGGCGGCCTGACCTCCCGGGGCGGAAGCCGGCGGGGCAGGTGGGGTGGGCGGAGTCGGAGGTGTCATAGCGTGACGTAACCTCTCCCCACTCGCCCGGGTTTCGCAATGGGGCCTGGATTGCTAGGTTTCGCGCGCCGTGGTCCACAGTATCGTGCCACTCGCCGTCCTCGAGGCGGTCAAGAACCTCGACACCCCGGTCGAGGACGGGCTATCGGAGTTCGCCGAGGAGCTCCTGTCCAAGCGCCTCGGCCTCTCGCCGACCGTCGCTATGCAGCTCCGCAAATACGAAGGCATGGTGCGGCGCAACGCCGACGCCGACCCGTCGCACGTGGAGGCGCTATTGCGGCTGGTGGGGCGCCGCCCCGATGCCGACCTCGTGTTTGCCGATGCGGGCCGGCGGGCGGCGCGACGGGCGGTCCGGCGTCTGTTCACGACCACCCGGCTCGCGGCCCGCGCCGTCCCGCGGGCGTTCGGATACATGGCGGCGCGGCGCGCGGCGCGTGCCGTGTTCGCGGGAGAGCTGAAGCGCGAGAGCCAGATTCCCGTGGCGCGGGTCAGCGATCCCCTCGCGCTGCATGCGACGCCGGACGGCGCCGCGTGTGCACTCTACGGCGCGGGCTTCACGGAGCTGCTGCGACTCCTCGTCGGCTTCGAGGGTGCCATGCTGCATGTGTCCTGTCGCGCCACCGGCGGCACGGCGTGCGAGTGGCGGGGCGCCCCACCCGATCCCAGGCACCACTGATGCCGCTACTCGACGGCTTCGACTTCCCGGCGCTTGCCGACGCGCTCGCCGCGCTGGGCGCCGACGGCTGGCTGCTGTACGACTTCCGCAAGGTGAACCCGATCGCCGGGCGCATCCTCGGTGACACCGGCATGGGGACGCGACGGCTCTTCGTCCTCCTGCCGCGCTCCGGACGTCCCGTGGCCGTCGCCCACCGCATCGAGCTGCAGGCCCTGGAAGGTTTTCCCGGAGAAGTGCGACCGTACGGTGCGTGGGGAGAGCTGCATCGCCATCTCCAGGGGCTCGTCAAGGGACGTACGCTGGCCATCGAAACCTCGTCGCTCGACCAGGTGCCGTACCTCGACCGCGTGCCGCACGGTGTCGTGCAGCTCCTCGAGTCGTTCGGCGCCCGGCTGGTGAGCTCGGCGCCGCTGGTGTCCCGTTTCGCGGCGCATTGGTCGGCGAGCGAGCTCGCCGGTCATCGTCGCGCCGCCGGCGCGCTCGCGACCATCGCGCGCGACACCTTTGCGTGGATCGCCAGCGAAGTCGCCCGCGGCGCCGAAGTACGCGAGGCGGGTGTTAAACAGCACGTGCTCGAGGCGATCGAGCGCGCGGGACTCTGGACCAACGACGGCCCGATCGCTGCGTTCGGGCCCACCACTGCGATGCCGCACTACGAGCCGCACCCGGGAGCGGATCGGCGGCTGGCGGCGGGCGACGTCGTGCTCCTCGATCTGTGGGCGGGGCCGGGTCGGGGTTCGGTGTTCGCGGACCAGACATGGATGGGCTTCGCCGGGCGCTCACCCGACGCGGAGGTGCGGCGCGTCTGGCAGACCGTGAAGGGTGCTAGGGACGCCGCGGTGCAATTTCTCCGGGAGCACTGGCGGCGGAACGGCGCGATCACGGGCGCTCAGGTCGACGACGCTGCCCGCGCCGTCGTCAAGGATGCCGGGCTGGCGGAGTACTTCGTGCATCGCACCGGGCACTCGATCGACCGGGACCTGCACGGCTCCGGGCCGCACATCGACAACTTCGAGACCGAGGATGCTCGTGCGCTCGTGCCCGGCGTGGGATTCTCGGTGGAGCCCGGTGTCTACCTCCCGGGACGCTTCGGCATGCGGAGCGAGATCAACGTGTACATCGATACGGCCGGGCCCGAAGTGACGCCGCCTAAGCCGCAGGACGAGCTGTTCACTGTCTGACAACTCAGAGAACCGCCAGCACCAGCGCCGCCCACACCGCCGCGCCAACGGCGACGTGGGCCGCTTGAAGGAGCCGGGGAAGCGCTAGCAAGATCATCGCCGCCGCGACGGCGACCTGCAGTGTCACCAGCGCAACCACGTACCATGCACTTCGCGTTCTCGTTCGGAGCGCCCACCACCACACGTACACGAACAGCGTGTACGCGAGCAGACGATGCGTCCAGTGCACGTACTGGAGGTAATTCCCCGCGGGTAGGATCCAGCCGTTACAGAGCGGGAACCCGAGGCAGGCGGTGGCCGCGCCGAGGTTCGCCGTGAGCGCGCCGAACAGCACGGTCACGAAGCCCAGAGCGAGCGCCACTAACCCCGGGCGCAAGCCCGGGGTCACGCGGAGTCCCCTTATCCCCGGGCTTGCGCCCGGGGTCAGTCGCGTGCCCTTCGCGATCACAATCAGCGTCGCCAGCAAGAGCATCGCGGTGCCGAGGTGGAGAATGACGGTCCACGGGGGGAGGCGCAGCGTGACGGTCACCGCGCCGAGGAGCACTTGCACCACGAGCAAGCCGAGCGCTACGTAAGGCGCCCTGCCGAGAGGGAACGGCTCCCCGCTCCCCGCTCCCCGATTTAACCACCATGCATAGGCCGCGAGCCCCGCGACCAAGACGCTCACCGCGGCCGCCACCAGCCGATGCCCGTACTCAATCATGGTGGGGACGTCGAGCGGCGGAAGGAGCTTGCCGTTGCAGAGCGGCCAATGCTCGCCGCAGCCCAGCCCCGAGCCGGTGATCCGGACGATGGCGCCGAGGATGATGAGCAAATAGGTGAACGTGGCTGCGGTCCACGCGAGCCGGGTGAATCGCGTCATGGGGGCCGAAATGTATATTCCGGCCGCGCATGTCCGCTTCTCCCCTTTCCGCTCCATCGCCCGCCCCAGACCGCTGGGGTGACCGGTTGCCCCGCCAGCTCGGCTTGTGGAGCGCGGTGGCGGTGCTGATCGGGTCGACCATTGGGAGCGGGATTTTTCGAACCCCTGCGATCATCGCGGGGCGCGTTCCCGACCCCCTCCCGATGTTCGGCGTGTGGATCCTCGGCGGCCTGCTCGCGCTGTGCGGTGCGCTGACGTATTCGGAGCTCGCGGCGCTCTTTCCCCGCTCGGGGGGCGTCTACGTCTACATCCGCGAGGGATTCGGCCGGCTGCCGGCATTTCTCTTCGGGTGGACGGAGCTGCTGTTGATCCGCGCATCGGCGCTCGGAGCGATCGCGACGCCGTTCGCGGAGTATCTATTGCGCTCGCTGGGCTTCGATCCCAAGGTCGAGCCGAACGCCACGTACGTCCATTACGTGGCGGCGGGCGCGATCGTCGCGACGGCGACGCTGAATTACGTGGGTGTGCGGTGGAGCTCCATCATCTTGAACCTCACGACGGGAGCCAAGTACGGAGCCCTGCTCCTGCTGGTCCTGTTGGCGTTCCTGGTGGGGCAAGGGGATTTCACGCACTTCGGCCAGGTCGCCGGGGCGGTGACCCCAGGGCTGTTCGGGCTCTCGCTCGTGTCCGTGCTCTGGGCCTATGACGGTTGGGGCGACCTGTCGTTCGTGGGCGGTGAGGTCAAGGACCCCGAGCGCAACATGCCGCGCGCGCTGGTCATCGGGACCCTGGCGGTCATCGGCATCTACCTGCTGGTCAACGCGGCCTACCTCTATCTCATCCCGATCGGCCAGATGGCGCAGTCGCCCCTCGTGGCGGCGGACGCGGCGCAGCTGGTCGTGGGGCGCGTCGGAGTGGGGCTCATTGCCGTCGTGGTCATGATCGCCACGTTCTCGACGCTGCTGGGGTCGATCCTGACCTCGCCGCGGATCTTCTTTGCGATGGCGGACGACGGGTTGTTGTTCAAGCAGGTGGCGCGGGTGCACCCGCGGTTTCGTACGCCATCTGTTTCGATCGTGGTCACGGGGCTGCTGGGCGTGGTGTGGGTGCTCCTGCTCAACTTCGAGCAGCTGGCCGATCAGTTCGTGGTGGCGATCTTCCCGTTTTACGCCCTCGCGGCGGCGGCCGTGTTCGTGCTCCGGCGCAGGCAGCCCGACCGGCCGCGTCCCGTGCGGGTGTGGGGCTACCCGGTGGTGCCCCTGCTGTTTGTGGTAGCCACATTTCTCATTCTGGGGAATGCGTTGCGCGAGCATCCCGTTGGTACCGGGCTCGCGTTCGGTGGCATTCTCCTCGGCGTGCCGGTCTATCTGGCAGCGTTCGGCTCCCGCGGAGCCGGGAAGGGAGCGGGTCTGTGACGCGAGTGTGACATTTTCTCAGATTGACGACCTTTCCGACCGCAGGCATGTTTACCCCGCCCTAACACGCGTCCCCTCAGATTCTCGGAGATCCTTCGGATGAAACGCTTTGTGTGGTCGATCGGCGCTCTCGCCGCGGTCGTGCTGTTGATGCTCCCGCGAGCGACGGCGGCGCAGGGGGTCACCTCGGCGGCGATTGCCGGCCGGATCACGGATGAGTCGAACGCGCCCCTGGCCGGAGCCGAAGTCAGCGTTGTGAACCCCTCCACGGGCGCACGCGCGACCCGGCGCTCCGGCGACGACGGCCGCTACCTCTTCGAGAACCTTACCCCAGGCGGTCCTTATACCATCGAAGTGCACACGCTCGGCTTCAGACCGGAAAAAACTGAAGGCCTGACGCTCACGCTCAACCAGCGAGCGATCATTGACTTTTCGCTCAAGCGGGCGGCGGTCGAGCTCGCGAGCGTGACCATCGAAACGGAAGCAAATCCGCTCATCTCGACGTCGCGCACGGGCCCATCGACGCTCCTCACGGCGCAGGCCTTGTCACGTCTCCCCAACATCACGAGAAACTTCACCGACCTCGTCCAAACCTCCCCGCTCGCGGGCACCGCGCAATCCAGCTCGTCGGTCGGCGGTCAGAACAACCGCTTCAATAACATCCAGATCGACGGCGGCGTGAACAACGATGTCTTCGGACTCGCGTCGAGCGGAACACCAGGCGGGCAGGCGAACGCCCATCCGATTTCCATCGAGGCCATCCGGGAATATCAGATCCAGATCGCTCCGTACGACGTGCGTCAGGGAAGCTTTACGGGTGGCCTGGTGAACGGGATCACCAAGTCGGGAACCAACGAGTTCCACGGGTCGATCTTCGGCTATTACCAGAATCAGTTCTTGGTCGGAACGGACACCTCCTCCCCCACGCCAAGGAGGGTCACGCCCTTCTATACCGACCAGTACGGCTTTTCCATTGGTGGTCCGATCGTTCGGGACCGGGTGCAGTTCTTCGCGAGTGGCGACTGGCAGCAGCGCGGTTTGCCGTTCTCAAGTCAGTTCTTGATCGGGCCGGACACCACGGGCGGGCTGGATTCTATCGGCGTCGGAATCCGGGCGAGTCGCGCCGATTCCGTCATCAACATCCTGAAAACTAAATACGGATTCGACCCTGGGACCTTTGCGTCCCCGACGCTCGGCAACCCCGACAAGAACCTGTTCGCCAAGGTGACGGCCCATCTCGGTACGAATAGCGACCTCGAAGTTTCGCACAACTACGTAAACGCCACGGCGGAGAACCTGACCCGGAGCCCGATCTTCGGCACCCAGTTCCGCGATGGCTATCAGTTGTCGAACTCAGGGTGGGGCCAGCACAACGAGACGAACACGACGCGAGCAGTGTGGAAAGCGCTGCTCTTCGACAAGTTTTCCAATGAGTTGCTCGTCGGCCGCAACGCGATTCGGGACAAGCGGGATCTTCCGAACAATGTGCCGCTCATCCTGGTGAACGGAAACCGCCCGGGTGACACGAGCAGCGTCCGGCCGACGACAATTCTCGCGGCTGGCTCGGACAAGTTCTCGCAGAACAACTTCTTAAACCAGGACATCTACGAGGTCACCGACAATGTGACCTGGAGTGCGGGCCTGCACACGGTTACCGTCGGCACGCACAACGAGTTCTACAAATTCTCGAACGGCTTCTTCCCGGGCTCGTTCGGGGTTTGGGCGTTCGCGAATCCTGAATCACTGTTCGTCGGGCACGCCTACCACTACGAGATCGCGCTGCCGGCCGACACGATTCTCCGGCCGCAAGGCGCGATCGCGAACTTTAACGTGCAGCAGATCGGTGGGTACATACAGGATGTCTGGGCCGCCAGCCCCAAGTTGAGAATCACGGCTGGCTTGCGGCTCGACGTACCCTATATGGACCATCCGGTTCGTAATCCGGTGCTGGACACGCTGACCGGACTCAAGATCAACACCTCGAACTCCCCATCGGGCAACGCGCTCTGGTCGCCGCGTCTCGGATTCAACTATGACGTGATGGGTGACGCGTCGACGATCGTGCGAGGGGGGATCGGCGTATTCAGCGGTCGTCCACCGTACGTCTGGATCTCGAATGCGTTCGTGAATACCGGCCTCGAGCAGTTTACACTCTCGTGCGACGGTGCTCTGGTCCCACAAAACTTCACCGTCGATGTGGCCAGTCAGCCGAAACTGTGCCAGGGTCAGACCAGCGCCAACACCAACGCCGTCCGGACCGTCAACTATTTCGACCCCAGCTTCAAGTTTCCCGAGGACCTGAAGATCTCTCTCGGCGCCGACAAGAAGTTGCCGTGGGACGTCGTGGGGACATTCGACTTCCTGTATACGAAGGCGCTGGAGCAGTTCTTTCTCACGGACGTGAACCTCAAGGGTATTCAGGGCGCGAGCGTGGGCGAGGCCGGGCGGCCCCTCTACGGCGCGATCAACGCGGCCAACGGCCGGACCACGCCGGCCCGCATCAACACGAGCTTCAGTCAAATCATCGAGCACACGAACGAAAGCAAGGACCGGTCCTTCTTCCTGACCGGTCAGCTGCAGAAGACACTCAGCCGCGTCTCGTTCAACGTGGGGTACACGTACTCGCACACCGAGGATCTCATCTCCCTCACGTCGTCGATCGCGAGCTCGAACTTGAACTTCGGCGCCCTGGATGGACCGCTCGCCAGCCGCAACCTTCGCACCTCGGTGTTCGATACTCCGAACAAGATCACGGCGAGCGGCACAATCAATCTGCCGTACGGCGTCGATTTCTCGCTCGTCTACATCGGATACTCCGGCATGCCGTTCAGCTACGTAGTGTCGAACGACGCGAACGCCGACGGGATCTCAGGGAACGACATGATTTACGTTCCCCGGAATCGAAGCGACATCACGCTCTCCGACACGACGACCGCCAACTGGAACAAGTTGAACGGCTTCATCTCTGGGGAAGACTGCCTCAACAACAATCGCGGGCGGCTGTTGCCGCGCAACTCGTGTCGCAACCCGTGGCAGGACTACCTGAACGCCCGGATCGTGAAGGGGTTCCGTACCCTGAACGGCCAATCGGTCGAGCTGTCGATCGATGTGTTCAATATCTTGAACCTGCTCAACGGCACGTGGGGGCGGATCACGCAGACTGCGCAGTTCGAAGAGCAGCCCATGCTGACCCAGACCGGCTACGATGTCGTCAACCAGCGGGGTATCTACAATCTGTTGCTGCCGAAGCGACCCGCCGTGTTGTCGAACTCCCTGACGAGTCGCTGGCGCTTACAAGGTGGGTTGAGGTATATCTTCTAAGAGGTCGATAGAAGTCGGCAGAAGACGGTAGAGGTCGGTGGAGTGGCATACCTCTACCGACCTCTACGACTTCTACGGCCCTCAACCGACTCCTACCGACCTCTACGTCCTCGCCTTCCTCCACAACCACACGCCCGCCACTCCGAACATCAGGTTCGGGACCCACGCGGCGAACGCCGGCGGCAGCGCGCCCCCCGCACCGACCGCCTTCGATAGCTGGAACATGAGCAGATCCACGAAGGTCGTGGCGAGGCACACCGCCACGCCCCACGCCGTCCCGCTCCGGGGCGTCGAGATCGCCAGCGGCGCGCCGAACAACGCGATGATGATGCAGGCGAAGGGGACCGACAGCTTGAGCGCGCGCTCCACGCGGAGCTTCTTCGTGTCCGACCCGGAGCGCGCCAGGGCATCGATGTAGCGTCCCAGCTCGACGTAGCGCATCTCGTCCGGCGCCTTGGGCTCCGCGAGCAGGGCGGCCGGCGTTTCGCGAAGGGCCCGGGTCCGGAGGGCGTCGAAGCGGAAGGTCGGCTCGTGACCCGGGCCGAGCAGATAACGCACCGCCCCTTTGGTGAGCGTCCAGCCGCGGGTCGCCCGCGCGGTATCGTACGTGGCCTGCTGCGCGGCCACGAGAATCGTCGGGTACTCCTCGCCGGTGCCCTCCCGTTCCATGATCGGGTCGCGCATCTGGGCGCCGTTGGTCTTGAGCTCGAGCGAGCGGATGGAGTACACCCACCCGCCGTCCGCCCGATACACGAACGGGCTGAACCGCGACCCGAGATTACTCGGCGCCTTCTCGCCTAGGAGCTCGGCGCGACGCGCGGACGTCACCGGGGCGAGCTCCGTGAGCCCGAGATCGAGCACGACCGCCGCCAGCGACGCGAGCAACAGCGGCCGCACCACGCGATGAAACGAGATGCCGGACGCCTTCGCTGCCGTCAGCTCCGAGTGGCGCCCCAGCGCACCGACCGTGAACACCACCGCGAAGAGCACCGCCACCGGCAGCACCAACGAAATGGTCTCCGGCAGGTAGAACAGATACGAGTACGCGACCCGCCCCTTGGTGACGCCGCGGCCGAGGTACGTGTCGAGCTTGTCCGTCAAATCGATGACCATGACGAGAAACGGGAACCCGAGCGCGGCGAGCAGGGACACCTTGGTCCACTCGCGCAACAAATAGCGGTCGAGTGTGTTCACGGCGCCCGCTCCCTGAGCACCGCACGAAGCACCGCAGAAGGCCAGCGAATCACCGCGTGCGCGACATCGGCCACGTCGCTCCAGTCCCCGCCGTGGGGCGAGTTCCCCGGCTTGCGGATGCGCCACAGTCCGATCAGCCCGACCACGGCGAACAACAGGTTGGGTGTCCACATGGCGAAAAACGGCGAGACGATCAGCCGGTTGCCCAGCTCCTCGCCCCCGATCAACCCGATGTAATAGACGCTGAACACCGCGACGCTCAACCCGATCACGAGGCCGACGCCGCCTCGCTGAAAGCGGAGCGCGATCGGCGCGCCGAGCAGCGCGAACACCAGACACGCGGTGGCGATGGCGGCTTTCTTCTGGATCTCCACCTCGTACGTCGCTACGCGTATGAGCGCGCCGTTCAGGCGTTGGTCTTCACCGATCCCCGCGCCGGGCGTGATGTACACCGCCGGGGGCTGAGGCTGAGGTGGCCGCGTCACTCCGGCGGACGGAGGAAGCTGGAACGGGCGCTGGGGCGTGGGTTGGACCGAACGCAGCCGGGGAGCAGGGCGGGGCGGGGTGGCTTGCTGCTGCGCTGTCTGGGCGTGCGCCGCCGCGGGGCCCCACCACTTCCCGATGCGCCGGAGCATCCGGCAGTAGAGCCCGACCGGCGTCGTGTCCGGATCCGACGGGGGCGGAGCGGGCAGAACCGGGCTCAGGCCCGTCAACCGGCGCAAGTCGTTCTCGATCGAGAGGCGGGTATCATCGGCCGCGCGCGCGGCGTCACGCCGGGCGTCCCGCGCCCCGACCCGCATCTCGCACGTCGACATCTCGCGGTCGCTCTTGTACGTGTCGTTTTCGGTGCGTGTCAGCGTGTTGCCAACCCCGGACACCTTCATACGGTTGGTTCGGAAAAACGTCCGGTTGAATTGGGATGGGTCGGTCCGGCTCACTTCTTCGATCGCCCCGTCCTCGAGCGTCAGAAAGAGATCTCGGCCGCCAGCGGAGTAGGCCATGCGCCCGCTGTCGGCCGTGATGATACGCCGCCGCTCCGCGTTGCCCAGGTCGTAGAGCGTCACATCCTTGAGTTTGTTGGAGCTGGCGTCGATGCGCGCCGCGCGCAGGAAGAATTGTCCCGGGATGACCTCGTTGATCACCTGCTCCTTGAGGGTCAGCGACGGCTTCTTCCGCTGGATGTCGACCTGGAGCGTGCGGAGCTCGTGATTGGTGCGGGGGAGGAGCTGATCGTTCCACGCGAACGACAGGATCGCCATGCCGGCCGCGCCCGCGAGCACCGGCGTCACGAGTCGCAACATGCTCACGCCGCCCGCCTGCATCGCGGTGATCTCGTTGTCGCCGGCGAGCCGCGTGAAGACGTGCAGCACGGCCACGAGCACGGCCATCGGTAGCGTCACGGCGACGATGAACGGCAGGGAGAGGACGAACACCTCGATGATGACGCCGGTCGGGAGCCCCTTGCCGAGCAGGCTCGAGAGCTGCTTGGCGACCTGCTGGATCAACATCAATGAAGTGAGCGCCGCCAGCGCGAAGCCGAGCGGCGCGAGATGTTGACGGAGGAGGTAACGATTGAGGGTGCGCACGATCGGTGGCGCCATTATATTCCGCAGCCCAAGTCCTTACAAGACATCCACTACCCTGTGACCATTCGAAAGAGCCCCAGCCCCGGCCCCGGCCGGCGCCTCAGCCCTCCCCTGGCCGCCTGCCTCGCGCTCGTGTTCGCCTGCACGGCGAAGAGCGGGGCGGGGCGCCCGCGGGAATTCTCGGGCCAGCGCGCCTTCGGCTACCTCGAGCAGCAGATGACGTTCGGGCCCCGCATTCCAGGCACGCCCGCCCACGAGCGTACCGGCGACTGGATCCTCGAGCGGCTCCGCGCTACGGCCGACACCGTCATCGTGCAGGTCATCCCGCACGTGACGCGCAACGGCCAAACCCTGCACTTGCGGAACTTCCTGGCGCGCTTCCGGCCCTCGGCTCCCGACCACATTCTTTTCCTCGCGCACTGGGATACGCGCCCACACGCGGACCAGAGCCAGAACCTGGGGCAGCAGCGCCTGCCCGTCCCCGGCGCCAACGACGGCGCCTCCGGCGTCGCCGTCCTGCTCGGCGTCGCCGACGCGCTCAAGGCCAAGGCGCCGGCCAGCGGGGTCGACCTGTTGTTCGTCGACGGCGAGGACTATGGGGACTTCTCGACGGACACGAACGACGTGCTGATCGGCTCGCGCTATTTCGCCGCCCACCAGCCCCCCGGCTACCCGCCCCTGTACGCCGTGTTGTTCGATATGGTTGCCGACAAGGACCAGCAGTTCTACTACGAGGCCAACTCCGAGGCATTCGCGCCGGAAGTCGTCGATCGCGTGTGGCACGTCGCCGCCGATCTGGGATATAGTCACGTGTTCATTCCCGGCGTGAAGCACAATCTCACCGATGATCATGTCGCCCTGCAAAAGGCGGGCATCCACGCGATCGATGTGGTGGACTTCGACTACCCGTACTGGCATACGACGGACGATACGATTGACAAGGTATCGGCGGCTTCCCTGCAGGTCGTCGGCGATGTCGCGGTGGCTTTGGTGAGATAGGAAAGGCAACAACTCGAGCCTGCAATTTCTTGACTCCCCGCGGCAAGAATCCGATTCCTGAAGGGCGACAGGCCCGTCCTAGCTTTTCCTCATGGATGATCGGAGAGCCGCCCTCCTGCTCGCCTCCCTCACGCTCGCTGGCGCCGGCGTGCGCTTCGCGCTCGCCCCATCCTCAGTGGCCGCGCCGGGCGACGTCCAGCTTGTCTCGGTCGACACGCCGCCGACCGGCGGGCTTCGCGCCACCGCGCGAAACGCCGCCCGGCTCGCGCGCCCGCTGCTGCCCGGGGAGCGCGTCGACCTTGACCGCGCCGACGTGACGGAGATCACGCGGCTCCCCCGGATCGGTCCCGCGTTCGCGCAACGCATCGTGGCCTGGCGCGAGCAACACGGTCCGTTTGGCGGGCTTGCGCGATTCGACAGCGTCCCGGGTGTCGGTCCGAAACTCCTCGAGTCGCTGCGTCCTTACGTGTTGTTTTCGGGTGTGCTGCCATGAATTGCATCAACCTCCCCCCACCTCCCCCAACCTCCTCAACCTCCATAACCTGCCGTTCGGGGTTGACTTCCCTTCGTCCTCCCATATGTTATGCTGTTCATTTTCAACGAGTTGCGTACGGCGACCGCAGCAGCCACCTCTGACAAGCTGGGTGAGATCCTCCTCCGCGAGGGCCTTATCACCCAGGATCAGCTCAAAAAGGCGCTCCTCGAGCAGAAGAATACGGGGATGCGCCTTGGGTACACCCTGGTGAAGCTCGGCTTCGTCGAGGAGACCGAGATCTCCAAGATGCTGGCCCGGCAGTACCGGATGCCTGCTGTCGATCTGTCCCGTTTCGAGGTCGATCCCAAGATCATCAAGCTGATCCCGCCGGACGTGGCGATAAAGCACGCCGTGCTGCCCCTGAAGCGCGAGGGGCGGACCCTGACGGTGGCGATCACCGACCCGAACAACGTCACCGCGATCGAGGACATCAAATTCATAACGCGGTGCGACGTGTTCCCCGTGATCGCGGGCGAGTACACGCTGCGCAACGCGATCGACAAGTACTACCAACAGTCCGACGCCCAGCTGCAGACGCTCCTCAAGGACATCGAGGCGGCGGAAGACCTCGAGGTCGTGGAGGACCAGACCGACGAGGACGTCAAGGCGCAGGACCTCGCCGACGATGCGCCGGTGGTCAAGCTGATCAACGGCCTGCTTACGGACGCGGTGAAGCGCGGCGCATCGGACATTCATATCGAGCCGTTCGAGCACGAAATGCGCGTGCGCTACCGGGTGGACGGCGCGCTGCAGGAAGTGATGAAGCCGCCGGTCAAGATGCGCGCGGCGCTCACCTCGCGCGTGAAGATCATGGCGCAGCTGAACATCGCGGAGCGCCGCGTGCCGCAGGACGGCCGGATCAAGCTGAAGTTCGGCGCCAAGGTGATCGACTACCGCGTGTCGACCCTCCCCGTGCTGTTCGGCGAGAAGATCGTGCTCCGAATTCTCGACAAGGGCAACCTGGCGCTCGACCTGACCAAGTTCGGGTTCGAGCCCAAGGCCGAGCAGGAGCTGATGCGGGCCATCCTGAATCCGTACGGCATGGTGCTGGTGACGGGTCCCACGGGGTCGGGCAAGACCACGACCCTATATTCGGCGCTGTCGCGCATCAACCAGATCGACGTGAACATCATGACCGCCGAGGATCCGGTCGAATACAACTTGATGGGGATCAATCAGGTCCTGGTGCGCAACGATGTGGGGATGACCTTCGCGGCGGCGTTGAAGGCATTCCTGCGGCAGGATCCCAACATCATCATGGTGGGCGAGATCCGCGACCTCGAGACCGGCTCGATCGCGATCAAGGCGGCCCTCACGGGCCACTTGGTGCTGTCCACGCTGCACACCAACGACGCGCCGTCCACGGTGACGCGCATGATTGACATGGGGATCGAGCCGTTCAACGTGGCGAGCGCCGTGAACCTCATCGTGGCGCAGCGGCTGGTGCGGCGCGTGTGTGTCGAGTGCAAGCAGGAGCACAAGTACACTGACGAGGAGCTGCATGCCTTCGGCATCCCCACGGCCGAGGCGGCGAAGCTCACGTTCTACAAGGGCGCGGGGTGCGACACCTGCAACGGCTCGGGGTACAAGGGCCGGCAAGGATTGTACGAGGTCATGGCGATGACGAGCGCCGCGCGGCGCATGGTGCTGAAAGGCGGCTCGACGGAAGAGCTCCGGGAGCAGGCGGTGAAGGACGGGATGCTCACCCTGCGCATGGATGGCATGCTCAAGGTGAAGCGCGGCATCACCACGCTGGAAGAAGTCGTGAAGGAGACGGCGGCATGACGGCTGGCGCTTCGCAAGGGCTCAATCTCCGCTCCCTGCTCGAGGAGATGATCGAGAAGGACGCTTCGGACCTGCACATCGTGGCGGGTGAGCGTCCCAAGCTTCGAGTGGACGGCGACATTGTGAACGCGGGCGTGGACGCGGTCCTCACGCCCAAGGACACCCTCTCGATCGCCTACTCGGTGCTCACCGAGAACCAGAAGAAGCGGTTCGAGACCGAGAACGAGCTCGATTTCTCGTTCGGCATCCAGAACCTCGCGCGCTTCCGCGGCAACTGCTTCAAGCAGCGCGGGTGTGTCTCGCTCGTGATCCGGCAGATCCCGTTCAACGTGCGCACCTTCGAGGAGCTGGGGCTCCCTGGGGTCGTGGCCAAGCTGGCCGAGAAGCCGCGCGGGCTCGTGCTGGTGACGGGGCCGACCGGGTCGGGCAAGAGCACCACGCTCGCGGCCATGATCGACAAGATCAACAAGGAATTGAAGGGACACATCATCACGGTGGAGGACCCGATCGAGTTCATCCACCGCCATCAGAGCTGCATCGTCAACCAGCGGGAGATCGGGACCGACACGAACAGCTTCGCGGCGGCGCTCAAGTACGCGCTGCGGCAAGACCCGGACGTGGTGCTCATCGGCGAAATGCGGGACCTCGAGACGATCGCGGCCGCCCTCACGATCGCGGAAACGGGCCACCTCGCCTTCGCGACGCTCCACACCAATTCGGCGATGGAGAGCATCAACCGCATCATCGACGTCTTCCCGTCGCACCAGCAGGCCCAGGTGCGCGCCCAGCTGTCCTTCGTGCTGGAAGGCATCATCACCCAGACGCTCCTGCAGAAGATCAAGGGTCGGGGCCGCGTGATGGCGTGCGAGATCCTGATCATGACGCCCGCGGTGCGGGCGCTGATCCGCGACGAGAAGATCGAGCAGATCCCCTCGATGATGCAGGCGGGCAAGAAGCACGGGATGCAGACCCTGAACGACGCGCTGTATCAGCTGTACGTGGGCCGCGAGGTCTCGAAGGACGAGTGCCTGCGCGTCACCTCGACGCCCAACGAGTTCCTGCGGATGATCGGCGAGCAGCCGATGGACGAGAAGGAAGTGATGTCGCCGACCGCAGCGCCACAGCAGCCCGGCGCCGGCAAGGTCGCGGCCCGCCGTTAGGCGCCCGGAAGGGAGTTAGCCATGCCGGTCTTCCAATACACCGCGCGTACGCTCAAGGGCGATCTCGTCAACGATAAGATCGATCTGCCCAGCCGGGACGACGTCATCGCCCACCTGCGGAAGAACCGCATGGTGGTGGTCCAGGTCCGAGCGGCCCCGAAAGAGTTCAAGCTCAACCTCAAGTTCGGCGGCGGCGTGCGGACGCGCGACGTCGTCGTCTTTACGCGCCAGTTCGCCACCATGATCAACGCGGGTCTGCCTCTCGTGCAGGCCCTCGACATTCTGTCGCAGCAGACGGAGAACAAGATCCTCGCCGACGTCACCCGCCAGGTGGTATACGACGTCGAGAGCGGCCAGACGCTCGCCGACGCGCTGCGCAAGCATCCGAAGGCGTTCAGCGACCTCTACGTGAACATGGTGGCGGCGGGCGAGGCGGGCGGTATTCTCGACACAATTCTCGTCCGGCTCGCCGAGTTCCTCGAGAAGAACGACGCCATCGTGCGCAAGGTGAAGGGCGCGATGATCTACCCCGGGGTCATTCTCTCGGTGGCGGTGATCGCGGTGTCGGTCCTGCTGATTTTCGTGATCCCGACGTTCCAGAACATGTTCGCGTCAGTGAACCTACAGCTGCCCCTCCCGACGCGGATCGTGATCGGCGCGAGCCACGTGCTGCGGGATTACTGGTGGGTCATCATCGGCGGGGCCGGGTTCGTGGTCTTCGCGATCAACCGCTACTACAAGACCCCGCCGGGACGGCTGCAGATCGACTCCCTGCTCCTCAAGATGCCGGTATTGGGCGACGTGCTGCGCAAGGCGGCCGTATCGCGGTTCACCCGGACGCTCGGCACCCTGATTTCGTCGGGCGTGTCCATTCTCGACGGTCTCGAGATCACGGCGCGCACCGCCGGCAACATGGTGATTCACAACGCCGTGATGGAGTCGCGTGCCTCGATCGCGGGCGGTGAAACCATCTCCGCGCCGCTCGCGAAATCGAAGGTCTTCCCCCCGATGGTGATCTCCATGATCTCGGTGGGCGAGCAGACCGGCGGCATGGACGAGATGCTCTCGAAGATCGCGGACTTCTACGACGACGAGGTCGACGCGGCTGTGAGCGCGCTGCTCTCGCTCATGGAGCCCATCATGATCGTCGTGCTCGGCGTCATCGTCGGCGGCATGGTCGTCGCCATGTACCTGCCGATCTTCGACATGGTGAACGCCGTCCAGTAGCCGTTCCCGTCTCAGGGGCCGGGGGACCGGGGGCCGGGCTGCGCCCCGCCACCGGTCCCGTCAATCGCCGATATCACGTCCTTGAGCGGAGCCTTGCGGAGCTCGGCTCCGAACGCCGGGAGAGCGGTGTCGATCAGCTCCCCGAACCGCCGCGCCGCGTCCGCCAAGCGCTGAGCCAACAGCTCGTGCACGGCGACCTGCTGCGCCGTGGGAGCGAAATCGGCGCCGTTCTCCGCAACGTCCGACTGCAGGGCCGCGAGCCGGCCGTAGAGCTGGATCGGCGAGCGGAACGCATCTTCCCGGGCCCCCGTCAGGTGGACGTCGAACAAGGCGCCCTCCACGCCGAGCGCCTTCGCGTCGAGCGAATCGGCGAGCGCGGCGATGCGCTTGGCGCTCGAGTCTCCCGCCAGCGCCGAATCCCCGCGGAGTTGCCCCGACAGGTCGCGCAGCTGCTTACGGACCCACTCGAGCCGGTTGATCATCCGCGCCGTGCTGTCCTGATCCCGTCGGATCGCCATCGCCAGGCGGGCCTGTGCCTGCACATCGCTGTCGCCGCCCGCCGTATTGGGGTCCTTCAGCACGGTGAGCGGCTGGGTGAGCGTGACCGCGGTCTTTCGTGCGGTCCCCGTGTCGGCGAGGGTGAGTTGCACCGTGTAGGTGCCCGGGGGCGCGAGCGGCCCGCGCAGCGACAGGTCCAGGTCCCATGTGACGAGCGGACGAGTGCCGTCGGGGCCGACCCGGACGAACGGCTTGCCCGGCGGCGTCGTCCGGAGCTTCGGAACCGTGGGGGCCGTGTAGCGCAGATCCCACCACACACGGTTCAACCCCGGCCGCCGCTCTCCCTCGAGGGCTCGCACGGTGTCCCCCTTCGGGCCCAGGATGAGGATCCTCGCCGGCTTCAAACGGTGCGTCGTGTCGGGCGGCACGCTCGTATCCGCTATCGCTGGCGACACGTAATACGTGACGTCGGCTCCGTACGGGACGGTGTCGGGCTCCACGGCACTGTTCGGGGCGCTCGCCACGCCCTGCTGCGGCCGGAACCGGTACGCGGGGCGGGGCGTGAACAGGAACACGGTGGACGCAAGGGTGGCGGGCTCGAGCTGCTCCAGCGGTGAGATGTCCTCGAGGATCCAAGCGCCCCGGCCGTAGGTGGCGACCACGAGGTCGCGGGCGTGGGGCTGCACCGTCAGCCAGGAAACCGGCGCGTGCGGCAGGTTGGTTTGCAGCGGGAGCCAGTGCGCTCCATCGTCGACGGTGAGGTACACACCGTTTTCGGTACCCGCATAGAGCATTCCGGCCCGGCTCGGATCCTCGCGCACGACGTGCACGAAGGATAACGGCGACCGGGGCAGGGGATCGGAGATTCGCTTCCAGCTCTTGCCGAAGTCGGTGGTCTTGTAGATGTACGGATCCAGGTCGTCGAGTTCGTGCGCATCCACGGAGAGATACGCGGTTCCCGGATTGAAACGGGACGGCTCGATGTTCGAGATCTTGCCCCAGGGCGGGAGCTTCGGAATGCCGGCGGTGACGTTGACCCACGTCGCGCCGCCGTCGCGCGTGACGTGCACCAGGCCGTCGTTCGAGCCCGCCCAGATCACGCCCGCCTGCTGCGGCGACTCGGCGATGGCGAACAGCGTGGCGCCGTCGAACGTCATGAGGTTGTCGGTCGTCACGCCGCCCGAGCTCTGTTGGTGGGTCGTGTCGTTCCGCGTGAGGTCCGGGCTGATCACCTTCCAGCTGGCGCCACCGTCGGTCGTGACGTGCACGTACTGGCTGCCCACGTACACCCGAGCGTGATCGTGCGGCGAGATCGCGATCGGGAACGTCCAGTTCCACCGATGCTTCAGGTCGGCGGGCCGCCACCCATACGCCGCCTCGGGCCACACGCGCACGTTCCGCGCGTGATCGGTCCGCGTGTCGTACACCTCGAGCCCGCCGTCGTAGCACCCCGACCAGACCGTCGTGTTGGTCACCGTATCCGGGATCGCGAACCCGCTCTCGCAGCCACCCACGTGCCCCCACTGTCCTTCCGATGCACCGCCCGACAGGCTGCGGCTCGGCATGCGGTACGAGGTGCCGTCCTGTCGGTTGCCGTACAGGTTGTACGGGACCCGCGTGTCGGTATGCACGTGATACAGCTGCGCGATCGGGAGCACGATGCGCATGAAGGTCTTGCCCCGGTTGAGCGTGATGCTCACCCCCCCGTCGTGCGCGATCATGAAGCGGTCGGGGTTCAGCGGGTCGATCCAGACGTCGTGATTGTCGCCCCCACCGTGGAAGTCAGAGCGTCCCAGCGAGCGGCCGCCGTCCTTGGAGATGCTGAAGCGGACGGACACGAAGTACAGCCGGTCTTCGTCGTCCGGCGCGACGGCGAAGCGCACATAGTACGGCGCGCGTTCGGCCATGTTGTGGTCCCGGCTCACGAGGTGCCACGTGGCTCCCCGGTCGTCGCTTCGATAGAGCGCCGGATCCTGATCTTCGATCAGCGCGTACACCGTGTTGGGGTTCGACGTGGCGACCGCGACGGCGATCTTCCCCACGGCGTGCTGCGCGTCGGGCAGCCCGTGGCCGACGAGACGCGTCCAGGTCACGCCGCCGTCGCGCGAGACCCACAGGCCGCTGCCCGGCCCACCGCTCTGGAGATGCCACGTCTTGACCTCGAATTGCCACATTCCCGCGAAGATGGTGTTGGGATCGCCCGGATCCATCGCGAGGTCGGAACACCCGGTGTTGGCGTCCACGAACAGGACTCGCGCCCAGCTCTTCCCGCCGTCGGCGGTGCGGTACACACCGCGGTCGGGGGCCGGCCCGTACGCCCGCCCCAGCGCGCATACGAGGACGATGTCCGGGTTGGCGGGATCGATCACGATGCGCGCGATCCTCCCCGTCGCATCGAGCCCCATGTGACGCCAGCTGCGGCCCCCATCCGTCGACTTGTAGACTCCGTTGCCGAGGGCCGTGGTCGAGCGGATGAAGAACGTCTCCCCGGTCCCGGCCCACAGGACGTTGCGCGCCGAAGGCGCCATCGCGAGGGCACCGATCGCCTGTACCGGCTCGCTGTCGAATACCGCCCGCCAGTGAACGCCGCCGTCCTCCGTTTTCCAGATGCCGCCGGAGGCCGCGCCCACGTAGGACACGAGCGGATTGCCGGGGTCACCCAAGACGGCGATCGCGCGATTGCCCTCGGGGCCGACGAAACGGTAGCGGAGGCGCGTCCAGAGTGTGGTATCGAGCTGTTGTGCGTCGAGGCCGGTGACGAGGAGCGCCTGCAGCGCGACGACATGACGGATTCGGATCATTGCCGAGTACGCCCTAGGGCGGAAGGACGGCTAAGAATGGCGGCCGGCTCGCCGACGCGCGAGGGGCGACCGGGGGTGGCTGGGACGCGGGTCGGCATTCTACATTCGAACCGATGAGCGTCCCCGACCCCCGCGAGACGACGCCGGCCTCCGCCGGCTCGCTGCGCCACGATTCCACGCCGATGCGCCTGTATCACGAGGCGAAGCAACAGGGCGCCTGGGATCCGCGGAGCCTCGACCTGCGGCCGGATGCGAAGGACTGGGGTCGGTTCTCGGTCGTCGAGCGGGACGTGCTGCTTCGCCTCACGGTGTTGTTCCAGGCCGCGGAGGAGAGCATGACCCGCGACCTCCTCCCACTGGTGATGGCCGTAATGCGGGAGGACCGGCTGGAGGAGCAGTGGTTCCTCACGACCTTCCTCGCCGAAGAGGCGCGCCATACCGAGTTCTTCCGTCGGGTGCTCGACGAGGTGTGCCATCAGTCGGGTGACCTGCAACGCTACCAGACGCCGAGCTTTCGGCGACTGTTCGCCGAGCAGCTGCCGGCGGCCATGCGGCGCCTGCTGGTCGATCCCACGCCAGTCGCGCAGGCGGAGGCGCTCGTGGCCTACAGCCTGGTCGGCGAGGGCGTCCTCGGCGACGCGGGCTATCATTGGTTCGACACGGCCCTCTCAGGCCGTGATCTGATGCCGGGCTTTCGCGATGGTCTCGCGCGCGCTCAGGCGGACGAAGCCAGGCACATGACCTATGGCCTGTTCCGTCTGTCTCGCCTCGTGGCGGAGGATCCCGACGTGTGGCCGGCGGTGAGCCGTCGCATGGAGGAGTTGCTGCCCCTCACGCTCGGCATCGTGAGCGAGTTCTTCGATGCCTACGATCTCATGCCGTTCGGGATCACCCTCGACGACACCGTCCAGGACGCCATGGCGCGGTTCGCCGGTCGTTGGGTTGCGCTCGAGCACGCTCGGGAGGACGGGCGGGCGCTCGCCGCTCCCCGGCCCGCGCCAGCCGTGGAGCTGACGGCGCGCGACGTGCTCGATTGGGTGGGGTCGGAGCTTCGGCCGAAGCCGGTCGAGGTGCACCGCGAGGACGGAAGCCCCGTTTTCACTTTCCGCGTCGGCCCCACTCCGGACGACGCCACGCTCCTGATCACGCAGGAAGTACTCGCGGAGCACACGGCGAACGACGTGATCGCGGTGCTCCGCGCTAATCGCGTGCCCGAGCGGTTACGGACGGGTGGCAGGACGCGGCTGACCTGCCTGGCCGCGCGCGGCAAGATCATCGTGCAACCGTCCGAATAAGACGGGCTGAGCCGTCAGGGGACGGACGGCGCGGACGGTCCCTGATCCGGATCGGCGCCCGCGAGATTCGGAAGCTCGAGCCACTGCCGCGGAAAGCGCGGGAGGAACTTCACGTGGCGGTTCACCACCGCCTGCACGCGCCGCCACCAGCATACGATCGGACCGCGCGCGTGTCCCACGCTCACCACCGCGAACGGAATCGAGTCCGCCACCACCGTGCGGAGGTCGGGCTGGCTGAGCGAGCAGAGGTCCTCCGGAGACTTCACGCCAAAGCTCGAGTCCGGCCCCGCCCACACGTGGTTGTGCCACACCGCCAGGGTGCCCGGCGCGCACGGCAGCGGCTCGACGTGATCCGCCCCCGAGCTCACGACGTCCGGCATGACGAGCTCTCGCACCTGGGCGGTATCACCCGATGTCGTCCCCTGGAGGCACAGTACGACTTCACGATCGAGGCCCGCGGCGAGCAGACTGATCCGGCGCAGGAGCGAGGGAGCGATCACCAATCGCTTGAGGGGTTGAGACGCGAGGATCGCGGAGTCGGCGGGTGTGAGGGCGGCCTGCGCGGCCACGAGCCCCGGCATCAGCAGCCCCACGACGATCTGCCAGACCCGGACCCGAAGCGCGCGCCGCATATCGTAGGATAGCGAACTCCATGCGGTGCCGCGCTCTTGCACTTTGCCACACCACTCCTAATACTTACGCCCTGCGCCCGCAGTCAACAGATCCAGCGATATCTGTAAGTAATTGAAATTACTACACCTATGAGCTCGCCGAGTCGACGATCGGGCGGCGCGGGCTTGCGAGGAGCGCGATGAGCTGGCTCGGAGGCGGCTCGCGGGGATCGGCTATACCCACTCCGCAAAGTCTCCTGCGGTCGGTGTACGTGGGGCGGCTGTGCGTGGCCGCCGCCATCTATCTGGCCGCGTCGTTCAAGTTCGCTGTCGTCACGCCCCTCGATCTTCTCATCACGTCGTTCATGCTCGTCGCAGGGGTGCTGGTCACGATCGCGTCCTACTGGCACACGCACATTCGCAACCGCTCGCCCGGCCGGACGTTCCTCTACGGGCAGGCGCTGTTCGACGTCGCTCTGATCACCGCGGTCGTGCACGTCACCGGCGGTCCGCAGAGTGATCTCACGCCGTTATACGTCCCGCTCATCGCGGTCACGGCCGTCCTGATGCCCCCGGCGAGCACGGCGCTGATCACGGCGCTCGTCGGGCTCGTCTACATCGCCGACGTGCTGTTCGGGCACAGCACGCCGATGACGGCGCAGATCGCGCTCCAGCTCCTGGTCTTTGTGGCGGTAGCCGCGGTGACCGCGTACTTCGCGAGCCGCGTGTCGGTCATGGGCGCCGAGCGGGAGGCACTTGCGGGCGAGCTGCGGCAGGCGCGGCTCGAGGCATCGGACGTACTACGCAACATCCCCACGGGAGTGGTCACGGTCGACCAGGGCGGTCACCTGCTGTACTGCAACCCCGCGGCGGAGCAGATCCTCGGCTTCAAGGAGCGTGGCTGGCGGGGCAAGCCGATCATGCCGGAATTCGCGCGGATCGCGCCGGAGTTCTGGGCCGCCATCACGGCCACTGCTCGGCGGGGAGTCCGGGCGATGCGCGTCGAAGCCACGGTGCGGCGGCCCGACCGAACGTTCACGATCGGCGTCACGACCACCACGCTCGAGGTCGAGCCGGAGGGCGAGCCGCGCGTGACCGCGATCTTCACCGACATCTCGGACTCGAAGCGCCTCGAGGAGCTGCATCTGCGCGCCGAACGGCTCGAGGCCGTCGCCGAGCTGTCGTCGAGCCTCGCCCACGAGATCAAGAACCCGCTCGCCTCGATCCGGTCGTCGGTGGAGCAGCTGGGGCGGGCAAAACGGGTCAATGCCGACGAGAAGTTCCTCACGTCGCTCATCGTGCGGGAAAGCGACCGCCTGTCGCGTCTCCTCTCTGAGTTTCTCGACTTCTCACGCGTGCGGGCCACCGAGTGCCGGCCGCTCGACCTGCGGGACGTGGCGGCGGCCGCCATCCGCCTGGTGCGCGAGCATCCTGATTGTCCGGAGGACGCAGCGATCGAGCTCAGCGGGGACGCGGCGCCGATGGAAGGAGACGAGGATCTCCTCCATCGCGTGGTCTCGAACCTCGTCCTCAACGCGGTCCAGGCCACGGGGAAGGGCGCGCACGTGGAGGTACGCGTCGGCCGACCCGCGTCGCAGGAGCTGCCCGGGGGCGCCGGCATTGAAAACCCGGTGTCGCTCGCTGTGAGCGACAACGGCCCGGGCATCCCCGAGGGCCTGCGGGCGCGCCTGTTCGAGCCGTTCGTGACGGGACGAGTCGGGGGCACGGGGCTCGGCCTCGCGATCGTGCAGCGCGCCGTGGACGCCCACCGCGGCATGGTGCTCGTCGATACCACACCCGGGAAGGGGACCACCTTCACCGTGTATCTCCCAGCCGCCCGAAGGAAAGAGGAAGCCGCATGAGCCAGCAGCCATCGATTCTGGTGGTCGACGACGAGATGGGGATCCTCGACGTGCTCCGGATCCTCCTCAAGGGCGAAGGATTCGAGGTCACCACAGCGCAAGGAGGAAAGGCGGGACTCGAGGCACTGAAGGGCAGCCCGCCCGATATCGTCCTCACCGACATCAAGATGCCCGGCGTGTCGGGTACGGAGATCCTCTCGGCCGTGCGCGAGCAGGATCCCGAAACGCCGGTGATCCTCATGACCGCGCAGGCGTCGCTCCAGAGCGCGATTCAGGCCGTGAACCAGGGGGCGTTCTATTACATCCAGAAGCCGTTCTCGAACGACGATCTGGTGGCGATCTGCCGGCGCGCCGCGGAGCAGCGCCTGCTCAAGGCCGAGAACAAGCAGCTGAAGCAGGAGATCCGGCGGCGCGAGCGGTCCGGGCTGGTGAAGCCGCTGGGCAAGTCCCGCACGTTCCTCGAGGTGCTCAAGCTCGCCGAGCAGGTGGCACCGACCGAGAGCACGGTGCTGATCCAGGGCGAGTCGGGCACCGGGAAAGAGGTGATCGCGCGCTACATCCACGAGCTGTCGGCGCGCACGGACGGCGGGTTCTTCTCGCTCAACTGCGGCGCGCTGCCGGAGAGCCTACTCGAGTCGGAGCTGTTCGGTCACGTGAAGGGATCGTTCACGGGTGCCGTGCGCGACAAGCAGGGCCTCTTCGCCGCCGCGCGCGGCGGCACGTTCTTCCTGGACGAGATCGGTGAGATGTCGCCCGCGACGCAGGTGAAGCTGCTCAGGGTGCTGCAGGAGCGGGAAGCGATCCCGGTGGGTGGTACCGAAGCCATCCCCGTGGACGTCCGCGTCGTGGCCGCAACCAACCGCGATCTCGAGGACGACATCAAGCGCGGGCGCTTCCGCACCGACCTGTACTACCGGCTCAACGTCATCGCCATTCACCTTCCGCCGCTGCGCGATCGTCGCGACGACATCCAGATCCTGTGGGAGGAGTTCCTCGGCCGGATCGCCAAGGAGCGCGGTGAACCCGTCAAGACTCTGACGGAAGACGCGAAGAGCTCGCTGCTGGCGTACGACTGGCCCGGTAACGTGCGCGAGCTGGAAAACGCCCTCGAGCGGGCCGTGGTGCTGTCGAAGAGCACCAGCATCGATCTCTCGGCGCTCCCGGACAAGCTGACGGAGCCGCGCGCCGAGCCGCTCGTGGCGGAGCGGGCGCACCCCAATCCCACCCTCGATGTCATCGAACGCGCCTACATCACCTGGGTGCTGCAGAGCGAGGGCGGGAACAAGACCCGGGCGGCCGAGGTGCTCGGGATCGATCCCTCCACCCTCTATCGAAAGCTCAGCCGCTACGAGGGCGATGCGACCAGCTGAGGTGGCGTCCTCCCCCTCCCCTCCGCCGGTCGATCACCTCGGGGCCGCGACCCTTGAGCGGATGGCCGCGGCCCCGCGCTACAACCGCTGGATGTTCGAGCGGCTGCGCCCCTGGGTAGGGCGGCGCGTGCTCGAGGTCGGCGCCGGGATCGGCAACATGTCTGCGTTCCTCGTGGATCGAGAGCGGGCCGTCCTCACGGACGCCGAGCCTCATTATCTCGCTCGACTGCGCGAGTCGTTCGGCGATCGACCCAATGTTCGAGTCGTTGAGCTACGGCTGCCAGCGTTCGATCCCCACCTCGTCGCCGAACGCGTGGACACGGTGTTCTGTCTCAATGTGCTTGAGCACATCGAGGAGGATGGGGCGTCGCTCACCGCCATGCGCCAGCTGCTCGGGCCAGGCGGGCGGCTCGTCCTCCTCGTGCCCGCCCTGCGGCCGCTGTACGGCACGCTCGATCGGGCGCTAGGACATTTCCGCCGCTACTCGCGCGGGGAGGTCGTGGGCAAGCTCGAGGCGGCCGGGTTCCGGGTCGGTCACGTCGAGTACTTCAATCTCGGGGGAGTGCTGGGTTGGTGGCTCGCGAGCCGCGTGCTGCGTCGGCCGATGATCTCGGCGGCGGCGCTCCGTTACTACGAGGCCTTCGTGCCGCTGTTCCGGCTGGAGCGCTGGCTCCCCTGGCGCGTGGGACAGTCGTTGATCGCGATCGGCGAAGTCCCCGCGTGACCGACGATCTCCTGCTGTCGGTGATCGTGCCGGCGTACAATGAAGTGACGACCATCGAGGCCGTGCTCCGCCGGCTGCGACAGGTCCCGCTGCGGCTCGAAGTGGTCGCCGTGGACGATGCGTCGACCGATGGAACGGGTGCTCTGCTCGACCGTCTCGCGAGGGAGAAGCTCGTGGATCGGGTCATTCACCATCCCGCGAACCGAGGCAAAGGAGCCGCACTGCGGAGCGGGTTCGCCGCCGCGACCGGAGCCGTGATCGTCCCCCAGGACGCCGACCTCGAGTACGATCCGATGGACCTGCCTCGCCTGATCGGCCCGATCACGGAGGGCCGGGCGGACGCGGTATACGGCTCCCGCTTCCAGGGTGGCCCGCATCGCGTGTTGTTCTTCTGGCACGCCGTCGGCAACAACTTCCTCACGCTCGTCTCCAACATGTTCACGAACCTGAACCTCACCGACATGGAGACGTGCTACAAGCTGGTGCGGGCGGAGGTCTTGAAGCGGCTCCCGCTGACCGCCGAGCGATTCGGGATCGAGGTCGAGCTGACTGCGCGGCTCGCCCAAGCGGGCGCGCGCATCTGGGAGCTTCCCATCTCGTATAGCGGCCGGACGTACGCCGAGGGGAAAAAGATCACGTGGCGGGACGGACTGGCGGCCCTGTTTCACATCCTGCGATACAATCTGTTCCGGCAACGGCGCAAGGTGTGAACACCAGGCGCCTGTACGCCGTCGTCGGGGCGTGCGCCATCGTGTTCTACCTCGGCGCACTCTGGAATCACTTTGCACTCGACGACAACCAGATCATCGCGTTCAACGCCCTGGTCCACGACATCAGCGGCATGTGGCGTGCGTTCGCCTCGGCTTACTGGCCGCCGGACGTAGGCGGCGGGCTGTATCGGCCCTTGCCGATCGCCTCGTACACGCTGGACTGGGCGCTGAGCGGCGGGTCGGCCTGGTGGTTCCACGCCGTGAACCTCGCCTGGCACGTGGGCGCGAGCGTGGCCGTGGCCTACCTGGCGAGGCATCTGAGCAGTGATCGTGCCGCCTGGACGGCTGGTCTTCTGTTCGCGGTCCACCCGGTGCACGTCGAAGCGGTGGCGAATGTCGTCGGGCGGGCGGAGCTCATGGCGGCGCTATTCGTCGTTCTGGCGGTTTATGCGGCGCTGGCGCGGGATCACCTCTGGTGGAGCCTGGCCGCGCTCGCGTGCGGAGTGTTGAGCAAGGAGAACGCGATCGTGGTTCCGGCGCTCATCGTCTGGGCGTGGGTGCTGGGTTTAGCGCGCCCCTCGCGGGAGCGGATGCTCGCGTACGCGGCGTCGTGGCTCGTGTTCGGCGTCGCGTATTTCGCATTTCGCATCGCGGTGCTGCAGCAGGGTGTGGCAAACACTCCCGCGCCGGTATTCTTCGGCGCCTCTCCGATCGACGTTCGGCTCACGGCGATCGCGACACTCGCGGACGTGGCTCGCCTGCTCGTGTTCCCCCTCAAGCTGCGCATCGACTATTCGCCCGCGGAGCGAAGTCTCATCACGTCGCCGCTCGATCTTTCGTTCATGCTCGGATTGCTTTGTCTCACCGCCTGGGCGGCGCTCCTCTGGCTTTGCTGGCGGCGCGGGCGCCGAGTCGAAGCGTTTGGCCTGGGCTGGATCGGAATCTCCTTCTTGCCGGTCTCGAACCTCCTCGCGGTAGGCAGCATCCTGATCGGCGAGCGGAACCTGTACCTGCCATCCGTCGGACTCGCCCTTGCAGTGGGAGCCTGGCTGCAGGCGCTCGAGCCCCCCCCCCGATTGGCGGCGGTGCTCGGTGTGCTGGTCTTTGCGGGTGGAGCGCGCACGGCGTTGCGCGTGCCCGTGTGGAAGGACTCGCGCGAGGTCACGATCAGCGAGCTCGAAGACTCCCCCAACTCGTTTCTGGCACATGGGCACGTGGCAATGTTCTTGCTGACCGCCCATCAGCCGGCCAAGGCGCTCGACGAGTTTCGGACGTCGACCAGCCTCTTCGACGTGAAATTGCCCTGGCTTTACGTCACCGGCGCGGAGGCTGCCTGGGCCACAGGACAACCTGCCCTGGCCGACTCGATCCTTACGCAACTCGAAGTCGTCTGTCGTCCCTGCGATTTCTTCTACCGGTACGAGGCCTCGATCGCTCGGGCACGCGGATACCCGGGTGCGGCCGATTCATTCCTGGCTCGCAGCAGGAGGAGCCGGGGCCGATGAACTCCAAGCGCGTCTATCAGATCGTCGCCTTGTGCTCTCTGGTGGTCTACATCGGCGCGCTCTGGAATCGGTTCGCCGTCGACGACCTGCCGATCATCGTGCAGAACCCGTTGGTCATCCACCCGTCGGGTATCTGGCGCGCGTTCGCCGTTCCCTACTGGCCTCCGGACCTGGGTGGCCACATGTACCGGCCGCTCGTGATCGCGAGCTTCGCCCTCGACTATCTGATCGACGGGAAACCCTGGTTCCACTTGGTGAACCTGCTGTGGCATGCGGCCGTCGCGGTCGCCGTCGCCGCGCTCACCAGGCGCTGGTCCGACGACACGACCGCGCTGGTCGCGGGCCTCTTGTTCGCGGTCCACCCGGTCCACGTCGAGGCGGTTGCCAGCGTCGTGGGGCGGGCGGAACTCATGGCGGCGCTGTTCACCGTGCTCGCGGTCTACGCGGCCCTCGTCAGGGAGAGCGTCGGATGGTGCGCCGCGGCGCTCGCACTCGGCATGCTCTCCAAAGAAAACGCCGCCGTCGCCCCTGGGTTGATCGTCTGGGGCTGGATGCTTGGGTTCGCGCGACCAGACCGGCGGCGGATCGCGACCTTTGCGGGAACGTGGGTCGGGGTCCTCGCGCTGTACGCGGTCGTTCGCGCCGTGGTGCGCCATCCGTACCAGGGATTCGAGAGCATCGCGCCGATGTTCGTCGGCGAAACAGGCCTGACGGTACGGATCACGGGTGTCAGTGCCCTGGCGGACGTCGCGCGGCTGCTCGTATTCCCGCTGACCTTGCGGGTCGACTACTCTCCGTCCGAGCGGACCGCCGTGACGTCCTTCGCCGACCCGCGTTTCCTGGCCGGAATGCTCTGCGCCCTGCTGTGGGGCCTGCTGCTCATGCTCGCCTGGAAACGCGGGCGCAAGCTCGAGGCGTTCGGCCTTGGCTGGATCGGGATCGCCTTTCTTCCGGTCGCCAATTTGGTGTTCCCCGCGGGATTCTACCTGGCCGAGCGCACGCTCTATCTACCGTCGGCGGGGCTCGTGATCGCGGTGGCCGCCTGGCTCGGACGGCTCCCGCGTCACGTGCTCCGACCCGCGGTCGCGGCCGTCGTCGTGGCAGCCGCCATCCGAACCGCGTTCCGCGTCCCGGTCTGGTACAACGACGCGAAGATCACTGACAGCATCATTGCCGATTCGCCTCGATCTTACGTCGGGCAAAAGCGGTTGATCGCGTTGTATCTCGACAACCGGATGCCGAAGGAGGCCGCCGTGGCGGCGCGTGTCGCGGCATCGCTGTACGATCGCGATGCGACGATCTACGTGACGGGGTCCATCGCGGCGTTCGCCGCCGGGGAGCCGAAGGGAGCCGACTCCTTGCTCGCCGGCCTCGAGCGGCTGTGTCATGGAGGATGCGCCGGCTACTATCGGCACGAGGCCGAGGTCGCGCGCACGCATGGTTACCCGGAGGCAGCAGACTCGCTCATGGCACGCGCCGCGCATCTCCGGGGTGCCAACGTCCAACGGTAAACGAGCGTGGCGGTCGGCCAGAAGAATCGCAAAAGTCCCGACTCTCAGGGCTAGGGCAGCCCCTGATCTGCCATATCCAAGTTGTTGTGAATACGTCTCTTGACTGTTCAAGGGGTCAGGGGCATAGTGCTTGCCGCCAACCGGCCGGGGCACTTCGACTAGCAGGGTGTCTGCCGTCAGCTGAAAGACTCCAACGGGGGCGATTTCATGATGAACCGCAAGGGTTTTACGCTCATTGAGCTCTTGATCGTGGTGGTGATCATCGGCATTCTGGCCGCCATCGCGATCCCGAAGTTCGCCAACACCAAGGCGAAGGCGTACATCGCCTCGATGAAGTCGGACCTTCGGAACCTGGTGACCGCTGAGGAAGCGTTCTTCGCCGACTCGGTCAAGTACAGCGCCACCACGTCGTGCACCACCCCGCCCACTGCGGGCACCGTGAACTTCTGCGTGACGACCGGCAATCGGTTGGCCGGTCCGACGGTGAACGGTGGTGGTTGGAGCGCGACGATCACGAACGTCAACCTCACCAACCCCTTGGTGACCTGCGCGATTTTCGTGAACACCGGTGTCGTTGCGCCGGCGGTTACGGAAGGCGCGCCCGCCTGCCAGTAAGCGGGGGCGGTGTAGTGACTACGCGAGCGGCGGGGACTTCCCCGCCGCTCGTTGCATTTTGAGGCCCTCCGAAAGACCATTGCGGTCAGCCCTGGCGGCTTGCAAAAGACCCGACTCAGACACTTGAACGAGGGTTCAGGTCAGGCCGCCGCTTTGGCACTTAAGCAACTGCGAATACAGTCGTTATGCGCAAAACTGTCAATCCAGGCACAGGGATTGCCTCAACTCTCCGGGGGACAACTCGCTTCTGGAATGTTGCAGGCTGGGTAGAGGGACTCCAACGGGAGACAACGTCAGATGAACCGCAAGGGTTTTACGCTCATTGAGCTCTTGATCGTGGTGGTGATCATCGGCATTCTGGCCGCCATCGCGATCCCGAAGTTCGCCAACACCAAGGCGAAGGCATATATCGCCTCGATGAAGTCGGATCTTCGGAACCTGGTGACCGCCGAGGAAGCGTTCTTCGCCGACTCGGTCAAGTACAGCACCACCACTTCGTGCACCACCCCGCCTACCGCGGGCACCGTGAACTTCTGCGTCACGGTCGGTAACGTTCTTGCTGGTCCGACCGTGAACGGTGGTGGTTGGAGCGCGACGATCACGAACAACAACCTCACCAACCCCTTGGTGACCTGCGCGATTTTCGTGAACACGAACGCAGTGGCGCCGGCGACTACGGAAGGCGCGCCCGCCTGCCAGTAAGCGGCGGCGGTGTAGTGACTACGCGAGCGGCGGGGACTTCCCCGCCGCTTCGTTTTTCTGCCTATTCCAGCGCCATGCCGGCCAAGCCCGCGCTCCGGACCGAGTTACTCTTCTACTTGTCGTTCCTCGCCGCCGCAGCGTTGCTCGTGGGCGTGTTGACCATCCTCGTCGCCGGCGTGTTCGCCCCGGATCGGACCTACATCCTCGTCATGCTGTTGGTCGCGCTCGAGGTAACGGTGTTTGTCGTGTTCGGCCGGCACCTGATCAACCGGCTCGTGCTGTTTCCTCTCGAACGTGTGGTCGCGACCGCCGATGCCGTGGCGGATGGGGATCTTGCCCGGCGGGCGCCCGATGCCGAAACGCGCGATTTCGCGACCCTGGCCGAACGACTCAATCGGATGACGGACCATTTGCTCGACGCGCAAAGCCAGCTGATACGGTCCGAAAAGCTCGCGAGTGTCGGCCGGCTGGCCGCCGGCATCGCTCACGAAGTCGGGAACCCGCTCGGCGCTATCGGGACCTACGTGGAGGTCATGCGGCGTCGCGGGGCGGACCCCGAGGTCGTCGCCGGCGTCACGCGCGAGCTCGAGCGCCTCGACCGCATCGTGCGGGGGCTGCTCGACTACGCGCGCCCCGGGGATGAAGCCCTGGCACCGGTCGATCCCGGCGCCGTGATGCGAGGGGCCTACGGCCTCCTCGACGCCCAGGGGGCCCTGAAGCCCGTGCGCCCGACCCTCGAGGTAGCCGAGGATGGCCCCCCTCTCCGAATCCTCGGGCGGGCGCACCTGCTCGAGCAGGCGATCGTCAACTTGGTACTGAACGCCGTGGACGCCGCCCCGGGCGGCGTCGTGATCCTGGGCGCGCGGGGCTGGAGTTACGAGACCCGCGGCGCCCCGCCTAGGCGTGACAGTGACCCCGGTCAATTGGCGTTCCCGCGCCGGACCGAACGCCGCCCGGTGCGGAGTGAGTTCTCCCCGGGGCAGCCGGGAGCGCTGCTCTACGTCGCGGACTCGGGGCCCGGCGTGCCACCCGAAGACCGCGAGAAAATCTTCGAGCCGTTCTACACGACCAAGGAGCCTGGCCGGGGGACGGGATTGGGGCTGGCGATCGTCGCCCGTGCGGTAGACGACATGGGAGGCGTGGTGTGGGTGGACACGGCGCGAGAGGGTGGCGCGGCTTTCAAGATGTTCTTCCCGGCGCTATGACTCGCGTCCTCGTCGTCGACGACGAGCCTGGACTGCGTCAGTCGCTCGGTCTCCTGCTGGCCGACGCCGGCTACGACGTTACCGCCGAGGGAAACGGCGCCAAGGCGCTCGAGCGAGCGTTGGCGGAGTCGTTCGACCTCGTGCTCTGCGACGTGCGCATGCCGGAGATGGACGGGATCGCATTCCTGCGCGCCTACAAGGGGCGTGGCGGCAACGCCCTCGTCGTCATGATGAGCGCGTACGGCGGCGAAGAGGCCGCGCTCGCCGCAATGAAGGAGGGCGCGTACGACTACATCCCGAAGCCGTTCCGTCCAGACGAGGTGATCCTCACACTCCGCAAGGCGGAGGAGCGGGAACGACTCGGCAACACCATCGCGACACTAAGGGCACAGCTCGACACGCGACCTGGCGCGCGGGCGCTCGTGGTGGAAAGCCCGGCCATGCGCCAGGCGCTCGAAATCGTGGCGCGCGTGGCGGCGCATCCGACCACAGTGCTCATCACCGGAGACCGGGGCACCGGGAAGGAGATGATCGCCCAGGCGATTCATCGGGCGAGCCCCCGGGCCGGCGGACCGTTCGTGGCGGTGAATTGCGCCGCGATTCCCGACACGCTGCTCGAGTCGGAGCTGTTCGGGTACGTGAAGGGGGCCTTCACGGGCGCCCAAGCGGACCGTCCCGGATTGTTCGAGCAGGCGGAGGGTGGCACACTCCTGCTCGACGAGATCGGGGAGTTGCCCCTTCCGCTTCAGGCGAAACTGTTACGCGTGCTGCAAGAGAACGAGATCCGGCGAGTGGGCGACCAGAAGACGAGGCGCGTGAACGTCCGATTGCTCGCCGCCACCGCGCGGGACCTAGCCGCAGACGCGGCGGCAGGGCGGTTCCGGCATGACTTGTTCGATCGGCTGAACGTCGTCGCGATTCCTCTCCCGCCCCTCTCCGAGCGGCGGGAGGACATCGCCCCGCTGGCTCGACACTTCGCCGCGCTGCTCGCGCGTCGATTGGGTCGTCGCCTCGAGCTGAGTGACACGGCGATCGCTTGGCTGCGGGAGCAGGCCTGGCCCGGAAACGTGCGGGCGCTCGAGCATTCGATCGAGCGGGCGGCGGTGCTGTCGGACAAGGAGATCCTTGAGCCGGTCGACTTTGGGAAGGGACCTCTCCCTCCTCCCTTCTCCCCCGGGGAGAGGGGAGAAGGGAGAGGTACGCTCCGAGAAGTGGTCGAGCGCGCGGAGCGCGGCGCGATCTCCGATGCATTGCGGGCGGCGGGCGGCAACCGCCGCGAGGCCGCGAAGCGCCTCGGCGTGAGCTTGCGAACCCTGTTTTACAAGATGGACCGGTACGGCCTCGAATAGTGCAACAATCTGCACGAATGCAGCAATTTGCAGTACTCTTTCGAAGCAACCAGTAATCATAAGTAATTATTCTACAATAAGTTACGTCACGGCATAACATGTGATATGTGTTGCTGGCGAACGGGAGGAGACTGTCATGCGGCGTTCTGGCTTCACCACGATCGAGATGGTGATTTGCGTGATCCTGATTGGGATCATCGCGTCTATCGGCTTCCCCAAGATTCGCAACGCGCTCGACAAGTCCAACGTCCGCTCCAGCCGGGATGCGCTCGGCACCGAAGCGGCGATCGCGCGCTCGGCCGCGATCCAGCGGGGCTGTCGCGGTGTGCTCCACTTCACGTCGGGGGCTACGGCGACGGTGTGGGTCACGACCGCATGTCCCGCGAAGGTGGACACCATAGCGGGCGTGGAGAAGCTGAGCACGCGGTTCAACGTCACGCTCACCGCCACGCGCGACTCGGTGCAGTACGATCCGCGCGGCCTCAGCATGGACAACGCCGTGACGGTCGTTCGCATCACGGGCGCCGCGGGAAACAAGGACTCAGTCATGATCAACACGATCGGCAAGGTGGTGCGGCAATGAAACGCGAACAGGGTTTCACGATCGTCGAGGTGATCATCGCGATCCTGGTCCTCACCGTCGGGATTCTCGGACTCGTGACGTCGGCTGCATTGGTGACGCGCATGATCGGGCGCGGTCAACGTTCCGCCGTTGCGGCGCAGTACTCGCAGATGCGCCTCGAGCAGCTACGGGCGAGCGGCTGTAAGACGCAAGCGGGCGGCAACGAGGTGTGGTGGCGCGGTGGGGTGCCGATCGACTCCGTCACCTGGCGCTTCAACAACATGGCGGCCAAGCATTGGCAAGTCGTGGTGCGGAGCAAATATCAAACGGCGCTTGGGAAGTGGCGTACCGACAGTACGGAGACGGAGATCTCATGTCTCTTCTAGGACGTAGAGGGTACTCGATCATCGAGCTCCTCATCGCGCTCGTGCTTCTGAGCATGGTGTCGGCCGCCATCTACAAGGTGCTGGTGAACAATCAGCGCTTGTACCTGGCGCAGACGCAGACCATCGACCTGAACCAGAACATGCGCGCGGCCGTCGCGATCCTGCCCGCCGAGTTCCGGGAGCTCGATGCGGCGGACGGCGATATCCAGGCCATGACGGCAACGTCCATCACCATCCGCGCGATGCGACAGCTGGCCTTCGTGTGCCTGACGCCGCCGTTGGGCGGCGGGATCGGCCAGCTCACGCTCACCGTCCGCAAGGCGCCGATGTACGGCACTCGACAGACGTTCAACGTGAACGATTCCCTGCTCATCTACTGGGAGGGTAACCCCCTGACGCGGGCGGACGACCAGTGGCTGCTCGGGCAGATCAAGACGGTCGTGCCCGGACCCGTGTGCACCCAGGACACGCTCGCGGCCGTCAACCAAGGCTACACGCTCACGTTGCAGCCCCAGTGGATCAACAACCCGGCGCTCAACGTCGCGAACGCGATCACTCGGGGCGCGCCGGTGCGCGGCTTCGACAACGTCACCTACAGCGTCTACCAGAGCCCCACGGACAACACCTGGTATCTGGGCCAGACCAATAACAGCGCGGGCGGCGGCATTCAGCCGATCATCGGTCCGTTGATTGGCGCCAATGGAGTGACGTTCAGCTACTACGACAGTGTCGGCACGGTTACGGGCGCGCCAACGTCGGTTGCGCAGATCCAGATCCTGTTGCGTGCACGGACGGTGTCGCCGATTCGGGATGCGAGTGGTGTGCAGGCATTCAAGGTGGACAGCATCGTGACGCGCGTGGCGCTGCGGAACAACCCGCGGTGCGGCACGGGCTCGATGCCTCCCATTCCGTGCAGCTGACGGGTGCATACGTGAACCTCAAGGAGCGGTCTATGAAGCAGGTCTTGAAGAACGAGCGCGGCATGGCGCTCGCCCTCGCGATCGTCGCCCTGGTGGTTGTGGGCGCGCTGATCGCCGGTGCGTTCTTCTCCGGCACCCAGGAGCAGCGGGTGGCGGAGAACGTCCGCCGCGTGCAGGCGTCGTTCGGCGTAGCCGAGCAGGGTGTGTACGACATCATCCGCGTCTGGCCGAACAGCACGCAGGTGTACAACGGGATGTACCCGTACCCTGCGGGCGGGGCTGCCACGAGCCAGAGGGCCATCCCGATGCGGACCGCTGCGAGCAAGACCGGGAGCTATAATGGCACGCTCTACAAGTTCAATGATGTGAATTATCTGATCGATATGAGCGCGCAGGACACGATGAGCCTCGCCGGACGTATCCGTGGGGGCGGCGCAAGCCAGCGGGTTGGCCTGCTGGCCAGAATTCGGCCTCTTCAGATCAACGCTCAAGCGTCCCTCACGGCGGGCGGCGGGCTCGTCGCTGCCGGCAACGCGAGCATCGACGGGAATGACCACCAGCCCACCGGTTGGGCGGGCTGCCCTCCGCTCGATTCGGCGAAAGCGGGAATTCGCATCGAAGACTCGGCGTCGGTTTCGGCCAGCGGGCACCCGACTATTCTCGGAAACCCGCCGGTCCTGAAGGATCCCACCCTCACGGACAGCTCGTTTTCCCACTACGGGGACGTCACGTATACGCAGATGACGTCGATGGCTACTATCACCCTGCCGGCCCAGAATTTCGCGAACTCGATTGGTCCGGTAGTCACTAATGGTGCATGCGATATCAGTGTGCTGACGAACTGGGGGAGCCCCACCACGCCCACGGGGCCGTGCGGTAACTTTTTCCCCATCATCCACATCTCGGGGGACGGTGCGGTCATCAACGGGGTGGAGGGTCAAGGCATCCTGCTGGTGGACGGCTCGTTGTCGATCCAAGGCGGGTTCCAATTCTTCGGGATCGTCATCATCAAAGGCTCGCTCAAGACGGCCGGTAGCGGCGGTACGCCCGCGCACTTCTGGGGCACCGTCGAGACGCAGGATACGGTGGCGTTCACCGACACGACAACGAACATCAGCGGCAGCGCCAACCTCTTGTACTCTAAGTGCGCTATTCTCAAGGCGTTAAACGCCACTGGGTTCGGTACGATGATGCGGTCGCGGGGGTGGGTCCAGCTCTACTAAAGTGGTCTAACTATAGGCTACCAAAGTAGTTGTTGGTTCGGCCTCAAGTAGGTTCGAGGCTTGACAGGATAAGGGGCGGGGCTTACTGTAGTTTGCCCTCGCCCCATCTTGTCTTTAACCCCTTAGGCAATATGGCCCTGTTCGGGTTGCTGGGCGGCAAAAAAACGTCGGTCGGCTTGGATATCGGCTCCGGGATCATCAAGCTGGCGGTGATCGACCATTCCGGCAGCGAAGCCGAGCTCGTCAAGGTAGCCACGACCGAGGTCGCCGCCGACGCCATCGTCGAGGGCGAAGTCATGGACCCCGGCATCGTCTCCGAGGCGATCCGGGGCCTCTTTTCCGCCGCGGGGGTCAAGCAAAAGTCCGTCGTCACGGCCGTCGGTGGGCGCGACGTGATCGTCAAGAAGATCCAAATGGATCGCATGAAGGAAGCCGACGCGCGGGAGGTGATCCGCTGGGAGGCCGAGCAGCACGTGCCGTTCGACATGGCCAACGTGGAGCTCGACTTCCAGATCCTCGATCCCGACGCCGAGGGGCTCCAGATGAACGTCCTCCTCGTCGCGGCCAAGCGCGAGCTGGTGGAGGGCCGCACCCTCCTCCTGGGCGAGGCGGGCCTCGAGCCGGCAATCATCGACGTCGACGCGTTCGCCATCCACAACGCCTTCGAGCTGAACCACCCCGACGCCATGCAGGGCGTCGTGGGCCTGGTCAACATCGGCCACGAAGTGACCAACGTGAACATCCTGGAGGACGGCGTGCCGGTGCTGACGCGCGACCTCTCGGTGGGCACGCGGCGCTTCCGGGAAGACCTGCAGCGCGAGAAGGGCCTCTCGGCCGAAGACTCAGAACGAGTGATCCAAGGACAGACCCAGAGCGGCGACCTGGCGCCGTATGTCGATGCGCGCGGTGAGGAGATCTCGGTGGGCGTGGAGCGAGCAGCGGCGTTTCTCGCGACCGCTTCGCGCTCGGCCGGTGGGCTGGGCCGCGTATACACGATCGGCGGCGGGGCGCGGATCCCGGGCCTGAACGAGGCCCTGTCGAGCCGGCTGCGGGTGCCGGTGGAGCTCGCGAGTCCGGTGCAGCGCCTGAAGGTGCGCGATTCGGTGTTCGAGTCCGTGGCCGTCGACGAGGTGGCACCCCTGCTCATGCTGTCGGTGGGCCTGGCGCTGAGGCGCGCCGCATGATTGAAATAAATCTTCTCCCGGGCAAGAAGAAGAAGGCGGCGACCGGCGCGGGCTTCAAGCTCGCGCTGCCCGATTTCCAGGGCCTGATCGCCACCATCAAGAACCCGTGGCTCTTCGTCGTCAGCGCCGCGGCGATCATCGTCATCGGCGGGGGGCTCTTCGCCTTCATCGCGTACAGCACCCGCCTGCGCATCCTTAACTCGAAGCTCGCGGACGTGCAGGCCGAGAAGCGGCGGTTCGACGCGGTGATCGCGCAGAAGCGCCAATCGGAGAAGATCCGGGATTCGCTCGTCGCGGAGATCAACGTCATCCGCGGCATCGACGCCGACCGGTACGTGTGGCCGCACGTGCTCGACCAGATCACGAAGGCGCTCCCGCCCTACACCTGGCTCACCGGCATCTCGGTGGCGGGCGGCAACAACCTCGCTCCCGGAACGCCCGGGGCCATTGCGGCACCGGGAGGTGTCGATTCGACCGGTGTGCCGCAGGTGCGCGTCTGGATCACCGGCAGCACCGTCGACATCCAGGCGTACACCACGTTCCTGCGGCAGCTGGCGGCGTCGCCCTGGCTGACGGATGTGATGCCCGCGACGACGTCCACCGTGGTCGAGGCGGACCGTCCCGTGACCGCCTTCAACGTCGCCGTGCGCTACCGCGTCGCGGACTCGGTCTACATCCGCACCGTCCCCCTCACCCAGTCGGCGAGGTAGCGCCATGGCTCTGATCCCCCAGGACAAGCAGAGCCAGGTCTTCCTCCTGCTCACAGTCGCGCTCGCCGGTGTCGGCTGGGCGTTCTGGGACTACTGGATGAAGCCGACGGGCGAGCAGATCTCCGCGACCCGCACCACGATCGACAGCCTGCAGCAGGTGATCGACCGGGCGAAGTCCGATCTTGCGAGCGGCACGGTCGAGGACCTGCGTCGCAAGGTCGAGCAGTATACCGCGCTCCTCGCCGTGATGCGGCGGCTCGTGCCCGACAAGAACGAGGTCCCCGCGCTCATCGACGACATCTCGACCAAGGCCAAGGTGCGCGGCGTGACCATCGGCCGGATCGAGCCCCAGGCGGTCGAGCCCGGGCCGCCGTTCGATACGTACCGGTACCGGCTCGAGATCATCGGCCATTTCGACCAGCTCGGCGAGTTCATGTCCGACATTGCGAGCCTGCAGCGCATCATCGTCCCGCAGGACGTCAACCTCAAGGCGGCGAATTCGCAGGCGCAGAAGCTCATCGGTGACACGACCGGCGCGCTGCTCGAGGCGCAGTTCATGATCCGGACGTACGTGAAGGCGGCCGCGCCACCCCCGGGCCCGGCCGGGAAGAAGGGGGCAAGGCCCGCCGGAGCGACGCAGTGAGCGCGAGGCTCGCGGTGTGCGTGGCGGCGTTGGTCGCCACGGGCTCACTCGCCGCCCAGGCGAAGCCAAAGCCCGCGCCGGCGACCCGGCCCCCCGCGCCGCCCGCAGCCCCCACGCGGGCCGCGGCCGCGGCGGTGCGTCCTGACAGCGCCAAGGCCGACACGGCGCGAAAGCCGGACAGCACGGGGACGCCCGCGCTCGTGCGCGAGGTGTTTTCCTATGAGGGCGGCGGCCGCGATCCGTTCCTGTCCCTGCTCCGGTCGGGAGACATCCGCCCGCTGCTTTCGGATTTGCGGTTGGTCGGCATCTACTACGATGGCCGGTATCCGGCGCGGAGCGTGGCGGTGCTGCGCGACGTGACGAACAGCAAGATCTATCGGGTGAAGCCGGGCGAGATCATCGGGCGCCTCAAGACGACGACGATCCGGCCGCGCGAAATCGTGTTTACGGTGCAGGAGTTCGGCTTCGAGCGGCAGGAAAGCCTGCAGCTCGCCAAGCAGGAGGTAACGCCATGAAGCGCATCGCAGCCCTCGCCGCGTGCCTGGTGGTCGCGGCGGCAACCCCTCCCCGAGCCCTTGCGGGGGGTGGAGGCGGCGCAGGGCGGGACGGCGAGGTGAAGGCGGTCAGCGTGCTCCCCGCGGACAAGAGCGTGGAGGTCGTGATCGATCTCCAGGGTGCGGTGGACGTGCAGGACTTCACGCTAGCCAACCCGGCCCGGCTGGTCGTCGACCTCCAGGGCGCGCGCCTCGTGGCGCCCGCCGTGCTGTACGACGGGTTGAATCGCGGCGGGATCAAGAACATCCGGTACGCGCAGTTCCGCCCCGGCGTGGTACGCGTCGTGATCGACGTGGACGTCCTGACGGGCTACCGCATCGAGCGGAAGGACGGTCAGGTGCGGGTGCGGATCGTCTCGGAGCGGACGGGCTTCGCGGCGTGGTCGAGCCAGTCGGCCGCGAGCGCGCCTCCCCCGGTCGCAGTACAGCCGGCGTCGAGCCGCGGTGGTCAAGCGGCGCGTGTGGCCGCGCCGGCGCAAAGCGCGGACGAGATCACCATCGACGAGTTTCTCGCCGAGCACGCCAAGGAGAGCATGCAGTCCCAAGCGGCGCGCATCACGGTCACCTGGGACAATTCGGACCTGCGCGAGGTGGTCGCGGGCTTTGCGGCGTTCAGCGGCCGCACGATCATCCTCTCGAAGGACATCAAGGGCAGCGTCAGCGCCGAGATCAAGAACCAACCGTGGGACCTGGCGTTCGCCGCGGTGCTCGAATCGCAGGGGCTTACCGTCAACGTGCTGGACGGTGGGATCTACCAGGTGATCGACAAAAGGGACCTGGCGCGCGCCGATTCGACGGTGCCGGTGGAAACGCGGCTCGTCCGCGTGAACTACGCCAGGGCGTCAGCGCTGGTCCCGTCCGTGCAGTCCATCCTCACGAAGCGCGGTGCGGTGGTCGCCGATTCCACGAGCAACGCGCTCGTCATCACCGAGATCTCGAGTCGGATCACCCGGGTCGAGGACTTCGTCAAGGGACTGGACATCCGTACCCCGCAGGTGTCGATCCAGGCGAAGATCATCTTCGTGGATCGGACAGATGTCGAAGAGCTTGGTCTGAAGTACGACCTCGGCTCGCAGACGCAGTTCTTCAACCAGCTCATCCAGCGGCCCGACCCGCGCACTGCGAAGGCCGTGGACACGAACGGCGACGGCATTCCGGATGCGTTCGTGCCGCAGTCGAACTTCTTGCCCACCGACGTGATCGTCGATCTCGGGGGCAACTCGTTGTCCGCACTCGGCAACGCGAACCAGGAGATCGTCAACCCGGCGCTCGATCTGATCTTCTCGACCGCCGTCGGGAACTTCAACCTGACGACGTTCCTGCAGGCGTTGCAGCGCGTCGAGCTCGCCGATCTTCAGGCCGAACCCACGATCACCACGCTCGACAATCGCCCGGCCGAGATTCTGGTCGGCGACCGCGTTCCGATCCGCGTGATCGACGTCAGCTCGCAGACCGCCGGCACAACCGGCCCGCCCCGCGCCACCGTGCGATTCGAGCAGACCGGTATCAACCTGCGGGTGACGCCGCACGTGACGGCCAACCGTCAGGTGTTGATGGAGGTGCACGCCGAGAACTCGAGCGTCAAACCCGCGTCCGTGGACATCGGGTTCACGTTCCAGACGCAACAGGCGGACAACCAGATCTTGGTGAACGACGGCGAAACCGCGGTCATCGGCGGCCTCACAGTGACCTCGGTCACTGTAACCAAGTCCGGAATCCCGTTCCTTGTAGACCTGCCGATTCTCGGCAAGCTGTTCGGTTTCAGCTCCGAGACGGAAGAGCGGCGCGATCTCTTGATCCTCATCACGCCGCACATCATCGACGACCTGGTGACGCCCAGCACCGGGAAGTAACCAGGAGCGTTCTATGTCGCGGGTTCGAGTCGTGCGGACGTGGTGGGGGAGTATCGCGCTCATCGCGGGCGTCTGGGGCTGCGAGACCGCCAGCAACCCAGGTGGCGTGCAGCGCGATGTCATCCCGCCGTCGATCGCGCTGTCCACGACGGCCGACACGCAACAGATCGCGAGCGGTCTGGTGTTCACCGTGACCGCATCGGACAATCTGAGCCTCAAGGATATCCAGCTCACCTATTCGGGCGGCTACATCGCTCAGACCGATACGATCTTCAACACGGCGACGCCGTCCCTCACGCTGGCCGAGCACATCGCGTTTGCAGGGAACTCGGGCGCCGGCGGTCTCATCAAGATCGTCGGTCGCGCCACGGACGGCGCGGGCAACTTCGCCACGGACTCGATCTTCATCTTCCTGTCGAACGTGCAGGCGCTCAAGGTGAACCTGCTCGCGCCATCGGTCGGCGCGGTGGCGTCCACCGGGAAGAACATCACCATTGCCGTTCAGGCGCAGCAGCTGGGCGGGATCCAGCGCGTGGGGTTCATCGTCGCGGCACGCAGCGCGGTCACCGACCCGACCACACCGCCGACGGACTCGCTCGTGTTCGTCACGAACTTCCCGCCGGACACGACGTATACGGACACGCTGACGGTGACGGCGACGACGGGGACATTCACGGTCACGGGGTTCGCGGTCGATGCGGGCGGGCGTCGCGGCTTGTCAAACTCGGTTGTCGTCACCGTACAGTCAGCGGCAAACGACGTGACGCCACCCACCGTATCGTTCTCAATCGCGGCGCGTGTGGAGGTCAACGACAGCATCACGGTTCACGCGACCGATCCGAGCGGGATCTCGCTGATCGGCTTCCAAGTGGACACATCCCTCACGCTCACCGGGCCCGCGCTGAGCCTGGTCACGGTGAACGTCGGCGCGGCAAACCTCACCGACGTGACGAAAACGTTGAGCTTGGGTCTGGCGGCGCTGATCACGCAGTTCCCCAAACCGGTGATCGTGCGCGGATACGCGTGCGACCTGGCAACGCCGACGAATAATTGCGGTTACTCGCAGACCAGCACGCTGATTACCGCGCCGCCGCTGCGGGCGGGGCGGGCGGGCCCGATGCGCGCCGCGAATCCGAGCGGCGGCACCGACACGGTTGTGGTCGTCGCAGGGTTCACCCGGCCGCTCCCGCTCGGCGGGTCCATCGCGGACGCGATCTACGACTCCACGCGCCGCGAGCTGTACCTGACCAATCCGACCCTGTCGCGGGTCGAGGTCTTCCAGGTCGCCAACTCGACGTTCGTGGCGTCAGGGATTCCGTCGGCGGGCGCGCAGCCCTGGGGCATCGCGCTCTGGCCCAAGGACACGCTGGGTCACTATGCCGACACGATCGTCGTGGCCAACTCCGGTGGCACGCAGCTGTCGGTCATCAACGTCGGCCCCGGCGCGCCACGCCAGCTGTTGTGGCGGCAAGACCTGCCGGATTTCCTGGTGGAGACCTATCACGTGCTGACGCAGGCCGGGGGTTTCCAGCTGGAAATCATTGTGTTCAACATCTCGGACCGCCCGCAATACGTGGCGACCGTGTGCCGGGTGGGAGCCGCACCGCCGAATTGTGACGCCGACTCCATCTTTTCCATCTACTCCACGGTGCCGACGGCGGCCGACCCGTCACCCTTCACCAACCGGGCCACGTTGCGGATGGAGAAGATGCATCGGCCCGCCTTCAATGGAGACACGACCGCACTGTTCGGGCACTTCTTCTGGGAATTGGCCGAAGGCGCGCCTGCAACGGGGAATGATACGCTGCGCATCGAGCTGCGCCGCGGATTACCGTACAACGTGACGAAGACCATTCTGTCGGCGTGCGCCGGCGTCAACGTCAACCTGTCACGTTTCGGGCTCGGCGACTCGACGTTCGCGCGCAACTCCGGGAATTTCACGCACGGGTTCTTTGGCGAGGGCGGCGCGCTCGCGGGCGGTATCGGGTTCGCCCGCGTGATGTCCTACACCACCAAGGCGCCGCTCGTGCACGGCAGCGCGACCACCACGACGTGCGCGACACCGAGAACCCCACCGGGGCCGAACACTGGAATCACCGACACCGGTGACAACGACGTCGACTTCGGCATGTCGCCGGCCATAGACGTAGTGGACTTCATCAGCAACACTGCGACCCGCGTGCACTCCATTGCGACCAACTTCAACGGCGCGACCAACGTGGCGCGGGCTGATTCGCTTTACTTCCTCGATGAGGGTTTGCGACTGAAGGCCACGTCGCCGGACTCGAGCGGTCCCGGGATGGACATGAACGTGGACCACAACTTTGCCGCCGGCGGGTCGTGCGCCCCAACCTGCGGCGGGACCGGGAATATCAACAATCGCATCCTGTTCGCCGCCGGGCAGAACGCAACGGTCCACGTGTGGGACACCTTCTACGGCGCGCTGGTCGATTCGATCCCCGTGCGTGATCCCATCATCGGCCCGCTGCGCGTCGCCAAGGATGCCGGTGGCGCCCAGCTGCTGTTCGGGATCACGGCACGCGGTTTGGTCATCGTGCGGCTGCCGGCAATCACGAACATATTCGTGCCGGCACCGCCTCGGCGGCGGTGACGTCGCGAGCGGGAACGACTAGAGCGCAGCACGAGAGCCCGGCCTGGAGTCGGGCTCGCGTGCTAATATGGGAGGATGGTGGAGGATGGTGAAAGACGGTGGAGGTATTGAGGGAGGAGCCCTAGCGTGACGTTTCGCTTCACGACGGCGGGCGAGTCGCACGGGCGTGGCCTGGTGGCGATCCTCGAGGGGATCCCCGCGGGGCTGCCGCTCGCGGCCGAACGCGTCAACGCGGAGCTGAAGCGGCGCATGGGCGGCTACGGCCGCGGCGCGCGCATGAAGATCGAAGCGGATCAGATCGAATGGCTCGCCGGCGTCCGCGCGGGCGAGACGCTCGGCTCCCCGATCGCGATGCTGGTGTGGAACCGCGACTGGGAGCACTGGCAGGACGTGATGGCTCCGGAAGCTGACGCCTCTGGAGGAGAGCGCCGCCGTCAGGTCACCCGGCCGCGGCCCGGGCACGCGGACCTCGCGGGATCGCTCAAGTACGACCGCCAGGACGCCCGCGATATCCTGGAGCGCGCGAGCGCCCGGGAGACGGTGGCGCGAGTCGCGTGCGGCGCGGTGTGCAAGGTGCTGCTTGATCAGTTCGGGATCGAGATTGGCTCCCACGTGGCGGAACTGGGCGGCGTTAGGGCCAATGTAGGGACGCAGCATGCTGCGCCCCTACCTGAGCACCTCAACGCAAGCTCTGATGCCAGCCCCGTTCGTTGCCTCGATCCCGACGCCGAGAAAGAGATGATCTCTCGCATCGACGCCGCGAAGGCGGCGGGCGACACACTCGGCGGCGTGGTCGAGGTGGTGGCGCTCGGTCTGCCAGTGGGTCTCGGCTCGCACGTCTCCTGGGACACGAAGCTCGACGGCCGGCTGGCGCAGGCGTTGATGTCCATCCCCGCCGTGAAAGGCGTCGAGCTCGGGCTCGGCTTCGAGGCCGCGCGCCGCAAGGGCTCCGAGGTGCACGACGAGATCCTCCCGGGCCTGGCCCGGGCCACCAACCGGGCCGGCGGGACGGAAGGCGGCATGACCACGGGGGAGCCCCTGGTGGCCCGAGTGGCGATGAAGCCGATCTCGACGCTGATGTCCCCGCTGCGCACGGTGGATCTGAAAACTGGCGGGCCCGCGCAGGCGCAATCCGAGCGGTCGGACGTGACTGCGGTGCCAGCCATGGGCGTCATCGCGGAGGCGATGCTGGCCCTGGTGCTCGCTCAGGCGCTGCTCGAAAAATTCGGCGGCGACGCGCTGAGTGAGACCAAGCGGAACTTCGAGGGGTATCTCGCTCAGGTCCGCGCGCGCACCCCGAAGGGGGCGGCGTCGTGAAGCGCCACATTGTGCTCGTCGGTCTGCCAGGGTGCGGCAAGACCACCGTGGGCCGCCTCCTGGCGGAGCGGCTGCAGGCGGGATTCGTGGACATCGACGCGATCATCGAGCGCCGCGAAGGGAAGCCGATCACGATGATCTTCGCGGAGAAGGGCGAAGCGGCCTTCCGCGACATGGAGCGCAAGGAAATGGAAACCGCGCTCGCCGGCGATCCCGCCGTGATCGCGCCGGGCGGCGGATGGGCGGCGCAGCCGGGCGCGATCGAGAGCGCGAAGGGACACGCACTCGTCGTGTATCTGCGCACGCGCCCCGAGACCGCGGCGCAGCGCGCCGGGCCGGAAGGAAACCGTCCGGTGTTAATGGGAGGAGATCCGGTGGCGCGGATGCGGGAGCTACAGAAGGAGCGCGAGCCATTTTATCGCACCGCCAACGCCGAGGTGGACGCGGATCGGAAATCGACGCCGCAGGTGGTGATTGAGGTCGTCAGGCTTGCGCAATCGAGTGCAGGATGGTAAAGATGCGCTCTCGTGTCGTTTGACGAAGGATTGACGAGTGACTGCTAAGAAAGCTGCTGTGAAAGTTGAGGAGGTCGAGGAAGTCGTGACGGTCGCCAAGCCGAAGCGCCGCCGCTCGAAGACGAGTGCGCCCTCACCGGCGGAAGGGAAGGGTGCGCTCGTCATCGTCGAGTCGCCCACCAAGGCAAAGACGATCGGCAAGTACCTGGGCGCTGGCTACACCGTGAAGGCCACGGTGGGGCACCTGCGGGATCTGCCGCAGCGCAAGCTCGGCGTGGACGTGGAGAACGGCTTCACGCCGGAATACGTGACCATTAAGGAGAAGGCAAAGACGCTGGCGGAGATCAAGAAAGCCGCCAAGGCGTCGGCGCAGGTGCTGCTCGCCACCGACCCGGACCGTGAAGGCGAGGCCATCGCGTGGCACGTGGCCAGCCAGCTCGGCAACGGGGGCAAGGTGCGGCGCGTCCTGTTCCACGAGATCACCAAGGACGCGGTCGCCCACGCGCTCGCCCATCCCCTGGACATCGACCAGCGCAAGGTCGACGCGCAGCAGGCACGTCGCGTGCTGGACCGGCTGGTCGGCTACAAGACGTCCCCGCTCCTGTGGAAAAGCATCAAGACCGGGCTCTCCGCGGGCCGGGTGCAGACCGTGGCCCTGCGGCTGATCTGCGAGCGCGAGGAGGAGATCCGCAAGTTCGTGCCGCAGGAGTACTGGACCATCGAGGCCGACCTGGAGAAGGACGGCCAGGGCTTCCAGGCGCGGCTGCACAAACTCGACGGCAAGAAGCCCGAGATCAAGGACGAGACGAGCGCGCGGGCCATCGTAGACGAGGCCCTCAAGATCCCGTTCAAGGTCACGTCGGTCGAGACGGGTGAGCGCCGCCGTGCGGCCCCGCCGCCCTTCCGCACCAGTACGCTGCAGCAGGAAGCCGCGAAACAGCTGGGGTTTTCGGCGGCGGTCACGATGCGGCTCGCCCAACAGCTGTACGAGGGTATCGAGGTCGCGGAGGAAGGCCCAGTCGGCCTCATCACCTACATGCGCACGGACTCCGTGCGCGTGGCGGACTCGGCTATTGCGCAGGCCCGTGACTACATCACGAAGGAGTACGGCAAGCGCTACTTGCCGAGCGAGCCGGTGGTCCACAAAGGCGGGAAGGGCAACGCGCGCGTGCAGGATGCCCACGAGGCGATCCGGCCCACCGACGTGCTCCGCCGCCCCGACGACCTTAAGAAGTACCTCGACTCGCGGCAGTTCAAGCTGTATCAGCTGATCTGGCGGCGCTTCGTCGCCTCCCAGATGACGCCCGCCGTGTTCGAGACGACGAAGGTGGACTTCGATCTCGGCCGGTTCGTGTTCCGGGCTACGGGATCACGGGTGCTGTTCGACGGCTACCACGTGCTGTACCACGAGGCGCACGAGCCGGAAGAGGGGAAGACGCTGGAAGATCTGCCCCCGATCCCGCCGCTTGCCGAGGGCGACGTGGTGCCCGTGAAGCAGATCACGCCGAACCAGCACTTCACGGAGCCGCCGCCGCGCTACAGCGAGGCCAGCCTGGTGAAGGAGCTCGAGCGTCTGGGGATCGGACGGCCGTCGACCTACGCGACGATCATCTCGACCCTCAAGACCCGCTGGTACGCGACGGCGAAGGAGCGGCGGTTCGCGCCGACGCCGCTGGGCGAGACGGTGTGGCAGGTGATGAAGCGCTCGTTCCCCGCGGTGTTCGACGTCGGGTTCACGGCGCAGATGGAGGACGAGCTCGACAAAGTCGAAGAGGGCGATCTCGCCTGGCAGCGGGTACTCGGCGATTTCTGGGGTCCCTTCTCCAAGGCGCTGGACGCGGTCGACGTGCAAAAGCTCATTCACGACGTGCATGACCTCTCCGAGCTGCACAAGGAGAAGTGTCCGACGTGTGGCAGCGCGCTCCAGGTCCGAAGCGGCCGGTTCGGACCGTTCATCGCCTGCGCCCGCTACCCCGCCGAGTGCCGTTACACGCGGCCGTTGCGGCGAGACAAGGTCCCCGACAAGCCGACCGACGAGATCTGCCAGGAGTGCGGCGCGCCGATGGTCATCAAGACCGGGCGCTACGGCGAGTTCCTAGCGTGCACGCGCTTCCCGGCCTGCAAGCACACGCGGCCCGTCCCGCTCGGCGTGAAGTGTCCGAAGTGCGACGTGGGCGATCTCGCGGAGCGGCGTACCAGGAAGGGTCGCAACTTCTTCGGATGCCTGCGCTACCCCGAGTGCGACTACTCGACGTGGAACCGCCCGGTCGCGGTCGCGTGCCCGAGCTGTGGGTTCCTCGGGATGGAAGAAAAGCAGACCAAGACCAAAGGGGTTTCTCGCAAGTGCCTGAAGTGCGGACACGAAATCACGGTGGAGGAAGGCGCGCCGGCGGAGTCGGTCGCGAGCTGAACGCCGTCGTGGTTGGCGGCGGGCTGGCGGGCAGCGAGGCTGCCTGGGCACTCGCCGAGCGGGGGATCGCGGTCACGCTGCAGGAGATGCGCCCGGTCCGCATGACCGCCGCGCACCAGACCGACCGTCTCGCCGAGTTGGTCTGCTCGAACTCCTTCAAATCCGTCGAGACCACTAACGCGCACGGTCTGCTCAAGGCCGAGATGCGCCGGCTTTCGAGCGTCGTGCTGGATGCGGCCGACCAGGCGCGCGTGCCGGGCGGCGCGGCGCTCGCGGTGGACCGCGTGGCGTTCTCGCAGGCCGTGCATGAGCGCGTCACGAGCCATCCCCGGATCACCGTGGTGCGCGGCGAGGCGACGGCGCTCCCGTCCCCCGCCGTGGTCGCCACCGGACCCCTCACGTCCGAGGCGCTCGCCGCCGCCGTGGCGCGACGGCTCGACGCGCAGGCGCTCGCCTTCTTCGACGCGATCGCTCCCATTGTGTCGGTCGACTCGCTCGACACGAGCAAGCTCTTCCGGGCCTCGCGCTACGGTAAAGGCTCGGGCGACGACTACTGGAACGCCCCGTTCACCGAGGCGCAGTACGATGCGTTCGTGACCGCGCTCCGGACGGGCGAGCAGTACAGGCCGCACCACGAGTTCGACAAGACGCCGTACTTCGAGGGTTGCCTCCCAGTCGAAGAGATGGCCGCGCGCGGACGTGACGTGTTGCGGTTCGGGCCGATGAAGCCCGTGGGGCTTACTGACCCCGCGCGCAAGCCCGGGGAAAACGAGCCTTACGCCGTCGTCCAGCTTCGACAGGAAGACCGCGCGGGCCAGATGTGGAATCTGGTGGGCTTCCAGACCCGACTCAGGATTCCGGATCAGCAGCGCGTGTTTCGGATGATCCCGGGACTCGAGCACGCGGAGTTACTGCGGTTCGGTAGCATCCATCGCAATGCGTACATCAACTCGCCGCGGGCACTGACGGCACACCTGTCCGCCAAGGACGACCCGATGCTGCTCTTCGCGGGGCAGCTCACCGGCGTGGAGGGGTACACAGAGTCCGCCGCGACTGGTATTCTGGCCGGGATCAATCTCGCGCGGCTGCTCGCGGGCGAGGAGCCTATGGTTCCTCCGCCCACGACGATGCTCGGCGCGCTGTACCGTCACGTGCACACCGCCGATCCCGAGCACTTCCAGCCGATGAACGCCAACTTCGGCCTGGTCGAGCCGCTCGAGCGCCCGGAGCGGGACAAGCAACGCAAGAAAGAGCTGCTCGTGGAGCGGGCGTTAGGGGACATGGATACGTTCGTGGCGCGAGTCAATGCGGAATGCGGAGTGCGGAATGCGGAATAGCTCGGCCGGCACACTTCCCGAGATCGAGAAGTTCGTCTCGTTCCTCAGCAAAGAGCGTAACGACTCGCCGCACACGGTAACCGCCTACGCGCGGGACGTGGCCGACTTCGCGTCGTTCTGTACGGACTATTACGGAGGCCAGTGGAGCTGGGCGGGCGTCGACCGGCTGGCGATTCGCGGCTGGCTCGGCGCGATGCAGCAGCGCGGTCTCGCGAAGCGCTCGGCGGCCCGCGCGCTCTCGGCGCTGCGCACGTTCTATCGGTTCCTGAACGTCACCCAGGGGCTCGAAGTGAATCCCGCACGCGCCGCGCGGATGCCGAAACTCGGGAAGCCATTGCCTGCGTACCTGGATCGAGAGGAGACCGAGCGCGTGTTCGCGGAAGCCGAGCGCCGGGCGGCGGCCGGTGGATTCACGGAGGCCCGCGACCTAGCGATGCTCGAGCTGTTCTACTCGACGGGTATCCGGCTCGCCGAGCTGGCGGGGCTGTCGGAGCGAGATGTGGACCTCGTGTCGGATCAGGTGAAAGTGCGCGGGAAGGGACGGAAAGAGCGGATCGTGCCGGTCGGCACACACGCGACGCGCGCGCTGCGACGCTATTACCGACGCCGGGACAGCTTGCCGGGTTGGAGCACGCTCGGCGCGGGAACGTTCGACCGTCGCGCGGTGTTCGTGAGCCGGCGCGGGGGACGGCTCACGCAGCGGAGCGTGCAGCTGGCCATCAAACGGCTCCTCAGAGTCCTCACGGGAAGCCGCGGCCGGGACTTGCACGTGCACTCGTTACGCCACTCGTTCGCCACGCACCTGCTGGACGCCGGCGCGGACCTGCGCGCGGTGCAGGAGCTGCTCGGGCATGCCTCACTGTCTACCACGCAGGTGTATACTCATACGTCCGTCACGCGACTGAAGCGGGTGTACCAACAAGCGCATCCTCGGGCATGAAATACATACAGAGCATTCATTCGACCACCATCCTGTGCGTCCGCCGCGATGGTCACGTGGCCCTGGGCGGCGACGGTCAGGTGACCATCGGTGACACGGTGATGAAGGCGAACGCCAACAAAGTGCGCACGCTGAAGGGCGGGAAGATTCTCGCCGGCTTCGCGGGCGCCGCGGCGGACGCCTTTACGCTGTTCGAGAAGTTCGAGGAGAAGCTCGAGCGCTACCCCGGCAACCTGCCGCGCGCGGCCGTCGAGCTCGCCAAGGACTGGCGGTCCGACCGCGTGCTGCGCCGCCTCGAGGCCCTGCTCGTGGTCGCGGACAAGGAGCACGGTTACGTGATCTCGGGCTCGGGTGAGTTGATCGAGCCGGACGACGGCGTGCTCGCGATCGGCTCGGGGGGGAGCTACGCGCTCGCGTCGGCGCGCGCCCTGCTCACCTCTTCCGAGCTCCCCGCCAAGGACATCGTCAAGCGGTCTCTCGAGATCGCCGCCGAGATCTGCGTGTACACGAACACGCACATCTCGATCCTGGAGCTCTAATGGCCGAGCCGACCCGCACGCCCCCATCCGACGACCTCCCGGCCTCGTCCACTCCTCCGCAGGCTCCGGAGGACTCGATGCCGTGGCTCGAGGAGCTGCCACCGCGGAAGATCGTCGCCGAGCTGGATCGCTATATCGTGGGCCAGGAAGTGGCCAAGAAGGCCGTCGCCATCGCGGTGCGGAACCGCTGGCGGCGCGCGCAGGCGCCCGACGACATCCGGGACGAGATCCTGCCCAACAACATCATCATGATCGGGCCCACGGGTGTGGGGAAGACGGAGATCGCCCGCCGGCTCGCGCGGCTCGCCGGCGCGCCGTTCCTCAAGGTCGAGGCGTCCAAGTTCACCGAGGTCGGCTACGTGGGGCGCGACGTCGAGTCGATGGTGCGCGAGCTCGTGGACACGTCGATCAGCATGGTGCGCAGCGAGCGCGAAGATGATGTGTATCCCGACGCGGAACGGCGGGCGGAAGAGCGCCTACTGGATCTCCTGCTGCCCCCGACTCCCACTCAACCGCTTCCCGCCACGCCGCCCACGGGGGAGAAGGGAGAGGGGAGAGGGGAGAAGGCGCCGCTCTTTGTCGTCTCGTCCAAGGGCGATGTGACGCCCAAGACCGTCGAGGCTGACGTCGAAGCGCAGGAACGGCGCCGCCGTACCCGCGAAAAGCTGCGCCAGCAGCTCAAGGACGGGAAGCTCGAGGAGCGCGAGGTCGAGGTCGAGGTACAGCAGCAGAGCTTCCCGGGCATCGAGATGATGCAACCGCCGCAGGGCATGGAGGGGCCCGACTTCAACTTCACCGAGTGGCTGCAGGAGATGATGCCGAAGAAAAAGAAGCGCCGCACCGTACACCTGCACGAGGCGCGGCGGATCCTGATCGACGAGGAGCTCAAGAAGCTCGTGGATATGGACGACGTGGTGAACGAGGCGCTCGACCGCGTCGAGAACCACGGCGTCATCTTCATCGACGAGATCGACAAGATCGCGGGCGAGCGCGGCACCGTGGGCCCGGACGTCTCGCGCGAGGGCGTGCAGCGCGATCTACTGCCGATCGTCGAAGGCTCGACCGTCCAGACGCGCTACGGATACGTCCGCACCGACCACATCCTCTTCATCGCGGCCGGCGCGTTCCACGTGTCCAAGCCCTCGGACCTGATCCCCGAGCTGCAAGGCCGCTTCCCGATCCGCGTGGAGCTGCAGCCGCTGACCGAGGCGGACTTCGTGCGCATCATGACGGAGCCCGAGAACGCGCTCACCAAGCAGTACGCCGCGCTGTGCGCCGCCGAGGGCGCCACCCTCGAGTTCACGGGCGACGGCGTGAAGGAGATCGCGCGTATCGCCGCCAAGGCCAACGAGCGCATGGAAAACATCGGCGCCCGGCGGCTCCACACCGTGATGACCACGTTGCTCGAGGACGTGATGTTCGACCTACCGGAGCTGCCCAACAAGCGTCTGGTGTTCGACGCCCCTCAGGTGCGCGACCGCCTGGCGAAGATCGTCGACGACGAAGACTTGCGCCGCTACATCCTCTAGGTAGAATTAGCAGTCGAAGGCTGTCATTTTGGCTCACCCTTAAGGCAATCCATGCCCAAACGCGACTTCCTCGCCGTCACCGATCTCTCCAAGGACGAGATCCTACGGCTCTTCGACCTCGCCCGCCGGATGAAGGGGGGCGGGTACCGGGAGACCCCCCTCGCCGGGAAGACCCTGGCGATGATCTTCGCCAAGTCCAGCACCCGGACGCGGGTGTCCTTCGAGGTCGGGACCTACCAGCTGGGTGGCCAGGCCCTGTTCCTCTCGTCCCGCGACATCCAGATCGGCCGTGGCGAGCCGATCCCCGACACGGCCCGCGTGCTGTCGCGCTACGTGGACGGCATCATGATTCGCACCTTCGACCACGGCGAGGTGGTCGAGCTGGCGCATCACTCGACCGTGCCGGTGATCAACGGGCTCACGGACTTGTCACACCCCTGCCAGGTGCTCGCCGACCTGTTCACGGTGCGCGAGGCGCTCGGCGGCTGGGAGGGGAAGCGGATCGCCTGGGTGGGCGACGGCAACAACATGGCGAACAGCTGGATCGAGGCCGCTCAGGTGCTGGGCTTCGAGCTGCGCCTCGCGTGCCCCGAAGGGTACGAGCCGAACCGCCCCATCTTCGATCGGGCCAAGCAGGCCGGCGCCTGCATCGAGATCACGGAGGTCCCCGAGGAGGCGGTCGAAGGGGCGCACGTCGTGAACACGGACGTGTGGGCGTCCATGGGCCAAGAGGGCGAGGCCGAATCGCGGCGCAATGCGTTCCGCGGCTACACGGTAGATCTCGATCTCATGCGGCTCGCCGACCCGAAGGCCATCTTCCTGCACTGCCTCCCCGCGCATCGCGGCGAGGAGGTAGCCACCGAGGTGATCGAGGGCCCGCAGTCGCGCGTGTGGGACGAGGCGGAGAACCGGCTGCACGTACAGAAGGCCCTGCTCGCCACGCTGATGGGCTAGGGTGGCTCATCGGAGGCCGGATTGACCGACACCGTCAAGCGCACCCCGCTGCACCTCATCCACGCAACGCTCGGCGCCAAGATGGTCCCGTACGGGGGCTACGAGATGCCCGTGAGCTATCCCGCGGGGATCGCGGCCGAGCACCGCGCCGTGCGCGAGCGCGTCGGCGTGTTCGACGTGTCGCACATGGGGGAGTTCGAGGTCTCGGGACCCGACCGCAACGCGTTCGTGCAACTCGTCACCTGCAACGACGTCGGGGCCCTTCACCCGGGGCAGGCTCAGTACTCGGCGATCCTCACGGAGCAGGGCACGTTCGTGGACGACTGCCTCGTGTACCGCTTCGAGGAGCGGCTGATGCTCGTCGTCAACGCCGCCAACATCGCCAAGGACTGGGACCACATCGTGGAGCAGAAGCGCGGCGCCAACGTGCGCCTGCGTGACGTGTCGGACGAGACGGGGCTGCTTGCGGTGCAAGGGCCCCAGGCGGAGACGCTGCTGGCGCAGCTCACGCCGGTGGGGGTCGCGGTGATCCCGTACTATCACTTCGCGGAGGGCAAGGTCGCCGGCGTCCAGTGCTTTATCTCCCGCACCGGCTACACGGGGGAGGACGGCTTTGAGTTGTACTGCCGCGGCGCCGATCTCGAGACGCTGTGGCACGCCCTGGTCGGAGCGGGTCGCGCGGAGCCCTGCGGCCTCGGCGCGCGCGACACGCTGCGGCTCGAAGCGGGATACCCGCTGTACGGCAACGATATCGACGACGGCGTCACTCCCTATGAAGCCGGCCTCGGCTGGATCGTAAAGCTCGAGAAGGGAGCGGGCTTCACGGGACTCCCCGCCCTCAAGCGGCAGAAGCTCGAGGGGACCAAGCGGCGCCTGGTGGGATTCAAGGTGACCGAGCCCAAGGTGGTGGCCCGGCACGGATATGACGTTTACCTCGACGGCACGAAGGTGGATGCGGTCCGGAGCGGCACGGTGACGCCGACCGTGAACAGCGCGATCGGCATCACGTATTTGCCCACGTCACAGGCCAAGCCGGGCACGCAGTTCACGATCGATGTGCGCGGGAAGCGGGCGCCGGCGGAGGTGGTCCGGTTGCCGTTCGTACCGCACAGGACAAAGCGATAAAGGGCGGCAAGGCGGCAAGGCGGCAAGAATGCGGATAGGGATCCTGACGGTGAGCGACTTGGGGGCCGTGGGACAGCGGGCCGACACGTCGGGCGACGCGATTCTGGCGTGGGCAGGGGAGCACGGCTACGAGGTCGCGGTGCGAAGCGTGGTGCCGGACGAGACCGATCGGATCGCTGGAAAGCTCGTCCGGTGGGCCGATTCGGGTGAGGTAGACGTGATTCTCACGACCGGTGGCACAGGTTTGACGCAGCGCGACGTCACACCGGAGGCGACCGAGGCCGTCGTGGATCGCCTGGCACCCGGGATCGCCGACGCGCTCCGCGCGAGCGCCGCGCCGAGTTTTCCGCGCGCCTGGTTGTCCCGTGGCGTCGCGGGCACGCGGGGCAAAACGCTGATCGTGAACCTCCCCGGCTCGACTGGCGGTGTGACGGATGGGCTCGCCGTGCTCGAGGATCTCTTGGATCACACGGTGGACCTGGTGACCGGAACGCAGACCACGCACCGGACACCGGACACCGGACACCCGACACTTTCGTCGCATGCCTGACCGCATCCTCGTCACCGCCGACGACCTCGAGCACGCGGTTCGCATCAACGCCGCACTCGAGGAGGCGGGCTTCCGCACGACCCTCGCGACCACGTTCGACGAGGGGCGCCAGGCGATCCGCCGCGAGCCGCCCCCCGATTGCGTGGTGGTGACGGGCGGACTGCACGAGACGCGCGCGGCCCAGCTGCTCACGCTCGCTCGGGAGCGCGAGATCTCGACGCTCGGCCTCGTGGAGCAGACCGAGCCCGACGCCAAGGGGCTCGCCCGCCAGCTCGGCCTCACCGGCTATCTCGAGAAGCCCGCTGACCCGACGGAAGTCACGGCCACGGTGCGCCGCCTGATCGAGCGCCGCAAGCTGCAGCAGCGCACGGGCATTCTCGGGGAGTCGCCGGCGATCCAGGAAGTGCTGGTCAAGATCGAGCAGATGGCCCCGGTGACCTCCACGGTGCTGATCGAGGGCGAGTCGGGCACGGGCAAGGAGCTCGTCGCGCGAGCGATTCACGACCTTTCGTCGCGGCGCGGCAAGCCCTTCATCGCGGTGAACTGCGCCGCCCTGCCCGAGTCCCTGCTCGAGAGCGAGTTGTTCGGTCACGAAAAGGGCGCGTTCACCGGCGCGGCGGAGCGGCGGCTGGGCCGCTTCGAGCTGGCCGATGGCGGGACGATCTTTCTGGATGAGGTCGCGGAGTGCCCGCCCGCGACCCAGGTGAAGCTCCTGCGCGTGCTCGAGGACCGGAGCTTCTTCCGGGTGGGTGGCACCCAGCCGATCAAGGTGGACGTGCGCGTGATCGCCGCGACCAACAAGGCGATCAAGGAGCAGGTGGCAATCGGCCGCTTCCGTGACGACCTGTATTACCGCCTCAACGTCCTCGCGATCTACCTCCCCCCGCTGCGCGAGCGGCGGAGCGATATCCCACTCCTGGTCCGCCATTTCATCGCCGAATTCGCCAAGCAGCACGACCGGACCTTCAAAGGGATCACGCCCGAGGCGCAGCAGATCCTCGTAGACGCCGACTGGCCGGGCAACATCCGGCAGCTGCGCAATCTGATCGAGTCCATGGTCGTGCTCGCGCCGGAAGGAGAGATCCGCGCGACCGACATCCCCGCCGACATCCGCGAACACTTCCGCGGCCTGCCGATGCGCCTCACCGCGTCCGAGCTCGCGGGCGGCGGGGGAGGGGGAGGGGGAGGGGGTGGGGGTGGTGGTGGTGGCGCGGGGCAGGAGTTGGCGTTTATCCTGCACAGTCTTGTTGAGCTCAAGTTACAGGTCGAGGAGCTCCGCAGGCGTCTCGATCAGGGAGGAGAGCGCGTTCAAGTCATCGAGGTGGGCCCGGCCTCGGCAGTTAGCGCGCCGGCGCTCGTCGAGAGTGCCGAGCACGCGCCCGAGGGCGAATTGCTCTACCGGCCCGGCATGACAATGGCGGAGGTAGAACGGGCTGCAATCGAGGCGGCCCTACGCGACACGAAGGGAAATCGCCGCAAGGCGGCCGAAGTGCTGGGGATCGGCGAGCGCACGCTGTACCGCAAGCTGAAGGAGTATGCGCTAGCCTAAGTCACCCTCTGCCAAAGGGTTGTCTCACGTGCGGCTATTGACACGAGGTGCGGGGGCGCCCATGTTTGGGCGCCCTTGTCGGCTCCCGCTCCCAGGGATGCAGCACCCCAGCCGGCGGTTCAGTGGACTTTAAGATCAATCCCGACTCCTGCGTCGCCTGCATGGCGTGCGTGCGGGTGTGCCCGGCAGACGCTGTGGCGGTCGAGGGCACGCTAGTGCGTATCGTGGATGAGTCGTGCACGCGCTGCGGGCTGTGCGTGCCGGCCTGTCCGCACGACGCGATCGAGGTCGCGGGCGACGTACCGCGCGCGCTCGAGCTCACCCTGTCCGGCCGCGCCGCGCTGATCCTCTCCGTCGAATGCGCCGTCTACTTCTATCCCGCCACGCCCGAGCAAGTCGTGAACGCGTGTTACGCCGCGGGCTTCCGCACCGTCCACCGCGGCGTTCTGGGCGACGAGCTGGTGGCGCGGGAGTACCTCTCGCTCTGGGCCGACCAGGGCTGGGGCACCATGATTCGAAGCACGTGCCCCGTCATCGTCGAGACTGTGCGCAGGCAGTACCCCGAGCTGATCCCCTATCTGGCGCCCGTAGCGACACCGATCGCGGCGGAGGGGCGTTACCTGAAGCAGCTCTACGGGCCCGACACACCGATCGTCTACGCCGGCGTGTGCATCACCGAGGGTGGAGACGACGTGGACGCCGCCATCACGTTCGAGGAGCTGGGTGGGGTGTTCAAGCGGCGGGGCATCGAGGTCGAGAAGCAGCCGGCGTACTTCACCCGCGTGCCCGAGGAGCGGCGGCGGCACCTGAGTATGGCCGGCGGCCTGCCGCTCGAGCTGTTGCTCGAGGAAACGCAGGCCAGCCGGCGGTTCCGCAAAGTCCGGGGGCTGGGCAATCTCGGGTCGATCGCCCATGCCGTCGGGGTGGACCGGATCGACCTGGGATTCGTGGACATCCTGCCGTGCGAGGGCTGCCTCGACCATCCGCTGCTGGGCCCGCGCGACGAGCTGTTCCGGCGGCGGGAGATCGTCGGCGCCACGGAGCCGGCGCGCGCGCGCGCTCCCGTCGTCGAGGAAGACGTCGCCCGGAAGGTCCGGGTCGCCGAGGCGTTCTTCGTGCACGGCAACGGCCACGGCCCGCAGGCGGAGACCGTGGAAAGTATTCTGGGCGAGATCGGGCTCGCGCCGAACGGCAAGCCGTGGGATTGCGGCGCGTGCGGGTACGCGAGCTGTCGCGCGTTCGCGACCGCGGCGGCGCTCGGGCGCACGACGCTCAAGTCGTGTCCCCCCTATCTCGACAAGGTCGCTCGACAGGCGCAGCTTCAAGCGGCCGTGGACGGCCTCACGGGGCTCGCGACGTACCGGGTGTTGCGCGACCGCCTCGCTATGGAAGTGGCGCGGAGTGACCGTACCGGCGACCCGTTCGCGGTGCTGTTCGTGGACCTGGACAATTTCAAGCAGGTGAATGACCAGTTCGGCCACGAAGCAGGGAACGAGGTGCTGCGCGGCTCGGCGCGGGAGTGCGGCGTGCACATCCGCACCACGGACTTGGCGGCGCGTTACGGCGGTGACGAGTTCGTGCTGGTGCTCGTGCGGACCGGCGTGGACGGCGCGCTCGGCGTGGCGGACAAGGTGCGGGGCAGCGTGGAAGCGATGGGGCAGCGCTTGGGCTATCCGCCGGGCCTGGTGACCGTGAGCATCGGCGTGGCGGAGTTCGCGCCGGGACGGGCGCCCGAATCGGAAGACGTACTGGTGGCGGCTGACCGCGCGCTGTACAGCGCCAAGGCCTCAGGCAGAAACCGCGTGGCAACGGGAGAGCGACTGACGTGACGACCTCGAATCCGCAGGAGACCGGCGGCAGCGATCGGGACATGCCTCCACTCACGCCGGGGGGGGGAGCGGCGGGAGGCAGCCAGGTCCCCGATCCCTGGGGCGTGAAGCGCGCCGAGAACCTGATCACGGGGCTCACGGGCATCCTATCGGCCCGGGTGGTGGTCACGCCGCTGGGTGAGGTGAGCGAGATCCACGTGCTCACCACGAGCGACGTGCAGGCCAAGCAGGTGGTGCGGAACATCGAGTCCGCGCTGATGGCGCAGCTCGGCATGAAGATCGACCACCGCAAGATCAGCGTCGCGCAGACCGCGGACGTGCGCCCGATCGAGCAGCTGCAGGAGGACGCGGTGCGGTCGCGGGCCAAGCGGCGCGTCGTGATCTTCCAGGGGCTCGAAGTGCGGCCCTCCGAGCGGCCGCAGCGCGTGATCGTGCGGGTGAAGCTCTCCTTCGAGGGACGCGAAGCGGAGGCGGAGGAGCAGGGGACGGACACCACGCGGAATCGCGTGGAGGCCGCGGCGCGCGCCGCGTCGCTTTGTTTGGACGAGCTCTTGCCTGACAATTCGATCGCGCTCGAGGGCGCGACGATCATCGAGGCGTTCGATCGCAAATTCGTGCTCGTGGCGGTGCACGGATTGGGCGGCCGGGAGGCGCAGTTGCTCACGGGCACGTGTGAGATTCGTGAGAGCACGGAGCGCAGCGCGGTGCTCGCGGTGTTGGATGCAACCAACAGGTGGACTGACGCGCGGAGGTGATGAAATAGGGCGCTTCCTGATGTCGACGTTGTAAGTCATTGTAATAAAGTCAGTTAGCGAAGACCTGCCGATTGTTGCGCCGGCCCAACAAGGGGTCTTGCGCACTTCTCATTTTTGCTGTATTTCGTGTTTCGTGAATTTGCCGATTTCAATGAAAACCAGACGGTATTGGGGCACGCAGCGCGTCGCGCGCGTCTGTCAGGTCTCTCCCGCGACGGTGGCGAACTGGATCGACCAGGGGCTACTGAAGGGGCACAAGACACCGACGGGTCGGCGGCGTGTTTCGGCGGACGATCTCACGGCGTTTCTGCGCGCGCATGAGATGGCGGTGCCGCCGGAGCTCGAGGGTGGAAACGGGCACGACGTCGTGGTGGTGGTGGACGACGATCCCGGATACCTGAAGGCGATGGTGCTGACGATCGAGCGATCAGATCTGGACGTGGAGGTAGTCGAGGCGGCGACGGGCGTGGACGCGCTGCTCGAGATCGGTCGGGTGCAGCCGTCGCTGATCGTCCTCGACTACAGCCTGCCCGACCTCAACGCCCCGCAGGTGATCCGGCGGCTGCTCGAGCCGGGCCGGCAGCTCGACGCCGAGGTGCTCGTGGTGACCGGCGGGATGCCGGAGGCGGCGGGGAAAGAGCTGCGGGAGATGGGCGTGAAGGTGATTCTGAACAAGGTGGAGGGGATGCCGGCGGTGGTGGAAGCGATGCGGCAGGCGCTGAAGCGGCGCAAGGCAGCGTAGCGGTTCGGGTTCACGCAGTGCTTCGGTCGCGGCGGACGGTCTCGGATCCGCTGGGCCACATACGGACACTTGAAACAAAGGGGCCCCTGGTCACCGCCAGCCTAGAGCGGAGCTGAGCGGAAAGCATACGAGCGGAGCGTCGGGTGCGCCATAGCGAGGCGTGCCACTCCTGGTGGGTCGACAACGACTCGCAGTTTCCCAGAAGGGGGTGACGCTCAAATGTTGCATTTGCTCGCAGCGCTTTTTGCGGCTTTTGCGAAGTTGTTTTTCGCAGACGGCATGGCGTCATGGTAGCGGGGGACTTGGGGTCCCCCTCAAGCTCAACGAAACACAACACGTCACCTGGGTTGGGATGAGCGACACGCGAGCCGAGGAAGAATTATTCCCAACGCGGGTCTACCTCCTCGTCGGGGCGGTCTCGGCGCTAGCCATAGCGCTCGTGTTCGTGTTGGACTGGCAGTTGCCTTGGCAGTTGCCTTCACCGCAGCAACGCACCTTCTGGAACGCGCTTGCGGTCTTCGCCCTGCTGTCGGTCGTTAGCGACTCTCTGTTCTTCAAGATCCCGATAGCGAAGGCCAACGCTTCCCTTGCCTTCATTCCACTGCAGGCGACCATTCTGCTATTTGGTCACCCGTGGCCCATGCTTATTGGTGGTTTCACGGCTCTCGTGGTGGACACGCTTGTCCGGAAGAAGACGCCGATCCGGATTGTCTTCAACACCGCGCAATACATGTTGGCTGTCGGAATTAGCGGATTGGTATACAGGGCTCTCGGAGGTTCGGTTGGCATAGGAGATTTTGCGTTCCTGTTCATTCCCTTCGTCGCCCTTGTCGTCACGTTCTTTCTCGTAAATCAAGGAAGTGTCGCAATCGCTGTTTCGCTCAGCAGCGGCGTATCGGTACGGGAAGCCTGGGGTCGCATCGGTGGGCGAGCACTGGTGAATGACCTGTTCTCAAGCACTCTAGCGATTCTGCTCGTCTTCTTATACGTGAGGCTGCAGCTTCCTGGGATCGCGATCCTCGTTTTCCCTCTCTTCCTCGTCAGACAGCTCTACCAGATGAATCGCGAGCTGCAGGAGGAGCTAGAAGAGAAGCTGGAGTTGATGGTAAAAGCCATGGAGGCACGTGATCCGTATACGTCGGGACATTCGCGGCGAGTTGCCGAATATGCCCTCTCAATCGCGAGGGAGATGAAGCTATCGGCGGACGCCTTGGACGGAATAAAGCAAGCTGCGTTACTACATGATGTGGGCAAGATCTATGAAGAATTTGCGCCCCTCCTTCGCAAGGCAGGACGGCTGACGCCGGAGGAGCGTGTTGTAATGCGCTCTCACGTCGTGCGTAGCGCGGAACTGGTCGCCACCGCCGCCAAGCTGAGGGGGTCGGTGGAAGCGATGATCAGGCATCACCACGAAAACTACGATGGTAGTGGTTACCCGGACGGCATTGGAGGCGAGCGGATCCCCATCGGCGCCCGGATCATCATGATCGCCGACACCCTCGATGCAATGACCACGGACCGCCCTTACCGTCGCGCAATGACTTTCGCCAGGGCAATCGAGGAACTACAAGAGTACGCGGGCACACAGTTCGATCCGGCACTCGTTCGACTTGTGGCACGATCAAGGAGTCTTCGCCGCCTCTTGGGCGGCGAAGGACCGGCGCAGCAGCCTTCGACCCGTTCTGAGCCAGCGTGGGCCCGCGGGAACCGCGAGCATACGTCGGAGCTTATCCCACCCGAGTTGGTTTAGCCCTCGTCTGACCCAGCTGCTACGCGAGAAACCCTTCACCCGCGAGTCTTGCCTTCAGACCGTGGGCTCCCGAACGGTCGAACAAGCCAAGTTCAGTCAAGGTTTGACTGAGATAAGAGCCATTTATCAACTTCTCAAGCCAGGCTTTGGCCGCCAGCACCTCTAAAAAGTAGAGGAGGTGCCGGCTTCGAAACCGATCCAGAGCCTGTTCCACCAACGGGCGTGCGGCATCTGGTCCGCCCGAGTGCATGATCCTAAAGGCACGGAGCTTCGCGAAGACGGCCGGTTCCGGCACGGCGGCTTCGCGACCAGCGGCGGCCGTTTCCGCGGAGGCGATAATCTCCAGCGCGAGCGACGTGTCGCCACCGATTAGCGCTAGGCTAGCATTCTCGCAAAGGAACTCAAGTTCTGCCTTCCAAGTGCGGTTACCGGAGCGGTGATTCTTGGCCAGCTCCATGTACTGCGCGGCATCCTCCTTGCGCCCGCACATCATGAACGCTTCGGCTACGTTCATGTAGGCGTTGATCATTCTCGGCTGACCTGTTAGGCCCGCTCCAAGCCTGGCGCTCCAGCAGCCCATCTCTGCAGCTTGAGAAAACTTGCCCTGGACCAGGTAGAGTCCGGCAATGTTCGTCGCGGTGAGCGACGCGCGCGCATCATCGCCCATCTTTTGGGCGAGGTTCAGCGCTTCTAGGAACGCGCTCTCTGCAGTCGCAAAGTCGCAAGCTCCGTACCGACAGAGGCCCAAGGCGTTGTGGGCCATTGAGAGCAAAACACTGTTCGGTGATCTGTTGAGTAACTCAATAGCGCGACCCAAACAGGTGGCAGCCCGGTCGACGTCGTAGGACAGGTAGTGGCAGTACCCCAACGTGTACCAGGCTATCGGTAGGAGCTTGCCGGGGCGAGCCCGAACCAGTTCTTGGACTTCGGCTTGCGCTGCCGTTACAGGTCGCTCATCGCCGGTCTCTGCCCCTGCCTTCGCTGACTCGAGCAGAGCCCGTACAATGAGTTCAATATCGCCCGTGGCCCGAGCCGTCACGAGCGCTTCGTCCGCGGCCTCTGGGTACCTGGTGTGCGAGTCGCCACTCATGAGGTAAATGCAACTGGCACGCATGCGAGCGGCTTCCGCAGCATCCCGACGCGACAAACCTGAATCACGACGGAGGTCATCAAGAATCGGTATGGCTGGCGCGGCCTTGGACTGGTCGACGAGCGCCTTAGCCAGCAGCAGGTGGATCCGTCGGGTAATAGCTTCGTCCCATGGCCAGGGCGAGAGCGCTTGGAGGATGCGCTCAGCCTCGTAGGGCGCGCCCACCCGCAAGGCAGCCTCAGCCCCTTCAACACCGTACGCGACAGCCAACGTGAACTCACCTGCCCGTAGATAATGCCATGCAATTTCGAGCCGCAGCGACTTTCGCTCGGCAGTTCTCGACGCGAGTAACTCTCCCGCCCGTTTGTGCAAACGCTGTCTCGCGGGCCCAGCGATAGCGTAGTACGCCTGCGCCCTAATCAGTTCGTTACGAAACTCTAGTCCTCCTTGTATTTCCCGAAGTAATCCTTCGTCCCTTAGGCGTGAGAGGGCTTCGCTTGCGCTCACTGGAGACAATTCGACTACTTGGTACAATGGAAGGTCCGCGAGCCTGCGACCCAAGACCGCTGCTAAGTCGAGGGCGGCACGAGTCGCGGCGCTGAGACGGCCAAGTTGTCGGTCGAAGACCGCGCCGATCGCTCTGGGGATCCCGATGCTAGCCGCGGGTTGAGTGTTCAGCGCCTCAATGTGTGCTAAGAGGGAGGCGGAACCGTGTGCGAGCCATTCACGGGCCAAAAGCTCAAGCGCAAGAGGGTTGCCCTTTCCTGCTTGAAGAATCCGAGGTACGGGAACCTGGGCGTAGCTGCCGCCCGCAGCCTGTACGACACTGCCGACGAGGCGTTCAGCGGCCTTTTCCGAAAGCGGTTCCAGGTCCAGCGTCTTGATAGCGGTGACACGCCCGTCAGAGACGAGCTCTCCCGCTGTGGCGACAACTCGAAGCTCCGTTGGGCGCCCAGTCAAGATGAGGAGCAGTCGGGCACGCGGCAGTTTTCGAGCTACGACATGTAGTATTGCCGCGCTCGCATTATCCGCCGCGTGAATATCATCTACGACCAACACCAGCGGGCTCTCCTCCGTCGCCGCCTCCACTGCCTTAAGGAACGAATCCGCCAGCCGCAGCGGAATCACCTCCGCCGCCCACTCGACGGGCTTCGGCACTCCCGGGAACGCCGCGAAGATCTCCGGCGACACACGCGTCAGTTCGCTCAGCGCCTCGGGATCCGCTCCTCCGATGGCCCGCTGTACCGTCAACTGCTTGATCAGCTCGGCAAGCACCGCGAAGGGCAGCTCGCGTTCCGCCTCGTACGCCTGGGCCCGCGCGATGGCCGCGCCCTCCATCTGGCACGTGGAAACGAACGCGTTCACCAGCGTGGTCTTCCCGACGCCGGGATCGCCGAGCACGACGACGATCCGAGGCTCGCGGCGCCGCACCTGCAGCCACGCATCGTACAGGCAGGAGAATTCGTTCTCGCGACCGATGAGCGTCTCCGCTTCGAAGCGCCGCTCCTGCCGCTCGGACACCTGACCCGCGGCCGCGCCGTCCGGCCGAGGCGCCGCACGCCGTCCCTCGCGCAGAAGGTTCGCCATGCGCACGAGATCGGCGCTCGGTTTGGCGCCAAGCTCCTCGGCCAGCTGGGCCTCGAAGCGCGCATACACCTTGAGCGCGTTGCTGCGGTCGCCCACCCACGCGCGCGCCTCCATCACCCCGCGCACCGCATCCTCGGAGAGCGGATCGAGCTCCAAGAGCAGCCGCGCGTGCTTCTCGACCGCGGCGAAGTCGCCGATCCGGCGGCCGGCATCCATCTGCTTCACCAGGGAGTCGCGAATGCGCGGCATGAGCTTGGCGCGCCACTCGTCCTTCCACTGCTCGAACTGCACCGCGCCGGGGACCTCGAAGCCGTCCAAGAACGGCCCACGGATCGCGGGTACCCCTGCGTCCAGCGTTCCGACGTCGGCCTGCACGGCGCCGGGCGCGAGCCCGACGGACGCGCGCTGAATCATCAGATGCTCGCTGCCCACCTTCGCCTTAAGGACCGTCAGCGCCTGCGCAAGGGAATGGCGCGCTCGGGCCGCGGGCACATCGGGCCACAGGAGGTCCATCAAGTAGTCGCGCGTGAATCTTCTGCCCGCCTCGACGGCGAGGCGGATCAGCAAGGCGAAATGCTTCCGCGTGCGGAAACGGATCTGGTCCCCGGCCTCGGTGAGAAGCAGCGGGGCCCCGAGACTGATGAGGTGCAGGTGCGGTACCAAGCGGACGGCTCGCAGCGTTTCGGAATGCTACTATTAGGCAGACGATTCAACCGGATGTCAACATCATGAGATTAAATGGGTTAAGGCCCAGTTAACCGGGTCGAGGGCAGGACTATCAACACAGAGCCGCGCCCTAGTCGTCGTCCAGACCTGGCGTTACAATCGGCGACCTCACAAGCGAGGAGGAACCATGAGAGCACGTCTCGTCATGCCAGTTCTGGCTGCCGCCTGCCTGAGCCTGTTCGGCTGCGACCGAGTCGCCACCGCTCCGCAAGCCCCGTATCACCCTTCGTTCGTGACTTCGGGTCAGCTCGACGGGAATAATCATCCCGCCGTCGTGCTGTTGGTGATGGACGTCGCCGGACAACCGGCGTTCCGCTGCTCCGCCACGCTGATCGCCCCGAAGGTCGTGCTCACCGCCGGCCACTGTGCGGGAGAGCCGGGGGAGTTCAGCGGCATGCGCATCTTCGCCGAGGCCGACGTTCAGGACGACCAGACTTACCCCAACAGCGGGGGCCCCAACACGTTCGACGCCGCTGAGTGGCACTCACACCCACTCTTTACCGAGAGCCTCTTCTTCCTCCACGACGTGGGCGTGGTCCTCCTGAAGAAGGCCGTCAACCTCCCCGCCGGCCAGTACGGCAAGCTGCCCACGCGGGACCAGCTCGACGCGCTCAAGACCTCGAGCGCCACCACCTTCACCGCGGTAGGCTATGGCCTCCAGTTGATCAACCCGGTGCACATCGAGGCCCTGAGGATTCGAATGTTCGCCGAGCCGCACCTGATCCAGATCAACACGCCGGGCACCGGGGACTTCTCGATGCTGCTCTCGAACAACGCCTCCACCGGCGGCACCTGCTTCGGGGACTCCGGTGGCCCCAACTACCTCGGCACCAGCAACGTGATCGCCGGTGTGACGTCGTTTGGACGCAACGGCAACTGCGCGGGAACCGGCGGAGTCTTCCGGCTCGATCGCAAGAACGTCTTGGACTTCGTACAGCAATACCTGAAGTAGGGATCTGGGTGTTCTCGAGGGGGCGGACGACGTCGCCAACGTCGCCCGCCCGTTCTACTTTTACGCCGTGACCGCTGCGACTCCGACCCAGACCATGTCGCCGCAGGCAATCCTGCGCGACCGGACGTTCCGCACGCTGTGGCTCGCGCAGTTCGTGAGCATCTTCGGCGACTTCCTCGCCCTGTTCGGCGTGATCAGCCTCATCACGTTCCGCATGCACGGCACGGCCGTGCAGGTCACGGCCGTCTCGATTGCGTACATCGTGCCTCTGGCGCTCATCAGCCCGGTCGCCGGCGTGTTCGTGGATCACTGGAACGTGAAGCGATTGATGATCGCGAGCGACCTGATCCGCGCCGTGCTGATCGTGTTGCTCCTATTCGCGAGGGATGTGGCGCAGATCTGCGCGATCTTCGCGGCGTTGAGCACGGTGTCGAGCTTTTTCGCCCCGGCACAGTCGGTCACGGTCCGCACCATCGTGCCTCCGGACCGCCTGCTCGCCGCGAACGCGATGCTCACGCAGGCGTTCTACGTGGTGCGGCTGTTTTCCCCCTTCGCCGCGGGGGCGCTCATCGCCTGGCTCGGTGAGCGAGTCTGCTTCTACCTCGACTCGGCGAGCTTCGCGTTCTCGGCGATCATGATCTCGACGCTGGTCATCCTGCGCCCGCGTGCCCAGACCGAGAAAACCCTGGAATCGCTCAGCCGGGACTTCGTCGAGGGCAACCGGTTCATCTTCACCCATGCGGGACTGTCGTTCGTGTTCCTGGCGATGGGCGCGGCCATGTTCGTGCTGAGCGCGTTCAGTCCGCTGATCTCGATCTACATCCGCGACTCGCTCTCTGCCGGCCCCTTCGTGTTCGGCGTGATCAGCTCGATGGTGGGGGTCGGCCTGATCGCGGGCGCGCAGGTGCTGGGGCGCGTGCACACGCCCGCCTCGCGCACCCGCGTCGTGCTGGCTGGGATGCTCGCCCTCGGCGCCGGCGCGGCACTGCTCGGCGCCTTCCATAACATGCCCATGGCCGCGCTCAGTACGTTCTGCATGGGCTTCGCGATCTCCTTCGTGTTGATCCCGGCGCAGACGCTCTCACAACAGGAGACGCCGCCGGCGTTGATGGGCCGGGTGAGTAGCACGTTCATGTCGCTGATCGCCGTCGCCCAGGTGCTGGGTCTGCTGCTCTCGGGGTACCTGGCTCAGCGGCTGGGCATTCGCGCGCTCTTCCTCTCGTGCGGGGGCCTCCTGGCGGTGCTCGCGAGCGCGGGGTACCTCTGGATGCGGGGACGGAGCGAGGGACCGGCCGAGCCGGCCGCCGACGCAACTGTTTGACTATCGGTCGAGAAGGAACTGAACGATGACCGTCGACGCCGGCCAAGGCCGCCGAATCAGCCGATCAGCCCATACCTCGCGGCATAGCGGACTAGGTCCGCGTTGCTCGCGACCGCCATCTTCTCGAGAATGCGCGCGCGGTACGTGCTCACCGTCTTGGCCGAGATCGCCAGCTCCGTCGCGATCTGGGAGACCGTGAGGCCGCTCCCCAGCCGGCGCATGACCTCGAACTCGCGATCGGACAGGAGCTCGTGCGGGGCTCGCTGCCCCGCGGCATCGAGATGAGTGGCCAGCTGCTCCGCCAGGGTCGGGCTGACGTACTTGCCGCCGCGATACACCCGGCGGATCGCCTCCAACAACTGATCCGGTGAGTGGTCCTTGGTGAGATAGCCCGACGCCCCGGCCTTGAGCGCCCGCACCGCCCATTGGTCTTCGGGGTGAACGCTCAGGACCAGCACCCGGATGCTCGGGTGGCGTTCCCGCAGGGCGCGCAGGGTGTCGAGAAAGGGACCGCCCGGCATCGACACGTCGAGCAAGACCAGGTCGGTGGCCGTCTTCTCGAGCGCGGCGAGCAACGTCGCGGGGTCGCCCGCCTCACCCGAGATCGCGAGCCCTGGGTCCGCTTCCACCATACGGCGCAGTCCCTGGCGGACGATCGGATGGTCGTCCGCGATGAAGATGCGAATAGCAGGGGTTCGCTTCACGGCGGGGTCACCGGAATCGTGACAACGATGGCCGTTCCGCGACCCGGCTCGCCCCGAATGGTCAACGTCCCGCCGCACGCGAGCGCGCGCTCCCGCATCCCGACCAACCCCAGCGACGAAAGCCCGCTCAGCGATTGGGGCGTGAACCCGACGCCGTTGTCTTCGACGCCGAGGAGGATGGACTTCTCCAGCCGACGCACCGTCACGTCAACGCGGGTGGCCTTGGAGTGCCGGGTCACGTTGGTGAGCGCCTCCTGAATGATCCGGAAGGCGTGGCTCGCCACGTGGTCGGGCAAGCGGGGAAAGTCGTCGGCCTTGAGGACGATGGCGATGCCGGTCCGCTTGGCCACGTCCTGCACCAGGAACTCGAGGGCGGCTTCCAGGCCGAGCGGGTCGAGCACGCTGGGCCGCAGCTCGCTCGCGATCCGGCGGACGATCTGCATGGTTTCGTCGATCCGGTCGCTGAGCGACGCGTCGCCCAGGCGGAAGACGCCCGAATTGCTCCGCGTCGAGTGGCTCTCGAGCCAGGCCACGTCGAGCTTCAGGGCGGTGAGCGCCTGGCCGAGCTCGTCGTGGATCTCGCGAGCGATCCGGGTCCGCTCCTCCTCCCGGGTCGTCTGCAGCCGGTCCGCGAGGGCCCGCAGCTCGGCCCGCGACCGCTCCAATTCCTCCGCGGCCCGGATGCGGTCGCTCACGTCCCGCTGAACCCCGAAGTGCCCGGTGATGCGGCCGTCCGCATCGTAGAAGCACATGTAGTCGCCTTCCACCCACATGGTCGAGCCGTCGAGCCGGCGCTCGTTGGTGACGCTGTGGGTGTGTCCCGAGTCGAACAACTCCCGCCAGCCCTTACGGCCGCCCTCGAGGTCGTGCCGGAAGAAGTCACCCGGCGTGAGCCCGATCAGGTCCTCCCGGCGGGCCCGGAATTGCGCCGCCATCGCCGGATTGACCTTGGTCATGCGCTGATGGGCGAAGACGTAGTCGAGCACCGCGTCCTTGTCGACTCCCGGCCCCCATTCGACCGGTTGATCGAGCATCATAAAGAAGAACCCATCCTGGGAGCGCTCGAAGAACGCTTCCAGGAGGGCAGGGGTGTTGAGCGTTGCCGGCTCGGGTAAGGCCTGGGGCATCGGAATCTCCTGACCCGGAAAAATGGGGAGGGTGCCTGCCGCAAGGAAGGAGGCACCCCACCCGGTAATGGTTAGCGCAGCGGTCGCGGCTCGCCGTAGACGAAATCGTCCATGACGACGAGATCCTTCGTGCCGCCCGCGGACACATCCTGCGATGCGGCGTCCAGCGACGCGTCACCACTCGTGATCACTACCCTGGCGACGATCGCGGAATCGAACACCGCCCCGACGAAGGTGAAGCCCTGGGCGCCGAGATGCGCGGGTGAGGCAATGCTCGCGATCTCCACGCCGTTCGCGTCGAAATAATCGACCCGTGTAGAGTTCGCGCGGTCGACGTCGGAGAACACCACGCCGAAGCCCTTGACCAGCCCGTTGGTCGTCGTGCCTACCAGCCTGAAATCGACCGTGAGTACGGGGCTGCCGACCGACATGAACAGCTTCTTGGGCGAGAAGGCCTTGAACTGGTCCGCGAGCCCGGCATTGACGTCCACAAAGGCGCTCGAGTCCACCCGGAAGCCGGTGCCCGACGTCGAGAAGATGGCGCCCCGCTTCGAGTTGACGTTGAAGAAGTCCGCCGGGAAGTTGTCGACGTTGGTCAGGGCGGCGGGCACGCCGTCCCAGTTGATCTCGCGGCGGCCGCTGTCGGCGGGCGGCGAGTTCGGGGCGTTCAGGCTGCCGCCGAGCGCTGCGCGGAACTTATTCAGGGTGTCCGCGATCGCGAGGCTGTCGCCTTGCGCCCGGATGACAGTGAAGTTCGGACCAGGAGGGGGGGGCACGTTGGTGGAGGGCGAGTAGAGATTGTTGCACGCCGCCAGGGCCGCCAGGGTCACAAAGAGAGAAAAAGCCGTCGGTTTCATCGTGCGCTCCATCGTGTAATGGGATCGATCACTAACTGTGGGCAACGTAGTGATCGCTCCGCGATGGCTGTATCAGACGCGAGACCTGAAGTGAGGGTGAAACGGAGGAACCGACTCGTCAGCCGGAGGACTACACGAGGGTCGCGTCGGGCACCCTCGTGTGTCTCCGATTGCGTTTGCTACTGGACCACGATGACTCCGGACATCGCCGCCCCGTGGACGGCGCAGTCATAGGGATACGTTCCGGGATTCTGGAACGTCACCGCATAGGTGTCGTTGGCTGCGTTCATGACCACGCTGTTCCTGAAGATGTTCGGGACTTGGCCGGTCGATTGAATGCTGTGCGAGCCCGCGGCGTTCCAGGTCCACGTGACGGTGCTGCCCGCCGCGACGGTGTCCACCGCCGCGTTCTGGCTTCCGTTGTGAGCGCTGCGAAAGAAAATGTTGCCCACCACGATCTGGCCCACTGGGCCACCGCCGCCCCCACCGCCCCCGCCACCGGGCGAAGTCGCGCCGCCGCACGCGGCCAGGGAGAAGAGGGTCGCTACCAAGAGCCGTGCTGTGTACCGCATAAAAGCCTCCGCGCAAGGTGAATGAGAACTGCGCCATGTTAGCGATCGCACCTCGATGGAAGTATCAGACGCGATGCCTGAGGGAGACGGGAAATAGCGGAACCAGCCTATCGGACGGAGGACTACAGGACAGCGGCGAAGGGAACGGGGACCGTGAGCACGGTCCCCGCTTTGGTGTATCTGGCGTTTACCGGCTGAAGTGCGCCAGCGCTTCTCCGCAGCCAACACCTTGCACCCAGAGGGTCTGATTCCCCGGGATGTCGGGTGCGATGTCGGTGTCCGACACGATCATCTGGGCGGTGAACGACTCGTCGATGCCGTCGCCAGCGCGGTAGAAATCGGCGAGCAACACGACGGTCCCGGCGCCCGTGGCAATGCGCTTCCCGGCGTCGGCGCCGGTGCACTTGAAGGTCGTCGAGGCCAGCAGCTGCGCAGTGTCCCACCGCACTCCTTCGCCCGTGGCGCACCCAGCGAGCGGTCCCTGGGCCACGGCCGCGGTGCAGCGAAACCCACCGCCCGACTTCGCATCGGTCGGGCTGGGCACGATGTTCGAGGCGGTCGCGGCGTCGAACGACCCGCCGCCAGTGAGGAACACCGCTCCGGTCGGGAAGCCGCTCACCGTGCCGTTGAACCCGAAGCCGGTCCGCGCCCCGCCCCCGGAACGCGCGGCAGCGGACAGCTGCAGGAGGCTCGAAGCTGAATACGAGGGACTCGCAGGCGCCGTGGAGTAGTCGTTGCAAGCGACCGCCGCGAGGGCGGCCAACGCAAGCATTCCAGCCGTGATCGTTTTCATTCCCATACTCCTTTGGTGACGATGATGAATGGGTGTGTCATCTGTTTAGCGGACGACGATGGTCCCGCTCATCGCCGCGCCGTGCACGGCGCAATCATACGAGTAGGTACCCGGCGTGTTGAACGTGACCGAGTAGGTCTTCCCGTTGCCGGCCTGGATGGCGCTGCTCACGAAACTGGACGACCCCTGCGACTGCACGCTGTGCGAGATCGATCCCGTGGCGGTCCAGGTCCACGAGACGGTGCTGCCGGCCGCAACGGTGTCGATCGCGGGGTTCTGGGTTCCGTTGTGTGAGCTCTTGAACAGGATGTTCCCCACGATGATCTGACCAACCGGGCCCCCGCTCCCACCACCGCCGCCCCCGCCGCCCCCGCCGCCGCCGCCGCCGCCGTAGGGTGAGGTCGCACCGCCACACGCCGTCAGTGATAGGGCCGCAGCCACGAGCAATATTGTGTATCGCATAACAACCTCCATGCAACGTGAAAGAGATTGTGCGACGTTAGCGATCGCTCGTGGATGGAAGTATCAGATGGGACGCCGGAAGCAGGCGGGAAATACCGGAACCGACCCATCAGACGGAGGACTACAAGACTGGAGCGACTCTATCGCTTCAGGCCCGGGCGGAAGGAATATTCTATCGGTGTGCACGCCCGGGTCATTCGAGCGTCCTACTTTAGAGCCCGACTTTGACGGAGGTGGCCCCATGCTCGCTGCGCTCCTGACTCTCGCTATCTCTGCTCAAGTCACAAGCCATGACACGAGTCCTTTCCATTGCTCACGGCGCCTCCAGCCTGCCGACCACCGCTTCGACACGACCCACGTGCGTGACCTGGTCGGTGAGTACGACCTGGTACTCGTGGTTACGACCCGTGGATGGTCTCGTGCCTCGGAGCACCGCGGGGAGTTGGTGCTCTGGCCGCAAGACAGCGTCCACAGCCACCGGGGTGCGTTGGGCGCTTTCCCTCCAGGCCGCGGTCTTGAGCGGCCGATCGCGGGCAGCTTTGTGGCTGCTGCACCCGACACGGACAGCTCGTGGCGCCGAATGGCTTCGAGCGATCGGAACCACCCCGGCGTGATGTGGATCCGCGGTCGGTTGCGACTCGGTGACTATGACGGCCTGGATGGTGCGGGCGAGGATCTGGTACCGACGCACGTTGGGCCTGAAGGATTCCGTGGCCGTTGGCAAAGCGATCTCGGTATCGTGGCAATCATTGATACCGCGACGCATCGACGGCTACCTAACCCGAGCGGTTATTTCTGCGCCTACCGGCGTGCCGCTCGCTGATGGCGTCCTGTTATCGAACCGGCTTCCGCCAGATCGGGCACGGCCCCATCCGCTGCTCCTTCCCGAAGACCAAATTCAGTCGCGTCCGTTTAGTTGAGCTCGGCGGCCCGGCGAGGTGATGGATTGATGCGAGGCAACGTCGCGCGCCGCAGCGTACGAACCCTGGTCTCGATGACTTTGGCGAGTCTGTCGAGCACTTCCGCGTGGCCAGCCTCCACTGCGGTGGCGGTCAGCACTCCACTAAACTGTGCTGCGACCTGATCTGCCACCTGCTCCGCCGCCTGCAGAATTAGGCTGGTCTTCCAGTTCACCATTCTGGCAAGTTTGTCGAGAGCCTCGTAGGTGAGGTCTCCCGGCCCTCTGGCGGACCCCACGAATAGCGCGTACTGAGGGGTCAGGAAGTCATAAACCTCGCTCGAAACGACGTCGTAGAAGGGCGCTAGCTTGATGCCGTCGTCATCATAGAGCAAAGCGAAATTCTTCGCGTGAGCATCGAAGTTCCCGATGCAGACATTAACGAACGTCATCCTGAGGAGGTTTTCGATGTCGACGGCAGGGCGCGCCGCAAACTTAGTAAGGACATTCGCAATGTCTCCAAGAGTAGGACCGCGGTTGTGTTGGTACTTGTGAACGGCAAGCCGTCCTGTTGCTTGGCAAAAATCCTCTTGATGCAAGCGTCGGAGGTCGGGAGGCACGCGGTCAAAGCGAGTGCTTTCGAACAGGGCTAGCTGTCCTCTCACCGCCCGTGGCTGAGCGATGGACAGACCGACGGCCTTTGTCAAAAGGAGGCAAGCAATTTCGTTTTGGACGAGCCCGTCATAGCGAGCGCTTGGGCGCTTTATGAGGACGTCGCTCAAGGAGCCGGCGAGCGGTAGATCGTACCCGGTCGGTGTCCTTCGGAACACTAGCTTATCTTGAGCTCCGCTCATGGATTGACGGCTTTCTAGCTGAGCTCGAGTAAGCGGTTCCCCGTGCACCTGCGAAAACAGTTGTTCGACTTCGGCTATGGTGAGCGATCTGTAGGCCGGGGGTGGCGGCGGGGTTTCGTGCGGCCACAACGACACAGCGCCAGCGCATTCTCCTCCTACCTGTCCCAACAGTCCTGGTAGGTCTGCAAGGTCATGCTGTGTGGCACGCGCTATGATCCCACGAACGTCGGATTCTGCCAGTAGGTTATCAAAGAATGCGCGTGTCTCTTCGGGACCGTACGGCTCCTCTCGTACCGGAAGCCGTACCGAAACTTGCCATCGCTCGGAGTCAGTTACGTCCAGCGTGTGCTTGTCATAGCGAAACCACACATCGCCGAGGTCCTCGCCCAGGTAGCCTACATGGTGACCGTACATGTAGACATCCAAGAGTGGCTGGGAAGTGTCGTACTTAAGTGCCTTCTTCTGTGCCGTCACGATGGCTTCCGGTTCCGATCACGGCTCATGAGGTACATGTCGAGGCCAAGCGTGTGAAGCATTCTGGTTGAGGTAGAAAGGCTGACGTTCGGACGCTTTCCAAGTTCGATTTCGATCCACAAACGTGTGCTCACTCCTGAGCGGGCGGCTGCGTCCGCCTGCGTGAGACCCAAAGCCTTTCGGCGCGCACGTAGGATCTGACCAACGTCGCTTGTGTCGAGGACTCGAATCGGTCCTCGAGAGCCAGGTGGTGGAGACTTACCGGTCGACGATGGCAGAGCAGGATTCCTCAAGAAAAGATACGTATATGTGATGTCTAGTCGGTTCTGACGAGAAAGTTACATATACGTAACATAATATGTCAATAAGCATCAATATTACATATAGGTCTGATTACCTATATCCATAGATATGGCAGTTCTCGCCAGAGATTTCAGTGCTCGCCGACAACCGGACTTGCATTATTGTGACGTGAGTCGGTCCCCACCGAAGGTGCAGGTGTACGGCGCCGGCCCAGCCGACGGGCGAGCTACGGCAAATCCGGTCATGACCGCCGTGCTCCTGGGCGTCGGGCTCGCGGTGGTGTGTACGCTGCTCGTCGCCTTCACTCACAACCCCGTCAGCCTCGCCGCTTGGGGTGTCGGCGGTCTGATCGGGATCGTGCTTGGTCGAGCGGGGCGCCCCGGGGAAACGGCCAGCGCGTCGCGGGGCACGCTCGCGATCGTCCTCACCGTAGGCACCGTGCTGCTCGCCAAGGCGATGATTCTCGCGTTCGCGCTGCGACCGATCGTGCGCGACGAGCTGGTGCGCTCGCGCGAGGCCCGGACCGCACTCTTCCTGATCGATATGACCGTGCACCGGTCGTTCTCCCCCGACCTGCAAGCCGAGTTGGATAAAGAGAATGCGGCGGGACCGGATACTGGCCGCGAGGCGCAGCAGTTCGTGCGGGGGTTCGAGCTCCGCGAACGACTGTTCACCGAAGCCCGAGCCCGTGATTCAGCGGCGACGCCCGCCGAGCGCCAACGAATCGTGCGGACCTATGCGGACAGCCTGCTCGGGAGCCAGCCATTCCTGCCTATGCTAGGCCGGCTGTTCGGACTGTGGGATCTGTTGTGGTTGGGGCTGGGAGCGTCGAGCGCCTGGAAGCTGGCGCAGATCGGGACCGGCTGAGCTACTGGCCTTGCTTGTTGCGCGCGGCCTGCTCGCGCGCCTCGCGCTCCTCCCGCTCCCGCGCTTCGCGGGCCCGTCGCACGCGCTCCTGGCGCTCGCGGAGCTCAGCTTCTTCGCGCGCGGCCTGGGCGGCCTCCCGGGCGTCGGCGTCCGTCGAGGGCGCCTGCTCGCGGCTGAGACGGGTCCGTTCCTGCCGCTTGCGCCGATCCTCTTCCACGGCCTTGGTGCGCTCCACGTCGCGCTCCGCCTTGTTTCTGATGTTCATCCACGCGAGGATGATGAACAGGCCGAACTGGGCGGGCAGCACGAGGATGAAGGAGAGAGGGAACAAGCCCTTGACCGTGGCCGAGACGGCGATGCTGGCGAGCGCCCACTTCCAGCCCGTCATGTGCTCGTACTCGGCGGCGGCATAGAAGATGGCCGCGAACCCCAGGCCGCCCAGGATACCCATGGGCGCGAATATGTGAAACGGTGCCCGAACGGGCAAATGTCTGACGACCGCTAAGGGGGGCCACCCATGCTCCTGCTCATCGTGGTTCGGACGCTGGCCATCGTTGCCGTGGGGGTGCTGATCTTCTGGCTGCGGCGCTACATGACGGGTCGCTGACGGAAAAGAACCCCCGCGCGCGTGATGTCGGTCACGGGTGAGCGTGCCGCGATCGTGGACTATTCAGCACCCCAGCGAGGAGGCTCTATGCCTGGCGGACAGTGGGCCCGACTCCGTGCCGATGCAAGTGCTCCATTGAGGCGCGGGGCGTGGTATCGTGTGCTCCGACTCACCCCGTCTGATGCCGTACTCGATGTGAATCAACGTCCCATCAACGTGCCCCTGCCCGTCCTCCAGATCGCGCCCAGGCCGCCGAGCGCGTGGGAAGTCGTGCCCCGGCCCGTGAACGCGAAGGGCCTGCCGTCCAGCTGGGGCGCGCGCTACGCCGTCTGCCCGAAGTGTCTGCGTCGGTCGCCGCTTCCGAGGGGCCCGGTGGCGATGCGTTGCGCGGGGTGTGGTGGCGTGTTCGACGTGGGCTGGGGGGGGTGGGCGGACATCTAGGTGCGCCGCGGCGCTCGGCCCCGTCGTCGGCTGTGATCAGTAAGGACGAAACGCCTTGAGTAGCGCCTCGAGGTTGTCTGGCTCGGTCTCGACAATGTGGCCGAGCGGTGTGACGTAGATGCGCACCGTGGGCGCGCCGGGAATCTTGGTGGGCCCGTACGCAAACTCCCACACGCGCGGGTGTCCCGGCATCCGCGGCATGCCGTCCCAGAGAAACCGGATGGATTGGTTCCCCATGTCGGGTGGCGGGGAGCCGAGCAGACTACCCACGACCGTATAGGCGCCTATCCACGACACGCCTGCCAGAAGCGCGGCGCCGCAGGCAGCCATGATCGTCAGCCAGAATAGGCGAGCCACGTCAATGTCGCCCGCGACGCATGATCTCGCCCGGCGTGCGACAGATCGGGCAGGGCCCCATCTTGGGCTCCTGTCCCAGGGTCAGCTCCACCGGGCCGAGGGTGACCGCGGTGTCGGTGAGCGCGATGGTGAGCGACATGACATGGCCGTCGGTCGAGCCGAAGAACCGCGCTGGATGATCGGGGCCACGAGCCACGGGATAGAGCGTGATGTTGTAGAGCCCGGTCACGTCGAAACGACCTGACGAGTCGGCGACGAGGGGCTGCTTGGTGTCCCCCGCGGTGCAGCCGATATGCACGTGCGCGTTCGAGTCAGTCACGATCGCGCCGGCGTTATCGCCGCCCCAGACGCCTGCCTCGATCGGCCCGGGTTGCACCGCTCCCGTGCCGTTGCAGGCGAGGAGCACGGCCAAGGCGACGGCACATCGCGTGTTCATCCCATCCACTGTGCCCCCCGATCTTTGAGCAGCTCGTCCACGATGTCGGGCGCGGTCCGCCCCGCGGCTTCCGCCGCGAAGTTGATCACCAACCGGTGCGTGAGCACCGTCGGCGCAACCGCCTTGAGATCGTCGTAATCGGGCATCGGGCGGCCGTCGAGCGCGGCCCGGGACTTGGCGCCCAGGACCAGGTACTGCGACGCGCGCGGGCCCGCCCCCCACGAGATGAATTCCTTGATGAACGCCGGCGCCTCGGCGTCACCGGGACGCGTCATGCGGACCAGCGTCACCGCCGTCCGTACCAGCGGCTGGGGCGCCGGAATGCGGCGCACCAGATGCTGCAGCGCGAGCACGTCCTCGGCTGTCAGCACCGGCGCGATGTCCGCCGCGTGGTCCCCCGTCGTCGCCTCGACGATCGTCTCTTCCTCGGCCTTCGACGGATAGCCCACGCGCAGCTCGAACATGAACCGATCGAGCTGCGCCTCGGGCAGGGGATAGGTCCCCTCCTGCTCGATGGGGTTCTGGGTCGCGAGCACGAAGAACGGCGCGGGCAAGGGATGCGTCTGCCCCGCCGCCGTCACCTGGTGCTCCTGCATCGCCTGCAAAAGGGCCGCCTGCGTCTTGGGCGGCGTGCGGTTCACCTCGTCCGCGAGTACGATGTTCGCGAACACCGGGCCGCGCACGAACCGGAACCCGCGCTTGCCGGTGGTCTGGTCCTCCTCGATGATCTCGGTGCCGGTGATGTCCGTGGGCATGAGATCGGGCGTGAACTGGATGCGCGAGAACTTGAGGTCGAGCGTCTGCGCCACGGTCTGGACCATCAGCGTCTTCGCGAGCCCCGGCACGCCCAGGAGCAGCGCGTGACCACCCGAGAAGATCGCGGTCAGGATGCCGTCTAAGACGTCGGTCTGGCCCACGATCCGGCGGCCCACCTGTGCCAGGAGGTCGGCGCGGGCGCGGGCCAGGCGCTCGAGCAGCTCCACGTCGCCCAGCGGTGCGGACGAGGGGAGGGGTATCGGGGCCGGATTCGGGGTCATTGAATGCAAGGTTACCACATCATACTCCCAAGCGCCACATAAGTTTGCGGGCTCCGGACTTTGCTTGCGAAATTTTTCACAAGCGCGTAGTTTTTGCGCCGTGCAAAGCCCGGGGCCGCTCCGCTACGCGGGGCTCGGCATCCAGTTGGCCGCAACGGTCGTGGCGTGCGTGCTGCTAGGACAGTGGTTGGACCGCAAGGTGGCTACGAACGGCGTTTTTACCATCTTGACGCCATTACTGGGCTTTGGCGGTGTGATGTACTCCTTAGTGCGCCAGCTTTCCAAGTCTGACAAGGGCGATCGATGAGCTTGGGACGTCGCTACCTGTTCGGCGTGACGGTGGTTGCCGCGGGGGCGCTGCTCTCCAGCCTCATCGTGCCGTCCGACGCACGAACGAGCGTCGGTCTGGCGACCGCCCTGGCGCTGTTCGTGCAGGCACCACTTGGTTGGTGGCTGATCCGCGCGGTCGGTACGGTGCGCCTTCAACTGATCTGGGCGATCGGCATCGCCGCGCGGTTGGCGTTGGTCGCGGCCTGTGGTCTGGTAGTAGCTCCGCGGCTCAGACTCGCGCTCGCGCCGTTGCTGTTCACGCTCGTGGGAGTACTCATGTGCTGCGTGGTGGTGGAGGCGATGGTCGTCCGGGCCGCCGCCGAGGTGCGATGAGCCGGTTCGATCGAATCTGCGGCATCGTTGCGATGCTGCTGGCGCTCGTCGGAGGAACTTTGGGGGCCCAAGAGCACCTAAGCTCTCCCCGATCGACCGATATCGACATCATCAGCCACCTGGCCAACTCGCACTCGATCGAGTTGCCATCCTGGAGCGCTCCCTACTACAAGGAAGTAAAGCTGCCGCGGTTCGCGCCTATCCACGTTGGCCGCGTCACGATCGATCTTTCTCCAACCAAGCACGCGGTATTCCTGACGCTCGCAGCCGTGCTCGTGGCCTTGGTCTTCCTCTATACCTCACGCGTCGTGGCACACGCGCAGGCGGTGGGTCGTCCACCGCGCGGGTTCGCCGGGGCGATGGAGGCGATGGTCCTTTACATCCGCCAAGAGGTTATCCTGCCAAACGTCGGGCCGCACGGCGAGGGATACGTTAACTACCTGCTCACAGTCTTCTTCTTCCTCTTGGCATGCAATCTCCTTGGCCTCTTGCCCTGGAGTTCCACGCCGACGTCGAACATTGCGGTCACGGGAGCGATGGCGGCGGTGTCGCTCGCCGTAATCGAGATTTCAGGGATGCGCGCGCTGGGGCTGAAGGGGTATCTCGGCACGATCTTTTTCCTTCCCGAGGGTCTCCCGACGCTCCTCAAGCCCGTCATGCTCGTGATCATGACCCCGATCGAGATCATCGGGAAGCTCGCGAAGCCGTTCGCGCTAGCGATCCGGCTCTTCGCGAACATGACGGCGGGGCACGTTGTGGTGCTGGCCTTGATCGGGTTGACATTCTTCTTTCAAAGCTACCCGGTAGGTGTGGCAGCATCGGCCATGGCCACCGGCATCATGTTGCTGGAGCTGTTCGTCGCGTTTTTGCAGGCATTCGTGTTCACCTTGCTCACCAGTGTGTTCATCGGGCTGATGCGGGCCGAGCACTAACTTCACCAATGGGAGTGTGACATGATGTTGACCCTGCTTGCTCTGCTTCAGGAACCCGCCGCGGCGGCCGCCGCTGGGAAGGGCTACGCCCTCATCGGCGCCGGGCTCGCTGCCGGTCTGGCGGTACTCGGCGCCGGCATCGGAATCGGGCGCGTCGGTGGCCAGGCGGTCGAGGGCATGGCGCGCCAACCGGAGAACAGCGCCCGCATCCAGACCGCGATGATCATCGCCGCGGCCCTCGTAGAAGGGGTGGCACTGTTCGCCGCCGTGGTGGCGTTCGTGATGCAGGGGAAGGTCACGTTCTGATCGCCTTCATACTCGGAACCGCCGTCGCTGCGGCGGTTCAAGAGCCGGATGGCGCCGTGGCTGGCGGCCCGCTGTCGGTAGACGGCGGTCTCGTCATCTGGACGCTGGTCGTGTTCGGACTGCTCCTGCTCGTCCTGCGTCGTAGCGCGTGGCCTTTGCTCCTGGCGGCAGTACGGGATCGGGAGAAAAGGCTGGAGCGCATGCTCGCGGACGCCACTCGGGACCGGGAGGAAGCGGCCGCGTTGCTCGCCGAGCACAAACGGCTGATGGACGCGGGGCGCACCGAAGCACACGATCTCATCGCGCAGGCGCGCGGCGTGGCCGAGAAGGAGCGGCAGACGCTCCTCGCCAAAGCGCGCGAGGAGTACGAGCAGCTGCTCGCTCGGGCCCGCAAAGAGATCGGCGCGGAGAAGGAGAAGGCCATCCTCGAGCTGCGGCGCGAGGCGGTGGACCTGTCGATCGCCGCGGCCTCGAAGCTGGTCGAGGCCAAGCTCGACACCGACGCCAACCGGCGCCTGGTGATGGACTACCTCGCCACGCTCGAGCAGCGGAAATGAAGAGCACCACCATCGCCCGCAACTACGCCGAGGCGCTGCAGCTCGCGGCCGAGGCCGAAGGCGAACCGGCGATCGCGGCGCGGTACGGCCGCTTGCTCGAGGCGCTGGCGGGCGCTATCCAGGCGGACGAGCGGATCGCGGTCGCGCTCGACTCGCCGAGGGTGTCCAAAGCCGCCAAAAGCGACTTGCTGGAGCGGGGGCTCGGCCGCGTGGCGCCCGCGCCATTCGTGCGGTTCCTGCAGGCGGTGGTGCGCCGGGGCCGGCAGGGCCTCCTGGCGGAGATCGCGCAGCAGTACGACGCGCTGCAGGACCTCAAGCTCAATCGGGTGCACGCCGGGGTGACGCTCGCGCACGAGCCGGACGGCCGGCTCGAGAAACAGATCGTCGAAGGGCTCACCGCCGCGCTCGGGAAGGAAGTGCGCGCGCATTTCCGGGCGGACCGGGCCATTCTCGGCGGCGTGGTGGTGCGAGTGGGGGACCGGATTTACGACGGCTCCGTGCGGCGGAAGCTGGCGGTGCTGCGCCGCAGGATGCTCACGGGAGACTGACCCTCAGGTCTGCGTTCGCTGTTCCCTCCACTTCCGGATCGCTCGCTCGTGCTTCGGATAATGCCCGTAGGTATCGAGCCGCAACCGACGGCGAAATCGCGTGTCGCTGTCGAGCTGATCGTCGGGCGCTTGCTCGATGAAGGCGACGAGGCGCCGGTGGATGTCCTCCTGACGTCGTAGCACTTCGACCAGCAGCAGCTCCTTTCGCTCCTCCGTCATCTTCGCGTTGAAGGCATCGATGCCGCCGTAGGTCACGGAGTACCGTGGCGGCCTCCCGCCGGCCATGATGAGCGGCAGGTGCTTCAGCGCTTCTTCCTCCCACCAGGTGACGTGCGCGATGATGTCGCGAACCGACCAAGCGCCCGAGACACCGGGCTCGAGCAGCTCCGCGTTGGACAGGCCCGAGTACGATTCCCGGAAGCCTCGCCACGCCTTGTCGAGGCGATTCAGAAGGTCCCTTCGCATCATGAAATATGACGCCGGTATGCGCACCACGGAGCGGGTCGTTTGACGCTCGCTCGGCAAAGTGGTATCTCCAGTCCCACTGTCTCGGGTTCCCCCACCTTGAGGTCGTCATGCGCCCATCGATCCGCCCCGTTCTGCTACTTCCAATTCTTGCTTTCCTTCTGCTGGTTGGCGGCTACGCGGCACACCGCGGTCCGCCACCCGGACACGCCCGCACGTACTACGTCGCGGCCGATGAGGTCGCGTGGGACTACGCGCCGAGCGGGTCGGACCAGATCAAGGACCGCCCGTTCGACGACGCGCAACGGCCGTTCGTCGAAGCGGGCCCGCATTGGGTCGGTCACGTCGCGATGAAAGCGTTGTACCGCGAGTATACGGACTCGACGTTCAAGACCCTCAAGCCGCGTCCCGCCGCCTGGCAGCACCTTGGATTGCTCGGCCCGGTGCTCCGCGCGGAAGTGGGGGACACGATCCGCGTGGTGTTCCGGAACAACACGCGCTTCCCCGTGAGCATGCACCCGCACGGCGTACTGTACGGCAAGGACTCCGAGGGCGCCTCGTACTCCGATAACACCCAGTCTGCCGACAAGGACGGCGTGCCGAGCGGCGGGGTGCATCTGTACGTGTGGCCCGTGCCCGAGCGCGCGGGACCCGGTCGCGGCGATCCCAGCTCGATCCTCTGGATGTACCACTCGCACGTGCACGAGGATCAGGACATCAGCTCGGGTTTGATGGGGCCAATGGTCGTGAGCGCGCGCGGTACGACGAAGGCCGACGGGACGCCGAAGGACGTGGATCGGGAGTTTGTGGTGGCGTTCTATGAGATGGACGAGAACGCGAGCCGCTATCTCCAGAACAACATTCAGACGTACATGAAGGACCCGGCGGGCGTTCACGTGGAGACCGTCTTCGGCGTGCAGCAAGTGGTGCCGCCCCCGGAGGGGCAGTTCAACTTCAAGGAAACCCTCAACGGCTTCCTGTACGGCAACGGCCCGATGCCGCAGATGCGGGTCGGCGACCGCGTGCGCTGGTACTTGATGTCCGCGACGGGATTCGAGATTCACTCACCGCACTGGCACGGCAACACGGTCGAGATCGCGCACGGCCGCACCGACGTTGCCGGCCTCTTGCCGATGGGCATGATCGTGGCCGACATGGTGCCCGACAACCCGGGCATCTGGCTGTTCCACTGCCACGTGTCGAACCATCTGAAGATGGGGATGCAGATGCGCTACGAGGTGGCGGCGAAGTAGACACGGTATAGAAGGAGAGGCAGGCGGCCCGGGGTGACTGGGCCGCCGCCGCTACCTCCTACAGCCGGTACCGCAGACCGATCGCGACGGTCAACCGCCGTGTCGCGAGCCGCTCCACGCCGGCGGGAACGTCATCGGGATCGAACACCGAGCCCGTGAGTACCCCGCCAACACGTAATGAGCCGGCCAGCGCACGGGCGAGCGGCCACTCGAGCGCAACGCCCGCTCGACCACCAACGCGGTTGCGGTGCTCGCCATCGAAATTCCAGAAGTCGAAGGCTGGCCCGGCTTCGACTCGAGCCGCGACGCCCGCACCGAAGCGGGCCACGACGATCGTGAGTTCTGGAGCGACCTCCCATAGGGAGCCGAGGTCGTACTGAACCACCGCGACCGTCGGCCCTTCGGCTGCGAGGCCGGTCTTCGCGTGGAGCACCGTGAGTGACACCCGCGCGCGCCCCACTTCCCGCCCCAGGCTGAGCGCCAGGGTTGTCGGGCGGTACGGCGCGACTTTGGTGCCATCGGTGTCACGTGACGTACCTCCGAACCGGGCGACGCCAATCTCTCCCCCGATCTGCCATTGCGACCAAAGCGAAACCGGAGCCCCGGCGGTCAACGCGATGGCGACCAGCATGGCGGTTAGAGCGTGCATCCGTCCCTCCGCGGGTTCGAGTTCACTTCATTTGGAGGTTGATCCAGCCGTTGGTCACGTTGTTCTGGCCCTTCACGATCCAGTTGTACCCGGGGTACGAAATGCCCACCACGACGTCTTCCACGGCGTTGCCCACGATTTCGTCGTTCGTGTTGATGAGCGACGCCAGCGCCGCCCAAAGCTTCTGGAAGGCGTTGGCATGCTTGTAGACCTTGGTCCCCAACGAACTCGAGTCGTTCCCGGCCGTGATCGCCTTGTACGCGCCATCGATCGCCTTGATCGCGTCGTTCAACAGACTCTTGTCCGCCTTGATCTCGCACGCCGTATCGTCGTCTTCCACGACGAACACGCGGATGTTCTGGCCGGGGTGCGCCGCGTTGTACGCGTCGAGCTGCACCTTGCTGAAGAGCTGGACGTTGCCGCTCCAGTCCAGGCCGTTCTGATCGAAGTAGTACGGCGTGGCCTGCTTCTCACCCGCGCACTGGTAGTCGGTGAGGGAGTCCGTTTGCCCCTTCTGGCCGAGGATGTGGACCTCAAATTCGGGGTCGCCTTTCAACCAACCCTCAAAATCGTCCACAAAATGGGACTTGGTCATGTACAGTCCCGGAGGTGGCGGAGGCGGCGTTCCGCCCCCGCCGCCCCCGCCCCCGCAGGTCAGCGACAAGAGACAGATGTTCGGAGCGACGGAGAAGTCGGTTTCCACCGGCACGACCGCGAGCACGGGCGTTGCCGGCGGGCGCTCCGCGTCGAGCAGCCGCCGGTTGCCGTGCACGTCGAATGCTACCGGGGCCTCGTGATCCCCGACTGCCGTCGCCACGAGAATGTCGTCCCCGCCTTTCCACGCCCGGCGGTGCTCTGGGACGGGGAGGTACATCTCGAGCGGCATCGCGCGATTCGCTTCACGCGTCAGATCCGCAGTCGCGACGCCGATGCCTCGCGCGAGCGCGTTCGCTCCGCGGCCGCCATCCGCGGCAAGAAAGCGCTGGAACGGCACCTTGTGCTCGCGGAACGACGACCGGTCGAGCTGCTGTTTGACGTGCGCGCGGAAGGCCGCGTCGCCGAGTGCCAGCGCCATGGAGCGGGCCAGCTGCTCGGCGGCGGATGCGCCGGGACCAGCGGATGGAACGGCCGTCCGATTTGAGGCAGCCGGACCCGTCGTCGACGGGCGTTCGGAGCATGCGAGCGCCACGAGCAGGAGGGCCAGCGCCGCGACGCGGAATGTATTGAGCAACATGATGACTCCTTGTTGAGTTTGTGCGGCGGCTCAACATGAGGAGTCAGGGGAAAGGAACCGGCGCCGGATTCGCGCGCGCCGGACCGGAAATGCGCGGCTAGCAGCTCCCGCCGGGACCCTCGGCGAGCGCGACCGCACCGGAGAGATCGGCGGCGATGATGGTCCAATGCGGATCGGTCGCCGTGACCCAGCTGAAGTCCTGGCTAACGGGCGCGGCCCCGGGCGTGTTGATCGTGATCGTGAACACCGTCGTGTCCGACGTCGAAGCGAAGCGCTTACAGGTGCTCGTACCGGCAAGGATTGTGACCGTGGGGTTCGAACCCATGTCGACGGCGAGCGTGGCGCTCGCCGTTTGATTCGTCACGGTGAGGCTGGCTGCGCCGGCGAGGCCCGTGGCGTCCCCGTGACACCCGAGCAAGCCCGTTGCCAGGATACAAGAGGCGATCCAACGGAACCGCTGCATCTCACTGCAGCGGTAGCTTGTACAGCTTCGCCGCATTCGTTCGCAGTACCATGGTGGCAATCTCCTCGGCGCGGGCCCGGGTAATCTCCCTGTCCCGCATCATACCCGTGAGCGCGATCCCGAGTGCCCGGCGCGCCGTCGTCTCGGCGAGCCAGGCGCCCAGCTCCCACCCGGCGTCGGGGCCGAGCGTGAATGCATCGCTCCCGTAGAGCACCTTGTCGGGATACTGCTCCAGCCAGCCGCGGAGCACCGGGGCGAGCGTCGCGGGCGGGAGGAGCTGGTCCATGGCGGACATGTCCAGCCACACGTTCGGCTTCCACAGCATCGCGCCGGCGTGCGACGCGAATATGCCGCCCCCATGGATGATGACGAAGCTGGTGCCACGGAGGGTCGAGTCGTTGAACGCCGATTCCAATAGGAGCGGATCGCTGCCCGCCGCGCGATAGAACCCTCCACCTCCCTCGAGAGAATGGATGTGCACCGCCATGCCGAGGCGACCAGCTTCGCGCGCGATGTACCGAAACAGGAAGTCCTGAAGGGCCTTGTACTGGGCATGCGGCGGCAGGCCACCCGCCGCGTAGCGCGCGTACACCGCCCGCGCACTGACTTCCGATGCCTCGTCGAAATCGAGCGCGCGCAGATATGCCGCCTCGAACTTCACGGCCACACAACCGTTCTGACGCTGTCGCTCGAGCGTTGGCGTGACCACGGTGCGCAGATACGCGGCCAACGTCGGGGGAACCTTCGTCATGTGGAGGTCCGTGAGGTAACGTCGCAGCAGGCGCCCCTCGAGCGGATACAGCACCCGGTAGTCCGGCGTAGCGGCGCGCTCGGCGGTCGTCGACAGGGGCAGCATCAGGGCGTCCACATACGACACCCAGCGGAAACGGGGCGGTGCAACGCCTGGCCCCATCGCGATCCGGTTCGCCAGCATCACCTCGACGCCGATCTTGTCGAGCACCCATTCCGGGAACCGCTCGCCCTGCTCCCGGGCCACGCGCTCCACGGCGGCGTGGAGGTCGGCTCGATGCGCGTCGCTCAGGTCCGTGTACTGGTACCCGTAGAGCTCCTTGTATCCGGCGAGGAGCTCAAGATTGTTCGGGTCGATGCGCGTGGGGAGCGCGAACGGGGGAAGCCCGTCGAGCGGGAGGGCATCGAACTCTGAGTCGCGCGGGACGGTCGTGTTCACGTGCGTATGGTTGTCGACCGCGCGAATGGTCGCGATGAACGCGGCGAGGGCGGAGTCCACGGGGCTCTGGGCACGTGCCACCACCGGAGCGCCGCCGCCCAGCACGAGTGTCGCGAGCAGCGCGTGTCTCATGAAAAGTCCCGAAGAAGAAAGGAAGCTCGGTGCATCGACTGCCTGCCTCGCGGATGGCCTAAGCTGCGCCGCGAGCGGGCACCGGCGCAAGGCAGGCGAGCTAGGTCTGAAGCAGGTGGATCAAGTGTCCGTAATCCTTAAGGGCACGCAAGAGCTCAGAGGGAGATAGCACGCCGGGGATGAACCGCGGAGTGGAGTACGGAGCGACGATGACGTAGCCCTCGGGACCGGACGCATGATCGAGGTCAATACCCTGTCGTCAGATGATGGTGCCGGGGCTGACTGCGAGGCGGTTTCCCGAATCACTTGAGTCCTGCTGATGAGGTCGTGCTTCCAGCCGCGGAATGCGCCCGCGAGCACTACATGTACCGAGTGAAGGCTCATTACCGAGAGCGGTCGGACCAAAGCCCTGATGAGTATCGCACCGAGGCCTGGCCGTGAGCCGTCGAGGCGGACCACGCGTAATTTCAGCGCCGCCTTCCCGAGCGTCTTCTGAAAGAGCAATTCCGTAACCGGATAGTAGAGCACGGCGATGAGGAGCGCCGCTCCTATCCCCCAGTCCCCAGCTGCCCACCCCATCATGACCGCGAGCGCGGCAAGTGTGACCGCGTCCACCGCGATCGCGCCGATGCGCTCCCCGAGCGGAGCCCGTCGCGCCGTCACGTTGGACTCGGTTTCGGCAATCGATACATCGTCTCGCCAGGCCGCAATCACCTCGTCCTCTTGCGCTTCGACTCCGGCCCCGCGTCGCCGGAATTCCCTATCGAGAAGCTCCCAGCTTTCCGGGGAGGCGTACGCCGCTGGCCCTTCGGCATGCAGCTCCGCGATCTTGGCGTCAGATAGCGCACGGTAGTGATGCCACAGCTGTTCCAGCCTCTTCGCGTCCACGGCGCTGCCGGTTCTCCTTAACGTCGCGTCGGCGTTCGCGGGTCGTCCGCGGCGTTGACGAAGGTGATCGTCCAGGGCCCCTGACCGTGCAGCTGCAGAATCGTCTCGCCCTCCGCCCAGGCGAAGTGCCTGGTTCCCGCCGGCCAGTAGCCGAAAGACCCGGCCACGAGTGTCCGCGCGGCCGAGCGGTCGAACTTCTCCCCCATACCTAGATGCAACACGCCGGCGATGACTGTTACGTGCTCGGTCTGTGTGTGCCAGTGCGGCCCCACCGCCGAGCCGTCCGGAAACTTGAGGCGCATCGTGAACATGCCAGGCTGCGCCGGATTTCCTTCGAGCAACGCCATCTTGACGCCCTTCGGGAGCGCGGGCGGGCCATCGGTCCATTTGAGATCCGCCCCCGGGTACAGCGTCTTTGCGTCTTGCCCCTGTGCCACTCCCGTTGAGGCAGCAAGCATGAGGAGCATGCTGACCGGGAGGGCTAGCTTCGTCATAGTCTTCTCCTTGTGATTACCAGAGTAGATGATAATGCCGGTGGGGCCCCTCCTTCACGTGACCATGACGTACCCGAGCCTTCCCCTGACGCGCGGGGGGCGGCATTATCAGCCTCCTTGGCATGGGGAATTCATGGTCATGAGGCCGACCGTCGCCCTCGGCGTGCTCGCCGCCCTCGCATGGTCGCCTGCCGCGGGTCAGGCTCCAGCGGGCGCGGACAGCGCGCGACCGGACTACACCGCGGCGGACGTCCGCTTCATGACGGGCATGATCCATCACCATGCCCAGGCCGTGCTGATCGCCGGCTGGGCTCCCTCGCACGATGCCAGCCCCTCGCTGCGCGCGTTGTGCGAGCGGATCGTCGTGGGCCAGGGGGACGAGATCGCGCTGATGCAGCGCTGGCTGCGTGATCGTCACGAGGCCCTGCCCGACCTGAACGCGTCGCACGCCATGATGCCGGAAATGGATCCGGCCGCCATGATGCCGGGCATGCTGACGGGCGAGCAGCTCGCGCAGCTCGATCGTGCCCGGGGGCGCGAGTTCGATCGCTTGTTTCTCACCTACATGATTCAGCACCATCGGGGCGCCATCACGATGGTGAATCAGCTGTTCGACCAGGGCGCGGGCGAGCAGGAGAGAGTGTACCGGTTCGCCTCCGACGTGTTCGCCGATCAAACGACCGAAATCGCCCGGATGCAGAAGATGCTGGCCGCGCTTCTCTTCCAACCCACCGGCCAATGATGGAGGACTGACGCCATGAGATTCGCAGCATTCCTGGGACTCGCCGTCGGATTGGGCTCTCTCGCCGGCTGCGCATCCTCCGGCGGCGCGAACATGTCGACCGTCGCGCCGAACCCCGACCCGCGGGTCGGCCTCAAGCCGGGACTGTTCAACGCCGGGGAGGCCACCTGGAACCTGCGCGTGCTCTCGCAAACTCCGCCGCCCGAGAAGTTCGCCGGCGTGACCAACTCGGACCTCGCGTTCATCGGCAAGTACGCGATTCAGGGGAACTACAACGGCTTTCAGGTCTGGGACATCTCGAACCCGGCCAAGCCCACCCTAAAGGTCGGGTATGTCTGCCCGGCGTCGCAGAGCGACGTGTCCGTGTACAAGAACCTGCTCTTCGTATCGGGCGAGGGGATGGGCGGGCGGCTCGACTGCGGGACGCAGGGCGTCCACGATTCGGTCAGCACCGCCCGGCTCCGCGGGATCCGGATCTTCGACATCTCGGACATCGCCAATCCCAAGTACATCGCGAACGTGCAGACCTGCCGCGGCTCACATACGCACACCGTGGTGATCGACCCGAACGACCGGGACAACGTGTACGTCTACGTGTCGGGGTCGGCGCCGGTGCGCTCGGCGAGCGAGCTCCCCGGTTGCGTGCGGGTGGCACCGGACTCGAACCCGAACAGCGCGCTCTTCCGGATCGAGGTCATCAAGGTGCCGCTGGCGCATCCCGAGCAGGCGGCGATCGTGACATCGCCGCGGATCTTCAGCGGCCTCACGGCACCGCCCAGACACGGCGAAACGCCTGAAGACATCGCCGCCTCGGCGAAGGCTGCCGCCGAGTGGCGCGCGCAAGGGGGCTTTACCGCGAAGATGGGCGAGAGGGAATTCGTCCTAGAGAAGGAATGGACCAATCCGATGCTGGACAGCGTCATGAAGGCCAGGGGCGGTACGGGAACGCCGACCGCCGCCGATAGCGCCGGCGTGCGCGCCGCCATTCAGAATATGATGGAGGCGATGATGGCCCCCCCTCCGGGGACGCCGAGCGGCGCGAAGCCCGGCCCGAACCAGTGCCACGACATCACCGTGTATCCGGCCATCGGGCTGGCGGGCGGCGCGTGCGGCGGGTACGGCCTCCTGCTCGATATCCGCGACGCGGCGAACCCCAAGCGCCTCGATGCTGTGTCCGACTCGAACTTCTCCTACTGGCACTCCGCGACGTTCAACAACGACGGCACGAAGCTGCTGTTTTCTGACGAGTGGGGTGGGGGCGGGGCACCCAAGTGCCGCGCGACCGACAAGCACGAGTGGGGAGCGGACGCGATCTTTACGGTCGCCGACAACAAGATGACGTTCCAGAGCTACTACAAGATGGTGGCTCCGCAGACCGAGTTCGAGAACTGCGTGGCCCACAACGGCTCGCTCATCCCGATCCCGGGTCGGGACATCATGGTCCAGGCCTGGTACCAGGGCGGGATCTCCGTGTTCGAGTGGACGGATCCAGCGCATCCCAGGGAGATCGCATTTTTCGATCGCGGACCCGTCGACGGGACGAAGATGGCGGACGGTGGAACCTGGTCGGCCTACTGGTACAACGGCGTGATCGTCAGCTCGGAGATCGCCCGCGGACTCGACATCGTCGAGCTCAAGCCGAGTGGGTTCATATCGCAGAACGAGATCGACGCGGCGAAATCGGTGCAGGTCGAGTACTTCAACACGCAGGACCAACCCAAGTTCGTCTGGCCGGCGAGCTTCGTGTTGGCGCGCGCGCATTTGGACCAGCTGGCGCGCTCGAACGGCCTCTCGGCGGACTCTGTGTCGGCGCTGCGGCGGGACCTGGCCAGCGCGGAAAAGCTCGCGGGGCAGGCTCGGCGTGATGCCCTGACGCGTCTGGCCGCACGCCTCGATAGCGACGCGTCCGCTGCGGCGGATCCCGCGAAGGTGCGGGTGCTCGCGGGGACGGTCAGCGAGCTCGGCGGGGCCGGAGGTGCAGCGGGGGCGAACCGCTGATCGCTGATTAGGGCGGTTCCGTCACCTGGTGCTGGGCCCACCACTCCCGGGCCCGGTCTTGGGTCCAGGAGCTCGCGCCCTCGATCTCGGCCAGTCGGCGCGACAGCTCTTTGGCGGACTGCGGCCGATCGGCGGGGTCCTTCGCCAGACAGGCGAGGATGAGGTCTTCGAGTGGCCTGGGGATCGGCCGGCCCGCCCGGGCAGATGGAGGTATGGGCGTGGTCTGGGCGTGTTGCACAAGCATCCCCATCGGCGTGTCCGCGGTGAACACGAGCTGCCCGGTCAGGAGCCAGTAGGCCACGCAGCCGGTCGCATAGATATCGGTGCGGCCGTCCACCGCGGTCCCCATCACCTGCTCTGGGGCCATGAACGCCGGCGTTCCATGAACGACGTTCTCCCGCGTGCGTACCGTGCTCGTCTCCGCGGCATCGCGGACCGTTCGCACGATCCCGAAATCCAGCACCTTTACGAAGTCGAATTCTTCGCCGTAGCGGCAGACGAAGATGTTCGCGGGCTTGATGTCGCGATGCACCAGGCCACAAGACTGGGCCTCCGACAACGAGTGACACACCTGGCGCAGGAGGTAGATGGCCCGCTCGGGCGGGGTGGGCCCGAAGCGCTGCAGGAGCGAGTCGGCGTCGAGGCCGTCGAGCAGCTCCATCACGTAGTAGAACGCGCCGTCGGCGGCGATTCCGAAATCGAAGAGCTCCACCGTATGGGGTGACCGGAGGCGCGCGATCACCTGGGCTTCGCGCTCGAATCGGCGGAGCGCCTCCGTGGACACCCCGGGGCGCGCGTCCCCGACAACGGATGGACGAATGAGCTTGATGGCGGCGGGCCGTGCCAGCATCCGATGGCGCGCTCGCCACACCTCTCCCATCCCTCCCTCTCCGAGCTTTTCCTCCAGGTAGTAGCTCCCCAGCTCGCGCGCGCGTTTGACCTCGGTACCCAGGTAGTAGACCACACGGGCGCCCACGTAGGCCATGCCTACTACGAGGAGGTAGGGGAAGATTAGCCCGAAGAAGAACTGTCCCGGGTCCAGCCTGAGTGAGGTGGCGCGGGACACCATTATGACCCCGATGACGACGGGGACCGAGCTGACCGAAGCCAGGGCGGCTAGCAACGCCCGACGCGGCGCGGTGGGCACGACGACCGTGAACAGCACGACCCACACGGCGACCCACGAAAGCCCCATGTGGCCGCCGCCGTGCATCTCGAGTCCCATCGGATCGGCGAATTCGCCCGCGGCGATGCCGTAGCTGCTGACGATCTCGAATGCTAGGCCGATGTTCATCGCAGCGGGAAGCGGAAGGCGCGCACTCCCGATTACTGCCGCGACGAGCAACGCGACGCCGATCGCGAGCACACTGGGGCCCCATTGCAGGAAGCTCCCTAAGAATCGGGCCCGATCCTCGGCGAACAGCAGGGCCGGAAAGATTCCGGCCATGAAGTAGACGAACGCGTACAGCAGGGCCAGGACGCGGAGGCGTCCGGCAGACTGGCTGAGCAGATCGACTGGGAAGCCCGACGAGATCCCGCGAGGGGTCTGATCGCGTGCGTCGGGGCGCAACAGCGTGGCGTGCTCGTGCATGCCGGGGATCTAGCTCGGTCGCCCCCTGGGGAGACGCGCGCCGGAGCGGCACGCGTCCCGGTAGGCCTCCGCGACCGCGGCGCAGGCCGCCTCGCGCTCCTTCGGGTCGTTGCGCAGCGTCGCGATCTCCTCCCCCACGGCCTCGTAGCACTTGAGCCGGTTGGCGGACCCCGAAAGGTCGCGGCAATACGCGATGCCGTCGTCGACGTTGGCCGTCAGATCGATGAAGTTCTTCACCACGCCCACGTGGCACCACGGCTGATACTCCGCGGGCGACAGGCCGCACAGGCGGATCGCCTCACGGTGGACCTGCCGCGAGTACGCGCTGATCTCGCGCCCGAGGCCCTGGTAGCACACGGGGCGGAGCGACAGCGGCGCGCCCAGGCAGCTCCGTGCCGCCGCCCCGATATCGCCGTGCGTGAAGTACAGCATCACCGACGTCTGCATGTTGTAACAGGCGACGAGATAGCGCTGGGCCACGATCGAGCAGGGGTATTGCAGATCGGTTGAATCCAGAGCTTTGAAGGGCGCCGCGTCGCTCTCGTGCGACTCGGCGTGCGAGTGGAGCATGTGCGAGGCGTGATGCGGCGCCGTCGCGTTGACGACATTCTCCATGAACGCGCCACCGTAGCACGACTCGCGGTCCCATTCGGCGCGCAGCAAGTCGCACCCGGACAGCGCGCGCGGCAGGTTGTGCGCGTAGACCATCATGAGCCCGTGGCCCATGCCGTGCACACACTGGAACCGGAGCCACTGGTCGGCGCCGGGCGACGCGTACGAGCTGCACATCCGGTTCGCGTTGGCCGTGTCCACCGTCCGGACCCGCTCGAAGTACGCCTGAATCACGCCATGATAACAGCCCGACTGGAAAATCTCGGTGCAGCTCGCGAAGGCGCGGGTCAGGTCGGCGCCCCCGGCGCGGCCGGCGGTTATCCCGATAGCGTGCGCGTAGACGTGCCCGTCCACGTGGAGCTGGGGATCCCGCGCGCCGAGGACGTTCAGCGTCCCCATGGCGGTGCGCACGCCGCGCGAGGCGACGAGGGGGTCCAGAAAGCCGTCGTAGCAGTCCATCTGCGCATCCCCGAACAGCCCGCGGCACAAATGCAGGGCCGAGTCCGCCAGGGCGATCGAGTCCGGGGGAGGGGCCTGACGGGCCTGGGATGCGCCGGCCTGGTCGCGGGTGGCGAGACAGCCGCCCGCACCGGCAGCGAAGAGCCCGAGGGCGGCGAGCGAAAGGACACGCGTGTGTTGGGCCATCTACCGGAAGAAGATAGCAGCCCTACTTGTCCGACGGGTCGTCCAGACGGAGTAGCTCGTTTAGCATGCGCTCCGGCCGCTCCAGGAATGCCTTGGTGATCTGGTAGTGCTCGGTGTCGAGGTAGTCGATTCGGGCGAGCTTCGACTCGGCAAAGAGATAGATGGTCGCTCCCGGGTACCCGAGCAGGATGGGAGAGTGTGTGGCGATGATGAACTGCGAATTGCGTCGAACGAGGCGGTGCATCGCGGCGAGCAATGCGAGCTGGCGGGCGGGTGACAGTGCGGCTTCCGGCTCGTCGAAGAGATACAGTCCGTTGCCGCGGAGCCGGTGAAGGACCAGCGACAGAAACGACTCACCGTGCGACTGCTCGTGCAGAGCACGACCACCGTATCGATCCGCATCGCCCGGGTCCACGGCCGATGCCACATTGTAGAAGGATTCGGCCCGCAGAAAATACGAGTCGGTGGGCGCGTCCCGGCTCTTGGTGAGGATCAGCGAAGCGAACAGATCCGAATGTGTCGCCCGAGTGCTGAAGCGCTCATGCTTCGTCCCGCCCTCGGGGTTCAATCCAAACGCGACCGCAATGCCCTCGAGCAGCGTGGACTTGCCCGAGCCGTTCTCCCCGACGAAGAACGTCACTGGTGTCTCGAACACAAGCTCCGTCAGAAGCCGAATCGCCGGGACGGAATACGGATAGTTATGGAGTGGGGGGCCGAACGAGCGCACGCGGGCCACCGCCTGAACGAAGATCCCGGGAACCGTGCGAGCCAACTTGGGGCGGCGCCGTTTGGTCATCGGCGCTGCTCAATGGCTGTGGCTTGGCTGCGATTCGTGCCCCGCCGCGTGATGGGCGCCGCGCTGGAACGCCAGAAACTCGTGGACCGCGGTCACGGCGGCCAGGTCTGTGGTCCGGATCCGCACCTCACCGCCGGAAGGGCGGTCGATCGCTTGGTAGACGATCGTGGCACGCCGGGCGGTCATCACGGCGGTACCGGGTACCGCTTCCGCGTGGACCTGAAAGGGCTTGGCAAAGTCTCCGGCCTGAAAGGCCGCCGCGATCTCACGCATGTGCTGGCGGATCCGCGCGATGCCCAGGCTGTCCGACGGCGTCTCGAGGATGATCCGTCCCCCGTCGGGCAAGTCTTCGAACACATGGGCCGACGTGGACTGATTGACGCCCATGACGGTTTCACCCCTCGCCTGCATGGCCGCAAAGGTCGTATCGGGCGGGGAGGCGCTCGTCGCTCGACGCTCGCGACAGGCCCCCGCCGTGACGATCAGCGCCAGAACGACGAGGCACCGTCCCAATGCCGGTCTCCGCGGTTTAGGGAGCTGGCGACCCGAGGCCGAGGCTCATATCTGGTCGCAGCGTCAAGATCTCGACGGTTACCCTCGTGATCAAGTGACGCGCACTGTCAGGAACCGCCTGTTCACTCCTTCCATCGAGGACCGCGGACAAGGTGGGCCGTGGGCGAAGCCGGACGTAGCGCGGCGTGGAGCCACCCGCGATCATCCGATACCACAGGGTCTCGCCTCGGAGGGCTGATTGGCCTCCTGCGAGGGCCGCCTCGAACGCCTGTTCCGCCCCGGGGAGGGGGACCAGGTCCACCGTGGTGAACTCGAGTCGAGCGGTCGGCTGCGGCTCCCCGGTGCCGCGTGAGAGTGCGGGCAGGTACTCGTAGAGGGCGTTGCCGATGTATTCGACGTGGGGCGCGACGTTGAGGACGTTGTCCCGCTCGTCGTCCGCGGGAGCCACTGCGCTATCCAGGCTCGTAGCCGAGTGGCCGAACGTCGCATACACGAACCATCGGTTTCGGTCACCGGCCCAGATGCTCCAACCATACCAGACCCAGGGGTCTCTGGCCTGCCGGTGCCACGCGAGGTGTCGGATGTATCCGGCCTCGAAGTCGACGGTCTGTCCGTCGTGGGCACGCAAGATCGCGATGCGTGCGTAGGGGCCCCCCCCGCGTCCCGCCTGAGCGCCGAGGAGCGTGGGCAGCACGGCGCCGACCAGTCCGAGCCAGCCGCGTTTCATGAGCGGGCCTCCGTTTGAGAAGAGATGGGGAATATAGTTGTCATTGACAACTAAGCAAGTTGTCTCTAGGATACAGGGCGACCATGACGACCGTGGCAACGCTCATTCGCGAGCTGGAACGCACTCGTGACGAGACGGTGGGGTACTTCTCGCTCGGCAATGCCGACCTGGCCCGCACCTACGGAGCGGGGAAATGGCCGGTTCGCTTCATCCTCCACCACCTCGCGGACAGTGAGACGGTGTTCCTGTATCGCATTCGCCGGGTGGTCAGCGAGCCGGGGCAGGTGATCTGGGTGTACGATCAGGACGCGTGGGCCAGGGGTCTCGACTACGGCCAGCTGCCGTTGGATATGTCGAAACGCCTCTACGAGCCGACCCGGGCGGCCATCATCTATTACGTCGGCACGCAGTATGAGCGAAACGGGGACCGCGAATTCGTGCACAGCACGACCGGCCTGCGCACCTTGAAGGACGAGTTCGATAAGGTGGCGTCCCACAACGAGCACCACCTCGCACAGATCAGGGCCGCGCTGGCCGGTCCTCGGTCAGGCTGAACACGACAGCGCTGAGGAGTCCGACGACCAGCACGCCCCACCAGAGCGCCGTCCCGCCGAATTGCTCGAGCGCGATCGTTCCCGCCCAGGGCCCCACCAAAATCGCCAGGCTGAACATCGAGGCATACACCCCGGCGTATTCGCCGGAGCGTCCCGGGGGTGCGATGTCGGCGATGTAGGCCCCGCTGATGGGGAGCGCGATCATTTCACCGAAGGTCCACACGACCGCCGCTCCGAGCAGTCCGACCTCGCTGTGGAGCACCGCCATGCTGCCGAAGCCGACCGCGTACAATGTGGCGCCCAGCACCAGGGTCCAGCGATACGACCATCCCGCCATCGCGAGATTGAGCGGCACCTCGGCGATGATAATGAGCACGGTGTTCAACGCGAAGAGCAGGCCGTAGAACGACGCGCGGTAGTGCAGGTCGCGCACGAGAAAGAGCGGCATCGCCCCTTCGTGTTGGTAGAACACCACCGCCATGAGAAAGAACCCGGTCAGAAACACGACGGCACGCCGGTCGTGCAACACGCCCACCCTGCGTCGGTCTTCGAGCAGAGCTGCGTCGTGGGAAGACGGCTCGACGAGTCGCGGCGGACGCCACACGAGCAGGACCGTCAGCACGAGCCCAGCGGCGAGCGCGCTCGCCCCGTCGACGAGGAAGAGCAGGGGAAACGACGCGGCCGCGAGAAACCCCCCGACCGCCGGTCCGACACTCATCCCCAGGTTGATGGCAAGTCGGAAGACGGCGACCGCGGCCTTGCGGTGCTCGGGACGCACGGACGTCGTCAGCGCCGCGAGGCTCGCGGGTCGCACGGACTCGGCGACGAGCGACCAGACGAGGGTGATGGCGAGGAACGTTTCGAAGTGCTTTGCGACGGGAAAAATGAAGAGGATGAGGCCCGAGACGAGGAGCGAGCCGCGCAGCACCGCAAAGGAGCCGAATCGATCGCACAGCCGGCCGGCAATCGGCCCACTGACGAGGCCGCCGACGCCGTACACGGTGAGCGCCAGTCCCCCGAGGGCCGGCCGCACGCCGAGGTAGCGGGTCACGTACAGCACCATGAAGGGCACGACCATGGTGCCGGCTCGATTGACGAGCGTCGTCGTGAACACGAGCCAAACGGCGCCGGGCAGGCTCCCCACGCCCCGCCATGGGTTTCGGACGAGCATCGGGTCGACTAGGGCCGGAGCGCGCCGGCCCCTTCGGCGCGCTGCACGAGCTGTCGCAGGATGGTGATCGCCCCGCGCCGCGCCGCCGGGGCGTACGACGCGAGCAAGCGGGCGTTCTCGCGCACGATGGCGCGACGGAGGCGTCCATAGCGCCGCTTCCCTTCGGCCGAAGCGACGATCCACATCGCGCGCCGGTCGTGCTCCGGTCGCGTCCACTCGACCAGCCCATGGCGCTTCATGCCGGCGACGATCCGGCTCGTCGTGCTCTTGTCGAGCTGCAAGGCGTCCGCGAGGCCCGTCAGCCGCTGACCATCCCGTGAGAGCAGAATGTCGAGGGCGTAGGCCTGGACGACGGTGAGGCCGTGCCGGAGCGCGTGATCGCGATCGCGGAACTGGTAGATGCGGATGAACGCGGTGGCCGCCTCATAGAGCTCGGCGGCATCGCGTTGCAAGGAGGAAGGTGAACGGCGTTCCGCCATGGCCGGACGCTCTCCGGAGGAGTCCCGGCACAAGCTAGTTGGCACTGACAACTAATCAAGCCCGCCTCCCCACGGCGTCCAACCCGATGTAGCTTCCCCACCTCCATGTTTCCATTCTTCTTCTTGCTACACGCGGCCGGCGACACCACCGGGTACTGGCAGCAACAGGTCGCCTACCGCGTCATGGCGTCCCTCGACGAGCCCTCCGCGGTGCTCACCGGGCACGTGCGGATCAGCTACGTGAACCGGTCGCCGGACACGCTCCGCGACTTCTACGTGCACCAGTATCTGAACGCCTTCCGCCCGGGATCCCGCTGGGCGGCCGTCGACTCGGCCGAGCAACGGGACCGGTTTCAGCATCTAAAGGATCCCGACTACGCCTTCGAGCGCATCACCGCGGCCACGGTGATGAACGTCCATCGGCTCCCGGACTACCCGTACGCGCCCGACTCGACCATCGCGCACTGGAGCCTCCCGCGATCGCTCGCGCCCGGCGACTCGCTCGTGGTCGAAATCGATTGGCAAGCGCGCCTCTCCACCGTTCCCCGGCGGCAGGGGCGCCAGGGCCGGCGCTTCGATTTCGCGCAGTGGTACCCGAAGGTCGTCGTGTACGACAAGTACGGCTGGGAGGACCACCCGCTCTATCCGGCTGGGGAGTTCTACGGCGAGTTCGCCACCTACGACGTGACTCTCGACCTCGCCGAAGATCAGGTCATCGGTGCCACGGGGGTGCCGGTGGAGGGAGACCCCGGTTGGGAAAAGGCGAAGGCGGATCGCGGACTCCAAATCGATTATCAGCGCCAATGGTACCACTCCCAACTCCCCTCTCCCCGGTGTGGTGAGGTGAAGCCTGCTCCGGGCCGCAAGTGCGTCCGTTTCCACGCCGAGCACGTCCACCACTTCGCGTTCTCGCTCAATCCCGCCTACGTGTACGAGGAGGGCCGCTACGGCGATGCGGTGGTGCGGGTGCTGTACCAACCGCACGACCGCGGCACCTGGGGCGACGGGCAGGCGGTCGGCACCACGGTGCTCGCGCTCGCCTGGCTCGATTCCCTGTACGGGAAATACCAATGGCCCCAGCTCACCAACGTGCACCGCATCGAGGGTGGCGGTACCGAATTCCCGATGATGATCATGGACGGCAGCGCGTCCGTCGGGTTGATCGTGCACGAGAGCGGGCATCAGTACACGATGGGCCAGCTCGCCAACAACGAATGGCGCGAGGGGTGGCTCGACGAAGGGTTCTCGGATTTCCAGGAAGGCTGGTTCTTCGAGCGGCACGGAGGCCCGCCGGCGTACGACGGCCTCGAACCCGACGTCCTCGGGCTCGACCTGGAGCGCTGGAGTGAGCCGGTCTCTACCGTGAGCGAGCACTTCCAGGACTTCGTCATCTATCAGGAGATGGTCTACTCCAAGTCCCAGCTCTTCTACGAGCAGCTGCGTTACGTCGTGGGTGACGAGGTCATGCGGCAGATCTTGCGCACGTACTTTGCGCGGTGGAAGCTCAAACACGTGGACGAGAGCGCGTTCCGCGAGGTGGCCGAAGAAGTGTCGCACCAGGACCTGAAGTGGCTCTTCGGCGAATGGCTCCACGGGACTCCGCTCATCGACTACCGACTGAAGCGCGTGGAGCGCCACCACCTTCCCGATGGTCGCTGGCGCACGGCCGTGACCATCGAGCGCAAGGGCGACGGCCGCATGCCCATAGAGATCGGCGATCGCGATACGATCTACGCCCGGGCTTCGGGTGAGCCAGTAGTCGAACGGATCGCGTTCACCACGGCGCGGAAGCCCAAACGCTTGATGCTCGACCCGCGGGGGCGCAGCCACGACTACGACATGTTGAACAACCGGGAGAAGCGCCCGTTTGTGGGGCGTGGCGCGGTCGCCCTGAAGCTCGACGACCCTACCCGCGAGACCGCGCGCCGCGACCGCACTGTGAGTGCGTGGTTGCCGGTCGCGTGGTCGAACGATTTCGGCGGTGTCACGCTGGGCTTCCGCAACCGCTCGAACTATCTCGGCCGCTACGACCGTGGCCTCACAATCGGCTCGGTCGCCGTCGGGAGCGGTGCCACGGACCGCTTCGGGTTCTACAGCCGCTGGTCCAACCCGATCGGACATCTCATGCCGCGCACCGGGACGAGCGTCGCGGCGTGGGCGGTTGAAGGACGCGCGGGGGTGCAGCTCTCGGTCGATCGGTCGTTGCGCCAACACCTAGCGTTCGGCCCCGATCCACACGTGGGGTTCGACGCATTGTGGATGGCGACCACCAATCTCGGCTATGTCGACCGGCGCCAGTGGGACGACGCGGGGACGGTCGAAGGAGGCCCGTGGGTGTCGACCTCGTTCCGTCAGGGCGGGGCGCAGGTACGGGCTCGGCTCGCGGCCCGCGGAGGTTTGGTCTACTGGAACCCCGGGCCGGGGATCGTCTCGGCGACCCGCTACGACATCGAGGGGTTCGGCCGCTTCACCGGGGAGGCGAGCGTGCGCGCCCCGTTCTGGCTCGGCACCACGTTGGGCCTCCGGGTGTTCGGGGGCGCGTACACCGGCCAATCCGCGCCCGTGCCGCAGCGGCGCATTCCCATCGCCGGCGCCGATCCGTACGAAATGTTCACCGACCCGTTGCTGCGCAGTCGCGGCGCCCTGTTCGTGCGCCCGGACTTCTTCTATCACGCCCCGGGCAACGGCAACCTGCGCGCCTTCCGAAGCGACCTGGGCGGGCGTTGGGCGCTCACGGCCAACCTCGAGCTGACCCGGTCGCTGTGGCGTGGGCGAGGTATCTTGCGGGACGTGGCGCTCATGGGATTTGCGGATGGCGGGCTGGTGGATACCATGGCGGTCGCGCCGGCGACGCCCGGTCGCGGCTCCACGCCGCTGTACGACGCCGGCGTCGGCCTCGTCACCCGCCAGCAGGTGCGCGACCTGGCGTGGACCATGCGGTTCGAGCTGCCGCTCCTCGTGAACCGCTTCGACTACGCGGCCGACATGCGGCCCAACGACGGGAGACTCGCGTTCCGGTGGCAGGTCAGCCTGAGCCCCAGCTTCTGATGGACACGCGCTCGAACGATCGCCGAGGGTTTTTCCGTGAGGCGTTCACCCGGCTCGCGCGGGAAGTGGCCACCCGCACCGAGCGGCGGGTGGCACCGCGGAAGTATTTTCGCCCACCGGGGGCAATCGACGAGTTCGGTTTCCTCGCCTCGTGCACACGGTGCGGCGACTGCATTCCGGTGTGCCCGGTGAACGCCATCATCAAGGCCCCGCCGGGCGCGGGCCTCGCCGCCGGCACGCCCATGATCGACCCCGCCATCCAGGCCTGCGTCGTGTGTGAGGACATGCCCTGCGCGCACGCGTGCCCGACGGGGGCGCTCGTGCCGCCCCCGGGCGGGTGGAGCGAGGTGCACATGGGGGTCCTGGAGCTCGACCCCGAGCGGTGCATCACATTCCAAGGTGTGACCTGCGGCGTCTGTGCGCGCGCCTGTCCGGTGGGCGAGCGGGCGCTCGTGATGGACGCGGGCGGCCGGCCGGTGCTCAGGCCCGAAGGTTGCGTGGGGTGCGGCGTGTGTGTCACCGCCTGCGTGACGACGCCATCGTCTCTGAAACTCAGCCTGCTCCCAGGATGATGAAATCAGCGCATTCCATGACCGACCTCCCCTATCGCGTCGAAAAGCCCTGGGGCCACGAGCTGATCTGGGCCCGCACGGACCGCTACGTCGGCAAGATTCTCCATATCGAGCCCGGGCAGGTGCTGTCGCTGCAGTACCACAACAAAAAGGACGAGTCCATCTACGTACTCACCGGAGAGATCATCTTGCGCGTCCAGAAGGGCGATACCTTGATCGAAAAGCGCATGGGGCGGGGAGCCGCCTTCCATATCGAGCCCAAGGTCATCCATCAATTCGAGGCGGTGGTGTCGACGGATCTGCTCGAGGCATCCACCCCCGAGATCGACGACGTGGTTCGGCTCAAAGACCGCTACGGCAGGGTGTGACATGAAAGTCATCGTACCGCTCGCGGGGAAGGGTACGCGGCTCCTGCCGCTCACCAACCGGGTGCCCAAACCGCTGGTGCACGTCGCGGGGCGGCCCGTCATGGACTATGTCATGGACTCCATCCGGGACCTGGATGTCGAAGAGCTCATCGTCATCACGGGACATCTCAAGGAAACGGTCGAGCGGTACATCGTCGAGCACTACGACGTCAAGGCGAGATTCGTCGAGCAAAAGACGTTGGATGGGACGGCGGGTGCCATTAATCTCGCGAGGCCGTTCGTCGACTGTCCGGTGCTCATCATCTTCGTGGATACGCTCTTCGAAGCCGACATGAGTATCGTCAAGACCGCGGACGCGGACGGCGTCATCTGGGTCAAGGAGGTCGAGGACTACCAGCGATTCGGCGTGATCGTGACCGATGCACGAGGCTACATGAAGAGCATCGTGGAGAAACCGAGCACGCCGGTCTCCCGGTTGGCGAACATCGGCTTGCAGTACGTCAAGGATTGGAAGACGCTGTTCGAGGGCATCGCGCACGTGCTGCAGCAGCCACCAGGTAAGGGCGGCGAGTTTTACCTCACGGACGCGTTCCAGTACATGGTGGACCACGGGAAGCGCCTGCTGACGGCGCCGGTCGCGGGCTGGTATGACTGCGGCAAGGTGGACACCCTGCTCGAGACGAATCAGCATCTGCTCGAGCAGGGGCGCGCACGCGCGCCCTCCGCCCCCGGCCCGCGGTGCCGCATCATTCCTCCGGTCTACGTCGAAGACGGTGTCACGATGCAGGACGTGACCGTGGGCCCCAACGTCTCCATCGAGCGGGGCAGCGTCGTGTCCGACAGTACGATTGCCAACAGCATCCTGGGGCGAAACGTACGCGTTGTGCGCGCTACCGTTCGCGGTTCGCTCGTCGGGGACGATCAGCACATCGAGGGTACGACCGTTCAGCAGAGTGTGCTCGACGCAGGTGAGCTCGCGCCGGCACGGTAGGAGACACGAGCATGACCGTCGCCGAGGTGCGCGAGCTGTTCGCTTACAATGCCTGGGCCAATCGCCGGATGTTCGCCGCGCTCCGGGCGCTCCCCAGCGACGCGTACGTCCGCGACCTGAAGAGCAGCCACGGCGGCCTCCACGGCACGCTGTGTCACATCGTGTGGGCCGAGCAGTTGTGGCTCAGCCGGTGGACCGGCAAGCCGAAGCCCGCGGTTCACCAGGGAAAAGATCTCGCGACGCTCGACGCGGCGGTGGGGCGGTGGGAGGAGATCGAGTGCGAACGGTCGGCGTTCCTGGACGGGCTCACCGAGCCCCGTCTCGAGGAAACGGTCGTGGTGCGGCCGAGCACCGGCGGCGAGTATCGGCACACGTTCCGGGAGATGTTCCGACACGCGGTGGACCATTCCTCATATCACCGCGGACAGGTCGTGACGATGTTGCGGCAAGTGGGCGTTGCACCTCCGAACACGGGACTGATCGTGTTCTATCGGGAGCGTGGCGGCCACGCCACGGCAACTGGTTGATCTGCAGAAACTTACTACTGACCGTCGAGTAACTGACCGAAGCGCTTGACCGGCACGGGGAACTCAAGTTACTTACTGACCGTTCAGTAATTAATTCTGAGGGATCTCTACCGTGAGCACCGCCGTCACTCGTTCGAAGCGCCCGTCTCGTCGCGCCCGTCCCCCCCGTGCCCGCCGCCCCCGGTGGAAGCGCCGCAAGGGCGCGCGGCCAGGCGAGATCGTGGCCGCGGCGCTCGAGCTGTTCGTCGAGCGCGGCTATGAGGCCACCAAGCTGGCGGACGTCGCGCGCCACGCCGGCGTGACCAAGGGGACTCTCTATCTGTACTTCGAGAACAAAGAAGCCCTGTTCAAGGCTGTGGTACGGGAGACGATCGTTCCGGTCATCGCGCAGGGTGAGGCGCTGGCGCGGTCCTTCACGGGTAGCGCTCGCGAGCTCGTGGAGCAGCTGATTCGGGAGTACTGGCGTCTGGTGGGCGAGACATCGCTCGCCGGCATCCCGAAGCTCATGATGGCCGAGGCCGCAACTTTTCCGGAGCTCACGCGCTTTTACTACGAAGAGGTCGTGAGCCGCGGGCACCGGCTCATCGGCGGCGTGATCGAGCGTGGCATCAAGAGCGGCGAATTCCGGCCGGTGGATGTCATGCTCGCCGCCAAGCTGGCGATGTCGCCGCTGATGCACGCCGCGTCGGCGCGTCGAGCGTTCGCCGCCTGCATGCCCGAGGGCTTCGACGCCCGGGCGTATCTCGACACTCACATCCAACTCTATCTTCATGGCATCGCAAAACCGTAGTCGTGCGTTCATAGCCATCCTGTCGTCGTTTGCCGCCGCGCCGGTCGCGGCGCAGGCTCCGACTGCGGCGCCGCTCACGCTCTCGTTCGCGGACGCCGTGCGCGTGGCCGCCGGGGAGGCGCCGGCAGTGACGGTCGCGACGCTCCGGACTACCGAAGCCGACGCCCGCGTCCGTCAGGCGCGCTCGGCGCTGTTGCCGTCGATCTCGGTCGCCGGCGTGTGGCTCAACCGCACGTTTAACACACAGTCTCTGGGCATTCCGTTTCCGCCGCAGTTCCCGCTCCCGAACCCGGTTCCCCCGTTCAACAACTATGACGGGCGGGTGAGCGCGAGCCAGACGGTGTTCGACTGGTCGAGCGTCTCGCGGGTCCGCGCGGCCCGGACGCAGGCGGACGGGAGTCGCGCGGAGCGCGGCGTGACCGTCGAAGGCTCGGCGCTCACGGCTGCGCAAGCGTATCTCCGCGCGGTGCGGGCCCGGTCGGTGGTCGCGGCGCGTCAAGCGGATTCCAGTGTGGCTGCGGAGCTAGTCACGCTCGCCCAGGCGCGGAAGGCCGCTGGCGTGAGTCCGGCGATCGATTTGACGCGCGCCCGGGCGCAGCTGGTGACCTCGGAAGGGTTGTTGATCGTAGCGCGGAACCAGCTCGACCGCGCGCACATCGATGTCTCTCGCGCGCTGGGCCTCGATCCCGCCACGCCGCTGACCCTCACGGACTCGCTCGACCCGTCGCTGGGCGCGGCCGACCTGCCGGGAGATCGCGACGCGGCCGTGACTGCCGCCCTCGCCAACCGACCGGACTTGCGGGCGGAACTGGCGCGCGGCGCGGCGGCCCGTCAGACCGGCTCGGCGATTCGGGCCGAGCGGCTGCCCCGCCTCGAGGTGGCCGGCGACTACGGCGTGAACGGCCTGACCGTGCCGAGCGCCATCGCCACGCGCGACCTCACGGTCCAGGTCAGCCTGCCGATCCTGGATGGCTTCCACCGCGAGGCGCGGGCCGACGAGCAGGACGCGATCGCGCGCGAGTCGCAAACGCGGGAAGCCGACCTCCGCCGCCAGATCGCGGCCGACGTGGACGCCGCGCTCATCGACCTGCGCTCGGCGCAGGCGCAGGGGGCGGTCGCCGCCGAGCAGCTGCGCCTGGCGGAGGACGAGCTGTCTCAGGCCCGCGAGCAGTTTCGCGCGGGTGTGACCGGCAATATCGAAGTCATCAATGCACAGTCGAGCCTGATCCGGGCGCGCGATACCGAGATCGACGCGCGGTACGCCGCCGTCACCGCCCGGGTCTCCCTGGCGCGCGCGGTTGGCGTGGCACGGACGCTTCATTAACCGACAACACCGATGGATGACGACATGGCAACGACGATCGAACGTGAGACTCTTCCTCGGGCCTCGAGGCCCACGCCCGAACCGCCGGCCGAAGCGGACACCGCCAAGCCGAAGAGCAGCCGCGGGAGGGTGTTCCTCGTCATGGGCGTCATCCTGCTCGCCCTGGTCGGCTTCGGCGCGCGCCGCTGGATCTATGGCCTGAGCCACGTGTCGACGGACAATGCGCAGGTGGACGGTCACGTGATCCCCATCCTCCCGAAGGTCGGTGGGTTCGTGAACGAGGTCCGCGTCGATGAGAACAATCGGGTGAAGGCGGGCGATACCCTCGTCGTGCTCGACGACCGCGACTACAAGGTGCGGCTGGCGCAGGCGGATGCCGATCTCGGCGTCGCCCTCGCGGCAGTGAGCAATCGCACCCGAGTGGGTCAGGCGGAAGCGCAGGTCGCCCAGATGCAGGCCAACGCCCAGAAGGCGCATGCCGATCTCGAGCGGCTGAAGCCGCTGGCGGAGCAGGACATCGTGTCGAAGCAGCAGCTCGATGGGGCGCAGGCGGCCACGCAGGCAGCGGACGCGGCCCTGGCCGCGGCGCAGGCGGCGCTGGTCGGTGCGGATGCCCGTGTGGCCGCCGCCCGTGCGGCGCGCGATCAGGCGGCGCTCAACCTGTCGTACACGCGCGTGACCTCGCCATCGAACGGCGTCGTGAGCAAGAAGACCGTCGAGGTCGGCCAGCTGGTACAGGCCGGTCAGCCGTTGATGGCCGCCGTTCCCTTGGACGACATCTGGGTGACGGCCAACCTGAAGGAGACGGAGACGGCCGACGTGCGGCCGGGCGACGCCGCGGATTTCACGGTCGACGCCTATCCCGGCCGCCATTTCAAGGGCCACGTGGAGAGCCTATCGCCGGCCACGGGGGCGAAGTTCTCGCTCCTGCCCCCGGACAACGCCACGGGCAACTACACCAAGGTCGTGCAGCGCGTCCCGGTGCGGATCCGGCTCGACGGCAAGAACGATCCCGATCGGCCGTTGCGGCCCGGGATGAGCGTGGTCGTCACCATTATCACGAAGTAGGCGCACTGTGGCGACGGCTGCCCTCGCACTCAACGGGTCCGGTGCGGACGTAGATCGGTACAAGTACAAGTACATCATCGCGATCACGGTGTCGCTCGCGTCCGTGCTCGAGCTCCTGGACACGAGCATCGTGAACGTGGCGATCCCCCACATGATGGGGAACCTGGGCGCCACGCTGGATGAGATCGCCTGGGTGTCCACCGGCTACATCGTCGCGAACGTGATCATCCTCCCGATCACGGGGTGGCTGTCCGCGTACTTCGGGCGACGGCGCTACTTCGCCGGCTCCATCGCGCTGTTTGTCATTTCGTCGTTCTTCTGCGGCAACGCGCACTCGCTCGCAGCGCTGGTGTTCTGGCGCATCGTCCAGGGCCTAGGGGGGGGCGCGCTGCTTTCCACCTCGCAGGCGATCCTGTATGAAGAATTTCCCCGCGAGGAGTACGGCACCGCGATGGCGATCTTCGGCGTCGGCGTGATGGTTGGCCCCACCCTCGGCCCCACGCTCGGCGGCTACATCACGGACGCGTTCGGCTGGCCCTGGATTTTCTACATCAACATCCCGATCGGCATGCTGGCGCTCGCGTTGTCCCTGAGCTTCATCCAGAACTCGCGCTTTCAACAGCGCACCGAGCGCGTGGACTACGTTGGGCTCGTCCTGCTGGCGGCGGGGATCGGGACGCTGCAGACGATGCTCGAGCGCGGGGAGCGGCTCGATTGGTTCGACTCGCGCGAGGTCATCGCCTACGGGGTGATCAGCGCCCTGTCGCTGATCGCCTTCGTGTGGCACGAGCTCACAACCGACCAGCCCGTGGTGGACCTGAGGATCTTGAAGAGCCGGCAACTCGCGGTGGGCGTGGTATTCGGCGGCGTGCTGGGGGTCTGTTTGTACGCAACCATTTTCGTGCTACCGGTCTATCTCCAAAACCTCCAGGGCTTCACCGCGGAGCAGACCGGCTTCGTGATCCTGCCGGGTGCGCTCGCCAGCGCCTTTACCATGGCGACCATGGGACGCACCACGGGGAAGTTCGATGCCCGGCTCTCCATCCTCGCGGGCGTGGCGATCTTCGCTCTGGCGATGTGGAAGCACGGGCACTTCACGACGGACAGCGGAATGTCGGATTACTTCTGGCCGTTGATCTTCCGCGGTGTTGGACTGGGCTTGATCTTCGTCCCCCTGACGAACCTGGCGCTGGCCGACCTGCCGATGAGCAAGATCCCGAACGGCACGGGTCTGTTCAACCTGATGCGTCAGCTGGGCGGTAGTGTGGGCATCGCGGTCTCCGCCACTCTCGTGCAGCGGTTCCAGGCGATCCATCGGGCGGACCTGATCGCCAACGTCACCCAGTACAGCGAAGTCACGCGGGAGCGGCTCGGCGGGATCATGGCGAGGCTGATCGCGACGGGAACGCCGCAACCGCTGGTCGAGTCGAAGGCGCTCGCGGTCCTGGACGTGCAGGTGACGCGGCAGGCCTTGATGCTTTCGTTCGAGCAGCTGTTCCTCTTGTTCGGCGCCTGCTTCGTGCTGTCACTCCCGCTGCTCCTGCTCATGCACAAGAGCAAGTCGCTGCCGGGTGGCGGCGCCGCGGCGCACTAGGGATGCCTCCCGTGGGTGTCGGCGACCTCGCCCCGGATTTCACGCTGCCCGATCAGACGGGGACGCCCGTGCACCTCCGCGATCTGCTCGGCCGGACCAACGTCGTGCTGTACTTCTATCCGAAGGACCAGACTCCGGGATGTACGCTGGAAGCGCGGGCGTTCCGGGATAGCTATGCGGGCTTCGCCGACGCCGGCGCCGAAGTGGTGGGGATCAGCTCGGACTCGGTGGCCTCGCACCGGCGCTTCGCCGCCAAAGAAGGGCTCCCGTTCCTGCTGCTCTCCGACCGGGGCGGCGCGGTGCGTGAGTTGTACGGCGTCGAGAAGACGCTCGGGATCCTTCCGGGCCGCGTGACGTTCGTGATCGACACGACCGGCGTGGTGCGCCACGTGTACTCCTCACAACTCCGGGCCACACGGCACACACGCGAAGCGCTCGACGCCGTGGACGACCTGCGCGCGCGTCTGGAAAGCGCCCGGTGACGGACCGCGTCGCCCTGATCACCGGGGCGTCGAGCGGCATCGGACTCGAGCTGGCCAAGTTATTCGCCCGGGATGGGCACGATCTCGTGCTCGTCGCCCGGCGTGAGGATCGGCTGCAAGCCCTCGCGGACAAGCTCACCGATCGCCACGATGTGCAGGCGACGGTGATCGCAGCGGATCTTGCCGATCCGTCCGCCCCGCCGGAGGTGGCGCGTCGCGTCGAGGCGGCCGGGCTCGAGGTGCAGTTCCTGGTGAACAACGCCGGATACGGGCTGACAGGCGAGTTCGCCCGTACGGATGTCGCGACCGAGCTGTCGATGATTCAGGTGAACGTCGCTGCGCTCACGCACCTGACCAAGCTCTTCCTCCCCACGATGGTCGCTGAGCATCACGGGGCGATCCTGAACGTGGCCTCGACGGCCGGGTTCGTGCCCGGACCGCTCATGGCCGTGTACTACGCGACCAAGGCCTACGTGATCTCGTTCTCGGAGGCGCTCGCGGAGGAAGTACGGAACGCCGGTGTGACGGTGACCGTGCTGTGCCCCGGCGCCACGCGCACCGAGTTTCAGGAACGCGCCGGCCTCGATCTCGAGGCCCGACCGTTGCAGCGGTTTTGGGTAGCGGATGCGGCGAGCGTCGCTCGCGCGGGGTACGACGGAATGCTACGCGGGAAGCGCCTCGTCATTCCGGGTCTGATCAACAAGGTCATGGTCGGAGCGACGCGTGTCGCATCGCGCGTGCTGCTCGCGAAAGCGGTGCGGCGCGTGCAGGAGAGCGTGCGCGCCTAACGCATCTCCGCCATCGCTGCCGTCACGAGGAGCGCTCGAACGACGCCGAGCGCTCCTTCGACGTTTTCGAACCACTCGGTTGCGAGGTGTGCGTCGCCCGCCTTGCCGCCGGCGCCGAGCGCGATCGCCGGAATACCCAGCGCGATCGGCACGTTCGCATCCGTGGAGGCGCTCACGAGCTCGGCGTCCCGGCCCAGGGCATGATTCACGGCCACGGCGGCTTGCACGAGGGGGTGTGCGCGCGGGGTAATGCCCGAGGGCCGGTCACCCACGAGCTGCATCTCGAGGCGGAGCGCCGGCGTGCCCGCCGTACGGCGACGGTTCTCGTCGTCCGCGGCGCGCTCGAGGGCGGCCCGCACCGTGACGTCCAGCTGGGCGAGCGCGTGCGGGTCCTCGCTGCGCAGGTCGAGATCGAGCCACGCCTCCTGCGGAATGGAATTGAGGCCGGTCCCGCCGCCCAGCCGAACGACCGCGCACGTGGTACGCGGCCGCGAGCCATTGGCGGCAGCGGCAGGGAGGTCCGCGAGCAGGGCGGTGGCACGGCCCACCGCGTTGGCCGGGTTCGCGACGCCGAACGCGGCCCACGAGTGCCCCCCCGGACCGCGGAACGTGATGTGATATCGCTTAGACCCCAGGGCGCGATGGATCACCCGCTCGAGCCCGGCGCCGTCCAAGGCGATGAACGCGACGGGTTGGGGAAAGGGTTGGGGCAAGGGTTGGGGCAAGGCATGCCTTGCCCCAACATCTTTCCCGTTCAGTAGGTACTTCACCCCCCGCAGGTCTCCCGATCCTTCTTCGCCGACCGTCGCCGCGAACAGGATCGGTCGCGCCGTCGGGACACGCGCGGCGACCATGGCCTCGGCCACGGCGACGAGTGCCGCGAGGCCGCGCGCGTTGTCGGAGATGCCGGGGCCCTCGAGGCGGTGGCCGCGTCGCTCGACGGCGACGTCCACATCCGCGCCGAACACCGTATCGAGATGCGCCGCCAGGATGACCGGCGCCGCGCCGTCACCGTTTTTTCCGAACCAGCCGTGGACGTTGCCCGCGTGGTCGACGGTGACGTCGGCGAGCCCGATTTCCCGGAACAGCTCGGCCACGCGCGCCGCGCGCCGGTCCTCCGCCCCCGTCGGGGCCGGAATGGCGGAGAGCGCGGTCTGCCGGGCGAGCGTCACTTCGTCGGTGCGCTCGATATGATGGCGCGCCGCGCGGATACGTTCGTGCGCGAGGAGGCGGGAGACCGCGTGATCCATTGGCTTTCACACTAACCCGCTTGACGCTGGGGGGCGAGAGGGTGAACCTACCCGCATGGACGAGCGCGAGCTGATCCACGACTGGAATCGGGCCGCCGGGAACGCGGCCTTCGACTGGTCGCGGGCCCGCGTGGACCTGAACGACGAGACGCTCCGCGACGGCCTCCAGTCTCCCTCGGTGCGCGACCCCTCGATCGACGTCAAAAAGCGGCTGCTGCATCTGATGGCCGACCTGGGGATCGTGGCCGCGGATATCGGCTTGCCCGGGGCCGGCCCGCGGGTGGTGGAGCAGGTCCGGGCGCTCGCGACCGAGATCCGCGACGCCAGGCTCCCGATCGCCCCGAACTGCGCTGCCCGGACCGTGATCGCGGACGTCGAGCCGATCGTGCGGATCTCCGAAGAGGTCGGCATTCGCATCGAGGCCGCGACGTTCATCGGCTCCTCCCCGATTCGTCAGTACGCCGAGGATTGGACCCTCGACCGGATCGTCAAATCGACGGAGGAGGCGGTGACGTACGCGGTTAAGCACGGCTTGCCCGTCATGTACGTCACCGAGGACACCACCCGAGCCAAGCCCGAGGCGCTCAAGGCGTTGTACGGTGCGGCGATAGAGTGTGGCGCGACCCGGATCTGCCTGGCCGATACGGTCGGCCACGCCACGCCGGACGGCGTGAAAGCGTTGGTCAAATTCGTCAAGGGAGAAATCGTCAAGCAGCACGACGTCAAGATCGACTGGCACGGACACCGCGACCGTGGCATGGGGCTGATCAACTGTCTGGCCGCGATCGAGGCAGGCGTGGACCGCGTGCACGGCACGGCGCTCGGCGTTGGCGAGCGGGTGGGGAACGCGGAGATGGACCTGCTGATCGTCAACCTGAAGCTCCTGGGGGCGCACCGCCACGACATCCGACGCTTGCCCGATTACTGCCGGCTCGTGGCGGACGCGGTGGGCGTACCGATCCCGGTCAACTATCCCGTGATGGGGGCGGACGCCTTCCGCACCGGCACCGGGGTGCATGCGGCCGCGATCATCAAGGCGAAGCGGAAGGGTCACGCGTGGCTGGCCGATCGCATCTACAGCTCGGTCCCGGCGGAGGAATTCGGGCTGGAGCAGAAGATCGAGATCTCGCCGGTGTCGGGACTCTCGAACGTGAAATACTGGCTCGAGACGCATGGGTACGACGCGGAGGACGAGGCGGCGTGCCGGGCATTGTTCGAGGCCGCGAAGCGGACCGACCGCGTGCTCTCGGACGAAGAGTGCCACCGGCTGCTCAAGCAAGCGGCATGGCGCTAGGGACGTTCCGGGAAATCGAGCGCGCGTACCTCGACCTGCGGTGGCACCTCGATCCGGTGGCCGCAACGCAGGCCGGTGTGAAACGGTACGATCACCGCTACGGGCGGTACGGACTCACCGCGCTCCCCCCCCACCTGGCTGCGCTCAAGTCCCTCGCCGCCGCGCTCGAAGAAGTACCAGCCGATCAGCTCGAAGAGGAAATCGACCGCACGGCCCTGTTGAACGACCTGCGCGTGACGGTGCGGCGCTTCGAGCGCGAGCGACCTCAGGCCAGGAATCCTGGGTTCTGGCTCGCCCATTTGCTGGGGGGGCTCCACTTCCTCCTGGGCCGTCGGGATCGGACGCCCGAGGAGAAAGCGGTGGCCCTCGCGGGGCGGCTCGAAGACGTCGCGGGGCTGCTGGACGACGCGCGCGCGACGCTCGTGGAGCCGGTGCGCGTGTTCGTCGAAACGGCGCTGAGTGTCAGCGCGGGCGGGCTGGCGCTGGTCCGGGAAGTCGGCGCGGGCTTCGACGAGCGCGTAGCGAAAGCGGCCGCTGGCGCGATCGATGCGATGACCGCGTTCTCGCGCGACCTCGAGCGCCGGCTCGACGCCGCCTCCGACGAGTTCGCCCTGGGCGAAGAGGACTTCAACTTCCATCTCCATTACGAGCACGCGCTCCGCGATACGGCGCCTGAGCTGTGGCGCTACGGACATCATCTAAAGGAAGAGGTCGAAGCCGACCTGGCGGCCCGGGCGGCGCGTTTAGAAGGAGGGAAGCGCTGGCAGGACGTGGCGGACCGGTTGCGCGCCGATCATCCTCCTGCCGCGGAGCTGGTGGAGGCGTATGCGCGGGAGATGACCCGGGCGCGCGAGTTCGTGGCCGCGCGCGGGCTGGCGCCGATCCCGGAAGCGCCGCTCGACGTCGTGCCGACGCCGGCCTTCATGCGGCCGGTCATTCCGTTCGCTGCCTACGATAGTCCCGGGGCGTACTCGACGGACCGCACCGGTTGGTTCTACGTGACCTTGCCCGATCCTTCGCTGCCGGCGGGGGCGCAGGAGCGCCTCCTGCGCGATCACTGCCGCTACGAGCTCGCCGCCACGGCGCTGCACGAGGGCTATCCTGGTCATCACCTGCACCTGGTGCACGCACAGCAGCAGCCCTCGGACACGCGCAAGAACATCTGGACGCCGCTGACGGTCGAGGGCTGGGCGCTCTACTGCGAGGACATGATGGGAGAAGAGGGCTTCTACCGCTCGGAAGAGGAGAAGTTTTTCCAGCGGGTCCATCTCCTCTGGCGCGCGGTGCGAGTCCTCTTGGATGTCGGCTTGCACACGCGCGGCATGACGTTCGGCCAGGCGGTGGACTATCTCGTCGCCAATCTGGGCGTGGATCGGGCCAATGCGGAGGCGGAGGTACGGCGGTATTGCGCCGAGCCGGCGCAGCCGCTGTGTTACGCGGTGGGGCGGCGGGACATCCTGGCGTTGCGCGACGACTTTAGGGCCGCGCGGGGGAGCGCGTTCACGCTCCGCGGTTTCCACGACGCGATCCTGCGCTACGGCGGCCTGCCCGTCACGCTGATGCGCTGGGGATTGGGTTTGAATGCCGCCTAGGGACCCGGCGGGTCTCCCCCGGCAGGTGAAGCTGTTCGGCTGCGTCTCTCTCCTCAACGATTTCGCGAGCGAGATGATTTATCCGCTCCTCCCCGCGTTCATCACGGGAGTGTTGGGAGCGGGACCGCAGGCATTGGGAGCGCTCGACGGCGCGGCCGAGTTCGCGGCGGCGTTGGTGAAACTCGGCGCCGGGCGTCTGGCCGAGCGTGTGCCGCTCCGCGGGCCGTTGATCGTGCTCGGCTATTTCATCGCGGTGGTCGTGCGGCCGATCATCGCGGTGACGGGCGCGGCGTGGCAGGTGATCGGCCTCCGCGTGGTGGATCGGTTAGGGAAGGGACTGCGCACGCCGCCGCGCGACGCGCTGATCGCCGATGTCACACCGGCGGACCTCCGGGGGCGCGCCTTCGGCCTGCAGCGGGGGATGGATCACGCGGGCGCGATGCTGGGACCGGTCCTCGCGTGGTGGCTGCTCGCGTCGGGGAGCGCGAATCTGCGCACTGTGATCGCGGCGAGTATCCTCCCTGGCATCCTGGTCCTGGTTCTGGCGGCTTGGGCGGTAGAGGACGGTAGAAGTCGGCAGAAGTCGGTAGAGGTGGTGCCGGGGACCAAGCCTCTACCGACCTCTACCGACCTCTACCGACCTCTACCGCCGTCCCTCTTCGCGATTTCGTTTTTCTATCTCCTCCGCATGCCCGACACCCTGATCATCCTGCGCTCGCAGCAGCTCGGGGTGTCGGTGGCGGTGGTGCCCTTGCTGTGGGCGTCCGTGCACGTGGTGCGCTCGTCCTCGAGCTTTCTGGGCGGGTCGGCGACCGATCGGCTCGGGCCTCGGCAGACGATGTGGCTGGGCTGGCTCGTCTACGCGATCCTCGCGGTCGGGATGGCGCGCGCCGGCACCGCAGCGGCAGCGTGGGGCTGGTTCCTCGCGTTCGGCCTGGTCGCCGGGCTGACAGAAAGCCCGGAGCGGGCGCTGGTGGCGCGGTTGGCCGGCTCCCACCAAGGGAGCGGGTTCGGGATGTATCACGGGGTTACTGGATTTGCGGCGCTCGTCGGAGGGGTTGCGCTCGGTGCTGTGTTTCAGGCGTACGGCGCACGACCGGCGTTCCTCGCGAGCGCGGTCGGCGGAGTTGCGCTCGTCATTGTCTGGCCCCTGGTCACGACACGTGAACGGAGGGAACCATGAGAATTGTTTCGATCGCCCTCGTTGTCTTTCTACTTCCAGTGGCACTCGATGCTCAGGACCGCCAGGTGCTTCACGGCCCGGGCGAGGTGAGCGGGTTGCCGTTCTCGATGGCCGTGCGGGTAGGCAACATGCTCTACCTGTCGGGGCAGATTGGCAATAAGCCCGGCACGCGCGAGCTCGCGGATACCGGCATCGCCGGGCAGACCCGCCAGGCGCTCGAGAACATCAAGACGGTGCTCGCCTCGGCTGGGAGTTCGCTCGACCGCGCGGTGAAGTGCACCGTGTTCCTCGCCGACATCAAGGATTATGCGGCGATGAACGCGGTGTACGCGACGTTCTTCCCGAAGGATCCCCCCGCGCGTTCGACGGTGGCCGGGAGCGGGCTCGCGCTCGGCGCGCGGGTGGAGATCGAATGTATGGCGGTGCGGTAGCGCCAGCTTGTTTCCTATCAGGAACAGCCGGGGCTTCGGTCGGCCGTCACTCCACTCGTAGTGACCACTGCTCGCCAACCGATACTGGTGAGCGGATGAATGGAGGCAGACCCGTAGGTGACAGCAGGAGTGGTCACCGAATGGACTTCAACTGGCACCGGGTCCGCGTAGGCGTGGACCGTCGTACAGGCGCTGTCCTTCGGCGCGAGATGGGCCACCCCGGGGTCCAAAGACTCTTCGCCCTCAGCCCGGATGAACACGGTATCGCTCGTGCCGTTTACCAACCGCAACTGAACCTCGACGGGCCACGTCGGCGGCTTCGTCGCCTCGTGACCGCACGCGATCGGCAGTGTGCTTGCCATGACCACCACCGCCACGCCGGCCGTGTGCCTACCCCAACCGGGATTCATGAAGAGGCTCGGAGGGGTGTGACGCACGCCACCCCGCCTGTCAGTGCCCGCTCGGCGCACGGGTGGACATCCAGATGTCGTTGCTGCCCGATCCGCCCGGCCGGCTCGATGTGAACAAGAGCGTCCGACCGTCGTGTGACAGATCCGGCTGCAGCTCGTCGTCCGTAGTATTGAACGGCGGCCCGCCCCAGTTTACCGGCGTGGACCACGGATCGTTCACGCTGCGCCGAGTCGACACCCAAATATCGCTCCCGCCCACTCCGCCCGCGCGGTTCGACCAGAAGAAGATCTCCCGGCCGTCGGCGCGGAGCGTCGGCGCCGCATCATTCGTAGTGGGATCGTTCAGCTCTGTAACCGGCGCGGCGGGACCCTGGGTCCTGCCGTCCCGACCGACTTCAACTCGATACAAGTCGGCCGCGTTCGAGGCGAGGGCTCCCCGCGTGAAATAGAGAGTACCACCCCGGTCGCTCACGACGTACGCCGGTCCCTGTTCGGCATCCGTCGTGTTCACGTCCGGCCCCAGGTTTACGGGGGCCTCCCAGCCGGTGTCGTCGTTAGTGTTGGTTCGATGGGCCACCCAGATGTCGTTTCCGCCGAAACTCCCGGGGCGGCTGCTGTGGATGAACAGCAGGTGCCCGTCAGGCGAGAGAACGGGGCCTCCGTCGGCCGAGGCAGTATTCACGGGCGCGCCGAGGGGAATCGGAGTTTCCCACGGGCCGTCGACTGACGCGCGCCTCGCTACCCAGATATCGGTGTTGCCGAGCCCGCCCGGCCGGTCGGACGCGAAATAGAGACTCAGTCCGTCGGACGAGAGTGTTGGGTTGTTGTCGCCGGCGCTCGAGTTGACCACCGGACCGAGATTCACTGGGTCTGACCAGTCGGACCTGGCGAACGACATGGCCTGCATCTTCACCGCGGCGGGGCCTGACGCCGTGTCGCACCCGACGACTGGGGCTAGGATGAACAGCGACGCAAACCTAGCAACTGATGCGGTTCTCATCGAGCCTCCTTAGTGGCCACTCGGCGTGCGGGTGGACATCCATAGGTCGTTGCCACCAGAGCCCCCCAGCCGATTGGAACCGAAGATCAGGGTGCGCCCGTCCCAAGAGAGGCTCGGCGTGACGTCGTCGAACTCCGAATTCAAGGCCGTCCCCGGGTTCACAGGTGGCGACCACGAATCGCGGATCGTTTGCCGGGTGGACACCCAGAGGTCATTTCCACCGAGGCCGCCCGTGCGGCTCGACCAGAACAGCAGCTCTCGGCCATCAGCCCGGATCGTGACGGCGGCGTCGTTAGCGCTCGGGTCGCTGAGTTCGACGACGAGTTGGGCCGGCCCCAGGGTCTCCCCATCGCGTGTCACGGACGCGACGTAGATGTCCGCTTGGTTCTGTGCCAGAGCTCCCCGATTGAAGTACAGGTTCGCCGATCCGTCTTCCGCGTTCTGCAGGTACATGGGGGCCTGTTCTCCCGCTGCGGTGTTCACGCCTGGGCCCAGTGGCAGCGGGTCCTCCCAGCCGAAGTCGTCGTTCGGGTCGGCTCGCTGCGACACGAAGATGTCGGTCGCGCCACCCGCTCGGTTGCTCGCAAAGAACAGCAAGTGGCCGTCGCGGGACAGGTTGGGCGCAAAGTCGGCCCCCGCGCTATTGATGGGCGCGCCGAGGTTCATGGGGGTCTGCCAGGCGCATGCGGGATCGCCTCCGTCGGTGCAGGCGCGCTGGGACACCCAGATATCGAGCGGGCCGGAGCTACCGAGCCGGTTCGAGGAGAAGTAGAGGCTGAGCCCGTCCCGCGCGAGCACGGCGTTCTGTTCGTTGGAGGATGAATTGACGACGGGGCCCAGGTTTACGGGTGCGGACCACTCGGAATTGGCGAAGGACATGGCATCAACCCTGGCCGCGGTGGACACGTACTCAGATCGACACGCGAGCAGAGTCGCGACCGTGGAGAGCGTTACGAGTCTCGTTACTGACAGTGTGTACATCGTACATCCTCCTGTTGGTGCGCTCGTCTTCGCGTCCCGATGCGCGATCACGGCCGCGGCGGGCGGGACGAGAGCGGCTTCAACGCCCTCGCTGTGTGCCGCGCGCTGCGGGTCATCTGTGCCACCCGGAGCGGCGCCGGTCCCGGCGCGCCCGCCTGGCCGAGCACCCCCACCGGCGCCCAGGTCTCGGACCCCGTGCCGTCGCCGATCTGACCCCAGCCGTTGTAGCCCCAGCAATACGCCAGGCTCCCCGTGGTCAGGCCGCAACTGTGCCACCGTCCGAAGGCGCTCACCGCTGCAAAGCTGAGCCCGCCGGCGATCAACGTCGGCGCCGGAGCGAAATCGGTCGTGCCGGTCCCCAGTTGACCGTCGCTGTTGGATCCCCAGCAGTAGCCGGCACCCGTTGCTGTCACACCGCAACTGTGGAAGATGCCGGCGCTGATGCTCGTAAAGGCGACACCGCCATCCACCGGGAGCGGGGTGGTGCTGCAGTCGAAGAAGAACCCTCCGAAGGAGCAGGTCTCCGTCGTGGAGACACCGAGCTGGCCGTTGGCGTTGTCGCCCCAGCAATACCCTGCGCCGCCGGACGTGACGCCGCACACGTGAAACTGCCCGGCGCTTAACGCCACGAAGGTGAGGTTGCCCGAGACTGCAACGGGTGCGGTGCTGCACGGCTCGCTACTGCACACTTGGGGACCCGTAGGCCCGATCCCGAGCTCGCCGGCAGAGTTGTTGCCCCAGCAGTACGCAGCACCGCCTGCGATCAAACCGCAGGCGAACTCGTTGCCGACCACGATGTGTTCGAACGCGATGCCGCCCGTTACCGCTACCGGGGTCCGCGAGCTCGCGGTCGACCCGTCACCCAGCCCGCCAACCGGGTTGTCGCCCCAGCAAAACGCGGCGGAGGATTCGAGAGCGCACGTCAGAACCCAGCCAGCAGTGATCGACGAGAACGTGTGACCCCCAGCGACGGCGAGCGGCGTCGAGCTGCAAGGCTCAGCGTCGATTCCGCATACCTGCGCGCCAGGTGTCCCCGCGCCGAGCTGGCCGGCGGCGTCGTCGCCCCAGCAGTACGCAGTGCCGCCGGCCGCCAGACCGCAGCTGTGAACCCCGCCCACAGTGATGCTGGTCAGGCTCGTAAGGTTGGCGACCAGTTCGGGAGCAAAGGCGTTCGCTTTCGCGCCGTCGCCTATCTGGCCGTAGGTGCCGTTGCCCCAGCAGTAGGCCGTCCCGCCCGTAGTCAGGCCGCAGGAGTTGTAGGCGCCCGCGTAGACTGCCGCGAAGGTCACGACGCCCACGCCAACCGTCGCCGAACCGCTCTTGGACTCGGCGGTGGCGGTGATCGTCGCGGAGCCCGATGCAACTCCGGTGACGACACCCAACGCATCGACGGTTGCAATGGCCGGCGCGTCGCTGGTCCACGCGACCGTGGGGCCGACCCGCCGGCTTCCACTCGCGTCCGTCATGATCGGACGTAGTCGGGCCGTTCCGCCCGCGACGACTGAGCGGGTCGCGGGTGACACGCTCACGGACGTCACCGCGCCTCCGCCGCGCACGGCCGTCCACGTTCCGGGCCCAGACGAGCACTGAATGGACCCATTCGTCAGACGATCAGGTGGGGAGCCGGCCACATCGGCGGAGAAAGAGCAGTCCGCGACCGAGAGACTGACCGAGATGGCTCCGGCCGCGGAATAGCTGAGTGCTCCGGTGACGGGGCCCGAAAAGGAGTGATCGATCGAACCGTCCTGCAGATCGCATGTCCCCACGAGATCGTCGGTCCCCCCCAGGCCGCTTCCGGTCACGTTGAGCACGTATGATCCAGTGTCGTTGCAAGCGAGTGGACTGCCGAATCGCGACGTGTAATTCCACACGCCCGTGAGGTCGACGCGCTGTACGCACGCGATTTGGAAAGCGACCTGCGCGTTTCCGCCGGCGGTAACCGTGACCCCTCGCGGATTCTGGGACGCGATCGGGCAGTTCACCGCCGCTCCGCCCAAGAGCAGCGAGTAGGTGCCCGGACGCACGTCCGAAAACGTGACCTTCCCGTTGACGCCGATCGGCAGTGTCGTCGAGCCCGATGTGCCGTGTGTCGTGTCGCCCTGGAGCGTGACGCCGTATCCGTCGGGGTCGACGTCCGCCCCGGTCGTCGCGGTCGTTACCTCGATCTTCCCGGTGGTGGGGGGCTCGGTCCCCTTGCACGCAAGAGCTGCGAGCGCGACCGCGGCGAACAGAGTTGGTATGCTGCGACGGACGTTGCAGTTCATGGCTCGCTTCTCCGTTCGGGTGCTGGGGGTGGCGGCGTGATCCAGGCGACTGCCGTGTCGCAGGTCGTCGAGACGTACGTCACGCCCCACCCGACGCGCGTCGCTGCGGGCGTGCATGCAGGATCGACGGCACTTGCGCAGCCCACGATTAAAGTGGTCGCCGCAGTTGCTTGGATTGCGAGAAGTCCTCGATGGGCGCGACGCGCGGCTTTCATAAGGTCCTTGTGCATTGCGTTTCAATCGGTTACGCGACGACTCTCGTCGCTGGTTGCAACGGCCCCGGGGCGGCGTATCTTCCGCAAAGGTGCGCACATAGGGTTTGCCGAGGGTTTGGTATCCGTTAGACGGCGGCTAACGGCGCGCACCCGTGAGGTCGGGGCCATGCTCCGGTTCCGGATGCTGGGGACTGTGGATCTTGAGGACGCCGAAGGACCGGAGGTACGCTCCGTTCTGCGGCGGCCCAAGCTGTTGGCCCTACTCGGTTATCTCGCCGCCGCCCGCCCCCGTGGCTTCCATCGCCGTGACACGCTCGTCGCCGTGCTCTGGCCCGAGCTCGACAACGCGCACGCACGAAACGCGCTGCGTCAGGCCGTCCACTCGCTCCGGGAAGCCCTCGGGCGCGACGCGCTGCTCGCGAGAGGAGAGGAAGAACTCGGGCTCAACGAGAGCTGCGTCTGGTGCGATGTCCGGGCGTTCGACGGAGCGCTCGACGCCGGGCAGACGGAGCAGGCGCTCGAATTGTACGGGGGCGGGTTACTCACCGGTCTCCATGTTCCGGGTGTCCCCGAGTTCGAACGTTGGCTCGACGAAGAGCGAGAAGACCTGCGGCGGCGCGCGTGTCGAGCGGCACAGGTCTTGAGCGAGGGCGCGGAGGCAGCCGGCCGGGTGACCGACGCGGTCGCCTGGGCCCGGCGGCTGACCGACTTGTCCCCGTTTGACGAGACAGCCCTACGGCGCCTGGTCGAGCTGCTGGATCGCGGCGGTGATCGAGCGGGGGCGGTGCGCGCCTATGGGGAATTCGAGCGGCGACTCGAGCGCGACCTGGAGGTCGAGCCGTCGTCGGAGACGCACGCGCTCATGCATGAGATCCGTGCCCGCAAGCGGACGGCGGAAATCGTGGCGGCTCGTGAGCAACGTGCCACGCCGGTCGGCGTATTGGAGACGGACCGGCACCCGATTCAAGACGCATCTCGTCCTGTGGCGCCGCGCCAGCGCGTGGTCCCCGTTCTCGCGCTCGTGGTTGTGGTCTTGCTGATGGGTGCCTTGTTGCTATTGCGAACCCATAGCGGCGCGCGGCGGGCCGAAGCCGCCCGGAGCCAGAAACGGCTCGTGGTACTTCCCTTCACCAATCTGGGGCCATCCGAAGACGAGTACCTCACCGATGGTGTCACGGAGGAGATTTCGGCGCGATTAGCCGCCATCCATCGCCTCCGAGTCATCGAAGGCCCGGGTGGGAATCCCTCTCAGCGCACGAAAAAGACAGCGCAACAAATCGGCTCCGAGCTCGGAGCGGATTACATCCTTGAGGGAAGGCTTCGGTGGCAAAAGCAGGACCAGGGGCGCGCCCGCCTGCGCGTCACGCCCCAGCTGATCAGCGCGGCGGACGGCACGATTTTGTGGGCCGAGGTCTACGACGAGCCCTTGGACGAGATTTTCAAAGTCCAGTCCGATGTCGCTCACAAAGTGGTAGCCGCTCTCGACGTGACGCTGCTCGAGCCGGAACGCCGCCTTGTGGAAGCCACGCCGACCGGCAACCTCCAGGCATACGACTATTACCTCCGCGGAAAAGATTACATGCATCGCGGCACGGAGGAACGCTTCGCGCGAACCGCCCTCCGGATGTACGAGAAGGCCGTGGAGCTCGATCCAGGCTTCGCGCTGGCCTACGCCGAGCTCTCCCAGGCGCATACTCGGCTGTACTGGTTCTACTACGACCACTCGGAGGCACGCCGAGCGAAGGCGAAGCGGGCCGCAGACAAAGCATTCGAGCTGGACCCGGGGCTCCCGGAAGCGCACGAGGTGATGGGCTTCTACTTCCTTGGCACGATGGAGTACGACGACGCCTTACGAGAATTCGATGCCGCGGCGGCCGGTCGGCCCAGCGACAGCCGCATCTACATCGGCAAAGGCGCGGTCTGGAACCGGCAGGGGAATCCCCGCTTGGGGCTCGTAGAGTACGAGAGAGCGCTACAACTCGATCCCGGGTCCCCCATCGTCGCCAATAGCTATGCGCAGGATTACGACCGGCTGCGCGAGTTTGCGCGCGCCGAACCCCTCTACGACCGCGCGATCGCCCTCTCGCCGGATTGGTTCTATCCGTACTTCTGGAAGGCGGGAATGTACCTGCGATGGGACGGCGCTACGCGGCGGGCCCGTGCCGTGCTCGATGAGTCGCAGTCCGTCGGCGTCGGCGACAATCCCCTCATCGTCTTCGAACGAGTGCTGGTCGATGTCTTCGACCACGAGTACGACGCCGCGCTGGGAGAGCTCGCGCGAGGGAATCCGGAGGTCATGCAGGACCAGTTTCGGTTTATCCCGAGAGCCCAGCTGTGCGCACAGCTCTATGGTCTGACGCGTCGTTACGACATGGAGCGAAGCTACTACGACTCGGCGCGAGTCTTTGTCTCCAGGCGGGTTCAGGAACGGCCCGACGATCCCCGTTTGCACAGCGCCTTGGGAATCGCCTACGCCGGCCTCGGCCGAAGACAAGAGGCCATTCAGGAAGGCCGGCGGGCGACCGAGCTCATGCCGGTCGGCAAGGAGGCGTACCGAGGATACTATCGCGCGTGGGATCTGGCTCGGATCTATACGATGGTGGGGGAGTACGAGGCCGCCATCGCCGAGATCGAGCACCTCCTGGCCATTCCTGGACACCTGACCGTCCCACGGCTGCGCATCGATCCCACCTGGGATCCGCTGCGCGGGGACCCCCGGTTTCGCAAACTGATCTCGGAGGAGCCGCGCTCGTCTTCAGGGCTAACGAATGGAGGCGAGTAAGTAGCCCGCTGCCGCGAGGATGATCGGCGCCGAGTACACTCCCGGCATCGCTCTCCTCATATAGGCCGACCCCACCAGGTGTAGCACCCCGTTCCCCGCCATCACGATACCGAACACGTACGCCACCGGCCGCAACCCGGGAGCCCCACGGAACGCAACCGGGGTCAGGCTCGCCAGCAGGAGCACCGCCACGACGAGCCCCGTGAGCCACACACGAAACGTGAAGGTCGGGATCAAGAGAAAAGGAAAGCGTGCCCGAATCGCCCGTGCGGTGGTGTTGTATACAGAGAGAAAGTCAGTACGCGCTTCATCCGCCACGTGGATCGCGAACGCCACACACAACGCCGCCCACGCGACGCCGTAGCTCGCGCTCACGCCGCGGAAATCCCTTGCTTAGCGTCGAGCATCTGCCGCACGCGGCCGAGCAGGTCGGCCACCGACCAGGGCTTGTGCAGCACCGGCAGATCGGGGTCGAGCTTCTCCGCCGAGTCTGCGTCTCGCGCCGCGTAGCCGCTCATGAAGAGAAACGGAATGGAGTGGCCCGCTCGCACGACCGCTTCGTGCAGCTCGGGTCCGCCACATCGGGGCATGACGACGTCCGAGACTACGAGACGAATCTCCTTGGCGTGGACCCGCACCACGTCGAGCGCCTCGACGCCGTCCTCGGCGGTGAGCACGCGATAGCCGGCGCGCTCGAGCGCGCGCTGCGCCACCCGACGAATACCTGCCTCGTCTTCCACGAGGAGGATCGTCTCCGAGCCTCCGACGCCGGGAGGCGGTGCGGCGCGGGGGCGCGCGGGTGCCGCCACGGCCCGCGTGGCCGCCGGGAAATACACGCGAACCGCGGTCCCGCGACCGGGCGCCGAGTCGACATTCACCAGGCCCCCGTGCTGTCGCACCAGACCGTACACCATGGCCATGCCAAGGCCGGTGCCCACGCCCGGCGGCTTGGTGGTGAAGAACGGCTCGAACAGGCGTTCCTGCACGGTGGCATCCATTCCCGCGCCGGTGTCGGAGACCGTGAGACACACATACAGACCCGCCCGGCCGTCCCCCATCGCGTCACGGAACTGGTCGTCGAGCGACCGGGGCTCCACCACGATGTTCAAGGCACCGCCGTGGGGCATGGCGTCCCGCGCGTTGGTGGCGAGGTTGAGCAAGATCTGCTCGACGGCGCCCGGGTCGGCCAGCACCGGAGGGCAATCTGGGGCCGCCGTGACCCCTACGTCGATGCTTTCAGGCAACAGGCGCCGCAGCATCTCCGAGAGATCCCGCACGAGCCGCGTGAGCTCGACCGGCCCCAGCTCGAGCTGACCGGTACGGCTGAAGGCGAGGAGCTTGCGGACCATCGCCGCGCCCTTTCTGGCCGCCGCCTCGATTTCGGCGAGGTCGGGTCCGGGCTCCTCGCCGACCGGGACGTCGCTCTTCACCAGCTCGACGTTGGAGAGGATGATCGTCAGGAGGTTGTTGAAGTCGTGGGCGATCCCGCCGGTAAGCTGTCCGATCGCCTCCATCTTCTGCGCCTGTCGCAGCTGGCCCTCGAGGGCGCGCCGGTTGGTTTCCGCCGCCCGCGCGTGGCGCGCGAGGCGCCAGGAAAGCGTGGCACCGACCGCAATGAGGAATGCGGCCGTCCCGAGGATGACGCTCCATAGGACGCGCCGTGCCCAGCGCGCGCCCGCCCCCAGCGTGGCGGAGAACCGATCCTCGAGCGCCGCCAGTCGGGCGTCGACGCGGTCGACGCGGTCGAGCAAGCCCGCGAGGCGAACGGCGTCCGGCCGGGCACGAGTCGCTTCCGCGTGAATCGAGTCCCCGAGCGCCGCCAGGTCCGCGATGCCGCTGTCGCCCGCTGCCCAGATGTCGATGGCTTCCGAGACGTAGCTCACGTGCCGGAATCGGCGGAAGAACCACGCGAGGCCATCCACGTCCGCAGGGTGGATGCGGCCGCGGAGGAATCCCTCGCGCACCAGCCGGTAGTCGGGCCGCGGGCGGTCGAGCTCGCTTCGTGCCTGGCGGTCGCCGAGCTGCACGTCGAGCAGTTGGCGGAAGTGCCGGTATTCCACGGTATCGCCGGACCGGGCGTAGCGGACCAGTCGGTACGTCGCGTCCTTCTGTGCCTTGGACCACAGTCCCTCGCCGCCGACGTACGCGCGGACGGCGGAGAGGGTCTCGAACCCGAAATACGTGATGGCCGCACTCCCGCCGACCGTGACCGCGAGCAAAGCCCAGAACGCAAGCATCTGCCGACCCGGCGCGTCGAGCCGAGGGATGCCACGGGGAGCCCGCACGGCCGCTAACAGCAGCGGACGCCCTTTCCCTTCGATTCGAAAAACTGATCTACGTACTCCCGCTCCGTGAGCCGCGGCGGATGCCCGGCGGTGCGGCAATGCTCGAGGTAGGCCTGGTAGTCAGGTGCGCCGATGATGCGGCGGACGATTCGGAGCAGACGTTGCACGAGGGGAGGCGTGCCGCCGTGCCGCCCTGCCGCCATGTTAGTCTCCCGCCGCATACGCACTCTCCACATACGGCGCCTCGTGTACGACGGCCACCTTGCGCCGCGAGAGCACGAGCCACCACTCGCGCAGCGACGTCACGATCAGGATGGTCACGACCGCCATAAAAAGCAGCGCCATGAACGTGTTCAGACGGTCGTTGAAGATCAGGCGGCGCGCGTCGGGGCTGGTCGATCCCGCGAGCGACGCGGCATGCGCCAGGAACCCAAGCCGTGGATCGGCGGAGAACACCTTCTGCCATCCGGCGGTCATGGTCACCGTGACGAGCCAGGCCAGCGGCGCGGCCGTCACCCATGCGAATCGCGCCCGCCTCATCTTAATGAGGATGGTGGTGCCGACGCACAGGGCCACAGCGGCGAGGAGCTGGTTCGAGATCCCGAACAACGGCCAGAGCGAGTTGATCCCGCCCAGCGGGTCCACCACACCCTGATACAGGAAATACCCCCATCCCGCCACGATCACGGCGCTCGACGCGATCACGCTCGGGTACCAGGACGTCTCCGCGAACCGTGGCCAGACATGCCCGACGATCTCCTGGAGCATGAAGCGCCCCACGCGCGTACCGGCGTCGATCGTCGTCAGGATGAAGAGCGCCTCGAACATGATCGCGAAGTGGTACCACAGGGCATCGAGCGTCTTCCCGCCGAGGACGCTGGTCGCGCCGGCGAAGATCTGCGCCATCCCGACGGCGAGTGACGGCGCGCCCCCCGAGCGCGCGACGAGCGTGGTCTCTCCCATACGGGCGGCCAGCGCGTGCATGGCGTCCGGCGTGACCACGAAGCCCGCCTGCGTCAGGGCCTGCGACGCCTGCGCGAGCGCCGCCGGAGTCGTGTTCATCGCGAAGTAGACGCCGGGATCGAGCGTGCAGGCCGCGATCATCGCCATGACGCCCACGAACGACTCCATCAGCATGCCGCCGTACCCAATGAACCGGGCATCGGACTCGCGCGCGATCATCTTGGGCGTGGTGCCCGAGGAGACGAGCGCGTGAAATCCCGATATGGCCCCGCACGCGATCGTGATGAAGGCGAAGGGGAAGAGCTTCCCGGCGAACACGGGTCCTTCGCCGCCCGAAGCGAAGGGCGTCAGCGCCGGCATGCGGAGTGGCGGCAGGATCACGAGGATCGCTACCGCCAGCACGAGGATGGTGGTGATCTTCAGGAAGGTAGAGAGATAGTCGCGCGGGGCGAGGAGCATCCAGACGGGCAGCACGCTCGCCACGAAACCGTACCCGATCATCATCCACGTGATCGCCAGTCCGGTGTGCGTGAATGCCGCGCCGAGCGTGGGGTGGCCGGCTACGACGCCGCCTCCCACGAGCGCCGCGATCAGGAGAATCGCCCCCACCGCGGACGCTTCGCCCACATGCCCCGGCCGCCACGATTTCATCCACCATCCCATGAGGAGCGCGATGGGAATCGTGCACGCGATCGTGAACAGCCCCCACGGCGAGGCCTTGAGCGCGTTCACCACGATCAAGGCCAGCACGGCGAGCAGGATGATCATGATGAACAGGACCGCGAGCATCGCCGTGGCGCCCGTGGCCGGGTTCACTTCTTCCTTCGCCATCTGTCCGAGGGACTTGCCGTTCCGTCGCAGCGAGCAAAACAGAATCGTGAAGTCCTGCACCGCGCCCCCGAGCACGACGCCGATCACGAGCCACAAGGTGCCCGGGAGGAACCCGAACTGCGCGGCGAGCACGGGGCCCACGAGTGGCCCGGCCCCCGCGATGGCGGCGAAGTGGTGGCCGTACAGCACCCATTTATTGGTCGGGACGAAGTCGCGGCCGTTGTTGCACCGCTCGGCGGGCGTCGCCCGGCGGTCGTCGAGGCCGAACACGCGGGTGGCGAGGAAGCGGCTGTAGAATCGGTAGCCGACGGCGTACGTGCAGACGGCGGCCGTCAGGAGCCAGGCGGCGTTGACGGTCTCTCCCCGCGACAGGGCGAGCACGCCAAAGGCGGCCGCGCCCAGGACGGAGACCCCGCCCCACAGGAGCACGGAGGCGAGCCGTTTCATGGGGCGTAAGTTACGCCGTGCCTTGCCGATGATCAATTTCGAACATAGGTTCGAAATCGCTTGACACCGACTGCCTCCTGGCTCATGGCACCGCGCGCGGCGAACGCCGTCGGCGCGCCGGCCACCGAGACGCGCCCCGATCCCCAGCGCCTGGCCGAGACGGTCCAGGGCCGGGTCGCCATCGTCACCGGAGGCGCCACTGGGCTGGGGCGGGCCACCGCGCTCGAGTTCGCCCAGCGCGGCACCGCCGTCGCGATCAATTACGTTGACCTCCCGGACCGTGACGTCGCCGCCCAGGCGTTGCTGACCGAGACGGCCATCCGCGCGCTCGGCGTGCCCGTCTACTGCGCGCGCTGCGACGTCCGCAGTCGCGACGACGTGGAGAAGTTCGTCACCACGGTGCGCGAGCGGCTTGGGGGCATCCACTTCCTCGTGAACAACGCGGGTGTCACGCACGATGGCGCCCTGTGGCGGCTGACCACCGAGGCCTGGCGCGAGGTGCTCGACACGAACGTTACCGGCGCCTTCAACTGCATTCAGGCGGTGGCGGGCCCGATGCGCGCCCAGCGCTTCGGCAAGATCGTGAACATCGCGAGCCATCAGGCGTTCCGTCCGGGGTTCGGGATCGCCAACTACGCCGCGAGTAAAGCCGCGCTGATCGGGCTCACGAAATCCGCGGCGGTCGATCTGGGACCGTCGAACATCAACGTCAATGCGATCGCGCCCGGCTTCGTCAAGACGGATCTGCTCTCGACGTTGCCGCGCGAGGTACTCGAGCGCGCCGAGCACGAATCCGTGCTGGGGCGCGTGGCGGAGCCCGAGGACGTGGCGCGCGTGATCGCGTTCCTGTGCAGCGAAGCCGCGCGTCATATCACCGGACAGGTGATCATCGTCGATGGCGGGCTGACCCTCGCCTCTTGAAACGGTGACTAATTCCTTGAAAATCTTGGTGTTAGGGGTCTCGTGCTTGGTGTGTGTGGGGTGCGGGGGAAAGTCTCAGACACCCACTCCCGAGCCGACGGCGCCCCTCCCCACGGCCGGCATCGCCGCGCAGCAGGTGGCCGTGCTGCCGCTCACGCTGGTCGCCGCGGAAGACTCGCTGCGCTGGGGTGGGCTCCTCGGTGAGCGACGGGCCGCGCTCACCAAAGCCGACAGCGTGTTCGGCTCGCTGCTTCAAGCGCGAGCGCCGGAAGTCACGTGGATCCTGCCCGATGCATTGCGCCGCGCGGCGCGCCGGGCACCCGGGATCGCGCCCGACCCCGACCAAATGGGCTCGGCGATCCTGCTGCATCCGTCGAAGCAAAGTCCCGAAGTGGTGCCGGACCCGTTGCGGAACGAGCTCCGGACACTTGCCGCACTCGCGGGGAGTGGGGGTGGGCGGTACGTCTTGGTCCCGGCCGGATTGGTGTTTCGACGGACGACCGGTCCGGCGGACGCGCGGTCGGGAGGGGCGGCGGCACGACCGACCCCCCCGCCGGACCGCTCGTCTGGTACCGCCGAGCTCACGATCGTGCTGGCCGATGTTCGCACCGGCCGGGTCGGCTTCCGCACGGTGGCGCGAGGGGAGGGTGATGATCCCTGGACCGCGCTCACGCGCGCGGTGAAGAACCTCACGCCTGGACTTCCGTGACGGGGAAGTGCCGCGAGGCGACCCTCATCGCGGGCGACGGCATCGGGCCCGAGATCACACAGGCTACGCTCCACGTGCTCGACGCCCTCGGCGTCGCGTTCGAGTGGGACGAGCAGTACGGCGGGATGAGCGCGGTGGAAAAGGCCGGGACGCCCCTCCCGGATGCCACGGTCGATTCGATCCGGCGCACCGGGCTCGCGCTCAAGGGGCCGCTCACCACGCCGGTCGGCGGGGGCTATCGATCGGTCAACGTCGCCCTGCGCCAGGAATTCGACCTCTATTCCAACGTGCGCCCCGTGAAGTCGATCGTGCCGGGAGGCCGCTACCCGAACATCGATCTGGTCGTCATTCGGGAGAACACGGAGGGGATGTACACGGGGTACGACCGTACCTTCAAGGTCGGCAACGATCCCAAGGCGCTGGCGCAGGCGACGTCCGTGATGACGCGCGACGGATGCCGGCGGATCGTTCGCTACGCCTTCGAGTACGCCAAACGGCACGGCCGCAACAAGGTGACCGTGGTACACAAGGCAAACATCCTCAAGGCGACGTCAGGGCTCTTTCTCGAGACCGCGAAGATGATCGCCAAAGAGTACGAAGGGCAGATTGCGTCGGACGACAAGATCGTGGATAACGCGGCGATGCAGCTCGTGATCAACCCCGCGCAGTTCGACGTGATCGTCACGACCAACATGTTCGGCGATATTCTTTCGGACGAGGCGTCGGGCCTGGTGGGTGGGCTCGGCCTCGCACCGGGCGCGAACATCGGCGAGCGGGCGGCGATCTTCGAGGCGGTGCACGGCTCCGCCCCGGACATCGCGGGGCAGGGCATCGCGAACCCCGCGGCCCAAATGCTCGCGGCGGCCATGATGCTGGACCATGTGAACGAGCTCGAAGCCGCCGGCCGGCTGCGCCGCGCGCTCGAGACGGCGATCGTCAAGGACAACGTCCGGACCAAGGATCTGGGAGGCAGTGCTTCGACCACTGAATTCGCCCGGGCTGTGGCCCGACGCCTCTAGCAATCCGTGCGCGCGCTGTGGCGAGCAAACCGCGGGGCTCGCACCGGGCGACCTGTGTGCACCGTGCACCAGAGAACTCTCGAAGCGCGCCTCGCGGATCGGGCGCTTGGTGTCGATCGTGACCACGCTCCTGCTGGCGGGGTATCTCATCCTCACGCTCAGGTCCGCGCCGCCCGGCTCGCAGGCCACGGCGCGCACGATGGGCGCCGTCGTCGCGGTGGCCTGGTACCTCCTGACGTTTCGTATCGTGCAACGGGTGACCTTCGAATGGCTCAAATCACGGCGTCCGTAATGGTGGCGATGGCGGCCGCCATCATGCCCATGATGGCGCAGACGTCGCTCTCGATCTATAGTGACGGACGCGTCGTGGTGCGGCGCAGTCTCGCCCAGCCGCTCGAAAAGGGCCGCAACACCCTCAGCCTGAAGCTCGACGCACTCGATCCCGCGACGCTGTTTTCGCCGGACACGGCGGTGGCGCTGGTGTCGGCGGTGTTGCGCCCGGCGACCGATCAGGGGACGGCGCTGCAGCGCGCGGTCGGACAGACGCTGGCGTTCGTGCGGGTGCGGGAGTCTGGTGGCGCTGATACCGTGCGCGCGACGGTGACGCGCGCCGACCCACCGCAATACCGGCTCCCGGATGGACGGTTTCTCCTTTCGTCTCCCGGGGAGCCCCTCTTTCCCGCGGACCTGATTCGCACGACATCGGAAGTCACGGTGACTCTCGACGCGACCCGCCAACGTCCTCGCACCGATATCGCGTACGTCGTAACGGCAGGGGCGCACTGGGAGGCCGTGTATCAAGTCGTCCTGTCGGGCGGAGCCTGTCAGGTATCCGGCACGGCCACAATCACACCGCAATCCATCCGGGCCGACAGCGCCGAGGTGCAGCTTGTGGCGGGGTCCGTCAACCAGGCGAGGTCCGGGGCGCCGGCCCTGAAAGCGTACCGCGCGGGAGCGATGCAACTCTCCGAGGCGGTCGTTTCGGGCGCGCCGAGTGAAGAATCCGTCGGCGAAACGCACGTGTATCTGCTGCCGGCTCGTGTCTCGCTCGAGCCGGCGACCGCGGTCGCGAGCGCACTCTTTCCACGCGCCACGGCGGCCTACACGCAGGAGTACATCGTGCCCGGGGTGCTCCCGTGGCGCGGGTTCCTGGGTCAAACGCCTGGTGAGGCGAATCGCGTACCGGTACAGGTGTGGTACACGCTGAAGCGCGCGCGCGGTACGGCATTCGGTGATCGCCCCCTTCCGGGTGGGACAGTTCAGCTCTATCAGTCGGATTCGGCCGGTCGGCTCCAGCTCGTGGGCGAGGCGCGGAGTGATCACGCCCCGCCGGGGCGCGACGTGCGCGTCCAATCGGGCGATGCATTCGACGTCACGGCGGATCGCGTGCAGACGGATTACAACCAGGAACAGATCCCGCCGCCGAAGCGCGGGATGCCCACGCGCCAGCGCGTCACCGCTTCGTACCGCGTCACCATCTCGAACGCGAAGACGGCCGCCGTGACGGTCGATGTGCGCGAGGCTCGGTTCGGCGTGTGGCGCGTGACGGACAGCAGCGTGCCCGCCGAAAAGTTGTCCGCCACCGAGGTCCGCTTCCGTGTGCAGGTGCCGGCGGGGGGCGACGCGACGCTCACCTACACCGTACAGGCCGAGTCGTGACCGTTCAACTCTTGCACGTCTCCGATCTCCACTTCGGCGGGCTCGCCGATCTGGACCAGGTCGAAGCGCTCGAGCAGATGATCCCCGATCTGCGACCCGACGCCGTGGTGATTTCGGGGGACCTGTCGCAGCGTGCCCGGCACGGTGAGTTCCAGCGGGCGCGGGCGCTCGTGCAAACGGCGACGCGGACCGCGCCGGTCCACATCATGCCGGGGAACCACGACGTCCGTTGGTGGACGCGTCCCTTGATCCCGTTAGGTCGGGCACCGCTGTATGCGAAGTACGCCCGCTACTTCGGCGTGGACCTCGCGCCGACGATCACGCTCCCGGGCGCGGTCGTCGTCGGCGTGCTTACGTCCTACGGCGTGGCGTGGGGCTCGCTCACGCTGCGGCTGCGCGACCTGGCCGTCAAAGGGCATCTCCCCAAGCGGGAAATCGAGCGGGCACGGGCGGCGTTCGCGGCGGCGCCGCCGGAGCAGGCGCGCGTGCTCGTGGTGCATCACAACGTGTTGCGGGGCGAGTTGTCGCAGCGCATGGGTCTGGCGCGCTGGCGCCAGGCGCAGCGGCGCATCGCGGGCTCCGGCGCGGAGGTCGTCCTGTGCGGGCACGATCACCAGGAGGGCGCGGAGCTCCTGGAGGGCCGGGTCGTGGTCTCGACCGCGGGGACCCTGTGCCGCCGCACGCGAGGTGGCCGTCCATCGAGCTTCAACTTCGTGACCATCGAGCCTACGGCCGTCCACATCACGTTCTTCCGGTGGTCGTCTGAGCACCGGCGGTTCAATGCGTCCGATACGGTCGCTTTTGCGCGAGCGGGTGCGCCCACGTCTCCCGCTCGGGACTCGCTGCCGGCGGGTCAGGTGGGGTAGTTTTGAGGCCCCGGGCCACCGGGGCGATGCCCGGGGTTTCTCACACCGATTAGAGGGTTCCATGGCACCCAAGTTCCAGGGCGTCGATTTCTACGACGTCGACGGATTGTTGTCCGAAGAGGAGCGCGCGGTCCGCGACACGGTGCGCGCCTGGGTGGACGACAACCTCATCCCCGTCATCGGCGAGCACTACGTCGAGGGGCGGTTCCCCAAGCAGCTCGTGCCGCAGATGGCGGAACTGGGTCTCTTCGGTGCCAACCTCCCGGAGGAGTACGGCTGCGCGGGCCTGAACAACGTCGCGTACGGGCTCATCATGCAGGAGCTCGAGCGCGGTGACTCGGGCGTGCGCTCGTTCGCGTCGGTGCAGGGCGCGCTGGCGATGTACCCGATCTACGCCTTCGGCTCGGACGAGCAAAAGAAGCAATGGCTGCCTCGGATGGCGTCCGGCGAGATCATCGGATGCTTCGGGCTGACCGAGCCGGACTACGGGTCGAACCCTGCGGGCATGATCACCGTCGCGAAGGAAATGAAAGACGGCTGGGTCTTGAATGGCGCCAAGATGTGGATCACGAACGGCTCCACGGCCCAGATCGCCATCGTGTGGGCCAAGACCGGCAAGGTCGACGACGCGGAGTCGATTCGTGGCTTCATCGTCCCGACCGACACGAAGGGCTTCTCCGCCAAGGATCAAAAAGGCAAGCTCAGCCTCCGCGCCAGCGATACCAGCGAGCTCGTGCTCCAGGATGTGTGCGTGCCGAAGCACGCCGTGCTGCCCAAGTCCGGTGGGCTCAAGTCCCCGCTCATGTGTCTCACCCAGGCACGCTACGGCATCGCGTGGGGCGCGATCGGCGCGGCGATGGCGTGCTTCGACGAGGCCGCGAGCTACGCGAAGAATCGTGTGATGTTCGGGAAGCCCATCGGCGGCCACCAGCTGCAGCAGGCGCGGCTGGCGGAGATGCTGACGGAGATCACCAAGGCCCAGCTCTTGTGCCTCCAGCTCGGCCGTCTCAAGGATCAGGGCAAGGCCACGCCGCAGCAGGTGTCGCTCGCCAAGCGCAACAACGTCAACATCGCCACGGACGTGGCGCGCGAAGCGCGCCGGTTGCTCGGCGCCAACGGCATTCTGGCGGAGTATCAGGCGATGCGGCACCTCGCGAACCTCGAGTCGGTATACACGTACGAGGGGACGCACGATATCCACACGCTGATCTTGGGGCAGGAGATCACCGGGCTGAATGCGTTTAACTGATTGCGGATTTGCGATTGCGGATTGCGGATTGGACGCCCCTCTCACGAATCCGCAATCCGCAATCCGCAATCCGCAATTGCTGGCTGCAGCAATGGCGCTGGCTCTACTCCCCATGCTAGCCCGCGCCCAACAGCCCGATTCGCTTCCCAAGGACACCACCACCCTCGCGCCCGTCGTCGTCACCGGGACCCGGCTCCCGAGCGTCCATGAAGTGGTCCGCGGCCTCACTGGGCGGACGGCTACGCTCACGTCGTCCGATCTCGACGAGCGGGGCGTCCGCTCGCTCGCCGACGCGCTCGAGGAGCTCCCCGGGGTCACCACCTCCGACGCGCTCGGCGCCCCCGCGCAGCTCGACGTCACGCTCCGGGGCTTTCAAGTGTCCCCGACGATCGGACTCCCGCAGGGCGTGACCGTGTATGTCGATGGCGTGCGGATGAACGAGCCCGATGCGAACGAAGTGAACTTCGACCTGCTGCCGCTCGAGGACGTGGAACGCGTCGAGGTGATGTACGGCCCGTCGGTGCTGCTGGGCCGGAACTCACTCGGCGCGGCCGTCAACCTCGTGACGCGTCGGGGGTCGGCGCCGGGAGCGCGCGAGGTGGAGGTGTCCGGGGGAAGTTACGGCCGGTACGAGGTGAAGCTTCAGGCGGGCGATCGACACGGCAATTGGGACTACTACCTCGGCGCCCGCTACGAGCACGAGACGGGCTGGCGCCAAGCGACCACGAGTCGTATCGGAACGCTGTTCGGAAAACTCGGCGTGATCGCAGGCGGCTGGAACGCGACCCTCAGCTATAGTGGCGCCGATAACAAGATTTTTCAGGCGGGGAGCCTTCCGGACAACATCGTGGATTCCCGGCCGGACTCGAACTTCACGGGGGGCGATTACTTCGCCCCGACAAGCCACCTCGTCACGTTGAACGCCCAGCGCCGCGTCGGTGGCGCGCAACTCGCAGTCAACGTATTCGGTCGGTCCCTGAACACGGATCAGTTCAACGTGAACGCGAGCCCGCCCGACTCGCGCCAGAGGAATCACGAGCGAATCGGCGGGGGCGCCGTGCAGCTCACAGGTTCGCTCGCGTTCGCTGGCCGCCCGCTCCGCTGGTTCGGCGGCGTGGACGGCACGTACTCGCACACGGTGGTTGGCCTGTACGCGGTCCCGCCGTCGGGCGCGGATTCGCTCACCGATTCCGTGCGGGCCAACGAGGTGGACCTGGGTGTGTTCGCGGGGGCGAGCTGGGAGCTCACCCCCTCGTTCGCGGCGACGGTCGTCGGCCGCTTTGACTACATCCGTCTCCCGTACGAGGATCTGCTCGACCCAACGCAGAACGGTCTCAATCTCTACCACCGGGTGAGCCCTCGCGTCGGCGTATCGTGGACCGGGCTGCGCAATCAGGAGGTATACGCGTCCTGGAGTCGCGGCTTTCGTCCGGCCGCGCTCGTCGAGATCGCCTGCAGCGATCCGACCGCGGCCTGCCCGCTGCCGTTCGCCCTCGGCCCGGATCCCGCGCTCCGACCGGTGGTGGCGACGACCTATGAGCTGGGCTGGCAGCTGCGTCGGACGGCCACGGGCCTGAGCGCGAGCGCCGATGTGTACAGAACCGATGTGCGGGACGACATCTTCTTCGTGGCCCCGACGGCCACCACGGGCTACTTCCAGAACATCGCCGCCACTCGACGGGCGGGCGTAGAGACCGCCGTGCGCTGGGCCTCGCGCGCGGGAGTGCAGCTGTACGCGAACTACGGCTACACCGCCGCCACGTTCGAAACGAGGGCGGTGCTGAGTACCGGGCGGCCCCCCGGGAACGAGACCGTCACGCCGGGTGACCGCCTGCCCATGGTCCCCGCCCATCGCTTCAACGCCGGTGCATCGCTTCCGCTGTTCAAGGACGTTCTGCGACTGCGCGTCGATGGGCGCTACATCGGCACCCAATACCTCCGCGGTGACGAAGAGAACGTCGAGGCACGCTTGCCCGACTACGCGCTGGGCGACGCGTCGCTCGAAGCGAACGTGGGCCGCTACTCGGTGAGGATCATGGTGCCGAACGTGCTCGACCGCAGATACGTGACGTTTGGAACGTTCGCGGAGAATCCGACCGTGACCGGCGCGCCGGTGCAACGGTTTCTCACGCCGGGACAGCCGCGACACCTCCTCGTGAGTATCAGCGCGGACTTCTGAGCGGTTGCCAGACGGCACGAGCCGGGTTTCTTTTCCTCCGCCATGAAAATCGCTGTCTGCATCAAGCGCGTCCCCGACTCGGAAACGCGCGTGAAAATCGCCCCCGACGGCAAGTCGATCGACGAGGCCGGCGTCAAGTTCATCCTCAATCCGTACGACGAGTTCGCGGTCGAGGAGGCGTTGCGCCGCAAGGAAAAGGCCGGCGCGGGTGAGGTCGTGGTCATCGCGCTCGGGCCGGCGGCGGCCCAGGAGACGATCCGCACGGCGCTCGCCATGGGCGCGGACCGCGGCGTGTTGCTCCAGGCCGACCGGATTCCCGCCGACGGTCTCCAGGCCGCCACCGCCCTCGCCGCCGAGCTGAAAGCCGGCGGCTACGACCTGATCCTGTTTGGCAAGATGGCCATCGACGACTACAACCATCAGGTCGGCCCGATGGTGGCGGAGCTGCTCGACCTGCCGTGTGTGACGACCGTCGCCCACCTCGAGATCGAAAACGGCAAAGGAACCGCGGAGCGTGAGATCGAGGGCGGCGTCGAAGTCGTGGAATTCCCGTTGCCCGCCGTCCTCACGACCGACAAAGGACTGAACGAGCCCCGTTATCCGGCGTTGAAGGGGATCATGGCGGCAAAAAAGAAGCCGCTCGATACCAAGCCGACCACGCTCGCCGCTGGAGGGCTCGACGTCCTCGCCCTCATGCCGCCGCCCGAGCGACAGGCGGGGAAGATCGTGGGGGAGGGCGCCGCGGCGGTCGCGGAGCTTGTGCGGCTGCTGCGGGAGGAGGCGAAGGTCCTGTGAGCCGCGTCCTCGCGGTGTTGGAGCAGCGTGACGGCGCGCTGCGAAAGGTCTCGCACGAAGTGGTGACCGGGGCCCGTCGCTTGGCGGACGCCTTCGGGAATAGCACGGTGGACGCGCTCGTGATGGCCGCCGGAGCAGCACGAGGTGCGGACGCAGTGGGTGGGTTCGGCGCCGACAAGGTGATCACGTTGACCAACGCCGCGTTTGGCAGCTATGCCCCCGAAGGGTACGCGCGGGCGATCGTGGACCGGGTGAAGGCCGGCGGCTACGACGCCGTGGTGTTCGCCGCGAGCGCCACCGGGAAGGATCTCGCCCCGCGAGTGGCGGCACAGCTCGGTCGACCGCTCGCCCAGGAGGTTACCGATGTGGCGGTCGAAGGCGGCGCCGTCATCGCGATTCGGCCGGTCTACGCGGGCAAGGCGTTGCTCAAGATCAAGATCGCGGGGAGCCCCGCCGTGCTCTCATTGCGGCCCAACGTGTTCACACCGGTCCAACGTCCCAAGGCCGGCGCGGCCGAGACGGCGTCCGTGGATGGATCGGCCGGACGTGTGGTGGTGAAGCAGATCAAAGCCGCGCCCGCGGGCACGCTCGACGTGGCCGAAGCGCCGATCGTCGTATCCGGCGGGCGCGGGCTCAAAGAGCCGGCGAACTTCAAGGTCCTGGAGGAGCTGGCGGCGGCGTTCGGTGGGCGGGCGGCGGTCGGGGCATCGCGCGCCGTCGTGGACGCCGGGTGGCGTCCCCACGCGGACCAGGTGGGACAGACCGGCAAGACGGTGAGCCCGACGCTCTACGTGGCGGTGGGCGTCTCCGGCGCGATTCAGCATCTCGCCGGCATGCGCACGTCCAAGGTCATCGTCGCGATCAACAAGGACAAGGACGCGCCGATCTTCAAGGTGGCGGACTACGGGATCGTGGGAGACCTCTTCGAAGTCGTGCCGAAGCTCACGGAAGAGATCAAGAAACTCCATGGGTGAGTGGTAAGCGGTGAGCAGTGAGCGGTTCGTCCCGGCACAGTACCAGCCGCCGTTGCCGTTGGACCGGCTCATACTGAAAAACGGCGCCGCAGGTGCGGGCGACCGGATGGACTTGGACGTGCTGATCGTGGGTGCGGGGCCGGCCGGGCTCGCCTGCGCGATCGAGCTGGCTCAGCTCGCCAAGCGCGACAATAGTGACCTCAACATCGGCGTGCTCGAGAAAGCGGAGGCCCTGGGCGAGCACTCCCTTTCGGGCGCCGTCGTGAATCCGCGGGCGTTCCGGGAGCTCTTCCCCGACGTGCCAGCGGCCGAGCTCCCGTTCCGCGGGCCCGTGACGCACGAACGGGTGTGCCTCCTGACCTCGCGCGCCACCATCCCCCTGCCGACGCCGCCCACCATGCGCAACGCGGGGAATTACATCGCCTCGTTGTGCGAGGTCGTGCGGTGGCTCGGGGCACGTGCCGAGGCGCTGGGCGTGAACCTCTTCACCGGATTTCCGGGGGCGAGTCTCATCGTGGACGGGCAACGCGTGGCCGGCGTCCGGACAGCCGCCACCGGTCTCGATCGGGATGGCCAGCCGCTCGCCAACTACATGGCGCCGAACGATCTGGTCGCGGGCGTCACCGTCCTCGCGGAGGGCACGCGAGGCACGCTGTCCCAAGCGTGGATCCAGTGGCAGAACGTCGGGGCCGCGAATCCGCAGATCTATGCGCTGGGTGTCAAGGAGATTTGGGAGACGAAGCGGCCGCTCGACACGATCGTGCACACGCTCGGATGGCCGCTTCCGACAGATGCCTTCGGGGGGAGCTTCATGTATCCGCTCGAACCCAATCTCGTCGCCCTGGGATTGGTGGTAGGCCTCGACTACCGCGACGCCGGGCTCGATGTCCACGCTCTGTTGCAGCGGATGAAGCAACACCCGCTCTTCCGGCAGTACCTCGAGGGTGGGGAGATGGTCGAGTGGGGCGCGAAGACGATTCCCGAAGGCGGGTACTACTCCGTGCCCGCGCGTCGCTCGGGCGAGGGCGTCGTGATCCTCGGTGACTCGGCGGGTCTCGTCGACGTGCCGTCCCTCAAGGGGATCCATTATGCCATGCAGTCGGGCATGTTCGCGGCGCGCTCGATCTTCCAGGCGCTCAAGGCGAACGATCCGTCGGCGGAGCGACTCGCGGATTACGACCGACTGGTCAACGAATCCTTCATCATGAAGGACCTGTACCGCACGCGAAACATGCGACTTGTGTTCAAGGATGGGTTCTACGTGGGGGGACTCAAGGCGGCGCTCATGACGGCGACGGGAGGTCGGACTCCTGGTCGCATGATCAAGATGGAGAGCGATGCCGAGGTCTCCCGTCGGGTAACCCCGGGCTTGCGCCCGGGGTCAGTGACGCCTGACGGCAAGTTGACCTTCTCCAAGGTCGAGGGAGTGTTCAAGGCGGGCAACGCGACGCGGGACACGATCCCGGTTCACCTCACGGTAGGGAAGGACGTGCCCGCCGACGTGGCCGAGTTTTACGCGCACATGTGCCCGGCGGGTGTGTACGAGGTGGTGCAGGGGACGCTGCGCATCAACGCGCCCAACTGCGTGGACTGCAAGGCCACCGACGTCTTGGGCCCGCGGTGGACGCCGCGCGAAGGGGGCAGCGGGCCCAAGTACAAGCGGATGTAGCTCAGAGCGCCGCCATTTTAATCCCGTCGAGGATGAACTGCACCGCGATGGCACACAGCACCAAGCCCATGAGCCGCGTGAGGATCCGCATCCCCGTCTGGCCGAGCCGTCGCTCCAGCCGGGTGGCGGCCGCGAGCGTCACGTAGCAAAGAAAAGCCGTGAGGGCGATGGCCGCGTAGACGCCGATCGTGGCCACCGGACTCTTCGACGCCCCGGCGAGCACCATCACCGTGGAGATCGCGCCGGGCCCCGCGAGCATCGGGACGCCGAGTGGCATGATCCCCACATCTTCCTTCTGAATCCCTTCCGCCTTTTCGACCGGCGTTTCCTTTTGTTGGCTGCGGCGCGCTTGGACCATGTCGAGCGCGTTCAAGCCGATGAGCACGCCACCCGCGACCTTGAACGCCGCGATGGTGATGCCGAACAGACGGAAGATGAGGCTGCCACCGAGGGCGAACGACGTCAGGGTGATCAAGCAGGTCCAGGCGCCCCGGCGAGCCATGAGGCGACGCGTTTCCGGCGAATCGCGCGCGGTCATGGCGAGGAACGTCGGTACGGCCGTGAGGGGATCGACGATGAACAGGACCGACGTGAAAATCAGGAACAGCTCCTGCAGGATCCTCACCATGCCCGTCACATCGCAACCTGGACCACCCGGTCCTTCCCGCTCTGCTTCGCCGCGTACATCGCTTGATCGGCCTTCCGCAGTAGCTCGTCGCTCCCCGCTTCCGTGCCGGACACCGCCACGACGCCGATGCTCGCGGTGACGGAGGGCGTGCCCCGGAACACCGTGCGGATCCCCGCCACCAGGCGTGACGCGGCGGCGTGCGCCACGTCTCCATCGGTTTCGGGCATGAGCACGGCGAACTCGTCGCCGCCCAGGCGGCCCACGACGTCGGCCTGGCGCACGGCACCGCGCATCGCGTCCGCGACGAGGCGGAGCACCGCGTCGCCCGTGGCGTGGCCGTGGGCGTCGTTGACCTTCTTGAAGTCGTCGAGATCGAGGTAGATCAGCGCCAGCGGGCGCCCGTACCGCCGGTTGCGCCCCAGCTCCTGCGTCAGCTCGCGCGAGAAGGCGCGCGCGTTCAGCACGTTCGTGAGCGGATCCTGCGTGGCCAGCTCGGCGAGCTGGTCCTGCGTCCGGCGGAGCTGCGACAAGCCGGCGATCGCCACCCCCACCACGGCGAGGTATGCCACTTCGTTCAGAATGCGGAGCTGGAGCGGCGTGGTCTCGGGCATCTGGTCGATCCCGATACGGAACCGGAGGAGACTGGTCGCCGCCGCGAAGGCGAGGCCCCACCCTGTCCCTTCCGACCAGGTCGCCAGCAGGATGGGAATGACGTACAGAATGCCCAGCCGCAGCTCGCCGGGCGTCCGGGCGTTCAGGACGTAGACCCCCGCCACGATCGCTGCCAGCCCGATCAGCCGCAGCGCCCTCACTAAAAGGGAGCCTCGGCGACGTGGTGCGGATCGTCGAGCAGCAGGGCCGCCAGGGTCTCCCCGGCGGGCACCGCGGGGCGGTCTTCCGGCACGATCAGGAGCGCGTTCGCGCGGACCATGGACGTCAGGATGCCGGAACCCTGCGGGCCCGTCAAGCGCGCGGTGAGGCGCCCGTCCGAGCCCTCCGGCTTGACAACCGCCCGGAGGAAGTGCCGGAGTTTCGGCCCGAGCGTGATCGGCTCGCCCACGCACACGGGCACGGCGCGGCGAAACGGCAAGCGATGGCCGAGCAACCGGCGCAGCGCGGGTCGGACGAACAGCTCGAACGTCACCATGACGCTCACCGGGTTGCCCGGCAAGCCGATCCACGGCTTGCCGTGCAATGCCCCGAATCCGACGGGAGCACCCGGCCGCATCGCGATGCGCCACAGCTTGATCTCTCCACCGAGCTCGGTCAGCACCTCGCGGACCAGATCGTGCTCCCCGACGCTCACACCTGCGGTCGTGACGAGGAGATCCGTCCCACGCGCGGCGGCGAGTCGCTCGCGGAGGCTCTCCTTGGTGTCGCGGGCCACTCCGAGCTCCACGGGAATGCCGCCCGTCCGTCGAATGAGCGCACCGAGCGTGTAGGAGTTCGAGGTCGCCACCTTCCGTCCGGACAGGATCTCGTCCGCCCGATCCAGGTCGACGATCTCGTCGCCCGAGCCCATGAACGCGACGCGCGGAGCGCCGTGCACCAGCGGGCTGCCGTGGGCGATAGACGCGAGGACGCCAAGCTGCGCCGGGCCGAGCGGCGTGCCGGCCGCGAGGACCACCGTGTCCTTCCGGATGTCCTCGCCCCGGTGGCGCACGTTCTTTCGGGCGTCTCGTCCCCGCACGATCGTCACGCGTCCGGGAGGACCTGGCTCGGTGTCCTCCTGGCGCACGACGGTGTCGGCTCCGGCGGGCAGCGGTGCACCCGTGAAAATGCGGGTGACCTCGCCGGGACCGATCGGTTTGGTGGGGAATTGACCGGCGGCCACCGACTCGACCACCGTCAGCGTGATCCTGCCGTTGGGCCCCTCCGCGGCGCGCTCCATGTCGGCCGCGCGCGCCGCGTAGCCGTCCATCGCGGAGTTGTCCCAGCCGGGCAGGTCGATGGGGCTCGACACATCCTCGGCGAGCACCATGTCCAGCGCCTCCCGGAGCGGCCGGCGCGTCGCGGGGAGCGGTGCCAGGTGCTCGAGGATCTGCCGCGCTGCTTCTGTCGGGGTGAGCATGGTCAGGGCGGCAGAATCTTGGCGCGGTCCCATGCGATGTTCGCGAGCGTGACCAGCCAGGCGGTGTCCGAGAACCGGAAGACCGGAACGTCGTCGGCCCGAAGGGCGGGGTGATCCGTGAGCAGTGCGATCCAGTCGCTCGCGTTGGGTGCCGCCGGGTCGAAGAGCGGCTCGGGGCCCGCCGCCAATCGGTAGACCTCGATCTTGGGCAGGGGTGCCCTCTTGAAGCCTTCGACCAGCACGATATCGGCTCCCTGGAGGTAGCGGCGGGCCAGGGTGATCGGATCGGCCTCGTGCTCGGTTTTCTCCCAGAGCACGCGCTGGCCCGGACCTTCCATGAGGACGCGCTCGGCGTGCCCTTCGTGCCAATGGCGCCAGGAGTCCTTGCCGCGCTGGTCGGTGTCGGCGGGATGTGTGCCGTGCTTGATCGTCATCACCCGGAACTTGCGGCGCGCCAGCTCGGCGCCGAGCGCCACGAGCAGGGTGGTCTTGCCGGCGTTCTTCCGCCCGATGATGGACATCATCCGCGTCGCCGCCACGCCGCCTCCGCCCGCTCCAGGTCTGCTGGAGTGTTCACGTTGAAAAACAGCTCGTCGGGGTCACCAAATACCCGGACGCGCTCGAGGGGTAGTGTACCGACCTTCACATCGGCGTGGAAGCCGATGGCCCGTAGGTCGCCACGCTCGAGCTGCCGCTCGATGGCGGGGCCGCAGGCGGGGCCGTACACGGCGCATAGAGGCTCGACGCCCCGGCGCCCGTCGCTCTCGGGGAGAAAGGCGTCCCACCCCCCGCTCGCGACCCCCTGCACGAGCGTGTCGAGTAAGTCCGTGGTCAGAAACGGCATGTCCCACGCGACGCACAGGACGGGTCCGGCACCGGACACCACCGCGGTGTAGATGCCGCCCAGGCTGCCGGAGTCCCGCCGCACATCGGGAATGGTCCGGAGGTCGGGACGCCAGCGATCGGCGTCCGGTGCGTTCGCCACGAGCAGCGGAGGACTGCCGGTCACGGCGGCGACCACGTCCACAACCCGGTCGAGGATCCGCCGGCCGCCGAGCTCCACCAGTCCCTTGGGACGTCCACCGTAGCGGCGGGCGGCACCGCCCGCGAGCACGGCGCCGCGCACGCTCACCCGCCGAGCGCCCGGTGGTCTACCATCAGACAGCGGTCCATCACGAAGGGGATACGGGCCGCCTGTGCCCGCTGCGCGGCGGCCTGGTCTACGACCCCCATCTGCAGCCAGATCAGTCGGGGTTGGGGCCGAAGGCGGATCGCTTCGTCGACGATCGGGCCCGCGAACTGACTGCGTCGGAACACGTCCACGATGTCGATGGCGTGGTCCGTCGCGGCCGCGGTGAGCGTGGGGTAGCTCCGCTCGCCGAGGATCGTGTCGTGGTGCGGGTTCACGGGTACGATGCGGTAGCCCGCATCCCGGAGGTACGTTGCGACACCGTGGCTCGGTCGTTCCGGTGAGGGCGAGAGGCCCACCACCGCGATCGTCCGCGCCGAGCCGAGAATGCCGCGAAGCTCCTCGGCCGTCACGCGTCCGGCCGGTGGACGTGCGGGGTGCCGCTCACCGCCCGTCCCACCAGCACGAGGCCCGAGCGGCGGCCGATCGTGAGGGCGAGCGTCGACGGCACACTCGGCGTCGCGATGTACGCGACCCCTGCACGCGCGGCCTTGTACGCCAGCTCGGCGGAGATGCGGCCGGTGACGAGCAGCCCGCGCCCCACGATCGGCTCGCGCGCGATGACCGCCGCGCCGATCACCTTGTCCACCGCGTTGTGACGCCCGATGTCTTCCGCGTGAAACAGCAGCCGCTCGTTGTCCGTGAGCGCCGCCGCGTGGATGCCGCCGGTCTCGTTGTATCGCTCCCCACGGCCGAACAGCTCCTTGAAAAGCGCACGCATCCGCTCTGCCGCCGGCGGCTCGCCCCGCGAGGGCGTGCGGCTGTGCGCCACCGCGTTGGGATCGGCCAGGAACGTCGAGACCGCGCCGCATCCCGAGGCGAGCACTCGCCGGCGGTTCTCGCCCTTCACCGCCGCCAGACGCTCGGGTTTGATGTCGGCCCAGAAGCCGAGATCGGTCGCGCACGGGCGCAACTTCACGAGATCGTCGAGGCTTTCGATGTAGCCCTCGCCGTGCAGCCAACCCGTGGCCAGCTCCTCGAGCAGGTCGGGCGTACACATCCACGTCACCGCCGGCTCTCCGTTCACCTCGAGCCAAACCGGGACTTCTTCAACGGCGGCCGACTCGGCCAGCATCCGGCCGCGACGGCTTCCGGGTTCAGGCTTCACCGAAATATTCCGAATAGATGTGCGGCCCCTCCTGCACCCGCACGGCATGCAGCCGCACGCCCGGCGGGAGCCGCTGGGCGATCCGCTCCCACACGTAGACCGTGAGCGCTTCGCCGGTTGCGAGTCGCTGTCCGTCGGCAAATTCGGGCGCCGCGGCGTTGATGCTCTTGCCGTCGAACCGTCGCACGACCTCCTCGTCGAGCAGGGTGTCGAGCTGCTGCAGGCGCATCACCCCTCCCGCTTCCGCTTGAAGCGGCCCCTTGACCGTCACCCGGCATTGATAGCGGTGCCCGTGGTCGGTGGCCGCCCGCGCGAACTCCGCGGCATTGCGCTCGTCGCTCCAATCGGCGCGCCGAATGCGGTGCGTCGCGCTAAACTCAACGATGCGTGTAAGATAGCAGATGGGCATGCTCAGAACACGCGCACGGCGCTTGCCTTGAAGGAGAAGACGACGGGAGCGCCCGGCATGAGCCCGAGATCACGCACCGCCTCTTCGGTAATCACCGCCACCAATTCCACACCGACATCTGCGGCGACGTGAACCACGCCCGGCCGCGGATGGCTGAGCCGCGTGATGCGTCCCGAGAAGACGTTGCGCGCGGAAGACGCGAGCGGCTCTCGGCTCACGAAGATATCCGTGGGCGGTATCGCAAGGATGGCCGGTCCAGTCTTATCGGTGTTGGTGGCGACCTCGATCGAGCCCACGCACACGTGCTTGAGACCCGCGAGGCTCTCGCCCGGCGGGAGGTCGACGCGGAACAAATTCTCCGGGGTGACGGGCGCGAGCTTTCCGTCCGCAAGGGCACGCACATCGTCCGCCCAGCGATACGCGTCTTCGAGCTGGTGCGACGCGAGACAAATGGCGAGCGGGCGACGCGCGCGCTCCGCTGCCAGCGCGCGATACAACGTCTGCGCCGCCGCACGATCGGCCGAGCTCGTGGGCTCGTCCAGCAGCAGCACATCGGGCTCGATCGCGAGCGCGCGCGCGACCGCGACCCGCTGCACCTCGCCGTCGGAGAGCTCATGCCGGCGACGCGCGAGGAGCTGGGCGACGCCGAGCCGTTCCGCGACGTCGTCTATCAACCTGGTCACCGCTGTGCGTCCGTGCCCGCGCAACCGCAAACCGAACTCCAGATTCTCCCGCACTGTCCCGCGGAACAACACCGGCCGTTGCTCCACGAGCGTGACCCGCCGGCGCGCCGCGGGCCCGGTTGCCCGCACGCCGTCGAGCCGCACCTCACCCTGGGTCGGTCGCTCGACCAGCGCGAGCAGCCGCAGCAGGGTGCTCTTGCCCGATCCGTTCGGGCCCACGATCGCGATCGCGGCGCCGGGCGGGACCTGGAACCGCTCGAGGTCGAGCACGACGCGATCGTCGTAGCGATGCGTGACTCCCACCAGCTCAAGCACGACCCACGGTTCCTCGACCCTGGAGGGCCTGCAACGCGACGTTCACGAGCAGCGCGAGGAGCAGCAGGATGATCCCCAGCGCGAGCGCAAGACCGAAGTCGCCCTGGCTGGTGTACAGCGTGACGGCGGTGGTGAGCGTGCGCGTCTGGCCGCGGATATTGCCGCCGACGGTCATGGCCGACCCGATCTCGGCCACGACGTGGCCGAACGCGGTCGTGATAACGGCCGCGAGCGCGAAGCGGGCTTCCCGCGCCACGGTCCACGCGGCCAGCCAGCGGCCCGCGCCGAGGGTTTCGGCCGTACGTCGGATGCGGGGATCCACGCCCTGGACGGCCGCGGCGGCCAGCGCCGCGGCGATGGGAAATGCGAGCATCACGTCGCCGACCACGATCGCCTGCCACGTGTAGAGCCATTCGAGGCCCCCGAGCGGGCCGCGACGCGAGAGGAGCCCATAAAGGAGGAGCCCCACGACCACGGTGGGGAAGGCGAGGGCGGTGTTGACCACGGTGAGCGCGGCGCGCCGGCCCCAAAACGGTTTGGTCGCGAGCACGAACCCCGCCGGGATACCCAGCCCACACGCGACGAGCGTGGCGAGGAGACCGATCTTGAGCGTGAGGAGGGCGATGCCGTACACCTCGGCATCGACCGAGAAGATCAGCGCGAACGCGCGCCGGAATCCCTCCGCTAGAAAATCCATCCCAGGCCGATCGTCGCCCACGGGTGCGCCGTCCACTCGGTCAGTGACGCGGCCGCCGGCAGGACCGTGGGGTCGTTGTTATTGTCCGGCGCTTTGTACTGCAAGGGATACGAAAGCTTCCAGAGCAGGAGACGGAAGTCGGCCCGCACCGAAAAGCGCCGGGCCGGGTACCAGCGCACGCCCGCGTTGGGCGCGAGCGTCACTTTGGTGCCGAACTTGTAGCCGCTCGTGTCCTTGGGTGCCGCACCGCTGACGGCCACTCCCAACGCGCCGCCCACGTAGGGAGCGAAACCGCGCCAGGTCTTGCGGCCCGTGAGCTGGAGTTGAAGCGCCGCATCGACGAGCACGACGTTGTTGTCGAACGGCCCGGTCCTGCGGGAGGCGGGGGCCACGAAGGGGTTGACGACGAATCGGTCCGTCTTGCCGTAGCCAATGCCGAGCGATGCGCCGATCGCACCGAACGGCACCTCGTACCGTATCCCGCCGGTGGCGCCGTCCGAGATGCCGACGCCGACGCTCCCCCGGCTCCCGCTCAGGTACCCGAATGTGGCGACCCACGCCGCCCCTTTGGGGAGGTCGTGGTAGGGAGAGTGGCCGGGGTCGTGGCCGACCTGGGAGGCTAGACGGCTAGACGGATAGACGGCTAGTAACGCCGTCGCGAATACGAGCCTGGTTGCTCTAGCCGTCCAGCCGTCTAGCCTCCTAGCCGTCTGCCGTCGCATCAATCAGTCTCCCTGAGATCCCGCCCTGTCATTTCCGGCGGCGGTTCGATGTCGAGCATTTGGAGCACTGTCGGGCCCACGTCCCGCAGGGCGCCGCCGTGCCGCAGGGGCCCGCGCGCCGCGTCCCCCGCGATGACGAACGGCACGGGGTTGGTCGTGTGCGCGGTATGCGGTCCGTCCGTCGTCGGGTCGATCATCAGCTCACAGTTGCCATGGTCGGCCGTCACGAGCAAAGTGGCGCCGCGCCGCTCGGCGCTCTTGAGGACGCGCTCGAGGCACTGGTCCACAACCTCCACCGCCTGGACGGCGGCGCTTAGTACCCCGGAATGCCCGACCATGTCTCCGTTCGCGTAGTTGCACAGAATGAAATCGTGCTCGCCGGCCTCGATGGCCTTGCACAATACATCCGTCACAGCGGGCGCGCTCATCTCGGGCATCAGATCGTAGGTCGCCACCTTCTGCGAGGGGACGAGCAAGCGCTCCTCGCCCGGGAAGGGAGTCTCGCGGCCGCCGTTGAAGAAATAGGTGACGTGCGCGTACTTCTCCGTCTCCGCGGTCCGGAACATCGTTTTGCCCCGCTCGGAGAGCACCTGGGCCACGATTTGAGAGAGCACCATGGGTCCGAATGCCATCGGGAACGTGAACGTCTCGTCGTACTGCGTCATGGTGACGAGGTCGATCGCCGGCCGCGCGCCGGTGTCGAACGCGTCGAACCCGCCGACGGCGAGCGCTCGGACGATCTGACGCATCCGGTCCGCGCGAAAGTTGAAGCAGAACACGCCGTCGCCCGATCGAATACGCGGCGTACCGGTGATCACGCGTGGCTTCACGAATTCGTCGGTCTCCCCGGCCTCGTATGCCCGGCGGACCGCGGCGATGGCGTCGGACGCGGGCTCGCCCACGCCATGCACCATCGCGTCGTACGCGAGTCGGGTGCGCTCCCACCGCTTGTCGCGGTCCATCGCGTAATAGCGACCGACTACCGTCGAGACCACCGCCCGACCGCCGTACTGACCGAGGAGATCCGCGAGCTCCTGCATGAACGCGAGGCCCGATTGCGGCGGGGTGTCGCGCCCGTCGAGCCAGGCGTGGATGGCGACGGGCAACTCGTGGAGATGGCCGAGCCTGACGGCCGCTACGAGGTGTTGATCGAGGGCGTGCACGCCGCCGGTCCCGATGAGACCCATCAGATGCAGCGTGCCGCCGCGTCGCTTCACCGTCTCGCACAGCTCGACGAGCGGCGGCAGCCGGAAGAACTCGCCGGACGCGATCGATTGCGAGATGCGCACCATGTCCTGCGCGACGACGCGGCCCGCGCCCAGGTTCAGGTGACCCACTTCGCTGTTGCCGATCTGGCCTTCCGGAAGCCCGACCTCGAGCCCGGAAGCGTTGAGAAGCGTGCGCGGCGCTTTGGCCCAGAGTCGATGCCACGTGGGCGTCCGCCCGAGCTCGATGGCGTTGCCTTCGCGGCCGGGTCGGAAACCCCAGCCATCGAGCACGATCAGGACGACCGGGGTGCGCGGCCCATGCCTCTTTGCCATATTGAAGGGGATGCAATCTAGCCGGGCCCTCCGCGCCCTTCCAGTTGTGGTGTGGCTCGTGACGCCCCCGCTGCTCGCCTCCCAAGCGCGCTATCGAGTCACTACCGACGGCGCCTGGTTCTACCAGGAGGCCAACGGCAAGCGTTTGGCGCGCCTCGCGCGCGGTGCCGTCCTCATGGCGGGCGACGCCCAGGGCGACTGGCAGGGCGTGATCCTCGAAGGATGGATCTTCACCACCTCTGTCGGTCCCACGCCCCGGGCAGGTTACGATCTCGCGGTCACTCGGGCACCCGAGGAGAATCTCCGCTCCTCGCCGGCGGGCGCCCTCATCGCCAAGCTGCCCGAGGGATTCGTCTTGAATCGTGTGGCCGAAGGCAGCGCGGGCCGCTGGGTGCATGTCACGCGCGCAGGCTGGGTGGAGCGGAGCGACGTCGAGCCGGTCGCACAGGTGGCGGGGTCGCGCACGGCGGCACCTGAGTCGGATAGCGCCGCGGTCGAGCCACCGCCGACGACGAGCGTCCCGGCGCCCCTGTCGCGACCCGGAGGGTCGAGCGGCACCGGGACACCCGGCCGCAGCCCGGGGGTCGGGCAGCCCGATACGAGCGCTGGCGCCACCGCGCCGGTTGATCCCGCGCGGGTCGAATCGGCGCGGCGCACGGTGCTGTACCGGGCCCCGGAGGGACAGCCCGCGGGTACGCTCGCGCCCTCGGCTCCACTGCGCGTCCTCGGCAAGTCGGGTGAATGGACTCGCGTCGAGCTCGAAGGATGGGTGAAGAGCGCCGACCTGCAGATCGCGCCGCCCGGCGTCCTGGTCGGCGTGACTGCCGCCGAGCTGCGAACCGACCCGCAGCGGTACGCCGGGCAGGTACTCCGTTGGACGCTGCAATTCATCTCGACTCAGAAGGCCGACGAGTTGCGCCCCGAGATGCCCGCGGGTGCGACCTACCTGCTGGCGCGCGGGCCGCTCCCCGAGCGCGGCTTCGTCTACGTCGTGGTGCCGGACGCGAAGCGACCGCAGCTCGAAAGCATCACGCCGCTGGCGACCGTCCAGGTCACCGCGCGCGTGCGGCTGGGCCGCACCCGGTTCCTCGGCAACCCCGTCCTGGACCTGATCAGTCTCGAGACCCTTCCATGAATGAGATTCTGCGCGACCGCTTGTGGCGGAAGCTCGAAGCGCTTCCCGAGGAAAAGGCCTACATGGTGCTCGACTACCTCGAGTTTCTCGAGTCGAAGTATGCCGACCGACCGGCGGGTGCGCCGCCGTTCCAGAGAGTCGCGGAAACGCTCGAGGACACGCTCCGTGCGGGTCGCGTGCCCGTGAACATCATCCGCGGGACGATGGACGCGGTCGGGAAAGCGGGAAAACTTCTGGAGAAGGTAGCGGCCGCGGGGAAGGCCGCGGTCGATGAGGCGTCGAAGAAGTCGGCGGACAAGCCCAAGGTTGAGGAAACCCCACCCGCCCAGTAACTTTCGCCATGGGTACCTTCCGACCAGCCTCCGCTCTCACTTTCGACGACGTATTGCTCGTGCCGCGGCTGTCGAGCGTGCACCCGCGCAGCGTTGATGTGCGTTCCCGGTTTACCCGCGGCATCCCGCTCAACATTCCCCTCGTCTCCGCCGCCATGGACACCGTCACAGAGGCGGAAATGGCGATCGCGATCGCGCGTGAGGGCGGGATCGGCGTGATCCACAAGAACATGCCCGTGGATCGCCAGGCCGCCGAGGTGGACCGCGTGAAGCGCAGCGAGTCGGGGATGATCCTGCATCCGATCACCCTGGGCCCCGACCGGCCGGTGCGCGAAGCGGTCCGGCTGATGGAGCGGTTCCGCATCTCGGGCGTGCCGATCGTGGATGACGCGGGGCGCCTCGTGGGCATCATCACGAACCGTGATCTGCAGTTCGAGCGCGAGCTCGACCGGCCGATCCGGGAGGCGATGACGAAGGATCGCCTCGTCACGGCGCCCGTCGGCACCACGCTCGATGAGGCGGAGAAGATCCTCGCGAAGCACCGCATCGAGAAACTGCCCGTCGTCGACGAGCGCGGCGTCTTGAAGGGCCTGATCACCATCAAGGACATCTTCAAGCGTCGGCGCCATCCGGACGCGAACAAGGATCAGCACGGTCGGCTGCGGGTCGCCGGTGCGGTCGGTGGCACGCCGGACGCGCTGGCGCGCGCGCGGGCGCTCGTGGAAGCGGGGTGCGATGTGATCGTCGTGGACTCGGCGCACGGGCATTCGGAGGGTGTGCTCAAGACCGTCGCTTGCCTGCGCGAGGCGTTCCCGGACGCGCAGCTCGTCGGCGGGAATGTGGCGACCGAATCGGGGGCGCGGGCGCTGGTGGAGCGCGGCGTGGATGCCGTGAAGGTGGGCGTGGGCCCCGGCTCCATCTGCACGACGCGGGTCGTGACGGGCGTCGGCGTTCCTCAAATCACCGCGATCCTCGAGGCGGTGCAAGGCGCGGACGACGTGCCGGTGATCGCGGATGGCGGCATCAAGTATTCGGGCGACGTGGTCAAGGCGCTCGCCGCAGGCGCCGAAAGCGTGATGATGGGCTCCATGCTCGCGGGCACCGAGGAAAGCCCGGGCGAGTCCTTCCTGCTCGAGGGGCGTCGCTTCAAGGTGATCCGCGGCATGGGCAGCCTCGGCGCCATGGAAGAGGGCTCGGCCGACCGCTACTTCCAGGAGGGCGAGGTCTCCCCGACCAAGCTCGTTCCGGAAGGTATCGAAGGGCGCGTTCCGTACCGCGGCCCCGCGTCCGATGTGCTCTTCCAGATGGTCGGCGGCCTCCGCAGCGGCATGGGGTATTGTGGCGTGTGCGACGTCAAGGCACTGCGCGAGGAGACCGAATTCATCCAGGTCACGAGCGCCGGACTGCGCGAGTCCCATCCGCACGACGTCGTCGTCACGCGGGAAGCCCCCAACTACTCGATTTGAGCTTGACACTCCGTACGACCAGTCGTAGTCTAGCGCGTCTTACCGTCTCCGCCGTCGCTAACCTCCCGCATACGAGGTCCGCATGAGCTTATGGGCTACGAAGTCGATCGCCCTCCTGCGCGCTGAGGCCGACGCCACAGGGGAGGGGACGCTCAAGAAGACCCTGGGCGCGCTGAACCTCACGACCCTCGGGATCGGCGCCATCATCGGCGCGGGCATCTTCGTGCTCACCGGTCTTGCTGCCGCCCGCCATGCCGGCCCGGCGGTACCACTCTCCTTCATCGCTGCCGGGATCGCGTGCGCGTTCGCTGGCCTGTGTTATGCCGAGATGGCGAGCGCCGTCCCCGTGGCCGGGAGTGCGTACACGTACTCCTATGCCACCATGGGCGAGTTCATGGCGTGGATCATCGGCTGGGACTTGGTCCTCGAGTACGCGATGGGTGCGTCCACCGTCGGCGTCGGTTGGTCGGGATACTTCGTCGGCCTCCTGGAGAACGTCAACATCCACTTGCCCGCTGCTCTGACTTCAGCGCCGTATCGATGGTGCGAGGCGTCTGAAGTGGCCAAGGCGGTAGTGGGCTGCGTAACGCCGGGCCTCAACTCGACCGGGTCGATTGTGAACCTCCCCGCCATCGCGATCGTGGCGATCATGTCGTTCGTGCTGGTCGTCGGGATCAAAGAGTCGGCGACCGTCAACAACTTCATCGTGGCGCTGAAGCTCACCGTCGTAGCATTGTTCATCGTCGCGGGCGCGTTCTATATCAACTCGGCCAATTGGCATCCGTTCATTCCGCCGAACCAAGGGGAGTTCGGCAAGTTCGGATTCAGCGGGGTGCTGCGTGGCGCCGGACTGATCTTCTTCGCATACATCGGCTTCGATGCGGTGAGCACCGCCGCACAGGAAGCCAAAAACCCCCAGAAGGACATGCCCAAGGGTATTCTGGGGTCGCTCGCCATCTGCACCGTGCTGTACATCCTGGTGTCGGGCATCCTCACCGGCATCATGCCCTACACCAAGCTCGATGTTTCGCACCCGGTCGGGTACGCCGTCGATTCGATCCCAGGCCTGCGCTGGATGGGCTGGATGATCAACCTCGGAGCCGTCTTGGGGCTCGCGTCGGTCATCTTGGTCATGCTCCTCGGCCAGTCCCGCGTCTTCTACTCGATGTCCCGCGACGGCCTGCTGCCTCCCTGGGTCGGGAAGATCCATCCCCGATTCCGTACCCCCTGGCTCACGCAGATCTTCGTCGGCCTCTTCGCGATGTTCTTCACCGGCGTCTTCCCGATCCAGCTGCTTGGGGAGCTGGTGAACATCGGGACGCTGCTCGCGTTTGTGCTGGTGTGTGCGGGCGTCTGGATCCTCCGCCACACTCGGCCTGACTTGGATCGACCATTCAAGACCCCCTGGGTGCCCGCTGTGCCGATCCTGGGTGTGCTGTGCTGTGGGGGATTGATGGCCACGCTTCCTGGTGACACCTGGATCCGGTTGTTCGTTTGGATGGCGATCGGGTTAGTGATCTATTTCCTGTATGGTCGGCGCCATAGTACGCTACATACAGGCGTGGACGGCCAGAAGTCGGCGCGCTGAGACCTCGCCGGGCTGCCATGGGGAGTCGCTTCGGAGGAACGTGACGTGCTGAACCAGGACGCATCGGTCCGCCGCGAGCACACGCGGTGGGTGAGATGGCTGATCTTTTGGACCGCACTGGGTCTCGCGTTCACGGCGCAGGTCTTCCTCGCCGGGCGGCGGTTGGGCCAGCCGTCCGACACGTGGGGACAGGCCATCCGCATGAGCCTTCCCGACTGGTACGTGTGGGGGCTCTTCGCGCTCCTCATCGCTCGTTTGAAACAGCGGGTCGCGATTGACGCGATCACGTGGGGGTACAACTTCGCGTTTCACGTCGCGGCAAGCTTGCTCGTGGCGCTCGCCCATGTCGCCGTCTCCGTCCCCGTGCAGATGTTGCTCCAACTCGTTGCCGGTGAACCGCGTCACGTCTCTACCTACTTCGTCAGCAACTTCGCCACGCTGTACCTCTGGAACGTCGTGGTGTACTGGGGCATTCTGGCGGGCGTGCACGCGCGTGACTACCGCCGGGACCTCCGGGAGCACCGGCTGCGCAGTGCGGAGCTCGAGGCGCGGCTGCTGGAGCTGCACGCGACGGCAGCCGCCGAGGAGCCGGCCGTGCGCCGGCACCCCGAACGCCTGCTCGTCGCCGACAATGGGCGCAGTTTCTTCGTGCGGACGGTCGACGTGCACTGGTTCGAAGCGGCGCGCAATTACGTGCGCGTGCACGCCGGCGACCGCGTGCACATCCTTCGCACCACCCTCGTGTCGCTCGAAGGACGGCTCGATCCGGAGCGGTTCCGTCGCATCAGCCGTTCGGCGGTCGTCAATCTCGACCGCGTGCGCGAGGTGCAGCCGTGGTTTCACGGTGACGCGGTAGTGATTCTCGAGACCGGCGCCCGCCTGCCTCTTTCGCGTCGGTTTCGCGCCAACCTGCTCGGCGCACCGGTCTCCTAACTCCCGCTCGTCCCCGCTTCAGTCCCGCCCGTCCCATCTCACTGGGATGGGGCGCGTGAGCCTCGCAGATTCTCTCGATGAACCTCTTCGCCACGAAACCGATCGCCACACTGCGCGCCGAAGCGGAGGCGACCGGCGAGCACTCACTGAAGCGGGTGCTTGGGCCCCTCAACCTCGTCACCCTCGGTATCGGTGCCGTCATCGGCGCGGGGATCTTCGTGATCACCGGGCAGGTGGCCGCGCTGTACGCGGGTCCCGCGGTGCCCCTCTCGATGATCCTCGTCGGCGTGGCCTGCGGCTTCGCGGGGCTCTGCTATGCCGAGATGGCGAGCGCGGTGCCCGTCGCGGGCAGCGCCTACACGTACGCCTACGCCACGATGGGGGAGTTCGCCGCCTGGATCATCGGGTGGGACCTGGTGCTGGAATACGCCGCCGGCGCAGCGACCGTGGGTGTCGGGTGGTCGGGCCACTTCGTGTCTCTGCTCGGCCTGTTCGGCGTCCAGATTCCCCCGAGCCTCACGGCCCCGCCTACGCAGCTGTGCAACGCCACGCAGGTAGCCGCTCACGCGGTCGGATGCGCCCACCCGGGGCTGAACCTGACGGGGGCGATCATCAACCTCCCGGCCGTGCTCATCGTCGTCCTGATGTCGGCCGTGCTGGTGATCGGGATCAGGGAGTCGGCGCGGGTGAACAGCCTCATCGTGATCCTCAAAGTCGCGATCGTCCTGCTGGTGGTGCTCGTCGGGGTGTCGCACATCAAACCGGCCAATTGGACGCCGTTCATCCCTCCCAATGCGGGAGAGTGGGGCACCTACGGGTGGTCCGGCGTGCTCCGGGGCGCGGGCTTGGTGTTCTTTTCCTACATCGGGTTCGACACGGTCTCGACCGCGGCGCAGGAGTCCAAGAACCCCCAGCGCGACATGCCGATCGGCATCCTCGGGTCGCTCGCGGTCTGCACGCTGCTGTATGTCGTGGTGTCCGCCGTGCTGGTCGGCATGGTGCCGTACGGCGAGCTGAACCTCCCGGCGCCGATGGCCTACGCGATGGAGCGGATCGGCGCCCCCTGGTGGATTCGCTTCGCGATCAATCTCGGCGCGGTCCTGGGCGTCGGCTCCGTGATCCTCGTGATGCTGCTCGGCCAGTCGCGCGTGTTCTATTCGATGTCGCGCGATGGCCTGCTCGGCCGGTGGGCGGGCAGAGTGCATCCGCGGTTCCGCACACCTTACCTCTCGACGATCTTCACCGGTATCGCGGTGTGCTTCGCGACCGGGCTGCTGCCGCTGCAGCTGCTGGGGACGTGGGTCAACATCGGCACGCTGCTCGCGTTTGTGTTGGTGTGCGCCGGCGTGTGGATCCTGCGGCATACGCGGCCCGACCTGGAGCGTCCGTTCCGGACGCCTCTCGTCCCGCTCGTCCCGATTCTCGGCATCCTCTCGTGTCTCGGTCTCATGCTCACCCTCCCGCTCGACACCTGGATCCGCCTCGCCGTGTGGCTCGTGCTGGGACTGGCGATCTACTTCGGGTACGGCCGGCGGCGCAGCACGCTGCGGCGGCCCTCTCCCTCCCCGTAGTCTCTGGACGACCTCTCCGGCGGCCCGTACGTTTCCCACGGCGTGCGAAGCCGGTTTGTTTCAGAACAGGGAGGGTGCGATGAAGCGGCGCACAGCGTACAGGTGGGGGTCAATCGGCACGGGCGTGGTCGCGGCCATCGCCGTCGCGTGCTCGAGCAGCACGAGTCCCCACATAGCGACGCCGTGTCCCTCGTACAGCGGTGGCAGCGCGACGCCCACCACGCTCGCCGGCAACTATACGCTCGTCTCGTTCTGCCAGGACACGCTGCCGGCGTTCGGTCCTGCGCAGGGCGTGACCGGTACCCTGACCTTGACCATCGGGACTCCGGACAGCTTCAAGGCGACGATTAACGGCATCCCGCCGGTGCCCGTGACGTTGGCGGGACCGTACGGCGTTTCGCATGACACGATGACCATTATGCTGCCTCTGCCGCTCGGTACGTTCACGGGCACGTACGCTTTCGCGTCGAACACGCTGTCCGTGAGCGGCCATTTGCTGGGCAGTCCACCTCCGCCGATCGCGCTCGTTTTCGCGAAGCAATAGTACCATCTGATGTTGTTGCGCTCTCGCGACGAGCTGTCCGACTCCCGGGATCGAGGCGTTCCGTCGTATCTTTGACGCATGTCTGTTAACGGTGTCTCAATCGCGCCCGACCGGGCTCGGGCGGCCGGGGAGATCGCCGCCGTGCTGTCACCCGGTCGTCGCGTGGCCCTCACGACGCACGTCAACGCCGATGGAGATGGCGTGGGCAGCGAGGTCGCGTTGTGGCATCTGCTGACCGCTCGCGGCCTCCAGACGGCGATCGCGAATCCCACGCCGATTCCGGAACGCTTTCACTTCCTGGTGCCGCGTGGCGCGGACCATTCGGAGCGTGCCGAGCGCGAGATCGAGTCTGCCGACGTCGTGATCGTGCTGGACATCTCCGACTCGAGTCGCCTCGGTGACCTGGCACGCTCGATTCGCCACTCGCACAGCGTTGCGTGCATCGACCATCACGTGAGCGGGGGCTCGCTCCCCGGCGGTCCGAGGCTCGTCGCACCGGAGGCGGCCGCCACGGCGGAGCTGGTCTTCGACTTCGCGAGCGCGCTCGAGTGGCCGCTCTCCCCGGAGGCGGCCCGGGCGCTCTACGTGGGGATCCTGACCGACACCGGGGCGTTCCGGTTCGCGAACACGACACCGCGGGTGTTGCACGTGGCGGGCGCCCTGCTCGAGCGCGGCGTGGAGCCGGAATCGATCTATGAGTCCGTCTACGCCAGCGCGCCCGAGGGTCGGGTGCGGCTCATGACCGAAGTGCTCCAGACACTCGTGGTCGAGGGCGAGCGTGGCCTGGCGTGGGTCACGGTCCCGCCAGACGCGCTGCACCGTCACGGCACCACCGCCGACGACCTGGACGGGATCGTCGAGTACCCGCGCTCGATCGCCGGGGTGCGGCTTGCGTTGCTGTTCCGCCAGCTCGCGAACGGGAGGGTGAAGGTGAGCTTTCGCTCGCTCGGCGACGTCGACGTGGCGGAGCTGGCTCATCGGTTCGGCGGCGGCGGGCACCGTAAGGCGGCTGGGGCGTCGCTCGACGGCACGCTCGCGGAGGCACAAGGCAAGATCCTCGCGGCGGCGCGGGAATACCTGAACGGGCGCTAGGGCCGCCGCAGGAACGCGCGGACGAAGTGGCGCTTCGAGAAATCTCCGGCCGTCCACACGCGCCAAAGCAGGTCACTCCCCGGCAGCGCCCGCGCAATCGCGGCGTCGCTCCACCCCTGATGGTGCAACCGCTGTATCCGATCTCCCAGCTCGGTCAGGAACTCGAGCTTCTGGCGGAGCCGCGCGGGGCCGTGGTCCACTCGCCCGCGGTGCTGGCAGAATAGCTCCGCGGGTTCCAGCGCCAGGACGCGACGAAGCGAGTCCATCATCGCGTATACATCCTCATCGGCGCGGAGATAGCGGAGCTTCGGGGCGAGATACAGGTCGCCCGAAAAGAGCCACCGGCGCTCGGGCTCGAACAAGGCGACGTGATCCGTAGCGTGTCCGGGCGTGTGGATCACGTCGAAGTGAAAGCGCGGCGTGTCGAGCCGGTCGGAAAGGGCGGCCACGCGCGCCGCGGGCCGCGGGCCCCACGCCGCCCGGCGGTACAGCTGCGGGCGTGTTTCGGGTTGCGCGAGCAGCGACACGGCCGACCGATGCGCCAGCGGCGTGATCCCGAGCTCTCGGCCGAGGAGCGCGTCGTTCCCCGAATGGTCCTCGTGATGATGCGTGGTGACGCACTGGCCCACCCGCAGCTCGCCGACGAGGCGCCGCACGTCGCGACCGAGGTTGGGCGGCCCGGAGTCGATGAGCAGGCCGTCCACGAAATACACGCCCGTCCAATAGAACGCCCGGCCCAGGAACGTGCGGGCCATGCGAAAGTAGCGAACGTCGCCATAGTCGGCCGGAATGATCACCCTGGAGAGTGTAACACGTACCTGCATGGCTGACCCCGGAGCGACGCCCCGGGGTCATGACCCTCTCGAGATGATGCCGCCGAGCAGGCTCCTCGTTTGACAACCACGCCTTCCGGAGGGCCAATTATTCCGGTCCGGCCGGACCCGGCTCCCAACGAGGTGTGGTGTGCGACGCTCATCGAGCAGAATGGCGCGGCGGACGTTGACGGGAATCGAGATCGACCCCGTCCGCGTCCTGCTGATCGAAGACAATCCCCGTCACGCGAGGCTGCTCGAGAACGCGATGGGCGAGGCGGGTGTGGCGTTCGCGGGAGCCGCGCCGTACGAGTTCTCGCACGCGCCCCGCCTCTCGCAAGGGCTCAACCGACTGGGCAAGGGGGGCGTGGACGTGGTCCTGCTCGATCTGTCGCTGCCCAAGACGAGCGGGCTCGAGCCGCTCCAGCGGGTGCGGGAGCGCGACCCGGACGTGCCCGTGGTCGCCCTCACCGGCTTGAACGAGGACAATCTCGCGGCCCAGGCGCTGGGCGCCGGCGCCCAGGACTATCTGACCAAAGGGAAGTTCACCGCGTCACTGCTGGCGCGCAGCATCCGGTACGCGGTCCAGGTCCGGCGCCTGCAGATGGGCATGCGGAGCCTGTCCCTCAACGACGGCCTCACGGGTCTCCACAACCGTCGCGGCTTTCTGCACCTGACCGAGCCGCACGTGAAGCTCGCGCAGCGGACCAAGGGTCGCTTTCTCGTGGTCTCGGCCGACGTGGCCCAGCTGCGGGACATCAATCGCGTGGCCGGATACGAGGAGGGCAACCGCGTATTGCGCGAGACGGCCGTGCTCCTGAAGGGGACGTTCCGAGACTGCGATCTCGTGGCCCGCATCGAAGGAAGCACGTTCGCGGTGCTCGCCGCCGATGCGGCGCTCGACAAGCGGGCGATCATCGCGGCTCGAGTGGCCGAGCACGTGCGACGCTACAACGGCATGACCGTCCGCCTGTACAACCTGGTGGTGAATCTCGGCTTCGCCCCCTTCGATGGATCGGGCACCGCGACGATAGAAGATCTCCTCCAACAGGCAGTGGCGGATCGCGTCGGCGCGCGCCCCAGGCGTCCGTCTCGCGCGGTGGGCCACGCGCGACGGAGTCATGCATGAAACGCGTTCTTCTCGTCCTCGTGGTCGTGCTCGTCGGCCTCGCGGCCGCGGTCGTCACCCGAACCCTCGGGGTGCACTCGCGCCAGGCGACGGTCACGCCCGTCGCCCCCGAGCCGCTCGACTCGACGGTGCTCGCGCAACGGCTCGCCGGTGCGCTCAAATTCAAGACGGTCTCCTACCAGGACTCGACGCAGTTCGAGGCGCGCGAGTTCGAGGGCTTCCAGCGATACCTCCGCGAGTCGTTCCCCAAGGTCCACGCGACCCTCAAGCTCGAGAAGGTCAACGGGTATGGGCTCCTCTACCAATGGGTCGGCTCCGACACCGGTCTCGCACCGGCGGTCCTCCTCGCCCATCAGGACGTGGTACCGATAGAGCCTGGGACCGAGGGGAAGTGGACCGAGCCGCCATTCGGTGGCGCGATCACGGCCGGCTACATCTGGGGCCGTGGTGCGCTCGACGACAAAGGCAGCCTCGTTGCGATCCTCGAGGCCGTCGAGCACCTGATCTCGACGGGCGCCAAGCCCCGGCGCACCGTGTATCTGGCCTTCGGCTATGACGAGGAAGTGGGCGGTCGTCGCGGTGCCGCTCGGATTGCCGACCTACTGGCGTCGCGCCACCTGCATCCGGAATTCGTGCTCGACGAGGGAGGCGCGCTCGCCACGGGCCTCATCCCGGGGGTGGCCGCTCCGGTGGCGCTGGTCGGCATCGCCGAGAAGGGGTACGTGACGGTCGAGCTCACGGCGCAAGCCGAGGGCGGGCACTCATCGATGCCACCGAATGAAACAGCGGTCGGCATGTTGGCGGCCGGCATCACGCGGCTCGAGCACCACCAAATGCCGCGCGCCATCCGTGGCCCCACCGCCGACATGTTCGACTTCCTGGGCCCCGAAATGCCGTTCGGGCCACGCCTGGTGATGTCGAATCGATGGCTGCTCGGCGGCATCCTCGCGGCCGGGTTCGGTGCGACGCCGCAGGGCAACGCCATGCTGCGTACGACGACGGCGCCGACCGTGCTCCAGGCAGGTGTGAAAGAGAACGTATTGCCGTCCACGGCGCGGGCGCTCGTGAATTTCCGAATCCTGCCGGGCGACAGCGCGGGGAGCGTACTCGACCATGTGCGGCGCGCCGTCGACGATCCACGGATCACGGTGCGCGCGCTCCAGGAGACCGTGAGCGACCCGTCCGGGGTGACGAGCGTCGACGGCGAGCCGTTCCAGCTTCTGGCACGCACGATCCGCCAGGTGATTCCCGGCGCGGTAGTGACGCCCTGGCTCGTCGTCGGCGCGACCGACTCCCGTCACTACAGCGTCCTCACGCCCAACGTTCTACGTTTTGTCGGTGCGCCCATTGGACCGGACGACCTGCGGCGCGTCCACGGGACGGACGAGCGGGTGAGCGTCCAGGGCTACGTCAACTCGGTGCGTATTTACATCCAGCTCTTGAAAAACGCGGCGCTCTAAGGCGCGGCCTTCGCGAGCCGCTCGCGCAGCGGCGGGTAGAACTGCGTGAACACGTTGTCGTGCGCCGCTTCCTTGGCGTGGCACGCGTAGCACGGAGCCGCGCCCGGGAGCTTTTGGCCGGCCGCCGTCCCCCCGGCGAATCCGAAGAACGCCCAGCCGCTCGCGTCGATGCCTTCCTTCTTCACATGCACCTCGAACCCCGGCTGCCGATCGCCCTCGTAAAAGCCGGCTTTGGCCGGCGCGGACTTGCGTGACGCCTCGTAGAACATCAGGACGAACATGGTCTGCTGCGGGAACGCCCCCGTCGCGATGAACTCGCGGTACGCCCAGGGCTGCATGTAGACGTTGTGGAACATCCCGGGTGCCACGCCCGGCGCGGGAGGTGGCGCCTGGTTGTACGACAGGCCCGTCGACGAGCCTACCATGACCCAGGTCTCCCAGCCTATCGGGGGCAGGAGCGTGCCCTCCTTCGTGAAGTGGGGCAGTTCGTCATCGGGTGGACCGGACGCTCCGTGAGCTACGCCGCAACCGGCCACACCAACGAGTCCGGCTGCGAGGGCTCCAACAAGCCCTCCGATGGCGACGCGTCGACCGCCTTGCATGGGCCAATCCTCCGCGCGAGACGTGATACACGCATGGATCGCTGTCTCACGTAATAGAGGTGCAAGCCGTGCCTTTAGTCGCCGACGGGATAGGTCCGGATCTGGTCAGCCCGAGCCTGAGTGCACGAGCGTGCCGGGCGCGACGACGGCCGCCTGCCAGGCGGGCCAGACGGCGCCGGCGAGCGTGGCCGCGACGAGCAAGGGTGCGAAGCCGAGAGCCGTATGGAGATCCCACGCCGGCAGGCCCGGAACGACGGTCGCGAGCGCTCCCCACAAGAAAAGGCCGAACCACAGGCCGATCGCGACGCCCCCGGTCGCGACGCCGGCCACCCGCAGAAGCACGAAGCCCAGGATATCGCGTCGCCGGGCACCGACGGCGCGGCGTAGCCCGAGCTCGTACGCCAGCGAGGCCACCCAGAGCCGCATCACCACGAACGTCCCTATCGTCGCCAGGACGAGGAGCATCCATCCTTCCATCCCGAGCATGCGCGCGAACCATCCCGCGGGCGCGCCCTCGTCGGCCACGAGGTGGGTGACGTCCGTGCCTACCGCGTCGAGTGAGCCCATCGTCTGGCGCACGCCGTGATCCTCGGTCGGCGTCAGCCCGCGGTGATTCCGCTTGCCGACGAACAGGTCGACGACTCGGGCTGGATGCTGGAGCACCGGGACGTAGACGGCGAACGGCGGCTCGAGGCCGGCGCCGAAGCCGACCGGTCGCTGGTCTTCGACGATACCGACCACCGTGTACCAGTCCGCGTCGGCTCCCCCGATCAGGATCTTCCGTCCCACCGCTCGGCCTTGCTGGAAGTGCCGCGTCGCGAGCGACCGGTTCACCACCGCCACGCGCGGCGCGCTCCAGCGGTCCGACGGTGTGATGCCTCGGCCGTCGAGCACGGCGAGCCCGAGGACGCGGAACGTGTCCGCGCTCACGAGATAGTGAGTAGCGGGCACCGGGTGCAGAGAGTAGGGCAGGCCGCCCATCACGCAGCGGCCGCAATCGGTGATCACGACGTCGACGATCCCACTCCCCACGAGCGTCCCCGGGCTCGAGAGGCTCACCGCATCGAACGCGGGGCGGGTGTGGAGCTCGTGGAGAATCGAGGCGTACCGCGCGGCGCGCGCAGGCGGCTGCAGATCAGGGCCCGTGACCTGAAAGACGTCCCCTGCGCGCACGGGAGTCCGCCCCGCGATGGTCAGCGGGTCGGCCTGGCGCCGCAGCAGCGCGGCGCCTGTGAGCACCGTGAGGCTCAGGCCGAGCTGCAGCGCCGGCACGACCAGACGAAACGGGTTGGCGCTCGACCGGGGGAGCACCGAACGACGCGGAAACGCGACTGGCAGCGCTGCGCCGACTGGGATACCGGCGAGCGTGGCAAGGACCGTCACGATACTGATCGCGGGTGTCCCTGATCCCAGACTGCCGGGCCATGCGTCGAGCGCGCTCCGTGTGGCTGCCGCCCCCGCCAGGCCGCCGAGCACCAGCGCTCCCATCGCGAGCGCTCCTCCCTCGGCCAGGGCCGAAGCGACGAGATTCCACCGCGAAGCGCCCACTGCGCGTCGCACCCTCATCTCGGTCGCGCGCGCGGATGCGCGCGCGACGGAAAGGGAAAGCACGGTGAGGCTCGCGACCCCGAGCACGCCGATCGCCACGCCGAGCAAGAGCTGGAAGAGCGTGCCGAGTGCGGCCACCCGCGCGTCGGTCGGGGTCCAGGCGATGGTCCTCCAGGTCATCCCGAGGTCGCCGCCGCGCCACGCCGGGAGACCGAGGCGCGTTGCGAAACCGGTAGGACCCCAGGCGGAGAGCGACGTGACCGGAAGGAGGGCGATGAGCGCAGTGGCCGCCGCCCCCGCGAGTACGGCACCCGTGCCCCAGTACGCGCGCAGCCCCCAGAGGGCCGCGGCGACGCTGCGCGTCAGGTTTCGAGTTGAACCGGCGGTCTTGTGCCGCACGACGATACCCTCATGTACGGAGGGCGGCCCGTCAAGCTCAGCACCGTTCCTCGCACGCCCGTATCCAGCAAGACAGGAGGAGAACGATGAGACCATACTTCGCGATCATGGGAATGGCGTTGGCCGGCCTCGTGATATTACCGGTCCTGACTCGCGCCCAGACCCCGCCACCGTCGAATCGCGGTCCGGGCCGGCGCATGGAGATTCTGTTCAAGGACATCACGCTGACGCCGGCGCAACAGGCTAAGATCGACTCGATCCAGGCGCACTACCGCGAGCAGATGCCGTCGTTCACCCCCGGGAGTCCACCGGACTCGGCCACGCGAGAGCGGGTGCGAGCGATCTTTCGCCACGAGCTGGACGACTTTCGGGCCATGCTGACCCCGGATCAACAGTCGACGTTCGATCGCAACATGGAGGCGATGCGGGCGCGACGCGGCGGTCGGTAACGTCATCGAGTGGTACGATTTCTACAGCTTCGGGAGCTTGGCCGCGCCGCCGAGGCTGCCATGTAGTCTGGCGCCCGTCTACCTTTCGTTCGTGGCCGCCTCCAACACACTTCAAGGGCGCGTCGAGCGCGCCCTCTCACAGCTCAAGAATCCGCGCAGCGGGACGGATGTCCTCACGGCGGCGATGGTGAAAGATCTCGCCGTGGATGACGCCGGAACGGTGACGTTCACGTTCCTGTTGGGCCGTGACGATCCCGGGTCGCTCGCGCGCGAGGTCCGGAAGGCCGTGCAGGCCGTGGACGGCGTGACGGCGGTTCGCGTCAACGTGACGGACGCGAGCAGCGGCACGGCGGGAACCGCTTCCCGCCAAGCCGCTCCCGGGCCACGCGCCGGAACCGTCCCGCCTCCACCGACGCCCGTTGAGCTCCCCCACCTGGGCGCCGTCCTCGCGATTTCCTCCGGCAAAGGTGGGGTGGGGAAGTCCACCGTCGCCGCGAACCTCGCGGTGGCGCTGGCGCGCGCCGGGCGCCGCGTGGGTCTCATGGACGCGGACATCTACGGTCCGAACATCCCGCGCATGATGGGCGCGGACCAGAAGCCCGAGGTCCGGGGCGGGAAGATCCAGCCGCTCGAGGCCCACGGCGTGAAGCTCATGTCGCTCGCCCTCATCGTGGAGCGCGATACACCGGCCATCTGGCGCGGGCCTATCATCATGAAGGTCATCCAGCAGTTCGTGCGCGACGTGGACTGGGGAGAGCTCGACTACTTTCTCGTCGACCTGCCGCCGGGCACCGGGGACGCGCAACTGTCCCTGGCTCAGACCGTGCACATCCGCGCCGCGATCATCGTCACCACACCGCAGGAAGTGGCGGTCGGCGACTCGCTGCGCGGCGCCAAGATGTTCGAGCGGGTCGGGGTGCCAGTGCTGGGGGTGGTCGAGAACATGAGCTACTTCGTCTGCCCGCACTGTGGCGAGCGGACCGACATCTTTCTCGCCGGGGGCGGCAGCCGGCTCGCCGACGAGCTGGGCGTGCTCCTGCTCGGCCAGATTCCGTTGCAGGCCCGCATGCCGGACCTCGCCGACGAGGGGCAGCCGATCGTCGCCGCCGAGCCGGGCTCGCCCGCCGCACAGGCGCTCGACGCGGTCGCGCGGCGCGTGAGCGACGCGCTCGCGGCTCTGCCGCGCTGACGTGCGGGCCCTCGCGGCCGCGCTGCTCCTGCTGCAGCACCCTCGCGTCGAGCGAGCGGACCTGCGCGTCGGTCTCGACACGCTCTACGCGGGCGGGTTCCCCAGCGCCGCCCTGTACTTCGCCGAGCTCGGCGCGCGCGACACCGCCGACCCCGCCCCCGTGACGTTCGAGGCGAGCGCCTACATCTGGTGGGCCGCTGCGCTCGAAAACGACGACTACGAGCGTGCTCGCATCGATTCTCTGCTCGACGTCGCGATCGCGCGCGCGGGGGCCACGGCGCCGGGCCCGGCACACGATTTCTGGTTGGCGACCGCTCTCGGCTATCGCGCCCGCCAGCGCGACCTGCATGGTCATTCCTGGGGTGCCGCAAAGGATGGGAAAGCGATGCACGACGCCTATGCCCGTGTGCTCGCGGTCGATTCAACCTGCATGGACTGCTATCTCGGCTTGGGCGTCTACCAGTACGGTCTCGCGCGCGCCGGCGCGCTCGCCCGTCTCGTCGCCAAGATCGTCGGACTGGGGAGCGGGAACGCAGAGCGCGGCATCCGCTACATGCGGCGCGCGGCCGCCGAGGGCGACCTCGCCCGGGTCGAAGCCGAATGGGTGCTCGCGGCCGCGCTCGAGCGTGAGGCCGCGCGCAACCCAGACGAGCGGGCGGCGCTCGAGCAAGAGGCGCGCGACGGCGTCGCCCGGCTGGCGGAGCGCTATCCCGGCAACGCCGTGTTCCAACGATTTCTGCGAACGCTGCCCGTTGCGCCGATGTGACGGATGACCCGATCGTTGTTGCGTAGTCGCCACTCTAGCGTTACACGCCGCAAGTCTTAGCATCCTTGGACATGATGCCCCGAGGGGGGGAGATGACCGACGTCCAGTGGGCGCGGGTCCAGGGAGACGTCAACCGCCGACTGCGTCGCGGAGCGTGGTATCGCGTCGCGACGCTGACGGACGACGACGCGCTGCTTGAGATCAACCGGCAGCGCGTGGCCGTGCCGCGTACGGCATTGCAGATCGTGTACGCACCCCCGCAATTCTGGAGCGTCGTCCCGCGGCCGGCCGATGCCAAGAGCCTTGTCGCGCAGTGGGGCGACAGGTACGTGGTGTGTCCCGGCTGCCGGAACCGCGCGCAGCTCAAGCACACGCTGCAGACGCTCCGGTGCCCGCGCTGCGAGCAGACGTTCCGTGTTGCCTGGGCAGAGTGGTTCGTCGGGGCGGGGTGACCGGGCGACGTCGACTCGCCCGACCCCTCCCCGTGTACTGAGTAGTCGAAGGCGCGCGCCCCGCCGTCCCGACACTGCGAGGACGGGGATGACGCAGTCGCAGTGGCTGAGACGTCTAGGCCTGCTGCTGGCCCTCACCGCCGGCTATTTCCTCGCCGGCAAGCTGGGGTTGCGGCTCGCCTTCGTGAACCCGAGTGCGACGCCCGTGTGGCCGAACACGGGCATCGCGCTCGCGGCCTTCCTGCTTGCCGGTGTCGAAGTTTGGCCCGCCATCCTGCTCGGCGCGTTCCTGGTCAACATCACCACCGCGGGGTCGATTGCGACGTCCGTGGGCATCGCTGCGGGCAACACCCTCGAGGGCCTCGTGGGCGCCTGGCTGGTAAGCCGCTTCGCGCGGGGGCCCCGGATGTGTGACCGCGCCCGCGACGTGTTCAAGTTCGCGGGGCTCGCCGCGGGGGCGAGCACGCTGATCAGCGCGACGGCCGGCGTACTCTCCCTCTCCCTCAGTGGCTTCGCGCGATGGGCGGACTTCTGGCCGATCTTGTCCACGTGGTGGATGGGCGACGCGGTCAGCGACCTGGTCGTTGCTCCCGCGCTGCTCCTCTGGGCGCTCCGGCCGCGGATCCACTGGACTCGACGGCAGGCGCTGGAGATCGCCGCGCTGGGCGCGTCGCTTCTCGTTGTCGGGCTCGCTGTCTTCGACGGCATCGTCCCCTGGAGGAGCAGCCACTACCCGCTCGAATTTCTCTGCGTGCCGTTGCTGCTGTGGGCGGCGTTTCGGTTCGAGCCGCGTGTGGCGATGACGGCCGTTCTCATGCTCTCGGCGATCGCCATTTGGGGCACGCTCACGGGCTATGGTCCATTCGCTCGGCCCACCTTCAACGAGTCGCTGCTCCTCCTGCAGGCCTTTGAAGGCGCGTCCGCGCTTATGACACTGGTCTTGATCGCGGTCGTGGCGGAACGAAAGGAAGCGGAAGATCGTCTGCGGCGCCTGGCCGTGAGCGACCCGCTCACGGGCCTGGCAAATTACCGTCACCTGACCCAGGCGCTCGACGCCGAGATCCAGCGCTCGTCACGCACCGATCGACCCTTCGCCGTGGTGCTCCTCGATCTCGACGGCCTGAAGAAAATCAACGACCGCTACGGGCACCTGGTCGGGAGCCTGGCACTGCGCCGCGTTGCCGAGACGCTGCTCGGCTCCTGCCGCGGCATCGACACCGCCGCCCGGTTCGGCGGCGACGAGTTCGCGCTCGTGTTGCCCGAGACCGGAGACGCGGCCGCGTGGCACGTCGCGCGCCGGGTCGCGGACCGAGTGGCGCGCGACGGCGAGAAGCCGTCGCTCACCATCAGCATCGGCGTCGCGGTGCATCCGCGCGACGGGGCCACGCTCGAGGTCTTGATGAACAGCGCGGACCGCTCGCTGTACGACAACAAGGCGCGACACCGTCGCTCGATTCGCCAGCCTCGTTGACCCCCGGCCCGGCGCCCCGGTAGCTTCCGGCGCCATGACCAGCGTCGCCGGCCCCCCCGGTTCGCTCACCGTCGGACCGCTCCGACCCGTCATCCTGAAACTCGCCATGCCCGCCGTCGCCATGATGGCGTGCCACTTCTGCTTCAACCTCATCGATGCCATCTGGGTCGGCAATCTGATCGGGCCCGCCGCCCTCGCCGCGGTCTCGACCGCGGGCTTCTACGTGTGGGTCCTGCTGTCGCTCGGAGAGATGGTGGAAGTGGGACTGATCGCGGTCGCGGCGCGACGCCACGGCGAGGGGCGCCCGGACGCGGCGGCACGGGCGGCTGGAGCGGCGGTGCTGTACGCCCTCGCCGCCGGCGCCGTGGTCTCGGCCCTCGGATACGTCCTCACGGACGAGCTGTTCCGGTTCATGACGGTCCCTCCCGACGTGGCGATCCTCGGGCACCGGTATCTCCATACCTGGCTGCTCGGCGGCCCACTCGTGTTCGGCTTCTTCGCCATCGAGGCGACGTTCCGCGCCTCGGGCGACACGCGGACCCCGTTCCTGCTGCTCATGGCGTCCGTGCTGCTGTCGGTCGGGCTCGATCCGCTGCTCATCGCCGGGCTGGGTCCGTTCCCGCGGCTCGGCGTCGAGGGCGCCGCGCTTTCGTCCGTCATGGTGCGCGGAGGCGGGTTCCTCATCGGGATCGGTATCGCGTGGCGACGCGGGCTCCTCCGACTCGAGACGCCGGATTGGCGCGCGGTCCCCACGGTGATCCGCATCGGCGCGCCCCTCTCGCTGGCGGGCGTGCTCCTGTCGGTCGTGTACATGTGGCTCACGCGGTATACGTCACGCTTCGGCACGGCGGCGCTCGCCGCGCTCGGCGTCGGGCACAAGATCGAGGGGCTCGGCTTCATCGCCATCTCGGGGTTTGCTCTGTCGGCCTCCGCCCTGGTGGGGCAAAACTTGGGTGCTCACCAGGAAGCGCGCGCGCGACAAGGAGTGCGGATGACGGTCGCGTACTGCCTCGCGGTGACAGTCACGACTGCGATTGCCTTCCTGGCAATCCCCCGGACGCTGGTTGGGCTGTTCACTCCGGATGCCGCGGTGATCACCGATGGCAGTCTCTACCTCCGGGTGATCGCGTTCGCGCAGATCGGGCAGACGTTCGAGATCATCCTCGAGGGGGCGCTCGCGGGCGCGGGCTACACATTGCTGCCGCAGATCGCGAGCACGACCTTGACCCTGCTGCGAGTGCCCCTGTCGGCATGGTGGTCCGGACCGCTCGGCTTGCTTGGGATTTGGCTCGCGCTCTCTGCTACCGCGGTCGCGCGCGGTGTGGCCATGACGCTCTTCTGGCTCCGCGGCGGCTGGCGCCGTGCCACCGTTTAGTGGCGACCCTCATCACGCTCCTCACCGATTTCGGCGCCGCCGACAGCTACGTGGCGGAGGTGAAGGGCGTGTTGTTGTCACAGGTCCATGGCGTCGTGCTGGTGGATATCACGCACGAGGTGTCACCTGGGGATGTGCGGGCGGCGCAGTACGTCTTGTCGCGCGTGTGGCATCGGTTCCCGCAGGGAAGCGTGCACCTCGCGATCGTGGACCCTGGGGTCGGGACCGCCCGCCGCGTCCTCGCCGCCTCCATCGGGGGTCACTTTTTCGTGGCCCCGGACAACGGCCTGCTCTCCTTCTTGCCCCTGGACGCGCATTTCGTCGCGCTCCCGATTCCGGAGGGCGCCGCTCCGACCTTTCAGGGACGGGATGTGTTTGCGCCCGTCGCCGGCCAGCTCGCGCTCGGTGCGTCCCTGTCGCATGTGGGGCAGCCCGTCATCGATGCGTACCGCTCCCCGCTTCCCGCGCCCCGTCACGACGGAACCGCCGTGATCGGCGAAGTGATCTACGTCGATCGCTTCGGTACCCTCATCTCCAACATTCCGGGACAGGCGGTCGAGCCCGGTGTGCGGATCCGCGTCGAGGGGACCGAAATCGGCACGCTCGCGCGAACCTTTGGAGACGTGGGGCGGGGGGCGCTGCTCGCGGTTGTCGGCAGCGGCGGGATGGTGGAGATCGCGGTGCGCGACGGCAGCGCCGCGAGGCTGCTAGGCGTCGGGGTCGGAGCGGAAGTGCGGGCCTGAAGGCGCGGGGATCTTCACCTTGGCCATCACGCGCTCGACGAATCCGAACTCCGGCGCGAATCGGGTCAGCCGCGCCAGCTCGCGAAACAGCTTCCGCTCTCGCTCGGCGGTCGTGCGGCACTCGGCACACTCGCCAATGTGCACGTCCCGAGCGGCGGGCAGCAGGCCTTCAGCCCACAGCTCGATTTCGTCCGGGGTCAGGTGTCGCGTGTCGGAGAGGGGGGTCGAGTTCATCTTGGGCCAGCCTTACGCGCGGGCCGCCGTGCGGGTTTCATGCCTTGCGATCCTCCAGGTAGCCACGCAATTCGTTGCGGGCCCGATGGATATAGGTCTTGACCGTGCCGAGCGGCAGGTCGAGCATGCGGGCGATCTCCTCGTAGCTGTGGCCTTCCACGTGGCGTAACAGAATGCACGCCCGGTACTCGGGGCGGAGGCGGGCGATGGCGTGCTCGATGGCGCCGCCCAGCTCGCGGGCCTCGAGCTCCTGGAGCGGTGACTCCCCGCGATCGCCGAGCTGCAACGCGGTGGCGCTCATCTCGTCGGGCGTCGTGGCGTGGGGTGAGCCGTCGAGGGACAACGTGTCGAGCTCGCGGCGGCGGAGGTGATCGATCGCCGCATTGTTCGCGATCTTGAAGATCCACGACGAAAACTTGTACTGGGGATTGTAGGACCCGATCGCGTTCAGCACCTTGATGAAGGTTTCCTGCGCGAGGTCTTCCGCCAGACCGCGATCGCGGACCATGCGGTAGAGCAGCGAGAACACCGGACGCTCGTAGCGGCGCACCAGCTCACGGAACGCCGCTTCGTGACCCTGCTTGGCCCACGCCACGACCTCTTGGTCGCTGGCGCCGGTCAGGTTGCCCGGCCTATCTTTCGCGCCTATGGGGTCCCCCCCGACCAGCCCCGAACACGTGAGTGACAGTTGGTGGAGGTTTTGGAGGATGGGGGAGGTCGGTGGAGGTCAACCCTTGGAACCTCCACCAACAACCACAACCTCGCCAGCCTCCAACAGCCTCCCGCCCGCTGCGCGGGCGGCCAAGCGGGCGTACGTGCGCCGCATGTTCACCGCCATCGCGCCACGCTACGACTTTCTGAATCATCTGCTGAGCCTCAACGTGGACCGCTCCTGGCGCCGGGCGGCGGTGCGGCGCCTCGGCTGGGAGCGGCGCCCCGACGGCACGTATCTCGACTTGTGCGCGGGCACGCTCGATCTCGCGGCGACGCTCGCCCGAGAGCCCGCATTCCGCGGTACGGTCATCGGGGCGGATTTCGTGCTGCCCATGCTGGCGCTGGGGAAGAGCAAGGCGGCTCGCACGCGTCCCGTCGGCGCCGATGCGCTCGCGCTCCCGTTTACCGACGCCCGGTTCGACGGCGCGATGGTCGCGTTCGGGGTTCGGAATCTCGCAGACTTGGGCGCCGGGCTCCGGGAAGCGTATCGGGTGCTCCGGCCCGGCGCGCGGTTTGTGGTGCTCGAGTTCACGACGCCACGCTTCGCGCCGCTGCGCGCGCTCTACCTGTTTTACTTTCGGCGCGTGCTCCCCGCGATCGGTCGCGCGGTGTCCAAACATAGGGATGCCTATTCCTACTTGCCAGAGTCGGTGCTCGACTTCCCGCCGCCGGACGCGCTCGCCGGCCGCCTGGCCCACGCCGGATTCTCGAACGTCGGCTACGAGCTCTTGAGCGGCGGGATCTGCGCCCTACACCATGCCACTCGATAACGTGCGCGACTTCCTCGGTGCCATCGAGGCCCGGGGCGAGCTCGCGCGCGTGACGCATCCGGTGGCCGTGAACAAGGAGATCACGGAGATCGCGGACCGCTGCATGAAATCCCCGGCGGGCGGACCCGCGCTCCTGTTCACTCACGCAACGCTCGCGTCCGGCGCCGCGGCCCGTCAGCCGGTGGCCGTCAACATGTTCGGCTCCGCGCGCCGCATCGCGCTGGCGCTGGGGGTCGAGTGCCTCGACGAGATCGGCGAGCGCATCGCCACGCTGCTCAACCTGAAAGTCCCCGACACGCTGCTCGGCAAGCTCGCGATGCTGCCGCAGCTCGCCGAGATGGGGAAATTTCCTCCCAAGACCGTCGGCGGGCGACCGCCCTGCCAGGAGACCGTCCTCCGCGAGCGGGACGTGGACCTGGCTCAGTTTCCGGTACCCGTGTGCTGGCCGGAGGACGGCGGCCCGTACATCACGCTCCCCGGTGTGATCACGCGCGACCCCACGACGGGGGTGCGCAACGTCGGCATGTATCGCATTCAGGTGATCGGGCGGAACGAGCTCGCGATGCATTGGCAGCGGCACAAGGTCGGGGCGGCGCACTGGCGGGCCATGGCGGATCGAGGAGAGCGGATGCCGGTGGCCATCGCGTTGGGTGGTGATCCCGCATCCGTGTACGCCGCGTCCGCGCCCCTGCCGCCTACGATCGACGAGTTCCTGTTTGCGGGATTCTTACGGAAGGAGCCGGTCCGGCTCGCGAAGGCGATCACATCCGATCTCGAGGTACCGGCGGAAGCCGAGATCGTCCTGGAGGGGTACGTCGACCCCCGCGAGGAGTTGGTGCTCGAAGGGCCGTTCGGCGATCACACCGGGTTCTACTCGCTCGCCGATTACTATCCCAAGGTGCACGTCACCGCGGTGACGATGCGGGCTGAGCCAATCTGGCCGCACACGATCGTGGGGCGCCCGCCGATGGAGGACTACTGGCTCGGCCACGCGACGGAGCGGATCTTTCTGCCGCTCCTCAAGCTGACGATCCCTGAAATCGTGGACATCCACATGCCGGCGGCGGGGATCTTTCACAACCTCGTGTTCGTCAGCATCGACAAGCAGTATCCCGGCCAGGCGTACAAAGTCATGAACGGGTTGTGGGGGCAGGGCCTCATGTCGCTCGCCAAAGTCATCATCGTCGTCGACAAGGACGTGAACGTGCAGGACGCGGGTGAAGCGTGGTGGGTGGCGCTGAATCACATCGACCCCGAGCGCGACGTGCGATTCACCATGGGGCCCATCGACGTGCTCGATCACTCGAGCCGCGGCTTCACGTTCGGATCGAAGATGGGGATCGACGCGACCCGCAAGTGGAAAGAGGAAGGCTTCACGCGCGAGTGGCCAAACAAGATCGTCATGGATGCGGAGACGAAGCAGAGAGTGGACGCGATGTGGAAGGAGCTGGGGATTGAGCTCTGACGGACTGACGGACAAACGGACCGTCGGACGGGAAGGTCAAACTCTCGCGGGGGAGAGCTTGCTCGTCCGCTATGCGAACTTCGTCAAGCTGCCCCACACCGTATTCGCGCTGCCCTTCGCGCTGCTCGGACTCGTCGTCGCCTCACGCATCACGGCGGTAACGTGGCGGACGCTCGGGTTGGTGATCATCGCGTTCACGTGCGCCCGGTTCGTGGCGCTGGGATTCAACCGCATTGCCGATCGCGTGATTGACTCACGCAACCCACGTACCAAAGGGCGGGAGCTGCCCTCGGGGCGCCTCACGCTCGCCCAGGCGTGGACCGCCGTGGTATTGGCAGCGGGGCTGTTTCTCGCGGCCGCGTGGGCGCTGAACCCGCTGTGCTTCGTCCTGGCGCCGATCGCGCTGGTGTTCATTTCGGCATACAGCTACACCAAGCGGTTCACCGCGTGGTCGCATCTCTGGCTCGGGCTCGCGGACGGCATCGCCACGCCGGCGGGTTACCTCGCGGTCACCGGCCGGTGGAGCGAACCCTGGTGGCTCCTGCCCGTCGGGGCCCTCGCGGTGACCTTCTGGGTCGGCGGGTTCGACGTCTTCTACGCACTCCCGGACGAAGCGTTCGATCGCGCCGAGCGGCTGGAGTCGCTCGTCGTTCGCCTTGGGCAGGCTCGGGCCATCCTGGTCGCGAAGCTGCTGCACGGGCTCGCGCTCGCGGCGCTGGTGGCCTTCGGTGTGGGCGCGGGCCTCGGTGGTGCCTACTACGCCGGGGTGGCAGCGGGCGCGGCGGTGATCGCGTGGGAGCATCGGCTGGTCCGGCCGGGGGACTTGAGCCGGCTCAATGCGGCGTTCTTTACCGCGAACGGGATCGTGTCGATCGTCGTTTTTCTCGGAGCACTCATAGATCGCGTCATATGAAAAAGGGAGAGGGGAGTGGGGAGAGGTTCGCGCCGCTGCACCGGAAGCGTGCGGTGCGTCGGAGCGTCCCTCTCCCCTCTCCCCACTCCCCCGCTCCTGCACGGCCGCCCGCACATCCCCAGCGTAGCCCGACTCCAAACCGGAGAGCGCGCTGACCAAGCTCCCCGTTATTCTCGCCATCACCGGGGCCTCCGGCGCGCCCTATGGCGTGCGCTTGCTCGAGATTCTCGCCATGCACCAGATCCCGACCTGGCTCATGATCTCGAGCCACGGCTGGCGGCTGCTCACGGAAGAGTGCGGCATCAAGGACGACCGCGAGCTGAAGAAGGCCACCGGGGGCGATTGGGGAAGCGTGCGCGTGTTCGACGACAAGGACCGCGGGGCCGAGCCCGCGTCGGGGTCGGCGAAGAGCGCGGGGATGGTGATTTGTCCCTGCTCCATGGGAACGGTCGCGGCAATCGCGCACGGGACGAGCCGCAGCCTGATCGAGCGCGCGGCGGACGTCGTGCTCAAGGAACGGCGCAAGCTCGTGCTGGTGCCGCGGGAGTCCCCGCTGTCGCTCGTGCACCTGCGGAATCTCACGCTCGTGGCCGAAGCGGGCGCGATCGTCCTTCCCGCGGCGCCCGGCTTCTATCACAAACCGTCGCAGGTGCGCGACCTGGTGGACTTCGTGGTCCAACGGGTCCTCGATCACATCGGCGTCGAGGTAGCGTTGATCAAGCGGTGGCAGCAGGACTGAGGCCGGACGATGCGCCTGGGTGTCCTCTCCGACACGCACGGGTTGCTGCGCCCAGAAGTGTTCGAGGTGTTTCGGGCGGTGGATCACATCCTCCACAGCGGGGACGTCGGCGAGCCGGACATCCTGATCGCGCTCGAAGCGATCGCGCCCGTCACGGCGGTCTATGGCAATACGGACGGCCCCGAGCTCCGCGCGCGCCTGCCGCAAGTAGCTGAAGTCGAGCTCGACGGATTTGCGATTGTGGTGACGCACGGCGATCAGTTCGAGCGCGCCACACCCGTTGCGCTGCACGAGGCCTTCCCCAAGGCGGAGATCATCGTGTACGGGCACACCCACAAGCCGCTCCTCGAGCTCGTGGACCGCACCGTCACGGTGATGAATCCGGGCGGCGCCGGACATCCCCGCTTCGGGGTTCCGCCCAGCGTGGGGATCATGGAGCTCGAGGCGGGAATACCGCCCCGAGCTAGGCTGGTACCGTTGTGACTAGCGTTGGCAATTCGGGCAGAACGTCGTCGCGCGCAGATCGATGGTATGGGTCGTGACGAGCTTCCGCCCGCACGTCACGCACGGCTCGCCTCCGCGCCCATACACCTTCAGCTCGAACTGAAACCGACCAGGCTCGCCCACGCCGGTCCGATAGTCCCGGACCGTGGTCCCCGAGGAGTCCACCGCGCGTTGGAGGACATCGGTCACGGCGGCGTGCAACCGGGCGAACTCTTCGAGCGACAGCTTGTTCGTCGGCTTCGAAGGATCGATCCCCGCCTGGAACAGCGCCTCGTTCGCGTAGATGTTGCCCACGCCGGCCACTCGTCGCTGATCCATGATCGCTTTCTTGATCGCGGCGCGCGTGCCCGCCAGGCGTTGGGCGAAGACGAACGGCGTGAACGTCTCCTCCAGCGGCTCCGGGCCGATCCGGCCTGTGTAGGCGGCCCACGCCGCGTCGTCCAGCAGCCACACGGTCCCCAGGCGGCGCACATCCCGATACACGAAGAGCCGGCGGTCCTCCAGGGTGCAGGTGAGGACCGCGTACTTCGCCTCGTCCTTGGTGAGTCGGCGATCGTACACGACCAGCGACCCGGTCATGCGCGGCTGTACCACGAGCCGGTGACCGCTCGTCAAACGGAATACGGCGTGCTTGGCCCGGCGGGTGACTTCCTCGAAGCCGTTCCCTGTCAGTGTCTTGAGGAGGCGGGGCTTCGAAACGCGACGCAGGACGTCCGTCTTGGCCAGCCGGGCGCGGGCGATCCGGAACCCCTCGAGCCGCGGGGCCAGCTCCCGCACGATCGTCTCAACCTCGGGCAGCTCCGGCACGCTCTCCCCCCCTCCCCCTCCGGCGTTCCCTGCCCCCGATCTCCCGCCACCCGATGTCCCGGCGGTAGGTCTTGCCCTGGAAGCTGATCAGCTCGCACCCGCGAGCGCTCCGCTCGCGCGCCTCGGCGACGGAGTCACCCACGCCGGTCACGGCGAGGACACGCCCGCCGCGCACTCGCAGCGAGCCGTCCGCCGCGCTGGACGTGCCCGCGTGGAATACGAGCGTCCCGGGCTCGAGATCGCGCGGCACATCGATCGCGGCGCCGACCTCGGGCTTCTCCGGGTACCCGGGCGCGGCGAGTACCGTGGCGACCGCGGCGCGCTGCGCCGGCAGCGCGGTGTCGTCGGGCGTCCACCTGCCCGCCGCGATCTCCGCGAGATGGCGCGTCACGCCAGGAAGCACGGGGAGCAGCGCTTGGGTCTCGGGGTCCCCGAAGCGACAGTTGAACTCGAGGACGTAGGGTGTGCCGTCTGGCGCGAGCATGAGACCAGCGTACAACACGCCCTGATAGGGAGCCGCGCCGCGCTTGGCGAGCTCCGCGATCGCGGGCTCGAGCACTTCGCGCCGCACGCGCTCGAGCAGGGCCGGCGTGGCGACGCTCACCGGGCAATACGCGCCCATCCCTCCGGTGTTCGGGCCGGTATCGCCCTCACCCAGGCGCTTGTGGTCCTGCGCGGCGGGGAGGAGGAGGATCTGCTCGCCGTCGGTAAGGGCGAGCACCGAGAGCTCCTCGCCCTCGAGGTAGTCTTCGATCACCACCTCCCGGCCCGCGTCGCCGAATGCGCCGTCGGTGAGCATCGCCCGCGTCGCGCGTCGGGCGTCCGCGCGCGTGGCGCACACGATCACGCCCTTGCCGGCGGCGAGCCCGGAGGCCTTGACCACGAGCGGCTCGGCGTGCTGCTCGATGTACGCAAGCGCGGGGTCGACCGCCGTGAACGTTCGGCTCGCTGCCGTGGGAATGCCCGCCCGATGCATCACGTCCTTGGCGAACACTTTCGAGGACTCGATGCGGGCGTTGGCGGCTCCAGGTCCAAAGACGGGCTGCCCCGTCTTCCGAAGCGCGTCGGCGAGCCCGGCGGCGAGCGGCGCCTCGGGCCCGATGATCGTGAAATCGATATGGTGATCCCGCGCGGCCGACACGAGATCGTCCTGCGCGGTGACGGGAATGCCGAGATTGGTGCCCAGCTGCGCGGTGCCCGGATTCCCCGGGGCGGCGAAGACGTCCGCGTCGGGGGTATCGCGCTTCAGCGCCCAGCAGAGCGCGTGCTCGCGACCCCCTTCGCCGACGACCAGGACTCTCACTTCTTCTTGAAGGCGTCCGAAAAGGCTTGGGCGGCTCGCTTGGCGGTGTCCATCACATCGTCCACGACCGCTTTCGCTTCCTTCATGTAGTGCTCGCGCGCGTCGTCGATGTCCTTGTCGATGGGACGCTGCTCGGCCTCAGGCCCGCGGCGCGTGTACTCTCCCCGCAGCACGCGATCGTACTGGCCCTCTTCGATCCAGCGCTGCAGCTCGGCGGCCCGCAGCGTGTTGAACGGATGCGATTGCGGGAGCGTGTTCAGGATCTTGAAGACGCGATCGATGGCGCCGCCCGTCTCCTCGTACTCCTTGGCCTGCTGAAGGAAGGCGTTCAGATCCATCTGCTTGGTGTCGCCGCCCCCCGCCATCTTGAGGAACATCCGCATCGACGCCGTCGCATCTTGCGCGGCGAGGAGGCCGGCGCGATCGGAAGACAGCTCGCTCTTGCGGTACCACTCGAGCAGCGCCAGCTCGACGGGTGCGAGCACGATCCCGGCAAGGAAGGGGAGAAAGTTCATCCCCACGAATACGATGAGCACCAGGATCGTGTGGTACAATGCATGCCCGCTCATCACATGGCCCAGCTCGTGGCCGAGCAGCACCCGCATCTCGTCGTCGTCGAGCAGGTTGAGGGCGCCCGAGTTGATGACGATGAACGGGCGGTCCATGCCGTACGCCCCGGCGTTGACGAACGGGGTTTGCGACACGAACAGCTCCGGCCGGTCGGGCCAGTCGAGCGACGTGAGGACGTCCGTATACAAGGCGTTCATCCGCGGGAACTGCGTCGGCCCCACGCGAACCGCGTTGGCCTGGAACAGGAGCCGGATACCACGCTCGCCCAGGAATCCGACGATTTTCTTCACGACCTGGTCGAAGCCGGGGACGGAGCGAAGCGTCTGCAGCGCCGCGCGGTCCGCGGGGTGCTCCCACGCCACCGGCGCGATCTGCGTGAGGATCTTGCGTGGGCGGGCGGCTGGAAGGGTCGAATCCGTCATAGCGTGCTCCTGCAAAGTGTTACGGTACTACGGCTGAGTCATCGCAGTGTTTCGGGTGAACGGTAGGTCGCGTTCATCCGGCTCCATCAAGCGCTTGCTCCAGATCTCCAATAAGATCCTCGACATCCTCGATGCCCACCGACAGCCGGACCAGGCTATCGGTGAGCCCCATCGCGCGTCGCATCTCCGCCGGTACGCTCGCATGGGTCATCGAGGCCGGGTGCCCGATGAGGCTCTCGACGCCCCCCAGCGATTCCGCGAGCACGAAGATGCGGGTCCGCTCGGCAAAGCGCTTGGCGCGCTCCACCGATCCCAGCTCGATCGAGATCATGCCGCCGAATCCCTTCATCTGACGGCACGCGAGCTCGTGTTGGGGATGAGAGGGCAGGCCTGGATAATACACCCGCTGGACCTTGGGGAGCTTCGTGAGCCACTCGGCGATGCGCCGGCCGTTGGTGTCGTGCTGCCGCATGCGGAGCGCCAGGGTCTTGGTTCCCCGCAGCGCCAGCCAGCAGTCGAACGGGCCGGGCACGGCGCCGGCCGCGTTTTGCAGAAAGCCGATGCGCTCGGCGAGGTCATCGCGGTTTGCGACCAGCATCCCACCGACCATGTCGCTGTGGCCGTTCAGGTACTTGGTGGTCGAGTGGAGGACGATATCCGCGCCGAGCTCGAGTGGGCGCTGGAAGCACGGCGTCGCGAAGGTGTTGTCGACGACGAACAGCGCCTGCGCCGCACGCGCGGTTTCCCCCGCCGCCGCGAGATCACACAGCTGCATCATCGGATTCGTGGGCGTCTCGGCGTAGACCATGCGGGTCTTGGGCGTGACGGCGGCCGCGATCTTCGCGGGGTCGGTGGCGTCCACGAACGAGAAGGTGAGCCCGTACCGCGTCCATACGTGGGTCATCTGGCGATGCGTGCCACCGTAGACGTTCTCGCCCGACACCACGTGGTCGCCCGCCGAGAGGAGCTTCAACGCGGCGTCCAGAGCGGCGAGCCCGGACGCGAAGGCGAAGCCGTGCCGGCCTCCTTCGAGCGCCGCGACGTTCCGCTCCAGGACTTCGCGCGTCGGGTTCTGCGTGCGCGCGTACTCGTACCCCTTGTGGCGACCCAGGCCGTCCTGGATGTACGTCGAGGTCTGATAGATGGGGGTCATCACCGCGCCGGCGAGGGGATCGGCGATGTGCCCCGCATGTACGGCGCGAGTTCCAAAGCGCGTTTTCAGGTCGTCCGTAGTCACGCGGGTCATGGCGGGAACGTAAGGGCGCCTTCCATGTCGAGCAAGCGACCTTTACGTTAAGCGCACATGTCCCAGCCGAACGCCGTCAAGTGCTTGGTGGTGGACGACGAGCCGCGCCTGCGGCGCGTTCTCGTGCGGCTGCTCGAGGGTGAGGGTTTCTCGTGCGCGGAGGCCGGCTCCGGCACCGAAGCGCTCGAGATACTGCAGCAGGACCACGTGCCGCTCGTCATCTCCGACTTACGGATGCCGCAGATGGACGGCGTCACGCTTCTGCGCGAGATCGTTACACGCTGGCCCGACACGGCCGTCATCGTGGTGACCGCGGTGGCGGAAGTGGAGAGTGCCGTCGCGTGCCTGCAGCTCGGGGCGCTCGATTACGTCGCCAAGCCGTTCCACCTCGACGAAGTCCGCGCCCGGGTGATGCAGGCGCTCGATAAGCGCAGGCTCAAGCTGGAAGTCGAGGACTACCGCCGTACCTTGGAGACGCGCGTGCAGGAGCAGGCGCACCGGATCGAGGAGTTGTCCCTCGAGCGGCTGCAGGCGCTCGTGCACTTCCTGGAGGAGAAAGATCCGTACACGCGCGGTCACTCGGTGCGGGTCGCGGCCTATTCCGCGCGGATCGGGCAGTCGATGGCGCTGCAGCAATCGGTGCTGGACACCATCGCGTTGGGCGCCGAGCTGCACGACATCGGCAAGATCGGCGTGAGCGAGGCCGTCCTCCACAAGCCGGGAAAGCTCACCGAAGCGGAGTATCGTCACATCATGGGGCACCCGGCGATCGGCGCGCGCATCCTCGCGCCGCTCATGCGCGAGGCTCCCAGCGCGCTCGCGATCATTCGATCGCATCACGAGCGACTCGACGGCAAAGGGTTTCCGGACGGGTTGAAGGGCGACGAGATCCCCCTCGAGGTGCGGGTGGTGACCGTCGCCGATTCGTTCGATGCGATGACCAGCGCGCGTCCCTACCGGCCCGCCCTCTCGGTGGACAAGGCCCTCCAGGAGCTCGAGGAGGGGAAGGGGCGACAGTTTCACGCGCCCGCGGTCGAGGCCTTCCTCGCCGCCTTCCCCGACCGCGCCGCGCTCCCCGTGTCCAATCCCGAGGTCCGACCGCTCCACCTTCCCACTCCCGCTCCGGAGACACGCCGCGCCGCACCACCCCCGGATTAGATTGTCCGCATGACCGACACCTTGATGGTCGGGGTTTCGGGGATCCGTGGTATCGTCGGCAAAGACCTGACGGAGGACGTGGTGGCGCGCTACGCCGGCGCCTTTGGCCAGTGGGCCAAGGCGGGAGCGCGCCGGCCCCTCGTCGTGGTTGGCCGGGATGCGCGGGAATCCGGGCCGGCATTCGAGCGGGCGGTGACCGAGGGGCTCGCCTCCGCGGGCTGCGCCGTGGTCACGGTCGGCATCGCCCCCACCCCGACGATTCAGCTCGCCGTGGAGCATCACCGGGCGGGAGGCGGCATCGCGATCACGGCGAGCCATAACCCGATCGAGTGGAACGCCCTCAAGTTCATCGGTCCCGATGGGATTTTTCTTGACGGGGCCGATGGGAAGCGCGTGCTGGATCTGGTCGGGAAGGACGGCGGAGGACGAGGGAGCACCGCGGGTGTGAAGGTTGCGACCGATCCGGGAGCCATCGAGCGGCACCTCGATGCCGTCCTGAAGCTCCCGGCGGTCGACGTTGCGGCGGTTCGCGAACGGAGCTTCGCGGTGGCACTCGACGCGGTGCGCGGAGCGGGGGGCCCGGTCATGCGCACACTGCTCGAGCGCCTCGGGTGCCGGGTGACGGGGATCAACCTCGAGACCGATGGTCGGTTCCCCCGGGCGCCCGAGCCCGTCCCCGAGAATCTCGGCGAGCTGGCGGCGCTCGTGCGTCGCTCCGGCGCCGACGTCGGCATCGCCGTCGACCCGGACGTGGACCGTCTCGCGATCGTGGACGAAACGGGAACTCCGATCGGAGAGGACTATACGCTGGCGTTCGCGATTCGTGCGGTACTCGGAGAGGCGGCGGATGACAATGCGACGGAAAGACGGAAGGACGGAACGGGGATGAAAGGGCAGTCCGGCGTCCACGTTCCGTCGTTCCGTCATTCCGTCGTAGTTTGCAATCTGTCCACGAGCCTCGTCGTCGAAGACGCGGCCCGCGACTACGGCGCCGAGGTCGTCAGGACCCCCGTCGGTGAAGTCCACGTCGCCCGTGCCATTCTACGGCTCGGAGCGGCGATCGGAGGGGAGGGAAACGGCGGCGTGATGTATCCCGCGCTCCACGCCGGGCGCGACGCGCCGGTTGCGGCCGCGCTGCTCCTGACCCTGCTCGCCCGGGAAGGCCGCCCTGTGAGCCAGGTCGTCGCGGCCGCGCCGCGTTATGTCATCGTGAAGGCCAAGGTGGAGCGGGGAGCAGGGAGCCGGGAGCGGGGCCTCGAGCGGACCTATGCGGCGTTGCGGCAGCGGTTCGCCGACGCTCAGGTCGACACGCAGGACGGGCTGCGGCTCGCGTGGCCAAATCGCTGGCTCCACGTGCGGCCCTCGAACACCGAACCAATCATCCGGCTGATCGCCGAAGCGCCGTCTGCTCCGGAAGCGCGGGAGCTCGTGGACGAAGGACGGCGTCTCAGCGCGGCATCGATCACAGCGTGAAGTAGAACGTCGCTCCCTGGTCGACCACGCCCTCGGCCCAGATCCGCCCGCCGTGGCGAGTGATGATCCGACGGACCGTGGCGAGCCCAACGCCGGTGCCCTCGAAGTCGGCCGGGGAGTGCAGGCGCTGAAACACACCGAACAGCTTGTCCGCGTACTGCATGTCGAAGCCGGCCCCGTTGTCCCGGACCCGGAACACCCGTTCCCCGTTCTCCTGGACCGATCCGAATTCGATTCGCGGGCGCGGCTGCCTCGCGGTGTACTTCCAGCTGTTGCGCAGGAGATTCTCGAGGGCCACGCGCAAGAGCCGGACGTCGCCCCGCGCCTCGAGCCCCGGGGCGATCGCGAATTCCACCTGACGCTCGGGCGTCGAGCGCTGGAGGTCGGCCGCGATATCCTGCGCGATCTTGGTCAGGTCAACGGCCTCGGTGCGCATTTCTGAACGGGTGAAGCGCGCCAACTTCAGCAGGTCGTCGATGAGGGTCGCCATCCGCTGACTGGCGGCCCGCACCCGCTGCAGGGAATCCCGTCCAGCCTCGTCCAGCTGCGCGCTGTAATCCTCCAGGAGCACCTGGCTGAACCCGTCGATGCTGCGCAGCGGCGCCCGCAGGTCGTGCGAGACGGAATAGGCGAACGCATCCAGCTCGGTATTGGCGGCGACGAGCTCGGCCGCGTTGCGTCGGAGCGCCTCGTTCCGCTCCTCGAGCTCGTGGGTGCGATCCGTGACCCGCTGCTCGAGCTCAGTGGCGTAGCGCCGGAGCTCGCGGTTTTGATCCTCGATGCGGCCGAGCATCTGGTTGAAGGCGTCAGTCAGCGTGCCCAATTCGTCCTCGCCGAGCTTGGGCGCGCGCACCGAATAGTCCTGACGCGTAGAGACCGCCGCGGCGGCTTCCGCCAGCGCGAGAATAGGCTGCGAGATCCGTCCCTGGAGCAGCGCGGCGAGGAGGTACGCGGTGAGTAACGAGATCGCCATGACCCCGGCGCCGATCGCGGCCGAGAGTCGCAGCGTGCGGGACACGGCCTGCATATCGGACTTCAGATACAAGGTGCCGAGTCGCGGGCTGCCCACCTCCGCCACCGGCTCGAGTCCGATCACATACCCCTCCTCGAACCGGTACCCGTCGCGTTCCGGTGCCGGCGGAAGGGCATCGAGCGGCAAACCCGCCGGATAGCGGGAGAACAATCGCGCGTTCTTGTCGTACAGGCCCGCCGCCACGACGTGCGGCTCCGCTTTGAGCGCGGACAGGATCTCGCGCGCATCGGCCTCGTTGGCAAAGGCCAGCGAGGCGGTGCTGTTCGAGGCGATGACGCGACCGAGCGTGGACAGGTTTTTCAAGGTCGTCCGTCGGATCGCCAGGAGCTCGTACGTGACGAAGGCCGCGGACGTGAGGAGCAGCACCAGACTGCTGACGAGCAGGAGGATCGCCGTCAGCTTCTTCTTGATCGGCCAGTCGCGCAGTGACATCTCAAGGCCCGGGCGGATTGATGATCTCGGCCACGCGGAGGAGCTTGGAGCTGATGGTCAGATGCGCCGCCTGGGCCACCGCGAGATTGATCTTGACCCGAATGCGGTTCCGATCGGTCACGAATCCGATCATGCCGCCGTGCTCGGCGAATCCATCGGCGTCGCTCACGGTGAGGATCGGCCGGGCCTTGAGGTCGGCGAGCAGGCCCTGCAGCCGTTCCGCGTCGGGGCGGCTGATGAACAGGATGTCGCAGGTCTTGACGTCTTCTATCCGCTGATAGCGGCGCACCACGAAGGACCGCCCTCCCCGATGCTCACCGCGGACCGTGGCATCGAGGAGGTCACCGAACGGATCGCTGCCCAACACACCGATGATGAACGGCGCCTGCGAATCCGGGACGGCGTCGGGCGGCCAATCCACGAATTGCGCAAAGTTGAACAGGAACACGGCCTTCACCTGGTACTCCGAGGGCCGCGCCGCTTGCGCCGCCAGGCCGGACGGCGGCACGAGCCCCAGCGCGAACCCCAGAATCCACGCTACCGGTATGCCCCACGCGGGGAACGGCTTGCCTACCCGCCCCACCTCGACGCTCAGAAATGCCATTCGAAGGACCCGTAGACGCCGCGCTTGATGTCGCTACGCGCGCCGGGCGCGCCGAACTCGACGTGATGGTCGTGCAGGAGGTTCTGGCCGACTACGGACACCTCGAGCCGCGGCACGGGCTGCCAGCCGAGGCGCACGTCCAGTTCGCCGTATGCCGGGACCTGCTGGTTGGCGATGTCACCCACGTAGCGCACCGTGCCGTCGAGGTTGAGGTGACCCGGGAGGTCGGCTGAGGAGCGCACGGAGAACTGCCGATCCGGCGTATGGTTCTCCGCGCTCCCGCGGGACCTGTCGGTGCTGGTGGGCAGCGCCCACACGTGGATGCGCAGCTCGGTATAGCCGGCGACCAGACGCCAGCGATCGGTGACGCGATAGTCAGCTGTGAGCTCAGCACCGTAGGACTCGGCATCCTGTCCGTTGCCGATCACGACCGGGGAAGCCGCCGGTGGGTTGGCCTGCTCCAGGCTGCGGAGCCCGTAGTAGCGGCTGTAGAACGTGGCCACGGAAAGGGCAACGGGTCCGCGTTGATGGCGGTACCCCACCTCGTAGGCGAGCTCCTCTTCGGAGTCGAAGTTCGGGCCGCCGGCGAGGAAGTAGGGAGGCTGGCCCGGAGCGTAAAACTCCCGGTCGATTCGCGACGGTGTCCGGAGCGCCCGGGAGACGGCCGCCCACAGAGTCCCGACGTCGCTGACCGCCCAATTCACCCGGCCACTGGGCTGGATCTCGACCCCGGTGTAGTCATTGTGCTCGATCTTGGTGCCGAGCGTCAGGTGGAACCGGTCCGGGACGAGCGCGATCTCATCCTGCACGAATCCCGTGAACCACTCTCGCGTCACGTGCGCCGGCAGGAACGCCAGGGCCGCGCTGTTGGCCACGCGGTCGTTTATCAACAGGTAGCCCAGTCCCCAAACCACGTCATGCCTGGTCCCAAGGCGCGCGTGGTGTTGGAGGTCGACGTCGTACGTGTCGAGGTCCTCGCCGAACGTGCCCGGTATGTTCCGGTGGGTATGGTCGTAGTAGAGCTGCGCGCGCAGGTCGGAAGTCGCGGATATCGTGCGCGACCACTTCGCGGCGAGGTTGCCGCCGCTCAGCGCAATGTCCGCCGCGCCCGGCTGGCTGCTTCGGCCATCGTAATAGTCCCCTTGCAGAGTAAGGCGACTTGCTTCGGACGCGTCCCAATCCATGCGCAATCCGCCTTGTTCGAAGTGCCAGTCATCCGTGGCATCTACCCCGCTCGGCAGGAGCGTTGGCTCACGAGTGAACCCCGACCCGTACGCCCGGTAATGGACGCTCTGACCGAGCGCGCCGCCATATTGCGCGGTCCCGAATCCGCGCAACTCGGAGCCGCCGCCGCCCGACACGAGGAGCCCTTGCGTGTCCTTGGCCCTCTTGGTGATGACGTTGATCACCCCGTTCACCGCGTTCGCTCCCCACAGGGTCGCGCCGGGCCCGCTGATGACCTCGATCCGGTCGATCTCCGCCACGGGCACATCCTGGACGTCCCAGAACACCCCGGAGAACAACGGTGTGTACACTGTCCGCCCGTCGATGAGCACCAGCAGCTTGTTAGCGGCCGTGCTGTTCAGGCCGCGGGCGCTGATGGCCCATTGGCGCGAGTCGATTTGGGCGACCTGAAGGTTCGTGGCGAGACGCAGGGCCTCGGGCAGACTCGAGGCCCCGGAGCGACGGATGTCCTGTTGCGTGATGACCTGGATCGCAGAGGCCACGCGGGACAGCCGCTCGGGTCGCTTCGAGACGGAGGTGACCTCCACGTTCATGAGTTGCTCGATGCTCAGGGCTTTCAAGGACTCCGCCTGGGCGGCGGAATCCGGCTGCTGGGCCTCGACCCCCCCGGCGAAGCAAACGGTGACGAGGAGCGTTATCGCGGCTCGAACGGCCTTCCGGTCAGCCATCGGTCGGTACCCCCTGGGCGTCGCCCGGCGTGTCAGTCGGCCAGAACAACTTGCCGTTCTCGTCGCGAGCCGTTGTGAGCCAAGTCACCTGCGCTGACGACGGTCATTCGGCTACGGGGAAGGGGTTGCGCGGACGGAACAAGATCGCGGTCGGCCCCGGAAGTGCAAGGGCGTTTTTGCGGCATCGACGGGCGCGGATGCGACAGTCCCGGGCCATGGCGGGTCGGGCACGCTCGATTCGAGCGCGGAGCCGATGTATCCTTCCCGTGACCACGAGGACACGGTGAGAGTGCGATCATGTGCGGCATCGTAGGCTACACCGGACCGCGGCAGGCGGCCCCACTCCTGCTCGAGGGGCTGCGCCGGCTCGAGTACCGCGGCTACGACTCCGCCGGCCTCGCGCTGGTCGAGGACGGCCGGATCGAAGTCCACAAGGCGCCTGGGAAGCTCGGCGTGCTCGAGAAGGAGCTCGGCAAGAAGCTCCCCCCCGGCCGGACGGGCATCGCGCACACGCGGTGGGCGACGCACGGCGCCCCCACCACGGTCAATGCCCATCCGCACACCGACTGCGGAGGCACGCTCGCGCTGGTCCACAACGGCATCATCGAAAACGCCAGCGCGCTGCGGACCGCGCTGGGCAAGCGCGGCCACGTGTTCCGCTCCGAGACCGACACCGAAGTGCTCGCCCATTTGGTGGAGGACCTCCTATCGGCCGGCAACCCGCTCGTCGAGGCCGTGGCGGGCGCGCTGCATCAGGTGGAAGGCACCTACGGCATCGCGGTCGTGTCGACCAAGGAGCCGGACACGATCGTCGCGGCGCGCCACGGCTCGCCGCTGCTCGTCGCGATCGGGACCGGGGAGAACTTCGTGGCGTCGGATGCTTCGGCCGTCCTGGCGCACACGCGCTCGGTGGTCTACCTGGACGACGGCGAAATCGCCGTCGTGCGTCCACAGGAGTACCGGATCCTGGACCTCCGGACGGTCGAGAAGGAGAAAACCGTCACCCGCGTGGACTGGGACCTCGCCACGATCGAGCGTGGCGGCTACGCGCATTTCATGCTCAAAGAGATCATGGAGCAGCCCGAAAGCGTGCGAAACGCGCTCCGCGGGCGCCTCCTCGAGGAAGACGGAACGGCCCGCCTCGGCGGCCTCAACATCGACGACGAGCAGCTGCTGCAGGTGAATCGCATCGTGTTCACGGCGTGCGGGACGTCGTGGCACTCGGCCCTGATCGGCGAATACATGATGGAGGAGCTGGCCCGCATTCCCTCCGAGGTCGAGTACGCCTCCGAGTTCCGCTATCGAAACCCGATCGTGGACGAGCGGACGCTCGTCGTCGGGATCTCGCAGTCGGGTGAGACCGCGGACACGCTGGCGGCGCTGCGCGAGGCCAAGCGGCGGGGCGCCAGGACCCTGGGGCTCGTGAACGTGGTTGGCTCCACCATCGCGCGCGAAGTAGACGGAGGCATCTACCTGCACGCGGGTCCCGAGATCGGCGTCGCGTCGACCAAGGCGTTCACCAGCCAGATCGTCACGCTCGCGCTGCTGACGCTCAAGATGGGTCGGTTGCGGGCGCTCTCGATCCTGCAAGGGCGGGAAGTGGTCCGCGCTTTGGGCCGGCTGCCCGAGCTCATCGAGCAAGTGCTCGCCAAAGCGCCCGAAGTCGAGCGGATAGCCGAGCGGATGATGCGCGCGAACAACGTCCTCTACCTGGGCCGGGGATACAATTTCCCGGTGGCGCTCGAGGGCGCGCTCAAGCTCAAGGAAATCTCCTACATTCACGCCGAGGGCTATCCCGCGGCCGAGATGAAACACGGCCCGATCGCCTTGATCGACGACCTCATGCCCGTGGTCTTCATCGCACCCAAGGACGCGGTTTATCAAAAAGTCGTCTCGAACGTCGAAGAGGTTCGGGCGCGTGGCGGGCGGGTGTTCGCGGTAATCACGGAAGGGGACACGGGCGTGGCGCGCCTTGCGGACCACAAGATCGAGGTCCCCGAAACCCTCGATCTGCTCACGCCGGTGCTTACGGTCATACCGCTCCAGTTGCTCGCGTACTATATCGCGGTGCGCCGGGGCTGCAACGTGGATCAGCCGCGAAATCTCGCAAAGAGTGTGACGGTGGAATGAGCGAGAGACAGGTTGGGGGAGGTTGGGGAAGGTTGGAGGAGGTTTGGGGAGGTTGTCCCGGTCCGGAGCAAACCTCCCCCAACCTCCCGAACCTCCCCAACCTCCTCTAACCTCCGCACGCCGTGCGCGTCGTCCTCCAGCGCGTCTCCCGTGCGGCGGTTCGGGTGAATGGTCGAGTCGCGGGATCGATCGGCGTGGGATTCGTCGTCCTCGCCGGGTTTGCCCCGTCTGATGGGGAAGACGTCCTCGCGTGGATGGCCGACAAGATTCTCGGCTTGCGGGTGTTCGCGGACGCCGATGGCAAGATGAACGTCGCGCTGGCCGACGTGCGGGGAGCGGTGCTGGTCGTTTCGCAGTTCACCCTGTACGGCGACGCGCAGAAGGGGCGCCGTCCGAGCTTCGTGGATGCGGCGCCGCCGGAGGTGGCGATTCCGTTGTACGAGCGGTTCGTGGCGCTGCTGCGGGAGCGGGGAGCCGGGAGCGGGACGAACGTCGAAACGGGAGAGTTCGGGGCAATGATGGAGGTCGAGCTGGTGAACGATGGGCCGGTTACCCTGATCCTCGAGCGATGATCGTCCTCGCGAGCGGCAGCCCGCGGCGCCGCCAACTCCTCGAGATGCTCGGGATCCCGTTCCGCGTGGTGGCGCCGGACGTGGACGAGACGCTCCATGCCGCGGAGCAGCCCGAGGACTACGTCACCCGTCTCGCGCGCGAGAAGGCGCGCACGGTCGCGGCGCAAGAGCAAGGGTCCCTGGTGCTCGCGGCCGATACCACCGTGGTGTTGCGCGGGCGCGTGTTCGCGAAGCCCGCGTCCCCGGAGGAAGCGGCTGACATGCTGCGCGGGCTACAGGGGCGCAAGCACCAGGTCCTGACCGCGGTCGCAGTGGCGCGCGACGGGCGGCTCGAGCACGCGCTCGACGTGACCGACGTGACGTTCCGCCGCCTCTCGAGCCAGGAGATCACGGATTACGTCGCGACGGGGGAGCCGCTCGACAAAGCGGGCGCGTACGCGATCCAGGGAAAGGGCGCGGCGCTCGTGGAAGGGATCCACGGAGATTTCTTCGGCGTGATGGGCCTCCCGCTCCGGCTCGCGCTCGATCTGCTGGCGCGCTTCGGCGAGCCCTATCGCTTTACGCGGTAGACCGGAACCTTCTTCGACTTTCCCTTGACCTGAATCGGGTCGAGCGTCTCCACTTGGGGCGGCTCCTCGAGCTGCTCGAAGAACTGCTGCGAAATCAGGATCTCGTTCGCGCCCGCGCTGGAGCAGAGTCGCGACGCGGTGTTCACGGCGTCGCCGATGACGGTGTACTCGAGCCGCCGATCCGAGCCGATGTTGCCGGCGAACACCTCGCCGAAATTGATGCCGATCCCGATCCCGAGCTCGGGGCGCCCCTGGTCTTTCCACTTGGCGTTCAGCTTCTCGAGCGCTGAGAGCTGGGCGAGCGCGCACGCGATGGCCCGCTGCGCGTCGTCCTTGTGCGCCATGGGGGCGCCCCACAGCGCCATGATCGCGTCGCCCATGAACTTGTCCAGCGTGCCGCCGTGCTCGAACACGACCTCCACCATCTCGGTGAAGTACTCGGTCAAGAGTGTCGCGATGTCGTCCGGACTCATCGTCTCCGACATCGGCGTGAAACCACGAATGTCCGAAAAGAAGATCACGACGGGCCGCTTCTCGCTCGGCAGCCGGCCCGCGTCCTGCTGTTGCGCGATCACCTGCGCGATGTTGGGCGAGAAGTAGCGCTGGAAGTTCGACAGCACCAGCGCCTCCCGCCGCAGCCGCTCGGAGCGCTGGGAGTTCTCGATCGCCACGGCGGCGAGCGAGCCGAAGGCGATGAGGAACTTGAGGTCGTCGTCCGAGAACGAATGGGTCGCCGTGAGGTTGTCGACGTAGAGGATGCCCAGGACTTTCTGGTCCGTCCCCATGAGCGGTGTGCACATGGCGCTCCGCACGCTCTGGATGAGGATGGACTTGCCCTTGAAGCGCTCGTCCGCCGCGGTGTTGTCCGACAGGATCGCGACGCGATCCTCCACGACTTTGCGCGCGATGGATTGCGGCACGTGCTTCGAGGCGGAGGACTGCGCGGTCCGCCCCTTGGAGATCCGCGGCACCAGTTCGCCCGAGGCCGCCTCGAGGAGGAGAATGGAGACCCGATCCACGTTCATCACCTGGAACGTGAACTCCACGACCTTGTCGAGCAGCCGGTCGAGCTCCTGCTGCTTCGAGAGCTCTTTCGAGATCTCGAGCAGGAGCTCCAGCTTCTTTTCTCGCAGCTCCTCGAGCGATTTGGCCGTGACCTTGAGGTGGGACGCACCCGACGGGCTCGCGGTGACGATCGCCGGAACTCCACCCGACACGCTCACCGGAAGCGCACGGACGATGGTGCCGCCCGCGGCCTTCGCGCCGGCGAATTCCGCCGACACGGGTGCCACCACCTGCGGACGCTTCGCGGGTGCACTCACTTCCTTCACCCGGAAGGCCACCTTGCCGAAGGTGATGACGTCGTTTTCCGCGGCCACGGCCTCGGTAATGCGGGCGCCGTTCAAGAACGTGCCGTTGGAGGAGCCCACGTCCTTGACCTTCACCCCGCCATCGGTGAGCGAGACTTCGGCGTGGCGGCGGGAGATGGTGGGATCGTAGATCGGGACGTCGCTCGTGACCGCGCGTCCGACCACAATGATGCGCCCGGGCTGCAGATCGATGGACTGTTCGCCCGTGGTGCTCAGCAGCTTAAACACAGGGCGAAAATATAGGCGCCGAGATGGCTAGACGCCTAGACGCCTAGTCACGGGCCTTCGCGAGCGTGATCGCTCGGAGCACCGCCTGGGCCTTCGCCTCCGTTTCCTCGAACTCGCGCGCCGGGTCGGAATCGGCGACGATCCCAGCCCCGGCCTGCACCACGACGCGGTCCGGGCGCACGACCGCGCTGCGGATCGCGATCGCCGTGTCCAGGTTGGTCGCGCCCCACCCGACGTATCCCACGGCCCCCGCATAGGGCCCCCGCCGCTCGGGCTCGAGCTCGTCGATGATTTCCATCGCGCGCACCTTCGGCGCGCCGGTCACGGTCCCGGCGGGGAAGCACGCCTTGAACACGTCGAGCGCGTCGTATCCGTCGCGCAGCTCACCCCGGACCTCGCTCACGAGATGCTGCACATGCGAGTAGCGCTCGATCGCGAGAAGATCGGTTACGCGCACCGTGCCGAATCGTGCCACGCGTCCGACATCGTTCCGCCCCAGATCCACGAGCATCATGTGCTCCGCGCGCTCTTTTGCGTCGGCCAAGAGCTCCCGAGCGAGCGTCTCGTCCTCCTCCGGCGTGCGGCCGCGCGGGCGCGTGCCCGCGATCGGTCGGACTGTGACCTCTCGACCTTCGACGCGCACCAGCACCTCGGGAGAGCTCCCGACGAACGCGAAGTCGTCGAGCGCGAGATAAAACAGGTACGGAGCGGGATTGAGTGCGCGGAGATAGCGGTAGAGGCGCAGCGGGTCGACCGGGCCGATGACCTCCTGCCGGCGCGACAGCACCGTCTGGAAGGTGTCCCCGGCGCGGACGTACTCGAGCACACGCGCCACGTCGCGCTCGAACGCCGCGCGCGGGTAGCGTGACTGGGTAGGGAGGGCGAGGGGGAGGGGAAGGGGGACGCCGTTTCGCAGCGGGAGTGGGGCGAGGTCGTGGCGCTGACCCAGCCGCTCGATCATTTCATCCACGCGGGCCTGGGCGGCATCGTACAGCCGCAAGCGCTCCGCGGGGGCGGCTCGCGGCGGGACCTCCACGTTCGCGACCACGATCGCCCGCCCGAACAGATTGTCCAAAATGACGAGCGTGTCCGCGATCATCATGATCGCGTCGGGGGCGCCGAGCGTGTCGGCGGGCGGCCGCGGCAGGCGCTCGACCGTGCGGACCAGATCATAGCCCAGGTAACCGACGGCGCCACCGGTAAAGCGCGGCAGCCCAGGGACGGGGGCTGCGGGGAGCGCGCGCATGCGCTGCGCGAGATGGCCGATCGGGTCGTCGGTCTCGGCGGCCGTCTGCCAGCCCGTCGCCTCGGTCCAGCGATCCACGACGCGACCGCGGTACCGCCACACCTCGCGCGGCTCCGTGCCGAGGAAGGTGTAGCGGGCCCACCGCTCCCCGCCGACCAGGGATTCGAGCAGAAAAGCGAACGGCGGCCGGGCCACTTTGACGAACGCGGCGAGCGGCGTGTCGCCGTCGAGGACGACCTCCCGTACGACGGGGACCATGCCGCCCCGCTCAGCGCGGGCGAGGAAGTCGGCGCGGGCGTCGCTCATCCGGCGCGCATCGGGGTACACGGGGAATGCAGATGCGCTTCGCGCTGCTCGCCCTCGGTGTGTTCGCCTGTCCACCCGGCCTGCCCGCACAGGCCTGGAATTCCGAGGATGCACTGGCGCTGGCGCGGCGCGCCGTCTCGCGACGAAGCGGCGCGGCGGCCGACAGCTCCCTGCACGACTACAAGGCCCAGGCGCACGGCTTCCTCTTCTTTCTCGGCGCGTTCGGGCAGGGGCTCGCCGATCCTCCCCGCCTCGTCAAGGCCGATCAACTGGAGCTGGAAGTGTACTGGAGGGCCCCGGCGAGCAGCAAGCAGCGGGTGATCGGCTGGCGCGACCAGGCCCAGCTGCCCACCGACATCAATTATCATCGCGACCACCTCGGCATCATCCAGAACAACTTCGGGAGCGCCATCCGCTTGGGCGAGGGGGATGAGGTGCGCGACGTGCCGCACCCGCTCGCGCCGGGCGGCTTCGCCGTGTACGACTTCGCGCTCGGCGATACGACCGTCATCGTCCTCCCGGAGCGGGAGGTGCGCGTGGTCGCCCTGCGCGTCCGACCCAAGGACTTCGGCCGTCCCCGCATCGTCGGGACCCTGTACGTCGACGCCGGGACCGCGGATCTGGTGCGCATGGCATTCAACTTCACGCCGCGCTCCTATCTCGATCCGCAGCTCGAGGACGTGAGCATCGAGCTCGACAACGCGCTCTGGGAAGACCGGTATTGGCTGCCCTACCGTCAGGAGATCGAGATTCGCCGGCGCGCGACATGGCTCGACGTCCCCGTGCGCGGAATCATTCGGGCGCGCTGGGAGATCGACAACTACGCGTTCAATCTCGGGCTGGCCCAGAGCTGGTTCGCCGGCGACGAGATCACCTTCTTGCCGAAGACGGAGCGGGATTCGTTTCCGTGGAAGCAGCCGCTCGCCGCCGCGCTCCAGGACGTGGCCGAGCCGGTTCGCCAGAACGACCTGGAGCGCGTGCGCGCGCAAGTGGAGGAGATCGCGGGGCGTCGCGCCCTCTCGGGGCTCAAGGCCCGGCGGCTCGGCGTGCGCGGGGTGTCCGACCTCGTGCATGCCAATCGCGTCGAGGGGCTGGCGGTCGGCGCGGGCATCGTCTTGCGCGGGGAGGGTGGAGGCGAGCGTCACGAGCTGCGGGCCCTCACGAGCTACGGCTTCGCCGACCGCCGGGCGAAGGGATCACTCGCCGCCATCGAGCGCGGCGGTCGGGGGGCGGTCGAGCTCAGCGTATACCGGGAGATTCGTGACGTGGGCGACTCACCTGTCATCGCGCCGCTCGTGAACTCGTTCTCGTCTCAGGAATTCGGGCGCGACTATGGTGACTACTACGAAGCCGAAGGCGCCCGCGTGACCTATCGCCACGGCGTGGGCGTCCGCGGGGAGTGGCGCGCGACCGCCGGTCGAGAGTCGATCTGGTCTCTCCCCGTCGCCGCGTCGCCCGCGAACGGCGCCTTCCGGCCGAACCCCGCGCTCGGCGGCAACGGCGTCGACCTGGTGCAGCTGGGGTTCGAACGGCGGAGCGAGGGGTTCGCCGTCCGGCGCGACCTGCATTTCGAGTGCGCGGTCGAGGGGGGCCGGCTCGACGGAGGCGCGACGTACCTGCGGCTCTGGAGTGCCGGCCACGTTCTGGTGCCCGCGGGCGGCACGCGCCTCCTGATTCGCGCGCAGGGTGGCATCGCGAGCGCCGACCTTCCGGCGCACCGCGCGTTCGTGCTGGGCGGACGCGGGACTCTGTTGGGCGACGACTTTCGGCGATGGGGCGGGGCCCGCATGGCGTTGGTGCACTTCGAGTGGCGCATCCCCGTCCCGTTTGTCGCCCTCGGCGTCGGCCCATACGCGCGAACGCCGCGCACACTCACGCTCGCGCCCTTCGTCGCCCTCGGCTCCACCGGCCGACCTGTCGCGGGCACGCCATGGTCGGCCACGCCCGGCCCGCGGGCGACCGTGGGACTCGGGCTCGAGTGGCTCGGTGTGTTCCGCGTTGATATGGGGTTCGGTACCGCCACGCAGCGGCTCGCCGTCGCGTTCGATGTGACGCGGGATTTCTGGGGAATTCTCTGAGAAGGAGGATTGGTGGAGGGCGGTCGAGGTTGGTGGAGGGTGGTGGAAGTTGACCGCCAGCACCTCCACCATCCTTCACCAACGTCCACCATCCCTCACAACCTCCCTTTCGGGCTGGACGTCATGAACACGCGACATAGCTTAGGGTAGCCGCATGGCCGACACGACCTTCTCCGATGAATGGCTCGCGCGCTCCCTGGAAGGAGTGCTGACACCCGAGCGCCTGGCCGAGTTGCGCGGGAAGGCGGAGCCCAACGCCACCCTGTGGCAGACGCTCGTCGCGCAGAAGATCTCCACCGACGAGCAGATCCTTACCGCTCTCTCCGGGCGGTTCCGCCTCAAGCTCGCGGACCTGCATCAGATGGATCCAGTGGCTAAAGAGCGCGTCCCCGAGCAAGTCGCCCGGCGCTACCAAATCCTGCCGCTCCGCGCGACGGACTCGTATCTCGAGGTGGCGACGGCGAATCCATTCGATCTCGATGCCGAGAAGGCGCTGGCCTTCGCCACGGCGCGGGAGATTCGGATGCTGCTGCTCTCGCCGTCGAAGATCGCGGAGAAGCTCGACGAGGTGTATCGGCCCGACAAAGCGGTGGACAAGCTGCTCGAGGGAATGGAGAACTCGGCCGAGCTGGTCCAGGTCCACGACGACCTGCCGCCCGACGAGATCGCGGCGTCCGAGGCGGAGGCGAGCCAGCGGCCCGTTGTGCGGCTCGTCGACTTGATCATCTCCGAGGGCATCCTCCAGCGCTCGAGCGACATCCATATCGAGCCCGAGGAGGGCGGCGTCGCTGTCCGGTATCGTATCGACGGCGTGCTGCGCCAGGTGATGAAGATCCCGCGGCAGGCGGGACTCCCGCTGATCTCGCGGATCAAGATCATGTCGTCGCTCGACATCGCGGACCGCCTGCGGCCCCAGGACGGGCGCGCGCGCGTGCTGGTGAACGGCCAGCCCATCGACCTCCGCGTATCGACGCTCCCCGCGGCGCTGGGCGAGAAGGTCGTCATCCGCATCCTCGATTCGCGCGCGACGGTCAAGTCGCTCGAGTCGTTGGGGCTCAACTCGAATGAAACCGAGGGTATCAAGCGTCTGCTCGAGAACCACGAGGGGATCATCCTCGTGACCGGACCGACGGGGTCCGGCAAGACGACCACGCTCTACTCCTGCATCAATCAGATCAAGAGCGAGGGCGTGAACATTGTGACGGTCGAGGATCCGGTCGAATACCGGATGCAGGGTATCGTGCAGGTGCAGGTGCAAGAGAAGGCCGGGCTGACGTTCGCGTCGGCGCTCCGATCCATCCTGCGGCAGGACCCGAACGTCGTGCTGGTCGGCGAGATCCGCGACCGGGAGACGGCGCAGATCGCCGTGCAGGCGTCGCTCACGGGTCACCTGGTGCTCTCGACGTTGCACACGAACGATGCGGCGAACGCGGTCACGCGGCTCGTGGACATCGGCGTCGAGGCGTACAAGATCGCGGCCGCGCTGCGGGGTGTTCTCGCTCAGCGCCTCATGCGCAAGCTGTGTCCGACGTGCAAGGAAGTGTGGATGGAGTCGCCCCCGGATCGCCTCAAGAAGTGGGTTCCGAAAGGCACGCCGCTCTACCGGGCGGCCGGGTGTCCCGACTGCGCCATGACGGGCTACCGCGGTCGGTTCTCGATCGTCGAGGTGCTGACCGTAACGGCCGAGGTGGAGCGGCGAATCGCGTCGGGGGAGACGGCGGAGCAGATCGCGACTGCGGCGCGTCGCTCCGGCATGAAGGGCCTATGGGAATCCGGGTTGGAGCACGTGTTGCGGGGCGAGTCGACGTTGGACGAGCTGACGCGCGTCGTGGACATCCCGGAGGAGGACGACCGAGCGTCGGGACCGGCGGTGGCGCCGCGCCGCTCGACGGGTGGCATGCCGCACTCACAGGTCAGCCACAGCGGCTCCCACGCGATGGGCGAGGCCGCGACGGCCCCCGCCCCCGAGACCCTCACCGCCCACTTCGAGCTGCTGGAGGAGCCCGCGCCGCCGCGGACGTCGGGGCCGCATGGGCTCCCGGCCCGCAAGGTCCTCCTCGTCGACGACGAGGACAGCCTGCGGAAAGTCCTCAAGGACTTGCTCGAGCGGGAGGGCTACGACGTCTCCGAGGCGCGCGACGGCGTGCAAGCCTTGGATCAGGTCGACCGCGTCGGCCCCGACATCATCGTCCTCGACCTGAACATGCCCGGCCTGGACGGCTACGGGGTGTTGTCTCACCTGCGCTCGCGCCCCGCCACGGCGGACATTCCGGTCCTCGTGCTCACCGCCAAGAGCGACGAAGACAACGAGGTGCGGGTGTTCGAGCTCGGCGCGGACGATTTTCTCACCAAGCCGTTCCGCGCTCGGGCGCTCTCGGCGCGATTGGAAGCAGTGCTGGGTCGCCGGCGGTAGCCGCGAGCACGAGCACCTTCGTTTGGCCCCCCAATGACTGACGTGCGAGTGTCGTTCGTGGACGCGTACGTACTCCGGCGCGGCCGCGACGGGCCTGAAGCGTTGGTACTGCGGCGCGCACCGGGTGGCCGCTCGCCCGGATCGTGGGAGACCGTTCACGGGCACATCGAATCCGGGGAAACGCCGGTGCAGGCCGCGCGACGCGAAGTGCGCGAGGAAACCGGACTCGAGCCCGCGCGACTGTACAACGTGTCGCGCGTCGAGTCGTTCTATCGTCACCGGACCGACGAGATCGTACTGATTCCGGTGTTCGCGTGCATCATGGACGGTGCCGCGAGTGTGCGGACCTCCGCGGAGCACGATCGCGCCGAGTGGCTGCTGCCGTCTCAGGCCGTGGCGCGGTTCTCCTGGCCCCGCGAGCGCAGAGCACTGGAAGACGTTTTGTCAATCCTCGGGTCCGGGGAGGCGGGCTTGCTGGAAGACGTGTTGCGGGTATCGTAGCCGGGGCCGCGCTGGACGACGGGCGTGGCGGGGGTAGGTTGGAGGTGACCTCGGGGGGGCGCCGCGAGCGCTGGGGACGAGTGAACCCGTTCTATCACCGCATCTACAAGGTCGTGCGCCACATCCCCAAAGGTCGCGTCGCGACCTACGGTCTCGTGGCCCGGCTCGCGGGCCGGCCCGGTGCCGCCCGCACCGTCGGGTGGGCGCTCTCCGCGCTGCGCGATGATTCGGATGTGCCCTGGTGGCGGGTGCTCAACGCTGCGGGCCGCATCTCGCTCTCCGGGGTCGATCACGGAAGTGTGGTACAGCGAGCGCTCCTGCTGCGCGAGGGCGTGAAGTTCGCGCCGGGCGGCGCGGTGAATCTCGCGGTGTTCGGGTGGCCGGCCGAAGCCTACGACAGCGCGGCGGCCGCCCACACGCGCGCCGCCTCGTCCCGCAGATCGCGCAGGTTGAAAGGCTTGCGGACGTAACGCAGTCCCCGCAGCCCATCGCTCCTGTCGGGCGACCCACCTCTCGCGCCGGTCGACACGAGCACTCGCTCCTTGAGCTCCGGGTGGGACTCCAATAACTGATCGACGAACCACTGATCGCGTGTCCGCGCCTCGCGGTCCGCGAGGATGAGGTCGTAGCTCCGACTGCGCGCCAGATCGAGCGCGTGCTGCGCGCTCCGGGCGACCTCCACCGTATGGCCGTCGCGGCCGAACAGCGCCTTCACCATGCGCCGCACGGCCGGGTCGTCGTCGACAAGCAGGATGGCGCGCTTCGCCGGCGCCGACCCTCCGCTCCCACGCGGGTCCGCCGTATCCCGTCGCGTCGCGCCAGTGGCCGCGAGCGGCAGGTCCACGAGGAACGCCGCGCCTCCTTCGATCGGGCGGTCGACCGCGATCCGGCCGCCGTGCGCCTCGACGATCGAGTAGGTGATCGAGAGGCCCAGGCCGGTTCCCTGGCCCGGCTCCTTGGTCGTAAAGAACGGCGTGAAGAGGTGCGGTAGCACGTCGTCCGGAATGCCGGGTCCGGAATCCGCGACGCGGAGGCGCACGCGGTCGTCGGACCAGGAGCGCAGCTCGATCCGGCGCGGCCGGTCGGGCGGATTCTCCGACACGGCCTGGGCCGCGTTGCTCAGGAGGTTGATGACGACCTGCTGCAGCGCGTGCCGATCGCCGAGGACCGGCGGAACCGGTGCCAGGTCCTTGTCGATGGCGACGTCCTTGAGCTGGAGGTCGAAGCTCATCAGCAGGAGCGTGCGCTCGATCACGTCGTTCAGATCGACCGGCACCCGCTCCTCCGTCCCTTTGCGGGCGAACGTGAGCAGGTTGCCTACGATGCGTCCCGCGCGATCCGCTTGCTCGTGGATGACGCGGAGATGCCCGCGATCCTTGCTGCCCAGGTCCTTTTGCTCGAGCAGGAACTCGGACAGGCCGGCGATGGAGGTGAGGGGGTTGTTCAGCTCGTGGGCCACGCCCGAGACGAGCTGCCCCACCGCCGCGAGCTTCTCGCTCTGGATCAGGTGTGCTTCCATCGCATGCTGATCCGTCACGTCCTCCACGAGCACCACGACGCTCTGGTCCTGCGCCGGCGCCGCGATCCGGGCAGCGTTCACTCGGATGGTGCGACCGAGGCTCGCCGATCGCAGCACGAGCGGCTGCGCGCGCTCGCCTCGCCGCACGGCGGCGAGGAGTTCGACCAGGGCGGGGGACCCGTCGACTAGCGCGTCGGCGAGGTCACACCCGATCACCGCTGGAATCGGCGCGCCGAGGAGGGACGCGAGCGCGCGGTTCGCTCGCCGAACCTGACCTGTGTCGTCCACCACGGCGATGCCGCCGGACAGCGCGTCGAACGCCGTCTCCCATTGCTCCTTGGCGTGCCGCACCATCTCGAAGAATCGGGCATTCGCGATCACGATCGCGGCGTGCGTGGCCACGGTCGACAGCAGGCGGATGTCCTCGGGTGCGAACGACCCATCTCGCGGGTTGGCGATCACCAGTGTCCCCACCACCACGCCGTGGGCGCGGAGCGGCACGGCGGCGGCGGAGTCCGCCACGATCCCCTCCGCCAGCGGGGTGGGCTCGCCGCTCGAGCTGCGCACGAGCTCGAGCCGCTCACGCCCGAGCGAACGCGCGACCAGCCCGGGATCATCGGCCCCGATCGTTCGACCGGCCAGGGGCGCGAGGATGCCCTCGGCGGCCGTGACGGCCAGCGGCCGCGGCTCGAGGCCGCCCTCTCCATCGGGGGCCAGGGCGACGAGGGCCCCCTGCGCGTCGAGGAACCGCATGGCGTAGCGCACGACCTGCTCCACGATCCGGTCGAGCTGGAGGGAGCCCGAGAGGATGTACGACAGCTCCTGGAGGGAGAAGAGCTCCGACAGCCGGCGGTTCAGCTCGTCGGCTGAGCGGCGTCGATCGCGTTCGCTCTGCTCGAGCCGGCGCTTGAAGTGAATGGCACCCGCACCAAGCCCGATGGCGGCGAGCGCCAGCGCGGCGTACGCGATCCCAGGCAGGAAGCGTTCCAAGGGCAGCCCTCTCTCGAGGTCACAACAATAATCTGCTTGACCGTCGGAATCCCGACTTATAAATTCGGCTATCTCACTGTTTGAGAACAATTCTCAACTAGTCTTTCGGAGCTCGATGCGGACACTCCTCTCGTGGGGGCTGTGCTGTGCCCTGGCTACGGGCCTGCCCTCCCTTTGCCTCGGGCAGGAACACACTACAGTGGGCGGCTATGGGGAAGTGCATTTCACCAATGCCACCGGCCCCAACACGCCGGGCGTCGTCAACCTCGCACGCTTCGTCGTCTATCTGGCACACACGTTTGACGACCGCCTGACCTTCCGCTCCGAGGTCGAGATCGAGGACGCGAAAGTCGAGGGTGGCCAGGCCGGTGGCGAAGTGTCGGTGGAGCAGGCATTCCTGGACTACCGGCTCGGCGACTGGCTCACACTCCGTACGGGACTGCTGCTCGCCCCGATGGGGATCATCAACGAGACGCATGAGCCTCCCACGTTCAACGGCGTGGATCGCCCGGGCTTCGACAACGATGTGATTCCGACGACCTGGCGCGAGATCGGGGTCGGAGCGCTGGGGACCATTCCTGGCGGGAGCGGGCTGGCGTATCGCGTGTATCTCGTCAACGGACTCCGCGCTGAAGGATTTTCCGCATCCGAAGGCATTCGCGACGGCCGTCAGGAAGGGCAGCTGGCCAGCTTCGCGAACCCCTCGTTCACCGGGCGTGTCGAGTGGGCGCGCCCAGGCTGGAAGGTGGGCGCGTCGTTCTGGTACGGCGGCACGGCGAACGCCGACAGCGTCCTCGGCACGGGATCGTTTGCGGCACCCATCACGCTCGTTTCCGCGGACGTGCGCTACGACGTGGGTGGAGCGAGCTTTCGAGGCGAGGTGGCCAACATCAACGTGAGCGACGCGGGCAGGATCGACGCGCGGTACGGCACGACGGTGGGAAGCCGCATCGCGGGCGGCTACGTCGAGGGAGCCTACGACCTCCTTCGCCTCCTCGCGCCGGGCGCCTCCCAGAAGCTCAACGCGTTCGTGCGCCACGAGCGCTACGACACCCAGGCCTCGGTGCCCGCCGGCGTGACGCGCGACCCCTCCCTGGCGCGCCGCCTTACGACGTTCGGCTTGATGTACAAGCCCACCTGGAACACCGCCTTCAAGGGCGACTACCAGTTCGTTCGCAACGCGGCGGGTGTCGGGGAGCACGAGGTCCTGAGCCTCGGCATCGGCTACCAGTTTTGATGTGACGATCGCACTCGCATTGCTCCTCTTCGCGGTCCAGAACCCGCCGGCGCCAGCGGCCAAGGTTACGGCCTCGATTGCCCGGCTGTTCGGCCCCGGAGCGCGGGTGGACACGCTCCAGGTCGATTCGGGGACCGTGCTGCGCGTCTCCCGTGGCGACTCCCTGCTCGGCTTCGCCCAGGTGGGCAACGTGCTGGGGAAGGATCAACCGATCACGTTCCTCGTGGCCATCGACCCCGCCGACCGTCTCAAGGACGTGGACATCCTCGTGTACCGCGAGCCTTATGGGGGCGAGGTCGCCTACGAACCGTGGCGCCGCCAGTTCCGTGGCAAGACGGTGGCTGACTCGTTGCGCGTGGGCCGCGAGATCCGGGGCATCTCGGGCGCCACGATCAGCGTGCACGCCGTGACGCTCGGGGTCCGGCGCATGCTCGCAGCGCTGACGGCGTGGCACCAGCGTGGGGCGATCCGATGAGCACGACGTGGCGCGGTGTGCCGCCCGCAGTCCGCTCGCTCGCGCGGTGGGTGGTGATCGTCCAGCTCGTCGGCTATACCACATCGCTCGTGTTCATCTGGCACACCACGCGGATGGTGCCGTCCGGCATCGAGTCCCGCTACCGTGGCGCGGATCCCGAGACCGCGCAGGGCGCGATGCAGTTTCCCAAATCGTTCGCCGAGATGCTCACGATCACGCATACGCATCTCCTCTCAATGGCGGTGATCTTCGTGATCACCGGGATCGGCGTAGCGCTGTGCGAGCGGGTCGGCGAGCGGTGGAAACGCTTCCTCGTGGTCGAGCCTTTCGTCGCGCTGCTCGTATCGTTCTCCGCGATGTGGCTGATGCGCTACGCGGACCCGCGCTTCAGCTGGCTGCTCGAGGCATCGAGCTCGGTGCTGGCGGTGACGTTCTACGTGCAGTCGTATCTGATCCTGAGGGAGCTTGGGCGTGAAGCGGCGTGAATTCATTGGGGTGCTAGGTGCCGGGTGTTGGGGGATCGTCGGCGTTCCACGACTCCGTTTCCAAGATGATGTGTTCGTCGAGCGGTGGTCGTGGGCCATGGGCCAGTCGGTGCATCTGATGGCCTTCGCCGGATCGGAGCAGGAAGGGTTAGACGCCTGCGCGGCCGCCCTGGCGGAGCTGCGGCGCGTGGAGAGCCGGCTCACCTTGTTCGACGATGCGAGCGACTTGTGCGAGCTGAACCGCTGCGCAGGGCGGAAGCCGATGCGTGTGGACCTCGACCTGCAGGCGGTGCTCGGCCTGTCCGCCCGGTTCCGGCGGGAGACCGGCGGCGCGTTCGACGTGGCCGTGGAGCCCTTGATGCGCGCCTGGGGCTTCCACCGGCCGCGCGCGCGTCCCCCGACCTCCGCGGAGCTGTCGGAGGCGCGGGAGGCGGTGGCCGCGGCCGTGGTGGAGCGCGATGCGGACGTGGTGCGCCTGCCGAGCGCGCACACGCAGCTCGACTTCGGGTCGATCGGCGTCGGGTACGGGATCGACTGCGCGCTCGGGGTGCTGCAGGCGCGAGGCATCGCGAGGGCGTTCCTGGACGTGAGCGGTGACATGGCCGCCATCGGCGCACCGCCGGGAGAGCCGGGTTGGCGGGTGGACATCGCCGATCCGAGGCGGTCCGGGAAGCCCGTTGCGCATACCCGGCTCCGCGATGCGGCGCTCTCCACCGCCGCGAACACGGAATCGATCGTTCGCTATGGAGCGTTGATCGTGGGGCACGTGATGGATCCCCACAGCGGATGGCCGGCCCACGGGCTCACGCAAGCCTCGGTGGTTACCCGAATGGCGGTGGCGGCTGACGCGCTGTCGACGGCAATGCTGGTGACGGGGCGTAGACCGGATGGGGTGCTGAGAAGCTGGACGGTTAGACGGCTAGACGGCTAGTAGACCGAAGGACTAGCCGTCTAGCCGCCTAACCGACTAGCCACCAGATGCTCTCTCGCAACTCTTCAATCCCCGTTCCCTCCCGCGCACTCGTCACGATCACCTGATCCTCATCGAGGCCCAGGGCCTCCCGCAACTCACTCTCTCGGCGCGGCCGTTCGGTCCGGGACAGCTTGTCGCTCTTGGTCAGGGCGGCGAGCACCCGTGTCTCCCGTTCAGCGAAGAGCTCCTGCATCGCGCGGTCGTCGGCGGACGGCTCGCGGCGCATGTCGAGGAGCCAGAGGACGCCCGCGAGCCGGGGGCGGGCCATGGCGTGGGTGATGAGCAGGCGAAACGCCCGGCGGTCGGTCTGGGAGGCGCGGGAATAGCCGTAGCCGGGGAGATCGAGAACGTAAAGGGAGCGGGGAGCGGGGAGCGGTTCCTCCCGCTGCATCGGAGGGTACCGCTCCCGGCTCCCCGCTCCCAGGACGTACACGTTCAACATCCGAGTCTTGCCCGGAGTCCCGGAGGTCTTGGCAATCCGTCGGCTGGCGAGAGCGTTCAACAGGCTCGACTTCCCCACGTTCGAACGGCCGACGAGGGCGACTTCCGGAAGCGCTGGAGTGAGGGAAACGTCGGCCCGCGGGAAGGAGCCGATGAACCGTGGTTCTGCGGTCAGGCTTCTTTCTTCTGGCGCACGCGCTCCGTGACGAGCAGCGGGGGCCGGCCTTCGGTGACGCACTCGGCCGTGATGGCCACCTCTCGTACGTCATCCCGGCTCGGCAGGTCGAACATGATGTCCGTCATCATCTCCTCGAGGATCGCGCGCAGGCCGCGGGCTCCCGTGCCCCGCTTGATGGCCTTCTGCGCGATGGCGGTCAGGGCGTCCTTCTCGATCGTGAGGCGGACGTCCTCGAGCTCGAAGAGCTTCTGGTACTGCTTGGAGAGCGCGTTCTTGGGCTCGATGAGGATGCGGACCAGGGCGTCCTCGTCCAGCGAGTCGAGCGGCACGGCGACCGGAAGCCGGCCCACCAGCTCGGGGATGAGCCCGTAGCGGAGCAGGTCGTCGGGCTCCACGTCGATGAAGGGGTTCTTCTTGAGCTTCTCGGGCTCGCCTTTCGCGAGCTCCTCCTTGGTGAAGCCGATTTGGCGCCGCCCGGTGCGCGACTCGATGATCTTCTCCAGACCGTCGAACGCCCCGCCGCAGATGAACAGGATGTCCTTCGTGTTGACCTGGATGTACTCCTGCTGCGGGTGCTTGCGACCCCCCTGGGGTGGCACGCTGGCCACCGTGCCCTCGAGGATCTTGAGGAGCGCCTGTTGCACCCCTTCGCCCGACACGTCGCGGGTGATGCTCGGGTTCTCCGACTTGCGGGCGATCTTGTCGATTTCGTCGATGTAGACGATGCCGCGCTCGGCCTCGGAGACGTTGAAGTCCGCGGCCTGGAGCAGGCGTACGAGAATGTTCTCCACGTCCTCGCCGACGTAGCCCGCCTCGGTGAGGGTGGTGGCATCGGCGATGGTGAACGGGACGTCGAGGATGCGGGCGAGCGTCTGGGCGAGGAGGGTCTTGCCCACGCCGGTCGGGCCGATGAGGAGGATGTTCGACTTGTCGAGCTCGACCTCGACCTCGCGGCCCTGGTGCGAGTTGATGCGCTTGTAGTGGTTGTAGACCGCCACGGCGAGGGTCTTCTTGGCCTTCTCCTGCCCGATCACGTACTGGTCCAGCACGTCCTTGATTTCTGAAGGGATGGGGACCTGCGTGATCGCTTCGGAGACCTCCCGCTCCTCATCCTCCGCCAGGATCTCGTTGCAGAGCGCGATACACTCGTTGCAGATGTAGACCGAGGGTCCGGAAATGAATTTCCGGACCGAGTCCTTCGACTTCCCGCAGAAGGAGCAGCGGAGGTGCTTATCGTGGGACATCGGGCCCCAAGTATGGGAAAGTCGCCTGACGGACGCAAGCCATCACTTCTTTTTCCCGTCGTCGATCTCTTGGAAGTTAGCTATGACGTGGTCAATAAGCCCGTAGTCCTTGGCCTCTTCGGCGGACATGAAGCGGTCGCGGTCCATGTCCTTCTCGATCTGCTCCACCTGCTGGCCGGTGTGCTTGGCGTACAGCTCGTTGAGCTTGCCGCGCAGGTACAGGATCTCCCGCGCCTGGATCTCGATATCGGCCGCCGTGCCCTGGGTCCCGCCCGAGGGCTGGTGCATCATGATGCGCGCGTGCGGCAGCGCCGAGCGGCGCCCCTTACGACCGGCGGCGAGGAGGAACGACCCCATCGAGGCCGCCATCCCCATGCAGATCGTGTTCACCGGGGCCCGCAGGAACTGCATCGTGTCGTAAATCGCCATGCCGGAGGACACGATGCCGCCCGGGGAATTGATGTACAGGTAGATGTCGCGCTCCGGGTTGTCGGCGTCGAGAAACAACAGCTGCGCGATGATGATGTTCGAGACTTCGTCGTTGATCTGCGTGCCCAGGAACACGATGCGGTCCATGAGCAGCCGGCTGAAGATATCGTAGGTGCGCTCGCCGCGACTCGAGCGCTCGATGATATAGGGCGGATATAGCTGACTCGTGATCACGTCTGCTCCACGGTGGATTGCGAAAGGAGAAAGGTGAACACCTTCTCCTCGGTGAGGCCGCGCTCCAGATCGCGCAGCCGCTTGGCCTTCTCGAGGGAGGCGCGCAGCTCGGCCGCCGGCATGCCCCCGCCCCGGCGCGCGGCGAGCTCCGCGATCCGCTGCTCGACCTCCGCGTCGGTCGCCCGCAGATCGTGGTGCTCCACGAGCCAATCGAGGATCAGGTCGCGCCGCACCTGTGCTTCGGCCGCCGGGGTGAACTCGCGCGAGAAGTCGGGCCAACGGTCCTCGGGTATGCCGTACGCCTGGGCATACGTGTAGACGGCTCGCTCGACCAGGGGCCGCGGGGCGGCGACGCGATTCGCCTGCACGATCTGCTCGATCAGGTCTCGCCGGACCTGGGCATCCGCTTCCCGCCCCGCCTCCTTCTCCAGGTCCTCCCGCACCGCTTTCCGCAGGGCCTCCAGGGAATCGAAATCCCCCACCTCGCGCGCGAAGGCGTCGTCGAGCTCGGCGAGCTGCTGCCGTTTCACCTCGTTCAGGGTGATCCGCACGTCGCGGGTTTGCCCGCGCTTCGACTCATCCGAGAAGTCGCTCGGAAACCGCACGGTCGCGTCGACGGTCTCCCCGGGGAGGAGTTCCATGATGCGCTCCTCCACATCGGGAATCGTCTGTCCGCCCCCCAGGACGAGCTGGTAGGACTGTGGGTCACGCGCCTCGCCTCCCCCTCCCCCTCCCCCTCCCCCTTCGCGGGTGGCGATGGTCACGTCCACGAGGTCCTTGAGCTTGGGCTTCTCGCCGGCCACGGGAGTCCAGGGCGCCTTCTGCGCGCGGAGCTCCTCGAGCTGGGCGACCACCTGGTCTTCCGTGACCTTGGGGACCTTACGCTTGAGCGTGAACTTGCCGATCCGCTCCAGCTTCAGGTCGGGCTTCACCTCCACGTGGAACTCGAACGTGAGGGGGGCGCCGGCGTCCCACTTCAGGTTGTGAATGTGCGGGTCGGCGACCGGCTTCAAAGCCTCCTGGGCGAGGGCCGCCTTCCAGCTCTCGCGGATCATCTCCTCCAGCGCGTGCTTCCGGATGTCGTCGGCGAACTGCTTCCGCACGAGCGCGGAGGGGGCCTTGCCCTTGCGAAAGCCCGGCAGGCGAGCGCGCCGCTGGTAATCGGTGGTCGCGCGCTCTTCGGCCTCGCGCACATGCTCGACCGGCACGGTCACCGCGAGGGAGGCGGCCCCAGGTTCTTCCGAGGTCTTCTTGATCAGAATTGCCGGCATGATGACAGGAAATCTAATACCATCCAGAAGCGAGGAAATGCAAAGACTAGACGCACAGACGCACAGGGGAGAACAGGTTGTTCTGTTCCCTGTTTACTGTCCCCTGCGTATTGCCCGTATCCTGTGATGCGGTCGTTCTCCCGGCTTCATATCGTCATTCCTGACCACACTGATGGCTCCGTCCGGCTCGAGCACGGCGAACATCACCTCCTCGACGCGGGCCACACCATGCTCGCGGAGCGCCTGCAGGAGCTCGTCGCGCGTGACCCCGGCGCGACGACAGTGCTCGTCCAGGATCCTGCCGTGGTAGATGAGCATGATCCCCTCGCCCGCGATCAACCTGCCCAGTCGGCGATTCTTGAGGCGCACCTGGTCGATCACCCAGTGCCAGCTCATGAGTACGGCCGCGGCCACGAGGCCGCCCGCCAGGCTCGTGTCGGGGCCGACCATCGCGTTCTGGACAGCGTTCGAAATGATGAGGAGGAGGACGAAATCGAAGACGGACAGCTGGCCGAGCGTGCGCTTGCCGGTGAGGCGCAGCCCCACCAGCACGAAGAGGTAGACGACCGACGTCCGGAGGGCGACGTCGAGCAGCGTGTGCAGCGGCGCCGTCATGGCGTGTCGTATGTCGTCGTAGGCTTCCCGAGCAGATACTTGTCGAACCAGGCGAGGATGTGCTGCAACCGCTCGACGCGATGCATCGGCTTCCCCGAGCGCGACAGCTCGTGCGACTCGCCCGGGAACCGGACCATCACCGTCGTCTTCTTGAGATACTTGAGCGCGCGGAACAGCGCTTCGCCGCCCTGATTCGGAGGCGCGCGATAGTCTTCGTCTCCCAGAATGAACATCAGCGGCGTGGTCACCGAGTCCGCGTAGCGCACCGGGGAGCGAACGAGATACTCCTGCGGGTCGCGGAACGGGACGGAGCGGAACCAGGTCGGCTGGAAAAGCGTGAAGTCCGCCGTGTACCAGAAGCCCAGCCAGTCGGCGACGTCGCGCTGCGAGACGGCGGCCTTGAAGCGATGCGTGTGGCCCACGGTCCAGTCGGTGAGCAGCCCGCCGCCCGAGCCGCCCGTCACGCCGAGCTTGGTCGAGTCCACGTAGCCGCGGCGAATGAGCGAATCCACGGCGATCATCAGGTCGCGGTAATCGTCACCGGGGTACTTGTACTGGATGATGTGGCCGTACGTCGTGCTCCCGCGCGGATTGGGATACACAACCACGTAGCCTTTAGCAGCCATCCATTGCATCTCGTGGAAGAAGATGTAGCCGTACGCGGTGTGCGGTCCGCCGTGGATGTTGAGGATCAGCGGATACTTCTTGCCCGGTGTGAAGCCGACGGGCTTCATGATCCAGGTCTCGACCTTCCGGCCGTCGAAGCTCGTGTACCAGAAGTCCTCGGGCGTCACGAGCTGAAGCTTCGGGAACAGCGAGTCGTTGACGTGGGTGAGCTGCGTGAGCCGCCTGGTCTGGGGGTCGAGCGCGTACGCGTCGGGCAGGTGCGTCGGGTCCCCGATCGTCAGCACAAAGCGCTTGGCGTCCGGCGTCGCCGTATAGGCGAGGACGGCGTGATCTCCCGTCGTCAGCGGCTCGCGCGCACCGGTCTGGGCGTCGAACCGGATGAGATTCGAGCGGCCATGCTCCGTCGTGGTTACCATCACGTACTTGCCGTCCGCCGACCAGATATTGGGACTCGAGCCCTCTCCCCCGCGGGGCGGCGCCTGATCGCCCAGCACGGCCCCACCCATGTCGAAGTCATAGTCGGCGGTGAGGTTGGTTGCCTTGCCGGCGCGTGAGACGAACAGGTCGGATTCCTGATACGAGCGCGGGGGCTTCGGATTGATCCAGCCGCGGAACGCGACGGCCTTCCCGTCGGGCGAGACGGCGGGGCCGAAGATCGGGCCGTCGATATCCGCCACGGTGTCGAAGGCGCCACCACTCGCCGCCACGGAGTAAAAGTCGTTGTCAGGCGGATAGTAGTACGATTCGGCGACGCGGTCGGAGACGAAGTAGATCCGCTCTCCGTCGCGACTCCACTGCGGTACCTCTTCGTCGAACTTGCCGGACGTGACCTGATGCGCCTTGGCCGGATGCTCGCCAGGCATGGCGGCGGGGACCGCCCAGATGTGACCGTGCTCTGTCGGATCCAGGTAGCCCTCATCGTCCGCCCGGTACTCGGCGAGCGTGATGACCCGAACGTCACTCTTGGGCTCGTCCTTTTTTTCCGGCTTGTCCGCCTTGGCGATGTCCTCGGGCGTGGTCGAGCTCACGAAGGCGATCGTCTTCCCATCGGGCGACCAAGCGGCCGGCCCCGCCCCCTTCGGCAGGTCGGTAAGCTGCTGCGCTTCTCCGCCGGTGAGAGACAAGAGAAAAATCTGCGGGTGGCCGTCTTTGGAACGGAGAAAGGCGAGCACCGAGCCGTCCGGTGACCAGCGGGGCGTCCCATCGTGCGGGCCAGCGGTGATGCGCCGTGGCGGCGCCGCCCCGTCGGTGGCCACGAGCCAGAGGCTCGTCTCGTAGCCGTCGTGCTTCGCGTTCACCGTGACGAGCACGTAGGCCGCCTGGCGTCCGTCGGGCGAGACCTGGGGGCTCGCCACCCAGCGAAAGGCGAAGAGGTCGCTGTCCGAGATCGCGCGCTGCTGGGCCGCGAGAGGTCCGGCGATACACGCCGCGACGAGGGAGACGCTCGGCAAGACTCTCATGGTCAGTTCCCCGTCTGCTCGACCACGTTCGGCAGCGGATAGGCGTTCCGAAGGGCGGCGAGGTAGTCGTCATACAGCGCCTTGAGCCCGTCGAACTCCCGCTTGACCGCCGCGCGATAGGGCGCATCCGTGGCGAAGTGGTAGAGCACCGCCGTCATCGTCTGCGCGTCCACCAGGAAGCCGTGGTGGCCGACGTCGCCCAGCGCGTCCGCTTCCATCTCGAAGGTGTGATAACCGCCGTTCGAGCTGTGCGACGTGACGCCCACGCCGGGGATCTGCGTCGCGACCGTGCCCGTCTCCTCGAAGGGGAGCGGGCGCCCGGGCTCATCCTCGACCTTCGTAGCGCCGAACTTCTTCATATACGCGAACGCGAGATAGTTGAGCGCGGAGACCGAAATGCCGTTCCGCGAGGACGAGTCGATGTCGATGTGCACCTTGGTGCCAGTGGCGAGCGCTGCCCCTTTCGCGGCGTCGTTCACGCGCTCGGTGACCTGGGCCAGATAGACCGGATCGGGATAGCGGATCCAGAACTCGGCGGCCGTGCGGTCGGGGACGACGTTGGGCGCCTTGCCACCCTCCGTGATGATCCCCTGGATCTTGGTCTCGGGCCGGACCGTCATACGGATACCATCGATGTTGTTGAACAGCTCGATCAGCCCCTTCAAGGCGTCCCGCCCGTCCCACGCTTGCAGCTGATGCGCGGGCGCGCCGGAGAAGACGTAGTGGATCACGTTGATGTTCATGCAGCAGCTCCCGAATCCGGGGCCCGGCGCCTGCGTGGCCGTCGACGAATGGGAGCGAATGAGCACGTCGGCGCCCTTGAAGACACCGGCGTTGTACATCACGGTCTTGGCCGCGGGCGAGGCGAGCTCCTCGGCCGGCGTGCCGTACACCGTCACGGTGCCGGGCGTCTTCGAAGCCGTGAGGAACTCGGCCACAGCGACGGCCGCGGCCATTCCCACGGGGCCTTGCGCGCTGTGCTGATCGCCGTGAAAGTCGCGGCTCGTGCCGCGGAGCGCGTCGTACTCGAGAATGACCCCCAGGTTTGGACCGGGCGTGCCTTTCGAATACCGGGCGATGAACGCCGTCTTCAGGCCGGCCACGCCCATCTCGACGGCGAAGTCGTGCGCCTTGAGATAATCGGTCAGGATTTTCACCGACCGCTCTTCCTTCCATCCCGTCTCGGGGTGGCGCGTGATGTCGTCCGCCATCGCGATGAGCTCCTTATCCATCAGCTCCTTGGCGCGGGCGATGACCGCGTCGCGGCGCGGATCGCGGGCGCTGGTGAGCCGCGTGACGAGCTGCGATACGGTGAGCGAGCGCTCGAGATCGCCCATCCGACGGATGACATCCGCGGCGGCGGTCTTTTCGGTGGGCGTCTCCTGAGCGGCGGCGGTAAGGGGAATGGCCGCGACGAAAGCGGCCAGCATTGTGATGGGAAGAACACCACGCATTGGGAATCCCTCGGGATCAGGTGCCGAACGAGTGTGTTGGAGGGGGCAAAGTTACCGGGCAGGACGGGCAACGCCAGCGTGGCGGGCGGCCGGCTCTTGCCCAGCGCGTCGGGCCCGTCCTACCTTGACCCCGTGAGCCTGAAGATCGTGTTCAACGGCGCCGAGTACGACAGCGTCGAGGCGATGCCGCCCGACGTGCGGGCGCAATACAACGAAGTCCTCGAGAGCCTAAAAAAAACAGGCGGCGACGAGGTGCTCTCGGCGTTGCAACGTGTATCGAGCGGAACCGGTGGGCTGAGCGAGACCATCATGACCACGCACAGGGAGATCGTGGTCAACGGGAAGAAGTACGGCAGCGTGGGCGAAATGCCGCCCGACGTACGCCGCCTTTACGAGAAGGCCCTCGGGCAGGCCGGGGCAGCGGGGGCGGGGGCGGGGGCGGGGCTCAATCGACCATCTTCAGGCGCATTGCGAGCGCCCCCACCGCCCCCCCCGCACGTGATCGAAGACGACCAGACGCGACAGGGCGGGGGCGGGGTCCTGCGGATTCTCATATGGATGGCGCTCGGAGCGGCGATCGCCTGGTGGCTACTCCGCCGTTGAGAACGGTCAGTCAACCCGCCGCTCGCCCTCTCGTTGGTCAGAAAGTGCCTTGCGCCGGTGAATCTTTCGCGCCCAGCTTAAGCGTAATTTGGCCATGACCTTCAAGTCCCCGCTCTGGTACCCCGCGGCCATCCTGCTGACGGCCATTAACCTGGTGGGCGTGGGCTTCGCGGCCGCCTCGACGGAGTCGTGGCACGCCGCTGTCCATGCGACGCTCGCGCTGGCATTCGGGCTGTGGGCGCAGCGCTTGCGCCAGCGGCGTGGCCCGGGCGGGAGCGAGGTCGAGGCTCGCCTCGACTCGCTGGAAGGCGATGTCGCGAGACTCGAATCACTCGAAGCCGACATGAGCAAGCTGCGGCAAGAGCTGGGCGACGCGCACGAACGCTTGGACTTCGCAGAGCGTATGCTGGCGCAGGGGAAGGACAAGCCTCGGGTGGGTCCAACCTGAGTCGTCAATGCCCGGGGCGAGAGTCGAACTCGCACGGGGTCTCCCCCAACGGCTCCTAAGGCCGCCGCGTCTGCCGTTCCGCCACCCGGGCCTCGTTCCAATCTAACCGCTGTTCCACGAAGCGCCTCCGAGAAACGCAGTTATGCTTGAGGCCGTAAGGCTGGCACACTCGTCACACCGGAGAGCACTTGCACCTCGCGCCGCTCATCCTCGCCGTCGCCGTCCTGCAGGGTCAAGCCGATTGGCCAGTCTACGGACACGACGCGGGCGGCAGCCGCTTCTCACCGGCCGCGCAGATCACGAGAGCTAACGTCAACCGGCTCACCGTCGCTTGGACCTACCGCACCGGTGAGACCGATCCCCGGTTCAAGACCGACAAGCCGACGGCGTTCGAGGCCACGCCGCTGGTGGTGGACGGCACGATGTACCTCGGCACGCCACTGGGGCGCGTGATCGCTCTCGATCCCGCCACCGGTCGGGAACGCTGGGTGTTCGATCCAGAAATCCGGCGCGATGTGACGTACGGCGACTTCGCGAGTCGTGGCGTCTCCACCTGGCTCGACGCGTCGGCACCGGCGGGGTCGCCATGCCGCCGACGGATCTTCGTAGCGGATGCGCAATCAGAGCTGATCGCGCTGGACGCTCGGGATGGTCGGCCCTGCGCGGGGTTCGGTCAGAAGGGGAAGATCGATCTCAAGGCCGGGCTCCGCATCGCGCCGTTCGAGCCCGCCGCGTACTCGGTGACGTCGCCGCCTGTGGTGATCCACGATCTGGTGATCACCGGGTCCTCGATCGCCGACAATAGTCGGCCCAATCCCGCTAGCGGCGAAGTGCGCGCGTACGACGTCCGGAGCGGCGCTCTCAAATGGACCTGGGACCCGATTCCCCAGGACCCGAAGGACCCCGCATACGACCAATGGCGCGGGGCCCTGGGCCACAAGACGGGCGCGGCCAACGCCTGGTCGATACTCGCAGCGGATCCCGAGCGGGACCTCGTGTTCGTTCCCACCGGGAGCGCCGCCCCCGACTACTATGGCGTGCTGCGGCTCGGCGACAACCGCTACGCCAACTCGATCGTTGCGCTTCGGGCCTCGACGGGGGCTCTGGTGTGGGCCTTCCAGACCGTGCACCACGACCTGTGGGATTACGACAACGCTTCGCCACCGGCGCTGGTGACGCTCACGCGCGACGGAGTCCGGCGGCCTGCCGTGCTCCAGGCGACCAAGACCGGCATGCTCTTCGTACTCGATCGAGCGACCGGCAAGCCGCTCTTCCCCGTGGAGGAGCGCCCGGTGCCGGCGAGTGATATCCGAGGCGAAGAGGCGTCCCGCACGCAGCCATTCGCGTCGGCGACTCCACCGCTTTCCCCGCATCGGTTCACCAGCGATCAGGTCTGGGGCGCCACCGACGCTGACCGGGCCGCCTGTCACGCTGCGATCGACAGCTTACGCAACGAGGGAATTTTCACGCCGCCCAGCATCCGCGGCACGCTCGCCATGCCGTCCAACATCGGCGGGGCGCATTGGGGTGGTGTGGCCGTCGACCCGACTCGGCAGATCGCGGTCGTGCCGGTGAACCGGATCGCGGCCGTGGTTCAGCTGATTCCCAGAGAAGCATTCGACCACGAGAAGTCGATGGCCGAAGACAAGCGGCTCGGGCGCGACTACGAGTACAACGGCATGCAGGGCACGCCGTACGTCATGCGACGCCGCATGATCCTTAGCCCCTCAGGCATGCCGTGCACACCGCCGCCGTTCGGCACGCTCGTCGCGATCGACTTGAAAACGGGTGGTCGACGGTGGGAAGTGCCGCTCGGTTCCTTCACCCGGCTCTTCCCACCGGAGCAGGCCGCGAAGATCCCCGCCGAATGGGGGTCCCCCAATCTCGGTGGCCCGATTGTAACTGCGGGCGGCGTCGTGTTCATCGGCGCCGCGATCGATCGCTCGCTCCATGCCTATGACATCGAGACCGGGCGCGAGTTGTGGCACGGCCCGCTGCCCGAGAGCGGCAAGGCCACGCCTATGACGTACGAGGCCGCTGGCGAGCAATTCGTGGCGATTGCGGTGGGCGGGGGCGGCGTCTTCGGAGCGGGAGACTACGTCGTCGCGTTCCACCTCGGCCGCTGAGCCGTGGTCAGTGCCAGAAGTGCCAGACCGTGTAGATGAGGAGTCCGACGAGTCCGCCGACGAGCGTGCCGTTGATGCGGACGAACTGGAGATCTCGTCCCACGGCCAGCTCGAACCGCCGCGACGTAGCCTCCGGATCCCAGCCGGCCACGGTCTGCGCGATCAAGTCCCCGATCTCGTGACGATAGCGCTCGACCACCTTGGATGAGACGTCGACGATCACGTCGTCGATTTCCGCGAGGAGGGCTTCGTTCGCGAGCAGCGCGGCGCCGAAGTCGGCGAGCCCACGCTCGAGGGGCGTGGGCGCGGCCCCGTCCTCGCGGGTGGCGTAGGTCACGATCGCGCGCCGAGTGGCCTCCCACAGGCGCGCGGACAGCTCGGCGACGGAAGGGTCGGCGAGCCATTCTTCCTTCATCGCCTCGGCCTTGGCGATAACGTCCGGCGAGTGCTGGAGACGATCCACGAAGTCTCGCAACGCGGAGTCGAACGCCTTGCGCAACGGGTGACGCGGGTCGGCACCGATGGCCCGCAGCAGCGCCTCCGTCACCTCGATGATCCGCTGGTAGATCTTGTCGTCCACCACGCCCGGCACCCACCACGGGCTCTCGGCCCGCACCTTCTCTCGGATGAAATCTCGGCTGTCCGAGATCGCCTGGGCGGCGATGCGCACGGCCTCGTTCAAGAACCCCTGGTGGTGATCGCCCTCGAGCACGAGCGCGAGCGTGCGGCCCAGCGCGGGGGCCACGCGCGTCGCGCGCACCCGCGTGCTCACGACCTGTCGCACCAGCTCGCGCGCGTCCTCGTCGGGCAGAGCCTCGAGCGTCTTGGCGAGTCCGCCCGCGAGCTGCCGGGCGATTTGCCGGCTGTGCGCGGGGTCGGAGAGCCAGCGGGCGGCGCGCTCCGCGGGATGCACGGCGCGCAGGTTCAGGGCGATCACGTCGCGCGAGAGGAAATGGTTCTGCACGAAGTTGCCGAGGATGCGCCCGATGCGCTCCTTGCGGGTAGCGACGATGGCGGTGTGCGGAATCGGCAAGCCGAGGGGGTGGCGGAACAAGGCAGTGACGGCGAACCAGTCGGCCAGGCCGCCGACCAGGGATGCCTCGGCGGTGGCGCGCACGTAGCCGAGCCAGGGATACGCACGCTCGAAGAGGCTCGCCCCCACGAAGATCACCCCAGCGAGCGCCAGCAGACCCGTCGCCTGCCGCTTCATGGCGTCGAGCTGCGCCTGGCGGACCGCGTCGTCCGGCCGTGACCATGCCGGCGTGACTGACGGGACCGGCGCGACTTCCTGGGCCATGGACCGAAAATAACGTCCTTTACGCGATGCTAATGCGTTCGCAGGCACTCTTAAGGCCTCCCTAATGCCGTCGTAGCTATCGTCACACCCCATGCGGGACATCGCATACGTCGCCCTCACAGTCATTTTCTTCGCACTCATGCTCGCCTACGTGCGCGCCTGCGAAGCGCTCGGTAGGAGAGAATGAGCCACGATTCGTTGATCGGCGGCCTCACCGCCCTCGCGATCCTTCTGTACTTGCTCTACACGTTGCTTCGGCCGGAAAAGTTTTGACATGACCGCCAGCGGATGGCTGCAGATCGGGGTCTACTCCCTCGCCCTGCTCGCGCTCACGAAGCCGCTCGGGATCTACGTCCTCAAGGTCTACGACGGGTCGTTCACGTGGCTGCGCCCGGTAGAGCGCGTGCTGTATCGGCTGGCCGGCGTCGATCCGACGGAGGACCAGCACTGGACGCGGTACGCCGCGTCCATGCTGCTGTTCAGCGGCGTCTCGATGCTATTCACGTATGCGGGACTCAGACTCCAGCACTTGCTCCCCCTGAATCCGCAGCATCTGACTGCGGTGGTGGATCGGCAAGCGTTCGAGACGGCGGCGTCATTCACGACGAACACGAATTGGCAGTCGTACGCGGGAGAAACGACGATGTCGTACTTCTCCCAGATGACTCAGCTCGCGTTCCACAATTTCGTTTCCGCCGCGGTGGGCGTCGCGGTCGCGATGGCGCTGGTGCGCGGGATCGTGCGCCGGTCAGATGGCCGGCTCGGCAATTTCTGGGTCGATCTCGTGCGTGGGACGCTATACCTCTTTCTCCCGCTCAGCGCGCTGCTCGCGCTGCTGTTCGTGCAACAGGGAGTGATCCAAAACTTCGCCCACTCCGTGACGGTCACGACGGTCGAAGGCGCGAAGCAGGTTCTCGCGATGGGCCCGGTGGCGAGCCAGGAGGCGATCAAGCAGCTCGGGACGAACGGCGGCGGCTTCTTCAACGCCAACTCGGCGCATCCCTTCGAGAATCCCACGCCCTGGACCAACTTCTGGCAGATGCTCGCGATCTTCGCGATCCCCGCCGCGTTGACGTACACATACGGGCGCATGGCGAAGAATCCAAAGCACGGGTGGGCGTTGTGGGCAGCGATGTACGTGCTGTTCATCGGCGGCGTGGCGACGACGTATTGGGCGGAAGCGCGGGGCAACCCGATACACGCGGCCCGCGGGGTGGACGTCATCGCGTCCGCCACCAGTCCCGGTGGCAACATGGAGGGCAAGGAAGTCCGCTTCGGGATCGCCAATTCCGCGCTGTACGCGACGATGACGACGGACGCGTCCTGCGGGTGCGTCAACTCGATGCACGACTCCTTCACGCCCATCGGCGGCCTCGTGCCGCTCGTCAACATGCAGCTCGGCGAGGTGGTGTTCGGGGGCGTCGGCGCCGGGCTGTATGGCATGCTCGTGATGGTCATCCTCACGGTGTTCATCGCCGGGCTCATGGTGGGACGCACGCCGGAATATCTGGGAAAAAAGATCCAGGCGCGCGACGTCCAGGTGGCCATGCTGTACGTGCTCGTGTTCGCGGGAGCCGTGCTCACGCTGTCCGCGCTCGCGGCCGTGACGCCGGCGGGCCTCGCGGGCCTGAACAACGCTGGCCCGCACGGGCTCTCCGAAATCGTCTATGCGTTCACGTCCACGGCGGCGAACAACGGCAGTGCGTTCGCCGGGCTCAACGGCGCCAGCTACTTCTACAACACGCTGCTGGGGCTCAACACGCTCATCGGCCGGTTCGCGATGCACGTGCCGATGCTCGCGCTCGCCGGGTTCCTGGCCGAGAAGAAGATCGTGCCCGAGTCGGCGGGTACGTTCCCGGTGACGACGCCGCTGTTCGTCGTGCTGCTCATCTCGGTGATCCTGATCGTCGGCGCGCTCACGTTCTTCCCGGCGCTCTCACTCGGGCCGATCGTCGAGCACTTCCTGATGCAGGCGGGGAGGCTGTTCTAGAGATGGCGCTCACCAGGCGCCCCCTCTTCGATCCGCCGATCGTGCGGCGTGCCATCCAGGACGCGCTCCGAAAGACCGTGAGCCTGCCTCACATGGTGCGCAATCCGGTCATGTTTGTCGTGCTGATCGGAAGCGTTCTCACCACGCTGGTTCTGTTGCGGGACGTCGTGCAGGTACGCGGTGATGTCGGCTTCACGCTCCAGATCACGTTGTGGCTCTGGTTCACTGTCGTGTTCGCGAACTTCGCGGAAGCCATGGCCGAAGGGCGTGGGAAGGCGCAGGCCGAGACGCTCCGCAAGTCGCGGACGGAGACGACCGCCAAGCGGCTGTCGAACCCTCGCGATCGCACAACCTTCGAATCGGTCTCCGGTGCCAAGCTGCGTCGGGGCGATGTGGTCCTATGCACGCCGGGGGACATGATTCCCGGCGATGGCGAGGTGATCGAAGGAGTGGCCTCTGTAGACGAATCGGCGATCACGGGGGAATCGGCTCCCGTGATCCGGGAGTCGGGGGGCGACCGCTCCGCGGTCACCGGTGGCACCAAGGTGCTGTCGGACTTCCTGGTCATCCGGATCACCGCAAACCCCGGCGACACGTTCCTCGATCGAATGATCACGCTCGTGGAGGGTGCGAAGCGGCAAAAGACGCCTAACGAGATCGCGCTCATCATCCTCCTATCGGGTCTCACGATCATTTTCCTGTTCGCCGTCGTGACGCTTCAGCCGTTCGCGGTGTATTCCGGTGGCTCCGTGTCGATTCCGATTCTCGTCTCGCTCCTGGTCTGTCTCATTCCAACCACCATCGGCGGGCTCTTATCCGCGATCGGCATCGCGGGCATGGACCGCATGATTCAGCACAATGTGATCGCGATGAGCGGTCGCGCGGTGGAGGCGGCGGGCGACGTCAACACACTCCTGCTCGACAAGACCGGCACGATCACGCTCGGTAACCGGCAGGCGGTTGAATTGGTGCCGATGCCAGGTGTGACAACGGAATATCTGGCAGATCGGGCGCAGCTCGCGTCTTTGCCGGACGAAACCCCGGAAGGGCGGAGCATTGTGGTGCTCGCCAAAGACAAGTTCGGGCTCCGCGGACGCGCACTTGCTGAGCAGACCGTGCTCGTGCCGTTCTCCGCCACCACTCGGATGAGCGGGATCAATGCCGGAGCTCTCCAGTTGAGGAAGGGCGCGAGCGACGCGGTCGGCCGCTGGGTGCGAGAGCAGGGCGGGGACCTGCCGGCGGGGCTGGCGCCCGTGGTGGAGCGCATCGCGCGGCAGGGCGGCACGCCGCTCGTGGTCGCCGAGCGCGGCAACGGGTCCGCGCGGGTGCTGGGCGTGATCTACTTGAAAGACGTCGTAAAGGGCGGGATGCGCGAGCGGTTCGCGCAGCTGCGTGCCATGGGCATCCGCACCGTGATGATCACGGGGGACAACCAGCTCACGGCGGCGGCCATCGCCGCCGAGGCCGGCGTGGACGACTTCCTCGCGGAAGCCACGCCCGAAGACAAAATGGCGCTGATCAAACGGGAGCAGGGTGGCGGGCGGCTCGTGGCCATGACCGGCGACGGGACGAACGACGCGCCGGCGCTCGCGCAGGCCGATGTCGCGGTCGCCATGAACACCGGCACCCAGGCAGCCAAGGAAGCCGGGAACCTGATCGATCTCGATTCGAACCCGACCAAGCTCATCGAGGTCGTGGAGATCGGGAAGCAGCTCCTGATCACGCGCGGCGCCCTCACGACTTTCTCGATCGCCAACGACGTGGCGAAGTACTTCGCCATCATCCCGGCCATGTTCATCGCGACCTATCCGGCGCTTCAGGCCCTCAACATCATGCGGCTCCATTCGACCCAGTCGGCGATTCTGGCGAGCGTGATCTTCAACGCCCTGATCATCATCGCGCTCATTCCACTCGCTCTGCGCGGCGTACGGTATCGCCCGGCTGCCGCGACGAGCATCCTGCGCCGCAATCTCCTGCTCTATGGTGTCGGTGGCCTCATCGTTCCATTCATCGGGATCAAGGCCATCGACGTTGCCCTCGTCCTGCTGCGCGTGGTATGACCATGCTCAAGAACGGGCTTCGTCCCGCGATTGTCCTGACGCTCCTGCTCTGCCTGATCACGGGGCTCGTCTATCCCGGCATCGTCACCGCGGTGGCGCAGCTTCTGTTCCCGCGTCAAGCCAACGGCTCGCTGGTCACCGGGCCGCACGGGCAGCCGATCGGGAGTGCGCTGATCGGCCAGCGGTTCTCTCGCGTCGAGTATTTCCATCCGCGGCCGTCTGCGGCTGGCGCCGGGTACGACGACACGCTCTCGGGGGGAACGAACAAAGGGCCCACCGATGCCAAGCTGGCCGATACGCTCATCGCTCGAGCCGTGGACAGCGCCGTGACGCTCGACGGGGCGGTAAAGGGCCAGGTCCCCTCGGACTTGGTGACGTCATCGGCATCGGGGCTCGACCCGCACATCTCGCCCGCGAGCGCGTTCGTGCAGGTGGCGCGGGTCGCGCGGGCGCGGGGTCTCGACTCCGCGGGCGTCCGCGCTCTGGTCGAGCGGCACATCGCAGGAAGGCAGCTCGGCATCTTCGGCGAGCCGCGCGTCAACGTGCTGCTGCTCAACCTGGCGCTCGACAGTCTCGAGAGACGTTGATGCGCGCGACATTGTGGATCGCCGTTCTCGCGGTGTTGCCAAGCATCGCGGCAGGCCAAGACACGACGCGCAGCCTGACGGTCGGCGGATTCGTGGATGCGTATTATGCCTGGGACGTTCTGCGGCCCGCGAACTTTGACCGCTCGTTCACGACGCAGCCCGCCCGGCACAATGAGTTCAACATCAACCTGGCCTTCGTCGAGATGAAGCTCACCGGCGCGCACACCCGCGGCCGCGTGGCACTCCAGGCGGGCACGTCCGTCCAATCGAATTACGCGGCGGAGCCGCGGGTGGGCAACATCAGCGGGCCCGATCTGTCGCGCCACATTCAGGAGGCGACCGCCGGCGTGCGCCTCTCGCCGCGCCTCTGGATCGACGGCGGCATCTATCTCTCCCACATCGGGCAGGAGAGTTGGATCTCGCGCGACAACCCCACGTACAGCCGCTCCCTCATCGCGGACTACTCGCCGTATTACGAGGCTGGCGTGAAGGCGACGTGGACCGTGAGTACCAAACTCACCGCACAGCTTCACGTGTTGAACGGCTGGCAGAACATTTCCGAGACGAATTCCGACAAAGCGCTTGGAGTACGCCTGGATTACGCGGCCTCGCCGCAGCTCGCCCTGGGCTATGCGAATTTCATCGGTAACGAGATGCCCGACTCGGTGCCATCACGGCTGCGCGTGTTTAATGAGGGGTTCGCCGCGCTGTCGCACGGGGGACTCGGCGCCTGGCTCACGTTTGACCACGGGCTGCAGGCGCGGCCCGGCGGCGGGCATTCGACGTGGTACGGCGCCGCGCTCATCGGGCGGGTGAAGGTGAGCCCCACCACGGCCGTCGTCGCCAGGGTTGAGCGCTACGTCGATCCCGACGAGGTCATCGTCGCGACCGGAACACCGAACGGATTCCGCGTGAGCGGAGCGTCGCTCGGGCTCGATGTGGCACCGTTTGCCGGAGCGGTGTGGCGGGTCGAGGCGCGCGGATTCCACTCGCGGGATGCGATCTATCCCAAGCACCTGGGCGGGTCGAGCGACGGCGACGCGTTCTTCGTCTCGTCGGTGGCGCTGACGTTCCAATGACGTCGCTGCTAGGTTACCGGCGCGATGGCCGACCGCCGGCCTGATCCCGAGACGCTGCTCGCTCAGATGCGCGAGCAGGAGCGCCGCGCCGGGCGGGGACGCCTGAAGATCTTCTTCGGTGCTTCCCCGGGCGTCGGGAAGACGTACGCGATGCTCGAGGAAGCGCGGGCCAAGCGGCGGGACGGCGTGGACGTCGTCGTGGGCGTCGTCGAGACGCACGGCCGCCCCGAGACCTCGGGATTGCTCGAGGGGTTGGAGGTCCTGCCCCGGCGGCCACTTGAGTACCGCGGCATCACGCTACACGAGTTCGACCTCGACGCCGCCCTTGCCCGCCGGTCGGGGCTCCTCCTGGTAGACGAGCTGGCCCACACCAACGCACCAGGCTCCCGCCATGCCCGGCGCTCGCAGGACGTCGAGGAGCTGCTCGCCGCCGGGATCAACGTCTACACCACACTCAACGTCCAGCACTTGGAGAGCCTGAACGACGTGGTCGCCCAGATCACAGGCGTCCAGGTGCGGGAGACCGTGCCCGATTCCATTCTCGACCAGGCGGACGAGGTCGAGCTCGCCGATCTCTCAGCGGAGGACCTGCTCACCCGCCTGCGCGAGGGGAAGGTCTACGTGCCCGAACAGGCCGCCCGCGCGGTCGAGCAATTCTTCCGCAAGGGCAACCTGATCGCGCTGCGGGAGCTCGCCCTGCGCCGCACCGCCGAGCGGGTGGATGCGCAGATGCGCGGCTACATGCGGGAGCACGGCATCCAGGAGACGTGGCCCGCGGGCGAGCGCATCCTGGTGTGCATTGGCCCGAATCCGGCGGGCGCGCGCCTGGTCCGCGCGGGCAAGCGCATGGCCACGACGCTCAAGTGCGAGTGGGTAGTCCTGTACGTCGAAGCGCCAGGCCAGCGGATCAGCACGAGTGACCGCGATGCTTTGGTGCAGAATCTCCAGCTCGCGGAAGAGCTTGGAGCCCAAACAGCGACCGTGAGCGGGCTCAATCCAGCGGAAGAAGTCCTGGCGTACGCGCGGGCCCACAACGCCACCAAGATCGTCGTGGGCAAGCCGACGCACGCCCGCTGGCGCGACCGCCTGTATGGATCGATGCTCGATCACCTCATCCGCGGCTCGGGCGACCTGGACGTCTACGTCATCACGGGAGACGTCGACGAGCCGACTACGCGGCGCGGGCCGCTGGTGGGCAGACCGTCTCCACTCGCCGATTACGCGAGGGCCGCGGGAGTCGTAGGGCTTGCCACGCTCGTGAGTGTACCGGTGCTGCGCTTCCTGACGCTCACCGATGTGGCGATGGTCTTCCTGCTGGGCGTGGCGCTCGTCGCCTCGCGCTACGGGCGGGGGCCGACGATTCTCGCATCGTTTCTGTCCATCGCCCTGTTCGACTTTTTCTTCGTGCCGCCGCGGTTCACCTTCGCGGTGTCGGACGTCCGGTACCTGCTCACGTTCGGCGTGATGCTCGCGATCGCGCTGCTCATCAGCGGTCTGACCTTGCGGATCCGTGCCCAGGCGGAAACCGCCCGCGAGCGCGAGCGCCGCACGGCCGCGTTGTACGCGATGAGCCGCGACCTGGCGGCCACCCGGGGGCTCGGCGAGCTGGTCGCGGCTGTCACGCGCCACGTGCACGAGACGTTCGGCGCCCCGGCGCAGATTCTCCTTCCCGACGACACCGGGCGGCTCGAAGCGCCCATCGGCGTGCCACCGACCTACCCGATCGACGAGAAGGAGCAAGGGGTTGCGGCATGGGCATTCGGCCGCGGGCGTACCGCCGGTGCGGGCACGGATACTTTGCCCGGCGCGCAGGGCTTGTATCTGCCGCTCGCGACAGCCTCCGGTATGGTCGGCGTGCTCGGGGTACGACCCAGCGACGCCAAGCGGTTTCAGGATCCTGCCGTGCAGCATCTGCTGGAGGCGTTCGCCGGCCAGGCCGCGGTGGCCCTGGAGCGCGCCCTGCTCGCCGAGCGGGCGCAGAAGGAGCAGGTGGAGATCGAGGCGGAGCGTCTGCGGACCTCCCTCCTGAGCTCGCTGTCACACGACCTGCGAACGCCCCTCGGCGCGATCACCGGCGCCCTCTCGAGCATTCTCGAAGACCGCGGGACACTCTCCGATGCGACCCGGCTGGATCTCGTGAAGGCGGCGCTGGACGAGTCACAGCGGATGAACCGGCTGATCGGCAATCTGCTCGACGTGATCAAGGTCGAAAGCGGGGCGCTCCAGGTTCAAAAGGAATGGCAGCCGCTCGAGGAGCCGGTCGGCGTGGCGCTCATTCGGCTCGAAGACCGGCTGCGGGATCATCCGGTGCACGTACGGCTGCCGCCGGACTTGCCGCTCGTCCCCATCGATGGCGTCCTGATCGAGCAGGTCTTCATCAACCTGCTCGAGAACGCCGTGAAGTACACGCCGGCCGGAACGGCGATCGAGATCTCCGCAACAGCCATGGACGGCATGGTCCGCGTGGAGGTGGCGGACCGCGGCCCCGGGCTGCCGGCGGGGGAGGAGACCAAGGTCTTCGAAAAGTTTTACCGCGTGCCGGGCGCCACGGCGACGAGCGGCATCGGGTTGGGATTGACGATTTCGCGCGGGATCATCACGGCGCACGGCGGTCGCATCTGGGCGGAGAACCGCGCAGGGGGCGGCGCAGCCTTTCACTTCACGCTGCCCCTCACGGGCCCTCCACCGCAGCCACTTCCCGTATCCTCCGAGGCAGACGCGGCGTAGCTTCCGGGCGTGGCCGACCCTGCGCCCGTGGTTCTGCTGATCGAAGACGAGCCCCAGATGCGCCGGTTCCTGCGCGCCGCCCTGGAAAACGAATCCTACCGGTTGGTCGAAGCGGGGACCGCTCGCGAAGGTCTGGCGCAGGCCGCTGGTCAGAATCCCGACATCATCCTGCTGGACCTGGGCCTGCCCGACGGCGATGGCATCGACCTCACGCGGCGGCTGCGCGAGTGGGCACGGACGCCGATCGTCGTCATTTCGGCGCGCGGCCAGGAGCGCGACAAGGTGGCGGCGCTGGACGCGGGCGCGGACGACTACCTCACCAAGCCCTTCGGGGTCGGCGAGCTGCTGGCGCGCATGCGCGTCGCGCTGCGGCATGCGGCCCGCGCGGCCGGAGAGCCGGACGAGCCCGTGTTCACGACCGGCGACCTGCGTGTGGATCTCGAGCACCGCCGGGTGTTCTTCGCCGAGCGCGAGGTGCACCTCACGCCCACGGAGTACAAGGTGCTCCTGGCGCTCGTGCGGCAGGCGGGCAAGGTCCTGACGCACCGCTACCTGTTGAAGGAGGTGTGGGGGGCGAGCACCGTGACACAGACGCCGGCGCTCCGCGTGCACATGACCCAGCTGCGGCACAAACTCGAGAAGGATCCGGCGCAGCCCAGACACCTGCTCACCGAGCCGGGTGTCGGTTACCGGCTCCGGGTCGACTGACCCGCCGCGAGCGCGCCGCGGATCGCTTTCGCGAGCCGTGTCGCGGCCCGGCGCTCCCACCCGAAAAACAGATGAGGCTCGATGAGCTCGAGCTCCATCAGGGCGAGTCGGCCGTCGCGGGCCACGCCATCCACGCGAGCGTAGAGCGGGTCGCCCGGAACCGCCGCGAGAACGCGCTCGGCGTCCGCGATCAGCTTGCGGGAAGGCTTGCGTGCATCCGCCGATCCCCCGAACTCCCACTGCACGCGATAGTCGCCGGCCGCGGGGCGCTTGAGCACCGCGTGACTGAACCGCCCCTCGAAGAAGACCAGGGACCATTCTCCCGGATCGCGGACTTCGGGCACGAGCGGCTGAACGAGCACGTCGCCGCTGCGCAGCATCTCGTCGAGCTTCGGCTGATTCGGCGCGGCGCCGGCGAGCGTCGTGCTCCACGCTCCGAACGCGCTCGCCGATACCGCCGGCTTGACGACCGCTTCCCCCCAGCCCTCGTGCCGCAGCACCTCGGCGAGCCCGCACGGCTCTCCTCGCGCGACCCACCGCGTCGGGACGATCGATACGCCACGTGCCGCGAGGTCCCGCAGGTACGCCTTGTGGCTGTTCCACCGCAGGACGTCCGGCGGGTTCCATAGCACGCGTTGTCCATTACCTTCGACCCGCGCGATCCATTCCAGGAACTCAGGCAGCCGCCGGTGGTAGTCCCAACACGAGCGCACCAGCACGCCCTGGAAGTCGCCCCACGCCACGTCTGGAGAATCCCACACGGCGGGGACGGCCGTGACCCCCTGCTTGTCCAGGGCCGAGACGAGCAGGCGATCGTCGTCGTTCAAGCCCGGAAGGGTCGCATACGTGGCGAGGGCGATGCGCGGCACGGGAGAAAGGAAACGTCGAGGGCGCTATGTTTGAAGCCTCGTCATCCACTCAGGGAGAGACGCCATGTGCCTAGCCGGAAGACTGGTGACCACCATCGCGTTCGCCGCCCTCGCACCGGTTGTCCTCGCCGGCCAGGCCCCGGCGCCCGGCGACCTGGCGGACATGTGCAAGACTGTCGGCCAAGGACAGGTCGGCCAGTGGGCCGCTTTCGACGCGACGGGCAGCTCGGGCAGTGGAAAGCTCCGGCTCGCCCTCGTGGGCTCGGAGCGATCGGGCGATACGACGCTCTACTGGTTCGAGGTGAATGCGGTGGGTAAGGACCCGGGTCATAGCGGCGTATTACAGATGCTGGCGCCGAGCCTCGCTTCCGGCACCGCGGCGCCGCGGGCTCTGATCGTCAAGTGGGGCGGGCAACCAGCCGTGAAGGTGTCCGGTCAAATGGCCGCGATGATGGGTCAGAGCGGAGGGCAGGGCAGCTCTGCCTTCGATTGGGCCGCGCACTGCACCAGCGCGCGCGTGGTCGGTTGGGAGTCGGTCACCGTGCCCGCCGGTACATTCCGCGCGCTGCACGTCACGGGCGACGACGGAACGGACGTTTGGGCGTCGCGGGAAGTGCCGCTCGGCATGGTGAAGCTGCGCAGCGCGAAAGGCGACCTCGCGCTCAGCGCCCGCGGGTCGGATGCCAAGTCATCGATCACCGAGAAGCCGATGGAGATGCCGATGATGACAAAACCCTGACCTTGCGAGCCCTGGCCTTTGAGTGCTTATGTGTGGGACTCTAACCCACCCCTGACTGGGAGATCGAACACCGTGTCCGTTCGCTCGTTGCCATTCGCCGCAGTCACCCTGTTGCTCCTGTCGGCGCGGTCCGCGCCGGCGCAATCCGCCAAAACCGCTGCTCCCTACGACACCAGCGTCTTCGCGGCGCTCAGCTGGCGCGAGATCGGCATTTTCCGCGGCGGTCGGAGCGTCGCCGTCGCGGGCTCCGCGGCGCGACCCCAAGAGTATTGGTTCGGCACCACTGGCGGCGGGGTCTTCAAGAGCATCGACGGGGGCAACACCTGGTTGCCGGTCACCGACAAGTATTTCGGTGGCACGATCGGCGCCATCGGCGTCTCCGAGTCGAACCCGGACATCGTATACGTCGGCACCGGCGAGTTCCCGATCCGCGGCAACGTCTCGCACGGGGACGGCGTGTGGAAGACGACCGACGGTGGCAAGACCTGGACCTTCCTCGGCCTCGCCGAGACGCAGCAGATCGCGCGCGTGCGGGTCCATCCGACCAACCCGGACATCGTGTACGTCGCTGCGCAGGGGCACGTCTTCGGGCCCAATCCCGAGCGGGGCGTCTACAAGACCACAGACGGCGGGAAGACCTGGAACAAGGTCCTCTTTCGGAACGACTCGACCGGCGCCGCGGACTTGATGCTCGATCCCTCGAACCCCGAGGTGCTGTACGCCGGGCTATGGCAAGCGGTGCGGCGTCCGTGGACGCTCGTCTCGGGTGGCCCGGGGAGCGGCATGTTCAAATCGACGGACGCCGGCGAGCACTGGACCGAGTTGACCAAGAACCCGGGGTTGCCCGCGGGACTATGGGGCAACATCGGGATTACCGTTTCGCCTGCGAAACCGTCTCGCGTATGGGCGCTCATCGAGGCCGACTCGGGCGGCGTGTACCGGTCTGATGACGGTGGGGCGAATTGGAAGTACGTCAGTTCGGATCACAAGCTCCGCGAGCGGGCGTGGTACTACATGAAGGTCTTCGCCGATCCGAAGGACTCGAACGGCGTGTGGGCGGTGAACACCAACCTCTACAAGTCCACGGACGGCGGCGTCACGTTCAAGCACGTGGTCGACCCGCACGGCGACAACCACGACCTGTGGGTCGCCTCGAACGACCCCAACCGCCTCATCGAATCGAACGACGGGGGACCGAACGTCTCGTTCAACGGCGGCAAGACGTGGACGGATCAGGACGTGGCGACCGCGCAGTTCTATCACGTCGAGACCACGAACCACTTCCCTTATCGGGTGTGCGGAGCGCAGCAGGACAACTCGGGTGTATGCGGCCCGAGCCGTTGGCCCGGCGGGATCGATCGCGGGCAGTGGTACGACGTGGCGGGCGAGTCGGGCTACATCCAGGCCCGCCCGGACAACCCCGACATCACCTACGGCGGCGACAACTCGGGCTTCCTCGGCCGGGTCGATCACAAGACGAACAGTTTCCGGCTGATCAATCCCTGGCCCGATAGCCCCGACGGCCACGCCGCGTCCGAAGGGAAGTTTCGGTTCCAGTGGACCGCGCCCATCCTCATCTCGCCGCACGACCCGCACGTCCTTTATTCCGGCGCCAACGTGCTCTTCAAGTCGGTGAACGAGGGACAGAGCTGGACAGTGATCTCGCCCGACCTGACGCGGCACGATCCCAAGACCCTCGGCCCCTCGGGTGGACCGATCACGCTCGACCAGACCACGGCCGAGTACTACGGCACCATCTTCGCGCTGGCCGAATCGCCCCGCGTGAAGGGGCTGATCTGGGCGGGCTCGGACGACGGGCTGGTCCATCTGACCCGTAACGGCGGCAAGGCCTGGACGGATGTCACGCCGCCGGCGCTCGGCGACTTCACGCGCGTCTCGATCATCGAGGCCTCGCACTACGCGCCGGGCACCGCCTACATCGCCGCGAATCGGTACCAGATGGAGGACATGGCGCCGTACATCTGGAAGACCACCGACTACGGGCATACGTGGTCCAAGATCGTGAACGGGATCCCGGCCACGGAGTTCGTGCGAACGGTGCGCGAGGATCCGGTGCGGCGCGCGCTCTTGTTCGCGGGCACGGAACGGGGCGTGTGGGTGTCCTTCGACGACGGCGCGAGCTGGCAGTCGCTCCGCCGCAATCTGCCAATCGTGCCGGTGCACGACCTCGCCATCAAGGAAGGCGATCTGGTCGCGGCCACGCACGGCCGCTCCTTCTGGATCCTCGACGACATCACGCCACTCCGCCAGCTCGCCCGTGGCACGCCGCGCGAGGCGGCCCACCTCTTCAAGCCGCGCGACGCGTACCGGGTGGACTGGAGCGGGGGCTTCGGCTTCCCGCCCAACGAGGCACACCCTGTGGGGAAGAACCCGCCCTCGGGCGCGATGATCTACTACTGGCTCAAGGACAAGGATCGGAACGTCACGCTCGACATCCTCGACGCGCGCGGCCGGCTGATCCGCAGCTTTTCGAGCAAGCAGGATTCGATCACGCGTGCGGACAGCCTCAAGGTCGATGCCGTGAAGAAGACGCGCACTGACAGCTTGAAGCAGGCGGGCATCACCGATTCCACCAAGGTCGACAGCATCCTCGGCGTGCTGTTCGACACTTTGAAGGACGAGGACAAACCGTGGCCGCACCGCCCGGCCGCTCCGCCGCGGGTGGCGAACAAGGCCGGCCTGAACATGTTCGTCTGGAACATGAAGTATCCGCCCGCCCGTGATTTCTGGGGCATCAACGGCGTCGCGACCGACGGACCCCTGGCGCTTCCAGGCACCTACCGCGTGCGGCTCACCGTCGGCGGCAAGTCCTCCGTCGAAACGTTCGGACTCAAGCTCGATCCACGGTCCAAGGTCACGCCGGCGGACCTCCAGGCGCAATTCGCGTTCGAGAAGCAGCTGCGCGATACGGTGAACGCCGTCACGACGGCGATCATTCGGATCCGAAATGTGCGCGCTCAGCTGGAAGCCGACGCCACGCAGGCGCCCGCGGCGGCGGACGCGGCGAGGGCCTTGGTCGACAAGCTCAATCGCATCGAGGATGGGCTGTACCAGGTGCACAGCCAGGCCGACGAGGACGGTCTGGTCTATCCTCCCGGGCCCACTGAGCGGCTCAGTGGGCTGGTGTTCGCAGCGAGCGCGGGCGACGCGCGGCCCACCGCGCAGATGTACGATGTGTTTCGTTTGTTCGCGCCACAGATTCAGGAGCAGCTCGTGGCGTTGCAGCAGGTACTGGGTCGCGATCTCACAGGCGTGAACGCGGCGCTCAAGGCAGGGGGAGCGGCGGCGGTGGTTCCGCGGGCTGCTGAGATTCGGTTACCGTCGCCTGCGACGGGAAGGTGATAGGGGATCAGGCGTTGCCGGGTGAGGCGTAGCCGGGTGGGGCGTTGTCGAATGAGGCGTTGCTGGAGTGATGCGACGAAATGATTCGCACGGGGTGAAACGGACGACGCTCCGTAAGGCGCGCATACGAGCTTGGAAGGCATGGGAGACTTCCGACGCCTCAGAGCATGGAAAGAGGCACAGCGCCTAGCCATTCTATCTCGAGATCTGATCCGAGTGCTTCCACGCGTCGAAGTGTTCTCCATCGGCGCGCAATGGCGCCGCGCCGCGGACAGCGTCGTCCTCAACATCGCAGAGGGCGCCTCGCAATCGAGCCCTCGTCAATTTCGACGCTACCTAGAGATCGCGAAGGGGTCTCTAGACGAATTGGATGCCGTGTTTGAGCTGGTTGAAGGATTCCACTATCTCTCCCCCGGGAAGCTGAGAGAGGTTCGTCTCGCTCGGACGCACTGCATCCGCCTGGTGGCCTCACTCGCGCGGAGCATATCGCGCGACCTTTCACCCCACGCCCGGCAACGCCCCACTCGACAACGCATTACTCGATGACGCTTGACCCGGTAACGCCTCATCCGGCAACGCTTCACTCCTAGACAATCCTCTCCCGCGTCTCCGAATCGAAGAAGTGCAGTGCTTCTGGGTCGAAGGACAGCGTGACGTCCTGACCGGCGACATAGCCGGCAGCGGGCGGAAGCCGGGCGGTCACCTCGTGGCCGCCCACCCGGGCGCTGATCAGCAGCTCCTGCCCCAGCGGCTCTACCAAGTCCAGCCGCATGCGCACTCCAGCAGCGTCGCGCTCCGTCGCGCGGACGTCCTCCGGCCGGATCCCGAGGAGGATGGCCCGGCTTTCATGCGTGGCGAGCGTCCGTCGCCAGCGGGGCGGCAGCAGCAGCGAGAACGCACCGCCCGTCGCGTGAAACGCCAGCGCACCGTCCTCTGATGCCAGCGTGCCCTCCACGAGGTTCATCGCCGGGCTGCCGATGAATCCGGCGACGAACGTGTTCCGCGGCGCGCGATACACGTCCAGCGGCGTGTCGATCTGCTGAACTCTGCCGCCGTTCAAGATGACAATCCGGTCGCCCAGCGTCATCGCCTCCGCTTGGTCGTGCGTGACGTAGAGCATGGTGGCGCCGAGCTCGTGGTGGAGCCGCGCGATCTCACGGCGCATCTGCACGCGCAGTTTGGCATCCAGGTTCGAGAGCGGCTCGTCGAACAGGAACACGTCGGGCTTGCGCACCAGCGCCCGTCCCAGGGCCACGCGCTGCTGTTCGCCGCCGGACAAGTGTCGGGGTTTGCGGTCGAGCAGGCCGCCGATGCGGAGCAGCTCCGCGGCTTCGCGGACGCGCGCGTCGATGTCGCTCGCCGCCATGCCGCGCAGCTTCAGGCCGAACGCCATGTTGTCGAACACGGTCATGTGCGGGTACAGCGCGTAGTTCTGGAACACCATCGCGATGTTCCGGTCCTTCGCCGCCACATCGTTGACCACGCGGTCGCCGATGTGGACCTCGCCCGCCGAAATCGACTCGAGCCCGGCGATCATCCGGAGTGTGGTGCTTTTGCCACAGCCGGATGGGCCGACGAGCACGACGAACTCGCCGTCCCCGACGGCCAGGTCGACGCCGTCCACGGCCACGCGGGTCCGGCCGCCCTCCTGATATATTTTCCGGACGCCGACGAGCGTCACTTTGGCCATGGGCACCGACCACTCGCATGAGTGAACCGACCGGTTTCCCCGCAGGCTTTCTGTGGGGGACCGCCACGTCCGCCTACCAAATCGAAGGCTCGCCGCTCGCGGACGGGGCGGGGCCGAGCATCTGGCACCGTTTCGCGCACACGCCGGGCCGCACGCACAATGGCGACACCGGTGACGTGGCCTGCGATCACTACCGGCGCTACACGGACGACGTGGCGCTGATGCGGCAGCTCGGGCTGAACGCCTACCGGTTCAGCATCTCCTGGAGCCGGATTCTGCCCGCTGGAAAGGGAGCGGTCAACCCGCGAGGCCTGGCGTTCTACGATCGACTGGTCGATGCCCTGCTCGAGCGGGGGATCCGACCCACGGTCACGCTGTACCACTGGGACCTGCCGCAGGCGCTGGACGACGTCGGGGGCTGGCTCAATCCTGACATCGCCCACTGGTTCGCCGACTACGCGCGGGTGGCGTTTCGCGCGCTGGGCGACCGCGTCCCGCTCTGGGCGACCTTGAACGAACCCTGGGTCGTGGCGGATGGGGGGTACCTGCATGGCGCCCTCGCCCCGGGGCACCGCAGTCTGACGGAAGCACCGCGCGTGAGTCACAATCTGCTCCGGGCCCATGGCAAGGCGGTTCAGGCCTATCGCGCGGAGGGGAATCACCAGATCGGCCTGGTCGTGAATCTCGAGCCCAAGCATCCGGCCTCGAGCTCGTCTCAGGATGTCGCCGCCACGCGAAGGGCCGACGCGTACATGAACCGCCAGTATCTCGAGCCGGTGCTCAAGGGCGCGTACCCGGTCGAGCTCGCCGAGATCTTCGGTGACGCATGGCCCGTCTTCCCCGAGTCGGACCTCCGGCTCATTCATCAACCCATCGATTTCCTGGGCATCAACTATTACACACGCGGCGTCACGCGCCACGACGATACAGCGCTCCCCACGCGGGCCGGGACGGCGCGACAGCCGGACAGCGTGTACACCGAGACCGGGTGGGAGGTATACGCGCCGGGCCTCGCGGAGACGCTGCTGTGGGTTCGGGAGCTGGCCGGCGATCTGCCCTTGTACGTCACCGAAAACGGCGCGGCGTTCCCCGATCCGCCGCACTCCAAGAACGGAGCCATGGACGATCCCCTCCGCGTCGAGTACTACCGCAGTCACTTGCGCGGCGCGCGGGATGCCATCGGCCGGGGCGTGAATCTCCGCGGCTACTTCGCGTGGTCCCTGCTCGACAACTACGAGTGGAGCCTCGGCTACTCGAAGCGGTTCGGGATCGTGCACGTGGACTTCGAGACGCAACGGCGGACACCGAAGGCCAGCGCGCGCTTCTACGCCGAGGTCGCGCGGACGAACGGGGCAGCGCTGTAATTATCCCTTGGCGCTGCCGGCCATGATGCCCTCGACGTAGTGTCGTTGGAGCAACATGAACAGCACGACCACAGGTAGCACCGTGAGCACTGAGCCAGCCATCATGAGCTCGGTGTCCTGCGCGTGCTCACCCACCAGGTTGGCGAGCGCCACGGGAAGCGTATACCGGGCGTCGTTCGAGAGAACCACGAGGGGCCAGAGAAAATCGTTCCAGGTCGAGAGGAACGTGAAGATCGCGAGCGTCGCGAGCACCGGGCGCATCGTCGGCAACACCACCGACCAGTAGACGCGGAACTCGCTGGCGCCGTCGAGCCGCGCGGCGTCCAGCAGATCGTCCGGGATCGACAGCGCGTACTGACGAATGAGAAAGATCCCAAAGATCGTCGCCATCGCCGGCACGATCGCACCGACGTAGGTGTTCACGAGTCCCATGGCCCGGAGCAGGAGGAACAGGGGCAGCATCGTCACCTGCGCCGGCACCACGAGGCCGGCGAGCAAGATGCGGTACACCGGGCCGCGTCCCCGAAACTGCAGTTTGGCGAGCGCGTATCCGGCCATCGAGTTGAACAGCAGGGAGCAAAGCGTGGCCGACACGGCGACCAACGTACTGTTGAAGATGTAACGGCCGAGTGAGAGGCGCGTGAACAGCTCGGCGTAATGCTCGAACGTGATGTGGCTCGGGAAAAAGCGCGGCGGATAGCTGTTCGCTTGTCCGGTCGGCATGAGTGAGGCCGAGACCATCCAGACCATGGGCACGAGTGTCGCCACCGCGCCCGCGAGGAGTGCCAAGTGCAGCAGGACCTCTTGGATGCGACGCCCGCCCCGCCCCGCAATCATGACTCCTCCCGCTGGATTCTCAACTGAACGAGCGTGAACACGAGGATGACGGCGAACAGGACGAACGCGATCGCCGCCGCCGAGCCGAGGCGCCACCAGCGGAATCCCTCTTCGTACATGTACAGCACCATGCTCAGCGTGCTCTTCAAGGGCCCGCCCTGCGTCATCACGTACGGCTCGGGAAAGAGCTGGAAGTAGCCGATGGCGGTGATGATCCCGACGAACAGGAACGTGGGCGCGAGCTGGGGCAGGGTGATGTGGCGGAAGCGGGCCCACCAGCCGGCGCCGTCGAGCTCTGCCGCCTCGTACAGCTGCGCCGGGATGCGCTGCAGCCCGGCGACGAAGATGAGCATGTTGTAGCCGAAGTTGCGCCACACGGCGAGCAGAATGATCGCCGGCATCGCCCAGCGCGCGTCCCCGAGCCAGTCGATCGGCCCGATCCCGACCGTGCCGAGCACGGCGTTCAACAGCCCGTAGCGCGGGTGGTACAGATACTTCCAGACGATCGCGATCGCGACGATCGTCGTGACGTACGGCGCGAAGTACGCGGTGCGGAAGAACCCCTTGAATCGCGTGAGCTTCGCGTTGACGAGTAGCGCGGCGCCGAGCGCGGCCACCACGGACAGCGGCGCGCCGACGAGCACGAAGTAGAACGTATTCTTGAGCGCGGTCCAGAAGAGCGGTGCGTTGACCAGGTCGCGATAATTGCGCAGGCCGACGAGCTGCGCGTTCCGCGGATCGGCTACGGCATAGATGTCGAAGTTCGTGAGCGAGAGGACCAGCGACGCGACGACCGGCAGGAAGAAGAACACGCCGATCAACGTCAGGGCGGGCGCGAGGAACAGCCAGCCGGCCCGCGCGGTGCGCGCGTCGTTCATGGTGTGGGCACTCGTGACAGCAGCCAGCGGCGCCGCGCGAGAATCTGGTCGACTTCGCGATCCAGACGGGCCAGCGCCGTGTCGGTCGACACGCCGCCACGCACCGCCTGCTCGGCGTAATCGAATACGCGCGTGGCGATCAACTCCCACTCGGGCACCTGCGGCAGCGGCACCACGCGCTGCAGCTGTTCCCAGAAGGCATGCGCCGCGGGATCGCCGGCGAGTGCGGAGTCACGCCAGGCTTCAGTCCTGGCGGGCAGGTCCCCCGTGAGCCGGTAGAACCGCAACTGTTGCTCCGGGCGGGCCAGGTATTCCGCGAGCTGCCACGCCTCGGCGTGGTGGCGGGAGCGCCGGAATAACACCACGCTCGACCCGCCCGCCATGGAGACTCCTGACGCGGAGCCCTCGGGCCCAGGGAGCGGGGCGGTGCCCCATTTATCCTGCATCTCGCGCGGCAGACGGCGCCGGAACTCGCCGATGTTCCACGGCCCCGTGATCCACATCGCGAACGTGCCGCGCTCGAATTCCTGATAGATGTTGCCGACGTCGTTGATACCGAGCACCGGCGCGACGCCGCTCCGGTACCAGTCGAGATAGAAGTCGAACGCCCGTCGGAACGGCGGTTCGCCGAACGCGCCATATCGGCCATCGTCCTTCAACAGGGGCGAACCCGCCTGCAGACCCAGGATGACCGGGACGTTCCACTCATTGAAGGGCGCGAAGATCGCGTAACGACCGGACCCTCCGCGCGACTTCAGGGCGCGCATCGCGTCGCGCCACTGGACCCACGTGGTGGGTGGCTGCGGGTAGCCCGCCTGCGCCAGCAGGTCCTTTCGATAGAAGAGCACACGCGTGTCCACGTACCACGGGATGCCGTACAGGCGGCCGGTCACGAGATTGGTGCGCCAGATCCCCGGGAAGAAGCTCGACTCGCTTACGTCCGGAGAGGAGGAGTCGAGCGAGTCGAGGGGCAGGAGCGCGTTGAGCGTGACGAATTCGGGGATCCAGGTATTGCCGAGCTGCGCCAGGTCGGGCGTCGCGTTCCCGACGTAGGCGGTCAGGAGTTTCTCGTGCGCGGCGGTCCACGGGATCTGCTGGACACGCACGTGGACGCCGGGATGCTCGCGCTCGAACTCCGGCATGAGGGTCTGGAGGACTTCGCCCTCGCGCCCGAAGGCCCAGAACTCGATATCGGTGTCTTTACCGGCGGCGGAGGCGGGGTGGCAGCCCCAGAGAATGCACAAGAGGGGCGTCATTCGAGAGTATTCCCGGGCTAAAGCCCGGGCTCGGCGCGATGTTGCCCTTAAAGGCACACCACGGCCGAGCCCGCCCTTCAGGGCGGGGAAAATCTCTAGAATCTGACCCCGAATGTGAGCGGCAAGAGCCACGTCGGCTGGCTCGGCGCGCCGAGGATCCGGTTGTACACGCCCTCGACAAACAGTCGCGAATGGTTGTGCACGTTGATCGTGAACCCCGCTCCCGCTGCGAGGCCAGCTCGCACCGCGCCTTCGGCGCTCGGGTGCTGGTAGAAGTAATAGGCGCCTGCGCCACCTATCACATACATCCGGACCGGATACCTCGGGGGGTCTAGCGTGAGAAGCCCGCTCACCCTGAGTGCCGTGAGCCCCATCGCGTTCGACTCACCACCGCTTGCGGCGGGATGAGCACACAAGCCGCCCTGGGGGCACATCGGCGCAACGATGACGAATGGCTGCTGAACGACGAATCGATTGATCAAGCCATCCATCCGCATGGCGAATCGGTCACCAAACTGGCGGCCCACGGAAAGCTGCAGCGCCAAGCCGTGCGTGTAGTGGTCATCCGCGAATTGAAAGTTGGCTAGATCCGGCCCCGCGTAATTCAGACCACCGGCGACTCCATAGAACGTCTGCGCCGCGATGGCAGGCTGCACACCGACCAGTAGGATGACACAAGACAAGAGAGTCTTCATGGCGATCTCCTTCGAGTCCATCTCCAGCCTAACCCGCGCGCACGCAGTCCTCAAGAAGGTTCCAATGAGACCGGTGTCGCGTGGTCGCCGCAGTCACGGACACTTCCCCGTGAGCCACCCCCCCGTGAACCCCGCTCGACACAGCCCGCGCACGATGTACGGATTGCTTCGCATCGCGTTCCACACGAGCCCCGTGCGATAGTTCTCGATCATCGCGATGATCGGTCCCTGATCGATCCCCAGGTAGTCGACGTCGAACCAGCCAGCCGCGCTCGATTGCGTGAACGTCGGGTTGAAGGCGTCGCGGAAGCCGTACGTCGAGAACAGCGCGTTGCCGTACGTCTGGCGCATCGCGTACAACGCCGGGATCGCAATCTCCGGCGCGAACGGGATGGAGCCGCCCGCGGCGGTGGGGGCGATGGTGCCGTCGTCCTGTATCTCGGTAAACGACGCTCCACGCGCCCAGTAGCTGTGGAACTGCCGCATGGTCCCGCCGATAGTGACGGTCATGTCGCCGGGTCCATCGGAGGCGGAGAGGCCCCAGATGCGGTCGTTGTACCCAGTCCACGCGCCCGGGTTGGTCGTGGCGTAGCTCCGCTGCGCGTACGTGGCCCGGCGCGAGTTCACGAAGTAGTCGATCCCGTGCGCGCGCATGTAGGGGTCCTGAATGCCATTGAAGTCGACCCACACGTGCGAGTACTGGTGTCCGAACAAGGGCGCGAAGCCGAGATGCGTCTGGCCGTAGAACGTGCCCCACTGGTACTGCGAGGTCCATTGGGACCACGCGGAGGTGTCGACGGGATGCGTCGGCGAGCCGAGGGCGAGGACGTAGAGGATCATCGCCTCGTTGTAGCCGCGCCAGTCGTAGGCGAGAAAGCCAGACTCCGGATGCCACCCCAGGGACACGACGGGCGGGCGTGGCGAGAACCACTGCCAGTCCACACGGCGGTAGATCGAGTCGGCGAGCCCGCGGATCGTCGCCTCGGTCGAGTCGGCGGGGTCAGCGAAGTACGATTGGCAGAACAGCACGCCGCCGAGTAGGAGGGCGGTATCGATCGTCGAGAGCTCGACCTGCTGGTAGCGGGCCCCCGAATTCATATCGAGGAAGTGATAGAAAAAGCCGTGGTAGCCGGTCGCGGCGGTGGTCGAGTCCTGACGCGCGGTCCAGAAGAAGCGAAGTGTGGTGACTACGCGTTGCCGAGCCTGGTCGCGCGTGATGTACCCGCGCTCGACGCCAATCGGGTACGCGGTGAGCCCGAACCCCACGGCCGCGATACTCGAGAAGGACGGAGTTGGAGAGCGATCCGGGACGAGGCCGTTCGTCGTGTTGGTCAGTTCCCAGAAGTAGTGGAAGGTGCGCGCCTCGAGCGTGTCGAGGAACGCCGCTGCTTGCGCGGAGTCGGGAGGCGGGGGACCCTCCGCGTGGTTCGTGGAGCAGGCGGCGAGGAGGCAGAAGGCAAGATACAGCGAGAGCCTGGCCGGCGGAGCGATGAGCCTCGAGGCACTGCTAGGTGTCATGTGGGGAGAATATCGTGACTTCCCGGTGCAGGCCACCGGTGAACTGCACCGGTGGCCTGCGGTGGGGGGTGATCAGAACGTGTATGTGAATCCGAGCTGCGTGCGGCGTGGATCGCTTAGCAGGCACGTCGACTGGCCGTAGGTCGGAGAGTGGAACCCGACGTCGTAGCAGCCGAAGTTCTGGTAGTTGAACACATTGAACATGTCTACCGTCACGCCGAGCGTGGTGCCGGAGATATCCGGGAAATCCTTACGAAGCCGGAGATCGATACGCCGGTACGCCCACGCGCCCGGAATGACGCCGCTGTAGCGCGTGGGGGTGAACCCACCGTTGATGTAGGTGGCCGGCCCGCAGAAGCGGGCGGGGCAACCGACATCCAGAATCGCGCCGCTTCCCAGCGTGAGCAGACCGCTGAACTGAATCCCGAGCAGGTACGGCATGTCCGTGATCCAGTAACCCACAATGCGTTGCCGCTCGTCGTTCCCGCCATTATCAGAATGTTTGGGTATCGCGGTTGCCCTGGGGAATCCGCCCGGGAACGACGATGTGATGTCGCCCAAGTTGTCGACACCCGCAACCGAGCGCTTGGCGTATGTGTACGTGATCCCAGCGCCCCATCCGAAGTTCTCGCTCGAACGGCGGTACGGGCGGTCGAACTGAAGCGACGCCGCGTCGTACCACGTCTTTCCGTCGTTCGTCGAGTAGATGATGTTGGCGAAACCGTGTGCACCGATATTGAAGTTGGTGCAGCACCGACCTACGCTATCCACGCCAATATTCGCCCAGTTATACGTGAAGAGATTGGTCCCCCGCTGGCCCTGATAGGTGACCGAGGCCGCCCACTGACCCAGCATCCGGCGCACGCCGAGGTTCCACTGTGTGGTCTTGGGCGGCTTCATCTTGTTGTCGAGCAAGAAGGCTTCCGGCAAACCAGAGGTATGCACCAGCGCGTTCAACGTCGCCGTATCGGTAGTGAGGTATGCTGGGTTCCACGCTACTTGCCCGGGCTTCGGCGCGGAATCAGGGTCGGCAAAACGGATCGTGTACGTTGGATGCGTGAGCTTCTGAATCTCGTCAACTGAGAAATCAAAGATCGAGCGATCGTAGTAGATGCCGAAACCACCGAACACCGTCGTCTTGTTTTCAGGGTCCAAGGCATACGAGAACCCGAGGCGTGGCTGGAATGCGCCGTGGAACGGCGTCCGGTTGTTCCCGGTGCTGATATACCGGCTTAGGTCCAGGTGTGGCGCCGGCATCGAGTCCACATAGCGAGTGAGCGTGTCGACGACTTCTTTCGGCGTCACGTAGTTAGTGTTGATCATATTGGTTTCGAAATCCCATCGGATGCCCAGGTTGAACGTCAGCCGTGGCGTCGGGCTCCAGTCGTCCTGAATGTACGCGCCGACTCGCGTGTTGTTCGTGGTGACGAAGCCGATGCCGGTGCCATACGAGAGGAGAAAGGGATTCCGGAAGTCAAACTTTAGCGCGGTCGTATCCGTGGTCCAGCCATAATTGTTGGGATCTACATACTGGGCATATTCGAACTTTGGCGTTTCGTTGTTGCGTTTGTTGATGTCGTAAGTGTCGAAGTCGACGCTCACGCCGCCCTTGAACACATGCTGTCCGCCGCCCTGGAACCCCGAGTAGGTAATATCGTCACGGACGCCAAAGCCTTTTTGGACGAAGTCCTGCGTACTTAGGTTGCTTCCGATCTGTGCATCTTGCCCCGGGTAGTGGAAGACTTGAGCGACCAGACCGGGTGTATTCGGAGCCGGGTTCCGCTGGAACCGTGAGTAGTCCAATTTCACTTCATTGAGCCAGGGGCCGGAGAACCGATTGTACTTGAGCTGCCCGATCGTCACGTTCTGACGGAAGTTGACAGCCTCCTGGAAAGCGCACATCGAGCAGTTCACATTTCCGAAGTCTCTTACGTCCGTTTCGTGCCGGTCGCTCACGCTCAGCTCGAGTGACGATTTCTCGTTGACGTTGTAATTCAACTTGCCGAACACCAGGCTCTCACGAAACGGCGACGTGAAGTTCCCGTTGTATTGCGTAAGGTTGAACGGGGTAAGATTGGGATTGTTCGGCGGTGTGAACGTGATAAGGTTATCACGATTCTGGTAATTCCCCTCATACGCTCCGAAAAAGAACAGCTTGTCCTTCTGGAGCGGGCCGCCGGCGCTCAAGCTGATGAGCGAGCGCGTGTAGTCAGGCTTCTTAAAGGTATTGGGACTCGCATTCTTGGCTGCGATCTGGAAGGTATCGAGCGCCACCAAGTCTTTGTTCTGATACCCAAAGGTCGCGTCCCCCGTCCACTTGTTCCCGCCGGACTTGGTGGTCGCGGTGATGATCGCACTGGCGGCATCCTGATACTCTGCCTTGAAGTTCTGGCTAATGACGCGGTACTCTTGGATTGCATTTCGCGGGAAGGGATTCCCACGGCTCGCGTCTTGACCGCTCACGCCGCCCGCCGTCAGATCGTTCTTGAGACTCGTACCGTCTACGAAGACGTTAGTCTGATTGGGACTCGAGCCTCCGCCTTGGAAGGTCCTGAACCCTACCCCGTTGACACGATCCTCTGACGCCGTGACACCAGGTGCTAGCGCGGCGAGGTCGAGGAAGTTGCGACTCACGGTTGGCAGCTGGGTGATCTGCTGCTGGGTCACGTTGGTCGCCACCTCGGACGTGCGCGTTTCTACGCCGTTGGCAACCGCGACGGTGACCGCTTCCAACTGTATTGCGGTAGCCCCCAGCTTGAAATCGAGGGGATACACGCCGCCCACAAGGACACGCGCCCGAATCTTCTGAGGCGCCATGCCGATCTGACGAGCCGTCACGTCATACTCTCCAGGCACTAGACCAAGCAGGGCGTAATACCCCTTGCCTTGGGTGGTGACCTCGCGTTGCGTGCCGGAGAGCACGCTGACCGCGACGACCCGAGCTCCCTCGAGCGCGTTGCCGGCCGAGTCCGTGACGTAGCCCCGGATGCTGCCGGTGCTGTTCTGCGCCACCAGTGCCGCCGGAAGCCCGGCCAACGCGACCACCGATGCCACCACCAGGCCCAGTCGGCACAAAAAGGATCCCATTCTCATGATGTTCCCTCCTGACGACGAGGTGAAGAAGCGGCCGGCTGGCCTCGCCCGCCGCAGGATTCCCGGATGACCAACGTCACCGGCAACGTCTCCCGCCGGTTGTGATGCTTGCGCCCGTTCCCCACAGCATCGAGCAGCCGGCGCGCCGCCCGCTCGCCCAACGCACTGATGTCCACACGGACCGTCGACAGGGGAGGGTGCATGTAGCGCGCCATCGGAATGTCGTCGAACCCGGCGACCGCCATCTCGCCGGGCACCGGCACCCCCGCCTCCGCGAGCGCCGAGAGCGCGCCGATCGCCATCGCGTCGTTGCCCGCGAAAATCGCCGTTGGGCGCGGTTGATATCGCAGCAGCTTGCGGCACGCATCGAAGCCCGACGCCTGATTGAAGTCGCCCGCGACTTCCCACTGGCGCGCCGGACGGATCTTCGCGCTCTGCATCGCGGCGCGATACCCGCGCCAGCGCTCGACCGCGTCGAAGTTGCGCGACGGCCCGGTGATCATCGCGATGCGCCGATGTCCCTGGGCCAGGAGATGCCGCACCATCTCGTAGGCCCCCTGCCGGTTCGCGACGACGATCGAATCGAAGGCCTTGCCGGACGCGTTGCAGTTGAGCAGCACGACGGGGAACCCTTCGGGCAGGTCGCGGACCGGGACATGCGCACCGGGGGCCGGGGACATGAGGATCAACCCGTCCACCCGCCCCCGCATCGCCTGCAGCGCCGCCTCGATCATCCCCCGGTCGTTGTGCGAGCTCGCGACCAGCAGGTGGTACCCCTGGCGCTGCGTGGTCTGGTCGATGCCGCGGATCAGCTCGGCGTAGAACTCACCGTATAGATCGGGAAGCAGCACGCCGATGCTCGATGTGTGGCGCGTGGAGAGGCTGCGGGCGGCGGCGTGCGGGGTGTAGCCGAGCCGGCGAGCCACGGTGCGGACGCGGCGGCGCGTCGGCTCCGTGACCAAACTGCTCTCGTTTTGGACCCGCGAGACGGTGGCGACGGAGACTCGCGCCGCGCGTGCCACGTCCCGGATCGTGACCATGCCCCCGCCACCTCCGGCCGGTGCCATGGAGGATGTAATCGGTTACATGCCGGCGCCGGTGTCAAGACCGGGTGGAACGGCGGGCCGCGGGCCCGGGGTGGACGAGGAACCATGGTCGTGCTAGTGTCCCCGATGCTGACGCCGTTCTGACCGTCACTCGAGGATTCCCCGCGCCCGTGCTTCGTTCTCGATGGTGGCTGACCTCCGCCGCGCTCGCGCTCCTGGGCTGCGGCGGTCCGTTTCCACAATCGACCCTCGCCCCCCGATCCGACTTCGCTCGCGCCACCGATGTTCTGTTTCGCGACATCTTCTGGTGGGCCGCCGCGGTGTTCGTGGTCGTCGAGCTGCTGCTGATCATCGCGCTCGTGCGCTTCCGCCATCGGGAAGGGCGGGCCGCCCCCAGGCCCGCCCACGGCCATACCATCCTCGAGATCGCCTGGACCCTGGCGCCGGCGGTGATCCTCGTCTTCGTCGCCGTGCCCACGGTCCGCACTATCTTCACGACAGCGGGCGAGGACATCCCACCGAATGCCCTCAAGGTCGAAGTCGTCGGGCACCAGTGGTGGTGGGAGTACAAGTATCCCGACCTCGGGATCGCGACGGCCAACGAGATGCACGTGCCGGTCGGGAAGCCCGTGCAGGTGGCCATCACCTCGGCCGACGTGATCCATTCCTTCTGGGCGCCCGTCTTGGGCGGCAAGCGCGACGCGATCCCGGGCCACGTGAATTACATCGCGTTCAGCGCGGACTCCGTGGGCGATTACTCCGGCCAATGCGCCGAATTCTGCGGAGCCTCCCACGGCAACATGCGTTTGCGCGTGCTGGTGGATCGCGACTCGGCGTTCCAGGCGTGGGTGGACGAGCAGAAGGGCGGACCCGCCACTCCTCCGAAGGCGAGTCTCGCGGAACAGGGGAAGGCGGTGTTCTCCCGCTCGGCGTGCATCGGCTGCCACACGATCCAGGGCGTCTCGCCGGGGATCATCGGCCCGAATCTCACCCACGTGGGGAGCCGGATAACCGTCGCGGCCGGTCTATTCCCGAATGATTCGGCGCACCTCGCGAGCTGGATCGCTGACGCGCCATCGCTCAAGCCCGGCGTCCTCATGACGCGCATGAAGCCTCCACTCACGGACGCGGACATTGCGGCGGTCGTGGCATATCTCCAGAGTCTGAAATGAGCCAACGTGCCGCCCCCGCCGCCCCCGCCGCCCTTGCCGCCCAGATGACTCACGGGCCCACGGGTCTCAAGGCCTGGCTCACCACCACCGATCACAAGCGGATCGGGCTGCTCTACTTCTGGACGGCGTTCGGGTTCTTCCTGATCGGCGGGATCGAGGCGCTCATGATCCGGGCGCAGCTCGCTCAGCCGAACGGCCACCTCGTGAGCGCCGAGACGTACAACCAGCTGTTCACGATGCACGGCACGACGATGGTGTTCCTGGCCCTGATGCCGCTCTCGGCCGCGTTTTTCAATTACATCATCCCGCTGCAGATCGGCGCGCGCGACGTGGCTTTCCCGCGGCTCAACGCCTTCAGCTACTGGGTGTTCCTCTCGGGCGGCCTGTTCCTGAATGCGAGCTGGCTCACGGGCCCCCTGTTCCACGCCGGCATGCTCAACGTGGCGCCCGACGGAGGCTGGTTCGGCTACGCGAATCTCACCGAGCGACAGTTCTCGCCCGGGCCGAACATCGATTTCTGGCTCCTGGGCCTGCAGATCCTCGGCATCGCGTCGCTCGCCGCCGGCTTCAACTTCATCGTGACGATCCTCAACCTGCGGGCGCCGGGGATGAAGATGATGCGGCTCCCCACGTTCACCTGGATGACCCTGGTCACGCAGTTCCTCATTATCACCGCGTTCCCGGTGATCACGGTCGCGCTCGTGTTCGTAATGTTCGACCGCTTCTTCGGGACGCATTTCTATGTGCACCAGGCGGGAGCCACGCCCCTGTTGTGGCAACATTTGTTCTGGCTGTTCGGCCACCCGGAGGTCTACATCCTCATTCTGCCGGCTATGGGGATCGTCTCCGAGGTGCTTCCCACGTTCTCCCGCAAGCCGCTGTTCGGCTACCCGGTGGTGGTGTACTCGGGCATCCTCATCGGGTTCATGGGCTGGGGCGTGTGGAGCCACCACATGTTCGCCGTGGGCCTGGGGCCGATCGCCGACTCGGTGTTCGCCGCGACCACCATGCTCATCGCGGTGCCGACCGGTGTGAAGATCTTCAACTGGATCGCGACACTCTGGGGGGGCGACATCCACGGCACCACCGCGCTCCATTTCGCGGTCGGGTTCATCGCGATGTTCATCATCGGCGGCCTCTCGGGCGTGTCGCACGCGTCGCCCCCCGCCGACCTCCAGCAGACCGACACGTATTACGTGGTGGCGCACATCCACTACGTGCTGTTCGGGGGCACGATCATGGGCCTCTTCGCCGGGATGTATTACTGGTGGCCCAAGATGACCGGTCGGCTGTTGAGCGAGCCGCTCGGCAAGCTGCACTTCTGGCTGCAATTCGTGGGGATGAACCTCGCGTTTTTCCCGATGCACTTGATCGGGCTGCTCGGCATGCCGCGCCGGATTTACACCTATGGCCCCGAGCTCGGTGTGAGCGATCTGAATCTCGTGTCGACGGTGGGCGCGTTCCTGATCGGCCTCTCGATTCTGGTGTTCGTGTTCAACATGTGGCGAACCAGTCGGCACGGGCAGCGTGCGTCAAACGATCCGTGGCGTGGCGCGACGCTCGAATGGAGCATCGCGTCGCCGCCGCCGGTCTACAACTTCTCGGTGATCCCGACGGTGACAGGGCGGTTGCCGCGCTGGCACACCGAGCGGCACCCTGCCATTCAGGATCCGCCCGCCGTGCCTCCCGCGCCGATCCATGTGCCCGGGGGCTCGTGGTGGCCGATGGTCGCCGCGCTCGGCCTGCCGATCATGGCCCTTTCGGCCCTCACGCACACGCTGTGGATCGTCTTCGTCGGGGTGGCCGTGCTCCTGTTCGGTATTTACCGGTGGGCGTTCGAGCCCTTTGAGGTTTGAGCCATGACGCACTCCGCGGTGGCGCACCACACGAGCATGGGGCTCGACAGCCGGAAGATGGCGTTCTGGACGTTCATCGGGTCCGAGTGCCTGTTGTTCGGCACGCTCATCTCGACGTACCTGATCTACAAGGGGAAGAGCGTCGTGGGGCCGTACCCGCACGAGATTCTCAACATCCCCTTCACGTCGGTGAGCACCTTCGACCTCCTGTTGTCGAGCCTGGTGATGGTGCTCGCGCTCGCCGCAGTGCAGCGCGGCGACATGAAGTGGGCGAAGATCTGGCTGCTCTCGACGGCGCTGCTCGGACTGGTCTTCCTCGGCGGGCAGGTGATCGAGTTCACGGAGTTCGTCCACAAGGGACTGACGCTCCAGACGAACCTGTTCGGCTGCACCTTCTTCGTGCTCACCGGCACGCACGGCGCGCACGTGGCCGTGGGCGTCCTGTGGCTGCTCACGCTGTGGGTTCGCGCCGTGCAGGGAAAGCTCGGTCCGGCGAACGCCATGACCGTCGAGATTACGGGGCTGTACTGGCACTTCGTGGACGTGGTGTGGATCGTGATCTTCACCGTCGTGTACCTGATCCAATGACCGCGCGGGACGAGAGGGGGAATGTGATGGGGCAGGGAACGGAGACCGGGCAACACGCGCACCCGACGGCCGACGTGTATGTCAGAGTGTTCTTCGTCCTGGGCATTCTCACCTTGCTCGAGGTCGGCGTGTTCTACGTCCCGGCATTTCACCCGGTGTTGGTGCCGGTGCTGCTCGTGCTTTCGGCGGCCAAGTTCACGCTAGTCGTAATGTTTTACATGCACTTGAAGGCCGACAGCAGGTTCTTCACGTTCCTGTTCGGCGCTCCGCTCATGCTCGCGGTCGCCGTCATGATCGCGCTGATGTTCATCTTCTACGGGACCCTGACGCTCAGAGGTGCCGCGGGGGCCGGATGATCGCTTCCTCCCCGGGCGCCGACGCGTGGCGGCACTGGGACCTGCATCCGAGCGTGGTGATCGGGCTCGCCCTGCTGGGCGGGCTCTACGTTTTCTGGGGGGGACTCACCGCGCCGCGACGCAAGGTCGCCTCGTTCGCGGCGGCGTTGGTCGTGCTTGGCCTCGCGCTTAACGGCCCGCTTCACAATCTGTCCGACACGTACCTCTTCAGCGCGCACATGGTGCAGCACCTCGTACTCACGCTCGCGTTTCCGCCACTCCTGCTGTACGGCACCCCAGCGTGGGTCGTCCGGCCCTTGCTTCGGCCGCCCTGGCTGGTCGGGTTCGCGCGTTGGGCCACCCGTCCGCTCGTCGCGGGGATCCTGTTTTCCGCGCCGATCACGTTGTGGCACTTCCCCCGGTTCTACCAGGCGGCGCTCGAGCATCATCCGCTCCACATCGCGCAGCATCTGGTGTTCATGGCGACGGCGGTGATCATGTGGTGGCCCATTTTGGCACCGGTGCCCGAGCTGCCGCGCGCGAGCTACCCAACGCAACTCGTCTATCTCTTTCTGCTCGGCCTGCCGATGTCGCTCGCGGGGGCGATGATCACCCTCGCGCAGAGCGTGCTGTATCCGTTCTATGCGACGGCGCCCCGAGTCTGGGGCCTCTCGCGGCTCGCGGACCAGCAGCTCGGTGGGCTGATGATGTGGGTGGTGGGAACGATGTACCTGTGGGTCGCCGGGGGCGTGGTGTGGTTTCGGTGGGCTGCCCGCGAGGAGAGCGGTGAGGTGGAGAGGGCGGTGCCGCGGGAGGCGTACGGCGAAGAATAAGGGCGGCACGGCCGCCCTTATTCTCCTTCGTCTGTCTCGCCCAAGGGATGCATCTTCAACGTCTCCGCAATCTTCGGATGCTCCCGCCACAAGTAGTATCCCATGCCATACGCCGCAATCGCGTTGCCGATGGCCACGTTCCACCAGGCGAGCGAGCCCAGGAGCGGCTGTGCGAGAATGGCGACGGTGACGTAGAACCCGAATTCGAAGATCGCGAAGAACACCACGACGAGATACAGGGTCGGCGGGGCCACCTCCACCTCCGCGGCGAGGACCGCGGCAATGGTGCCGACGATAATGAAGGCACTGACGTGGATCATGGTGTAGCCGATGATGCGCGAGTATTCGATCACCACGTGGCTCGGATCGTGCACCCCCCAGAACACGGCGGAGCCCAGCATGGCGGGCGTGAAGAACGGACGTCCGGCGAGCGTGTCGATGATCAGGAACCAGAGCGCCACGGCCGTCGCACCGACCAACCCGGCGATGAACCCTTCGCGGAGGATCCGCGTCAGCTGCATGAGCTCCAATATAGGATCGCTCCAAAGCGGTGCCAGTACTGACCCCGGGCGCGAGCCCGGGGTGACGGGAAGGTCGGTGATCCCCGGGCTTGCGCCCGGGGTTAGTTGAGACGATCTCGTATAGGCCCCTCACCCGCGATGCTCCATGACCCTTGCCCGTCGTATCGTCTTTCCCTTGTGCCTGCTGATCGGCGCTCTCCTCACCATTGTGTCCGGGACGCTGCATCCCGATCTCGCGGGCGACGGCGCCGCACAGCTCACGACCATCGCGCAGTCCGAGATGTGGCGCGCGATTCACTGGGGCTTTCTGTTCAGCTTTCCGCTGGCGCTCACGGGCCTCGTGGGCCTGGCGCGCGCGCACGCCGGGGGAGCGGGGGAGAGCCCGGTGCGAGCCGGACTGATCGTCGGGACGTTTGCCTACGCCGCGTGGATGGTGATCGTCGCCTTCATGGCGGGGGCCGGCTGGGCGCTCGCGCGAAGCTTCGCGATCGCCGATCCCGGCATGACAGCGACGCGAGCGGTCTTCGCGTTCGACATGCTGCACCCCTTCGCGCTCGCGGCTCAGCGTATCGCGGGTTTCGCCCTCGGTGTCGCGACGTGTCTGTTCGGCTGGGGCGTGCTCGACGGGAAGGTGCTACCGCGCTGGCTGGGGACCGCCGGTGTGGCGGCGGGCGGCATCGCGATGGGGCTCGCGCTCATCTTCCGGGAAGACACGAAGGCCGACCAGGCGGCCTTCGTGCTTCCCGTGTTCTGGCAGGTGTTGGTATCGGGCGCGATGCTGCGCGGCGCGATGACGCGCGGGTAGGGGACATGGCATGCCATGCCCCTACTATTTCGCCCGCAATCTCACGATCCGCGACGCCCAGCCGTCGGTGGTGTCGGGAGCACGTGCGAGCACCTGCAGCGTCACGACGTCACCGGACTTCACCTTCCGCAGCACTTCACGGAAGGCGGTGCGCGTGGGGGTACGCGTGCCGTTCACCGCGACGATGATGTCGGGACCGCCGGGATCGTCGCTCGACTGCAGCCGCTGGAACGCGGGGCCTTCCGGCGAGACGTCGGTGACCACGAGGCCGCCGCCGCGATCGATCACCGGCCGTAGCCGTGCGTCGCGTGCGTCGTCCTGGGTGAGCGGATCGACCGAGATGCCGAGCATCTCTTCCTTGGTCGACGCGTCGGACTTGGACTTCGATGACGCCGTCGTCACTTCGCTATCGCTGTCACCCGGCGCCCGTGCCAGCCGGACCGTCACGGTCTTCTTTTCGCCCCCTTGGCGGAGGAAGGTGACCTCGACCGGCTCACCGGGCCTCTTGAAGCCCACTCGCTGCTGCAGCTGTGGCGTGTTTTCGACCGGTTCTCCATCCAGGGCGATGATGACGTCGCCCGGCTGGATGCCCGCCTTCTTCGCGGGCGAGTCGTCGTTGGTGTAGCTGTTCACCACCACCCCGCTGATCTGCTTGAGGCCGACCGCATCCGCGTCCTCCTGATTGGCGTCGCGGATGGAGATACCCATCACGGCCCGCTCGACGTGCCCGGTCTTCACCAGCTGGTCCATCACGGTCCGCGCGAGGTTGATCGGAATGGCGAAGCCGTACCCGGCGTAGTAGCCGGTCTCGCTCGCGATGGCGGAGTTGATGCCGACGACCTGGCCGCGAATGTTGACCAAGGGCCCCCCCGAGTTCCCGGGGTTGATGGCGGCGTCCGTCTGAATGAAGTCCTGAATCGAATAGCGCGTCTGCTGCAGCCCCGCGAGCAGGCGGCCCTTGGCGCTGATGATCCCCGCGGTTACGGTGAACGCGAAGGCCTCGCCGAGTGGGTTGCCTACCGCGAGGGCCCACTCGCCGACGCGGGTCGAATCGGAGTTCCCGAACGCGAGCGTCGGCAGGCCGCGGGCATCGATCTTGATCACCGCGACATCGGTGTTCGGATCGGTGCCTACCACCTTGGCCGTGAACTCGCGCTTGTCGTACAGCCGCACGGTCACCTTATCGGCGCCCGCGACCACGTGATTGTTGGTGAGGATGTACCCGTCGGGCGAGACGATGAAGCCCGACCCCGAGCCCTGCTCGACCTGCGGGCGCCTCCGGAGGTTCGGGAAGAAATCCTCGAACCCGGGCGGCAACCGCCGGTTGTCGCCCCGGTCCACGTGTTGTGACCGAATGAACACGACCGCCGGCCTCGTGTGATCCGCCACGCCGACGAACGCGTCGCTCAGATCACTCACCGACTTGACCACCGGCAGGGCCAATTGCGGTCCGGCGGCAGGGGCCGGCAGCACGGTGCTCGTCTCGACCGCGCCGCCTCTCTTGGGCAGGCCCAGGGTGGAAGCGAACGCCAACCCGAACACGAAGGCGATCGCGACCAAGGTGCCGAACTTCAACCAATCACGGGTGCGTACCGACATACGTCTCCATCCCATGCGTTAAAGGGTGTCACTTCTTCTTGTCGTCATCTACAATTTCGTAGTCCGCGTCAACCACATTGTCCTGTTTCTGTCCGGCCCCCCCCCCCCCCCCCCCGGCTGCCCCTTCGGGCTGGCCCGGTCCCCCCCCCGCTGCACCGGCTCCGGCGTCCGTCGGGCCGGCGCCGCGCTGGGTCGCATAGAGCGACGAGCCGGCGGCGGAGTAGGCCTGCTGCAGCTCCTCCAGCGCCTTGGAGATCTCGTCGGCGTTACCGGAGCGCAGAGCCTGCTTAGCGCCCTCCACGCCCTTGTCGAGACGGGTCTTGAGTGAGGCGTCCAGCTTATCCGCCCACTCTTTCGAGTTCTTCTCCACCTCATACACCAGGCTGTCGAGCCGGTTGCGACGCTCGATGTCCTCGCGCCGCTTCTTGTCCTCCGCCGCATGGGCTTCGGCGTCCTTCACCATCTTGTCGATGTCCCTGTCGCCCAGCCCCGACGAGGCCTCGATGCGGATCTTCTGCTCCTTGCCCGTGGCCTTGTCCTTGGCGGACACGTGGAGGATGCCGTTGGCGTCGATGTCGAACGTCACCTCGACCTGCGGCACGCCCCGTGGAGCCGGCGGAATGCCGGTCAGCTGGAACTTGCCGATGGTGCGGTTGTCGTTCGCCATCTGGCGCTCGCCTTGGAGCACGTGGATCTCCACCGTCGTCTGGTTGTCCTCGGCGGTGGAGAAGATCTCGGACTTCTTGGTCGGGATCGTCGTGTTCCGTTGAATGAGCACCGTCGTCACGCCGCCCAGCGTCTCGATGCCGAGCGAGAGGGGCGTCACGTCGAGGAGCAGCACGTCCTTCACTTCGCCGGCCAGCACGCCGCCCTGAATGGCCGCGCCGATTGCCACCACCTCGTCCGGGTTCACGCCCTTGTGGGGCTCCTTATTGAAGAACGACTTGACGACGTCCTGCACCTTGGGCATGCGCGTCTGGCCACCGACGAGGATCACCTCGTCGATCTTGGTTGGGCTCAACCCCGCGTCCTTGAGCGCCTGCTCCATGGGGGGCGTGGTCCGCTTCACCAGATCGTCCACGAGCTGCTCGAGCTTGGCGCGCGTGAGCGTCAAGTTCAGGTGCTTCGGCCCCGACTGGTCCGCCGTGATGAACGGCAGGTTGATCTCCGTCTGCATCACGGTCGAAAGCTCCATCTTGGCCTTCTCGGCGGCTTCCTTCAGCCGCTGGAGCGCCATCGGATCCTTGGAGAGGTCGATGCCCTGGTCACGCTTGAACTCCGCGACCAGCCACTCCATGATGCGAGCATCGAAGTCGTCACCGCCCAGGTGGGTGTCGCCGTTGGTGGACTTCACCTCGAACACGCCCTCGGCGAGCTCGAGCACGGAGATGTCGTACGTGCCGCCGCCCAGGTCGTAGACCGAGACCTTCTCTTCCTTCTTCTTGTCGAGTCCGTAGGCGAGCGCCGAAGCCGTGGGCTCGTTGATGATGCGCACCACGTCGAGGCCGGCGATCTTGCCGGCGTCCTTGGTGGCCTGGCGCTGCGAGTCGTTGAAGTACGCGGGAACGGTAATCACGGCCTTCTCGACCTTGTGGCCGAGGTAGTCCTCCGCGGTCTGCTTCATCTTCTGGAGGATCATCGCCGAGATCTCCGGCGGCGTGTAGACCTTCCCCGAGATCTCGACGCACGCGAGCCCGTTCGGGCCCGACACCACTTTGTACGGGACGCGCTTGATCTCTTCCTTGACTTCATCCATGCGCCGGCCCATGAACCGTTTGATCGAGAAGATGGTGTTCTGGGGATTGGTGACCGCCTGACGCTTGGCCACCTGGCCGACGAGCCGCTCGCCGTCTTTGGTGAACGCGACCACCGACGGGGTGACGCGACCACCTTCGGCGTTCGGGATCA